>Ga0207416_1000415_pt1 | contig 75814 bp, 47 predicted proteins | sample PaiPotPPM11metaG_FD_184107 | JGI IMG/M metagenome (GOLD analysis project Ga0207416, IMG submission 184107) | Iron sulfur acid spring bacterial and archeal communities from Banff, Canada, to study Microbial Dark Matter (Phase II) - Paint Pots PPM... ... | reverse complement strand
ACCCAACGCATCTTGGCCGTAAGCCCGGAGGCACCAGGGACAAAGCATGATAAGAAGATCTTCGATGAGATGGAACTCTCTTGCGAGGCGGCCATCCCACTCAAGGGAGATAGTGGCTTTCAAGGCTTGCAAGTCGGACAGGCTGTGGTGACCACGCCTTTCAAGCGCAAACCGACCAAGAAAGGGGAGCCAAAAAGCGACCTCACCACCGAGCAAAAAGAGCACAATCGTACTCTCTGCTCAAGAGCGGATCAGCATCGAACACAGTAATGCTGGCTTCAAACGCAATCACTCCGTGACCCAGATCCTGAGAAATACCCGCGAGGGCATGAGCGATTCCCTCGCGATGGTGGCGATGGGGTTGCACAATTTACGGGTGAGTGTGCGGGCCTGCTATCAATTCTAGGACCAAGCGCACAGCAAGAACATGGCCCGTGCTGGTCCCTGCTTATTCGGCAAGAAGTCTATTCTTTGTGGTCGCTAACAATTTCATGCACGCACAGAAACAGAACTCTGTTTATGCGAATCTTGAGAGATTTGGTTTAACTGTTGATGCTGCTCTTTCTCTGCCAGCAGGCACATTTGCTCCTATTACAACAATATCCACAACCTTGGTAATCATTCGACGACAAAAGACTGATCGTCTCTTTGTTGGCGAGGTGACCGAAGATAGAAAACGCAACACAGAACTACTGAAGAACCTGAAAGCTCGAAAACCCGGTTCAGAGCTACCCCTTGGAGCACTTATCGATCGCGAGCTTTTTTATAGCTATAGTTCTCTAGTTGCATACTATAAAGTGCAAGAGTTAGCGGAGAAATTGGGAATAGAACCAGTAAGTCTCTCTGATATTGCTGTGGAAATTAACTTCACAGAGGCCACAGAGTATCCTGGTTTCAAAGAAAGCTCGAATGCTATCTACCTGCCATTAGTAGGACGAGGACACGTTATTGCTTCTCTCTCTCAATCCACACTCAAGCAACCCTCTAGCTATGTTCAGATCGTGCTCGATCCCAATAAAGCTGTGGCTCTCTATGTAGCTGAATTCTTCAATAAGAGCCTTGGTCGACTTATCAGAGAACAGGTAAAATCTGGAGTAACGATACCAAGAATAAGAAAACGCATGATCGCACAAATGCAGGTATATTTACCTGATTATGAAACGCAGATAAATACTATTGACGCCGACACAAAAGTAGTGAACCGTATTAGCGAACTTAGTGCTCTACAAGAGCGTGTCTGGTCTCAACCTCGGCAGTTGGAACAAGTCTTGCATGATATTGAGGCAGTGAATCGGGTGGAACACTTTTCTGATTGGTTAGATACTCTTCCATTTCCTTTAGCTTCTATACTCTGGACTTATCATTCTAAAGGAGAAGATCAATATACGGAGCGATATCGGGACTTGCTGCATTTCTTTGAAGCACTTGCTGAGTTTCTTGCAATCATACTTCTGAGCGGGTTTGATACTTATCAGGAAGTGTTCCAATCGAAGCGTCAACAATTACCAGAAATACGGCACAAAGCTTCATCAATAAAGAAAAGCACATTTGGAACATGGGTAAGCATCGCAGCATACCTTGCAAAAGTTGGACTCACGATGTTGAATGGTAATGAAGAGGACAAGAGCTATTGCAGCACAATGTTTAGAACAGGGGATAAAGAATTATTGGAGACGCTGTTTTCAGGCAATATCATTTCTCTTCTCCAGCAGGCAAATGAATACCGGAACTCATGGGTTGGGCATGGTGGCATTGATAGTTTTCATGATTCCTTAGAGCGTCACTTCATCCTAGCAAACCTCCTTTCTAGGCTACGGAGCGTTTTCTCTACTAAATGGCAAAGTTTCGAGCTGATTAAAGCTGGAACTTGCAGATTTAGCGCAGGAATCTATCATTATCGTGTTGAGCAGATTATAGGCCATCACACACCATTTAAGAAGATAGATGTGAAGACCGACATACCTATGGAGGATGGTCAGTTATACCTCTTGGCTTCAGGCGAAAGGACTCCCTTAAAACTGCTTCCCTTGGTGAAGGTGATGCCTTCACCAAAAACGAAACAGGACGTTTGCTATTTCTACAACAGGTCCGACCGTGACGGGATCAGATTTGTGTCCTATTACTTTGAGGCGGATGTAACTATCACAAGTGCGTTCGAAGATGTTGCTGATATTCTGCAAAAGTTTCTTCCACATGATGAAAAGAAAAACTAACTGATATTGCCAAGCTTCACTAGATTATTTGATGTTTCCTCTGAGACTGCTTACAAAAGATGCATATATGTCCTGGCATGTGAACCAATACTTTTTAGTGAGGCCGTACTCCTCTGCATCTTTTTGACCATGAGTGATAGCATTGACCATATATTCCGCTAAATCTTCTAGCATCCTCCATGCTATCTCATTACTCAGAATTTTCTCCGCATGGCTTTCTGCATAGGCAAGTTCTTTTTCCCTCGCCTCTTGTTCCTGAAATTCTTCCTGTACGCGATTAGTTGCTCGATCAATGTCGTTAGAACATCCTTCTGATACCTTTGGGCTGTCCTCTTGCCCTATTCGTTTATAGAACAACCTTTGGGTTACAAGCCCAGCATAATCAATAGTACAGCGATCCCTGACTTTTTTATATTCCTGATATGGTTCAGGGCTTGTTGGGTACTCAAACCTCAAGTTGTCGTAGGGGATCTTGCTCTCCAGGTGAAGAGTATCCCACATCCAATCACGAATAACAGAGTCAAAAGAAGCGTTATGCTCACCATTCCACCTCTTATATTGTTCAATATATTCCAGTGCTATCCAGTTAATCGGTATCCCTAACAACCTGGCAACAACTGCGTGTCCTGCTTCGTGAAACGCTGTTACTCTCAGGTCTTGTAAACTAACATCATCTATCAAACTATAATTCTCCTTGATCTGGTCACAGAAGAATAACCAATCGGCAGTAGCAAATGCTAGCAATATCCTGTCTTTGTAAAATGCCGAGGTTAGTGTAACATGGCTTGTCAAGACATTTCGCAGCGTGCAGCGTGGCAAGTTTTCTATCGCGGTATTTTATATTATCGGGTAGTGCCATAATGCTCATCATTCGCATACTCTTCCTTCTATCCTCATTCTACTTGGATGAATGCTAGTTCTATGTTTTATGTACCGCTATTTCCTACTATCTATGCACTCATTCGCAAAAAATATCACTAAGTGGTGCATCCGGCAAAAGCGTTCCAAGCTTTTTTGTCTGGAAGGCTGGCAACAAGCTCATTGAGCGACTTCCAACAGCGCACCAGACTTGCCGGATGCACCACTAAGTACCTGCACGTCCTAACAGACGCTATCACAGATGAGTATTATTGTATACTACATCGGAGCTTGTTTCTCGATTTGCCAGAAGAGGGGTAAATACACTACTGTCGAATAGTCACCAGACCCCATAGCTGAAGCTAGGGGCTTGCACCCCACCTCCCCTCTGCCAAGGGGACGCATTACCGAGCAGGCGAACCTGATCGACGTTGGGACGGGTGACATCGGGGTCAACCACCCCTAGGGCTGTAGTCCCACCCGATACCGAAAAGATACCCACAGGTTGAGCTAGCGGGTAGAGCGTTGGGCTCCATGCCAATCGGTACATGGGAACAATCCACTGAGCAGGAGGTCTCCCGCAACAAACAGTTTCTCTGGCAGAGCCGCGAGTGCCTTCAGGTTGGCGTGTGTTCCTACGGTATCAGTTTCGCACGTCCATACAGACGTGTCAATGCAGGAGAGCACCCCTCCCCTGCTCCAAGAAAGGAAGACCTGCTTCCTCCCCATCGCTGAAGCACAGGGGTTTCCACAGGTCGAATAATGAAAGGGGTCTTTCTCACGAACGAACAACACCTACCTTCTTCTCCACTCACTGCTGATGTGATCTTACGCTTACAGCAGCTTATTGCTAACTGGAGAGGAGCCTCACGGGGTGAACCTCTGACGATACTCCATCAAGCATGTATCGATGCAGTAGGACGCAAGAGTCAACTGCAACAGCGTCTCCTCCCAACGCATCTGCTCTTCGTTGCAGATCTTGATGTCACTCGCTTGCAAAGTGCAATCAGACGTTTCAATGGCGTAGGGCGCACTACCGTACTTGAGTTTCGGGTGGCCCCATCTGGCCGCTTTGATGCTGCACTCATCCCTGTTGGTCGTATGGGAGAACTGTCAGACCGCTTTGTGTTGGCTATCGACAAGGAATTGGCGACACAAGACCAAGTTGCATTGTATGGTCACGCTGTCGGGCATCTCCTGCTCAATTATCAGGAAGTACAGATGGGACAGCGGCCTCATCTAGACCCACGCAACAAATTTGCCCATGCTGATACCATTGCCGAGTTGCGCTTACTAGAGACCGTCAAACAAGCATTTGACCGTCGTGTGCTTGAAACCTTTCCCTTGCTCACACAACTCTTAGAAGTCCCAGAGGAAACAGGAGTGGTCTTTGATGTTGCTACTACGGACTTGCGCCAGCAGCTTGCTGTAGCAGGCTGGCATGGACAGTATGTACAGATGCCGTATCGCTTCACCGACGGACGTGTATTCCCTAGCTCTTCTCGGAGAGGGTCACGCCTCTCTGTAGATGCTCTCTTGCGTGCAGCCGCCTCGTTACCCATTGCTCTAGTCCAGAGTGTGCGTGCAGGTGGAGTGCGTGACGAGGCCATCCAGCGCATCCAGAGCCATGCCCGCCGTTTGGCTTTGCCCTATGCCTATCTTCTTGAAGAGGATGGAACCATTCAGGAGTTCGACTGGTCAAGCTCACAGGAACCTGTTTGTTCGACACTCTCTTCATTTCCTGATCGCGAAACCCTCTGGAATCGCTGGGCAGCGACCTTGCAGCTCACTGACCCGAAACACAAACGCGTGTTGTGTTACCCATACCGCCTGAGTGGGACAAAAAGACCGCGTTATTATCAAGAGGCAACCATTAACAGAACCATCATCGCTGTATTGCAGGCGTTACACGGCTTGCGATCCCCACGTATTTTGCTCACCCTGGCTACTGGCACAGGAAAAACCATGGTTGCATTCCAGTTACTCTGGAAACTCAAACGCGAACGTGCAGTCAGAAACATCTTATTTTTAACGGATCGTGACTTCCTTTTAAGTCAGGCAATGGATAACGAGTTTGCGCCCTTTGGGGATGGACGGTACCGTATCCAGGGAGAAGTATCGACCGCCTATGACATTGTATTTGCCACCTATCAGGGCATTACCACCCTTGACCAGTCTGGTCACAGTCGCTACTTCCATTACCCACCAAACTTTTTCGACGTGATCGTCGTGGATGAGTGCCATCGAGGAAGTGCAAAAGAGGCATCCGAATGGCGTAAAGTCTTGGAGTATTTCTCCAATGCAGTTCAGATCGGCTTGACAGCAACGCCATTGAGCAATGAGACCGTACAGACAGACGAGTATTTCGGTGAGCCGCTCTATAAGTACTCATTACGCATGGGGATCAACGATGGTTTCCTCGCCCCATATCGTGTGCGTCGCATTACGATGGGACAAACGCTCGAAGAGGAACAACTGACATCACCAGGAGAACAAGAGAGAGAACAGTGCAATCCTCAAGAACAGCAGACCTCAAACGTTGTCCTGGACGAGGATGAACTCTCCTTTGTTGATATCCCAGCCTCGATGGAAACTCCAGCGACGATGAGAACCTATACCAAGGCTATTGCAGACCATCTTGCAGCATTTTTGCATCGTACCGATCCCTCCGCCAAAACGATTGTCTTCTGCGTCGATCAGGCTCACGCTGAAGCGATGCGTCTTGCCCTGATAGAAGCATGCGCCCCCTGGGCAGTTCACCGTAGCGATTATATCGTGCGAATTGTCTCTGAGGAGGGAACAGATGGAAAACGAACGCTGGGGAACTTCACCACCCCTGACGAGAAGTTTCCCGTCATCGTGACTACTTCTAAATTGCTCAGTACAGGGGTCGATGTCCCGACCTGCAAGAATATTGTGTTAGCACGGCCTGTTGGCTCGATTGTAGAGTTCAAGCAGATTATTGGGCGTGGCACCCGCTTATTCGAGCCAGAGAAACGCTGGTTTACCATCCTCGATTATGCAGGCACGATCAAACACTTCTTTGATGCTGATTTTGATGGCGACCCAGAACTGGTGGAGCAAGAATCACTTCTCCCAGATCCTCAATCGCAGGCAGAGGACACCATGCCCGACGAGGCACTTCTTTCAGATGAAGAAGCAATACCGTTTGATATACAGCCAACGCACATGCAACCAGCGGAACTGATGCAGAGAGACATGAGCACAGATGAAATAGGGCAGGCACTTTCATCATGTAATACCGATGCTCCAATAGAAGCATCCCCGTCTGTTGCATTGCCATTCCAAACAGTCCATGAGCCACAAAGAGATTACCACCCCTCAGAGGTCGGGAATGATACGCATGCAACCCTACGCGATGCAACCCCACATCTGTCCGGTGAGACTAGAGATAGGGTTGAGGGGAGTGAACAGAGCACAGAGCATATCATCCCGACTGGACAGAGAATACAGAGCACAGACACACCTCCTCAACTTGCGAATGAGGGGGCACTAGCAGATAGTGAGAGCAGAGGAGCACTAGACCTGACAAGTCCTCCTGCTGGGACGCATGTCGTCACGAAACACACGCGAGATGGGCGTACGCTCAAGGTTGTCGGGGAAGTTGTCTATGAACTTGGGCCAGATGGCACGACCCTCCATCGAGGAACCTATCGAGAATGTGCCATTGCGACGATGAACAGCTTGGTGCGTACGCCAGCGGACCTACGGGCTCGCTGGTTGAGAGATGAACAACGCGCAGAGCTTCTGGCCCACTTGGGAGATGAGGGAGTTGACTTACAAGAGCTTGCTTATCAGCAGCGACTGACAGATCTTGATCCACTCGACCTACTCCTCTCGCTGGTCTTTCAGGAGCCATTCGTCACTCGTGCACAGCGTGTTGAACGCTTGCGGCGAGATTATGCTGCATTTTTCACGCACTACGAGAAAAACCTCTTAGCGCGTGCGATACTTGATGTCATCCTGGAGAAATACATCAAGGGAGAGGCACCAGAAATAAGTGATACAGAGTTATTACGGGTAATTTCTCTTGCTGATCGGCATACCCTCCTGGAGCTAGCGCAACCATTTGAAGACAAGGCGACCAATACAACTGTGCGTACAGTCCTCAAAGAGTTACAGATGCTGCTCTATAGCGTCTGAACATACGGAGAATTTATTCTTTGGAAAGTAGGGAAAGAACATGGTGATGGCTGATATCCCACAACCCACAATAGGTGCTACTGAAGAGAGTAAGACCAATGACACTGAATTGAAAGATGTCTCTGAAAATGGGAAGACAAGACAAGGAAAGAAGCCAAAGGAGCCACTAACGAGCAAACAGCAGCTTTCAACAACCATTAAAAGTGTACGCGATCTTCTCCGCAAAGATGCGGGTCTCTCTGGTGATACAGATCGTCTGCCGCAACTGACGTGGCTTCTCTTCCTGAAAAGCCTAGATGATGCTGAGTATGCTCGTGAAGCCATACTAGGTGATATCTATGAGCCAGTCATCGAATCCCCTTTCCGCTGGCGTGATTGGGCAGCGTTGGAAGATAAAACACAGCGTAAGACAGGCGATGAGCTGCTCGACTTTGTCAATAATGAACTGATCCCTTATCTCGTCCGGCTCTCTGGTACTGGTGATCGTGACATTCGTACTGTTATTGGTACCATCTTCCAGGGTACTGTGAACCGTATTCGTTCCGGCTATATTTTACGCGAAGTCGTGGACAAGCTCAGCAACATCAATTTCAACGTATCGGATGATGTTCATGCCGTCTCACATTTCTATGAAACCATGCTCAAAGAGATGCGTGACGCCGCCGGAGACTCTGGCGAATTCTACACACCACGCCCTGTGGTTCGTTTCATCATCAATCGGCTTGCCCCCAAACCAGATGAGCGTATCATGGACCCAGCCTGCGGTACAGCAGGATTCCTGGTCGAGACCTATGAACAGTTGAAAGGCCAGGTACATACAACAGAAAAGCGCAGAAGGCTTGAAGAGTCATTACTTGGCATTGAGAAAAAACCCATGCCTTACCTTCTCGGTGTGATGAATATGCTCCTGCATGGCATCGAGTATCCTCATATCATTGAAAGCAACGCCCTCTCGTCTAATATCCGCCAGATTAGAGACACAGAACGCGTTGATGTGGTAGCCACCAATCCTCCCTTTGGTGGAGAGGAAGAGCGTGGTATCCTCAACAACTTCCCCGAAGGGTTACGTACTTCTGAGACGACGCTGCTCTTCTTCCAGTATGTTATGGCTTTGCTCAAACGTCCTGGTGGACGTTGCGGTATCGTGTTGCCCAATGGCTTCTTGTTTGGTAATGGTGTAGCCACGGCAGTCAAAAAGCAATTACTCACCCGCTTTAACTTGCATACCATCGTACGTCTCCCCAACGGAGCGTTTGCGCCCTATACGAGCATTCCCACCAATCTGCTTTTCTTCGAAGCATGTGCTCCCTCTGAGACACTTGGCGATGAACAACCTTGCACACGTGAGGTCTGGTATTATGAGTTATCTCTGCCTGAAGGTCGCAGTAGCTACAGTAAAACAAAGCCGTTGCAGTTCGAAGAGTTTGCAGATTGTATTACATGGTGGGACAACCGTGTCGAGAACGAACGAGCCTGGAAGGTACCCGTTGAGAATTTGCTAGCAAATGATTGTAATCTGGATATCAAAAACCCCAATGGTAAGAAGGACTTTGAGCATTTGCTGCCGGAGCAACTGGTGCGGAATATCATCGAGAAAGAGCGGCGTGTACTAGAAGTCATGGAAGAGATTGAGCGAATGTTGGTGAGGGAAGGGGAATGAGCAAAAGTTTTCCAATGGTGCAATTAGGAGAAATACTAACACTTTACCAGGAATATATTGATGAGCCAGAAGCAAAGGTTTACCCCAAACTATCGGTAAAGTTATATGGTAAAGGAATTGTGATTGATACATCTGTTGATGGTACCTCTCTCAAAATGAAACGCCACCAAATAGCTCAAAGTGGACAAGTAATTTTATCAGAGATATGGGGCAAAAAAGGTGCCATAGGCTTAGTACCTCCAGAGGGAGACGGGGCTTTATGTACCAGTCACTTTTTTCTTTTTGATATCTGCCATGAGAAGATAGAAAAAAGATACTTACAAGCAATCTTTACTGCTAATTATCTACAAGACCAACTGGATAACGAAGCAAAAGGTACTACTGGGTATGCAGCAGTAAGACCGAAACACCTACTCTCGGCAGTGATTCCTCTTCCCCCACTTGAAGAGCAGCAGCGCATTGTCGCACGGATCGAAGAACTCGCGGCTAAGGTTGAAGAGGCGCGAGAATTGCGGCGGAAGGCAGTAGAGGAAGTAAACCAACTTATAATTACTAGCAGAGCCAGGATTTTTGAGGAAGCATTACGACATGGAGTAAGGAAGCTTAAAGACGTTGCAATGCTTGAACGTGGTAAATTTTCGCATCGACCACGCAATGATCCTCGCTTCTTTGATGGAGATCATCCATGGATTCAGATTGCTGAGATAGAGTCATCAAACAAGTACATCAAGAAATGGACTCAAACACTGAATGATGAAGGGCTGAATATTAGCAAGAAATTCCCAAAGGGCACGTTACTCATTAGTATAGCTGCAACTATTGGATCTGTTGGAATTCTTGATTTTGATTGCTGTATTCCTGATAGTATTGTTGCTGTTACCCCAAAGTCTGGTATTAGTAGCGAGTACCTCTATCACTACTTTGGTTACTTACGCACTAATCTCGAAGAGTTAGCTCCACAAAGCACTCAAAAGAATATAAACTTGGAAATTCTTACTTCGCTATCCGTTCCATTTTTACAGTTATCTGAGCAAGAGCAAATCGTAGACTATCTCAACGATCTGCAATCCAAAGTGGACTCCATGAAACGCATGCAATCCGAGACCTCAGCCGAACTTCATGCTCTACTACCATCCATCCTCGACAAAGCCTTTAAGGGGGAACTGTGAACACGAGCGATGTACAGAACCGACAACTCCTCGCCTCTGAAGTATTAGAACTCGGCGAGAGCCTCTTCGAGACCGCCCTTGAAGCAGGAAGTCATCAAGCTGTGGAGGGCGAAGAGAGCGAAGCATACCCGATTGAGGAGGTACAAGCAGCCACCAACGAATTCTTTACCGCTTTGCGGCTACTACTGGACATAGAACCTATCGAAGGAAGATGAGGAGTGGTAGTAATGGCCCTCAAAGAGCAAATCATCGCCGCAGCAGAAACCCTTCTGATGGCAACCCCCACAGGACTGACCAGCGAGGCTCTCACCAGCCTCGTCGCAAAGCAGGTCAAACGCCAGCTTCTCCTTGCCCAAGTGACCTCTGCTCTGCGTGAACGCCCCCAGCGTTTTGTCGAAGGCGAGGGTGGACGCTGGCAATTACGCGAACAGCAAATGCAACTTCTTCCAGATGAACCTGCTTCACCGTCTCTTTTGACAACAAGTCCAGCTTCATCGGTTCAACCACTCAAGCGAGGCAGCTATGTGATCTTCGACCTTGAAGCTACGCACCAAGATGCCTCTTCGCCAGCAACTGAGATCATCCAGATCGCAGCCCAGCGCTGGGTCGATGGCATATCGGAAGCTCCCTGGGCTACATTCGTTCATCCCAGTGTCCCCATCCCAGAGCACATCATGAATCTGACCAAGATCACCAACGACGAAGTACGTGATGCCCCTGCCATTGCTGAAGCACTTCAGGAGTTCTTCTCCTATGTTGGTGATCTTCCCCTCATTGCCCATAATGGTGCTAGCTATGATGGGCCGCTACTCAAGGCCACCTGTGAACGTATTGGTTTTCCCCTGCCACCAACCTTTCTTGTCCTGGATACCTTACCGTTGGCACGTGTGCTCTTACCCGCCGAAGCATCACACCGTGTTGGCTCGCTTGCAGAACGCTATGGCTGTGCTAGACAAGATGCTCATCGGGCAGATGCCGATGTTGAGATGCTCGCAGGTATCGTGCATGGCCTGGAAAGCGAAATACAGCAAGGCTCAAGTGGTGCAACCGTCTACGCACTCTTGCGCCGTGCACATGATCCCTGGGCAGCACTGCTCACACCACCAATGCAGCCTGTCCTTGTGCCCGAGATTCTCGCCACCTTTGGAGCGAGTCTGACACCACTCCTCTCTGAACGGCTACCAGCAACATCTGGGTCAATCAATACCGCTATGGTCGAAGCGGTATTCACGCGAGCAGAAGCCTTCGGACATAGCCGACGTGAAGCCCAGCTCGACATGGCCCAGCTCGCCTCGGAAACTCTGGGTACAGGAGGCTATGCCGTCATGGAAGCTGGGACCGGAACGGGCAAAACGCAAGGTTATCTCGTTCCAGCAGCCTTGTCTGCTCGTGCAACAGGGCGGCCCGTTGCTATCTCAACCTATACGCGTGTGCTGCAAGCTCAACTGGTCGAACGTGAACTCCCATTTGTGCACCGACTCATCCCTGACATCACTTATGCACAACTCCAGGGACGTGCCAACTACTTGTCACTTTCACGGCTGGCTGAAGAGATCGAGGATGCCTTCACCGAGGAGATCCTGCCCGCACCTCGTGCCTGGATGCTGGCTGCACTCATACGCTTTGCTGCTACCAGTGCCCATGGGAACCTGGACGAACTAGGCGTCACACCACAGACACTCGATGCCTTCCTTGCCGCTGATGGTGCTGTTTTGCAGATGCTCGCCAGTGTACGCTCCAGTCAAGATGATCGTCCTACTGCCGCTGTCCCACTCGACTTTTATCGACGAGCACGCGAGAATGCCGAACGAGCTGATCTGGTCGTGGTCAACCATGCCCTCTTGCTCAACAGTTACCTTGACACTATGACGGATGAGGAACCATTCGCCAGTGCAGTGATCTGTGACGAAGCACATACTCTTGAAGACGCGGCAACAGGAGCACTTGAGCAGCGCGTCGATGAGCGTGTCTTACGCCGTATCCTGCGTGCAATCTATGATACACACACCTATAGCGGTCTCGTGCGTGATTGCCGTCGCCGTCTGGGACTGGCCGCCAATGATCCAACGCTGGTCGCAATCGTCAAAGCCGTTGATGACGCGCACGCTGCCCTGGACAGCCTTGCCACTCAGCTCAATCACTATGTTGCCAATCAAACTGTGGTCTCACGAACTGACCTGGAGCGTTATGGCGTACGGGTACGCATCGATCAGGGAGCACTCTCTGCCGCTGGCGGACCTGCCTTGCATACTGCTGAAACCTCGCTTGGGCACTCCCTCACCGCTTTACGTGCCTCACTGAGTACACTGGTTGAGAACGCATCCTCTCTCTTGCAAGCACAAGCCCCTACCGAACAGGGAACAAGACGGACACGTCGCACCATCCGTCTGGCTCGCTCTCTGCTACGGGATCTGCGTACACACATTGAGCACTACAACGCGTTCTGGTCATTCAACAAAGCAAGCAATGCTGTACGCATCATTGAGCTTGGCAAGATAGAAGTAGCACCAAGTCATGCAACAACAACAAAGAAGAGCAAAGGGAGTAGTACCGTGCATGCTCCCGTCGCGATGAGTGTCGTGCCTATCAATGTTGGTCCTCTGCTGTGGGAGCGACTCTGGTCTCGACTGGATGCAGCGATCTGTACCTCAGCAACCTTAACCGTCTATGGACAGGGCTTCACCTTCTTTCTGAGCCGCATCGGTCTGGAACCTGAGCGTCTAGAGAGTGCCACACCACCAAAAGCACTGGTCACACGCGAACTCCCGCCAGCATTTAACTATCACGATCAGGCACTGTTTATGCTTCCCAATTCCCTCCCTGCACCACGCGACACCGAATTAAAGCGCAATTTCCCCGAAGCCGTCGCAGACCTGTTGCGTCGCTTTATCCCATTCTTTGGAGGCAAAACGCTAGCCCTCTTCACAGCGAACTCCCGCCGTGATTTCGTGTTTGAGCGGCTGGCCAATCCCTTAGCGGAAAAAGGCTTTCCCCTGCTCCGTCAAGGGCAAGGCAGCCTACAACGCCTGTTAGAGGAATTTCGTAGCAAGCAAGAAAGCTCATTGCTCGGTTCGCGCTCATTGTGGGAAGGTGTAGACGTTCCTGGCGACTCCCTCTCCTATGTCTTCATGGAGAAATTACCCTATCCCAGCCTGGGTGATCCGGTTGAGGCTGCACGGATGAGTGCTGTCGAAAATGCAGGTGGCAATGCCTTCTACGACTACCTGTTACCAAAAATGATTATTATCCTCAAGCAGGGCTTTGGTCGTCTTATCCGCACAGCCAGCGATCGGGGTGCAGCCGTCCTGTTAGATAAACGCCTGCGAAACTCCCTCTACCGTACAGAAGTGCTTCGTTCCTTACCCGATCCCACCATTGGCTATGAGTCCGATGTTGATTTGTTCCGTCGCGTTGCAGAGTGGATGGGACTGGATGTAGCTCCGACAGATTTACCAGCCCCGACAGTTCCCGATCTCCAACGGGTGCTGAATGAGCAGCAGTTGCCGACATCCTTTGTGAGCGAGGCTGACTTTGAACGCGTTGCCAAGCCACGTCTGCTTGCCGTGCAACAAGCCGTCTGGGGGCAGAGCAGCTTCCGTGCAGGCCAAGAGGCCATTATCCGTGATGTGCTTGCCGGAAAAGATGTCCTGACACTGCTCCCAACTGGGGCAGGTAAAAGCCGAACCTATCAGTTACCAGCCTTGCTGCGGCCTGGTCTGACGTTAGTCATCTCTCCTTTGATTGCCCTGATTCGTGACCAAGTGGAGAAACTACGTGAGGTGCCAGGAATGATCTGTGCAGCAGCACTCGTCTCTGGCATGGATGCTGCTAGCCAGGAAGAGGTGCTGCGTGATGCTGCAAATGGCAAGCTGAAGCTCTTATATGTGTCACCTGAACGCCTGCGCGATCCACGATTTCGCGCTTATGTTGGGAAACTCCCTCTCGTGCAATTGGTCGTTGATGAGGCTCATTGTATCTCGACCTGGGGTCACGATTTCCGCCCCGATTTCCTAGAGATTGCGACACTGATGCCAACAGGTGTGGGTATGCAAAAGCTGCCAGTCCATGCGCTGACTGCCACAGCAACACGACAAGTCCAGCAAGAGATTACGACGATCCTGGCGATGGGACAAAACGGTCGAGAACTCTCCCTGCGAACTGGCGATTTTGTGCGAGAGAACCTCGTGTTTCGTATGTATACGGTTGCCAAACGTGAAGAGCGCGATATGCTGGCCCTTGGTATTGTGCATCAACTCGTCCAGGATGAAGTGCGTGGGGGTGCTGGTATCGTCTATGTGGCGACCCGCAAGACGGCCATGCAATTTGCTCGTTTGTTGCGGAACCGTAATATCACCGCGCAAGCCTATCACGGCGGCCTGCCTACCCCCGAACGTCACCAGATCCAAGAGCGTTTTATGCAAGGAGAACTCAGCGTTGTTGTGGCTACCACAGCCTTTGGCATGGGTGTTGATAAGGCTGAGATTCGCTTTGTACTCCATTATGACCATCCTGCCAGCCTGGAAGCATACGCGCAGGAATCTGGACGAGCTGGCCGCGACGGCGAAGAAGCCTATACCATTCTCCTCTACCATTCCCAGACACAAAGGACGGAACGTTTTATTGCTCGCCAGGGTCTACCCGATACCAAGATATTGCATGCGTATCAGCAAGCCCTGCTCACTATCGATGACGCACTGCCAACGGCTGTCCAACTGGCTGATGGGACAGTGCTCTGTGACCCCGAAACGGTGGCAAGTTTAGCTCGTATTGAGCCAACACAGGCACGAGTCTTGCTCTTCTCATTTGAGGAGGCGGGACTGGTCAAGCGTGGTCCAGACTGTACCCTTGAGGCAACCATCCTGCTCAATCAGCCCGTGCCAACGGTGCTCTCCGCATTGTCCGATGCAGCGGAGCGTGAGAGGGCTGCAACCCTCTTGACCGCCCTTGGTGCAATGCAAGAGCAACAGGTCTCCTATCGTGCTGCTCAGGTCTATGAACAAACAGGAATTGATCCACGTGCGATAGATCCCATGCTGGTCAAGCTGGCTGAGCATGATATGCTCCTCTATCGGGCTTATAGCCGAGGTATTACCCTCACCCTCAGTCCTCAATTGGCTGATATGGCCTATCTTGAAACCATTGAGCAACGCTTTGCCAATCGCTACCAGCGTTTTGAAGAGCGATTACAGGCCATGATCGACTATATCAAGTTGCGTCCAGGCCAGAATCGCTGTCGCAGTGCAGCCCTGATTAATTATCTAACGGGTCGCGACGATGCACCGCTCTGTGGGAAGTGTGATCTCTGTAGTCCGACAAATGAACACTTGCCCTGGGACCCTGGCCTACGACTCTATGGTGAGCCATTACCCGTTGATATACGGCTTGCAATCCTGGGAGCTGTACGTGACCATAATGGGTTCTTTGCGCCAAGAACGATTGAAAAGATGCTGCTGGGTATCCCACAGACCAACGTGAAAGGGCAAGTATACCGGCTCTCGTCGGCAGCACGTGCGTCAGACCATTATGGAGAGCTTGATAGTGCAGGTGCTAAGGCAGATCGTGTCCAACGCACCATCGAAGTCCTGATAGAGGGAGGCTACTTACAACTGGCAGAACGAACGATCCGTGCGAAAGGCATTACCTACACAGCCGTCTCGATTACCCAACGTGGGCGTGATGCACTGGCAGGCGGAGTAGACCTCCCTGAGTTTCGGGAGCATGAGGAACAACAAGTATGAGTGGTCTGTTGGATGAAGTAGCAGTGCTCGTAAATGAGGCTGTAGAACGTCTATCGCCCTGGCGACGTACGTTCACAGAGAAAGATGCCCTCGGGACTGTCTGGCAAGCTGGCTACGAGATTTCGATTCAGTCAGATAGACGCTTTGTGCTGGCTCAAGAGGATTGGCAGCAGCCGAGCCATTGGCGTCTCGTCAGTCATACCATCGCCAATAATCGTCTCCTCAATGAACTGTTGTCTGGGGACTGGGATGGTCGCGACCTCGACGGAAAACTTGCGGCCCTGGATACCGAGGATCAGAGGCATTACGTTTTTTGTCCTCTCGACCCACGTCTAGCGCAAAACAAGCAGGGCATCCTAGAACCAGTTGAGCAGGAACGCACTCTTGTGCTACCACAAGCGATGAAAAAGACGCTTGACGAACATGGTGCATCGCTCCTGGCTCATTGGCATGACAGTGGGGATGAACCCTGGACGCTACGAGCCATTACTGAAGCACTCCAACAACTGGGCTGGCAGGATGGGGAAAAGAAGAATGCTTGGTTATATGTCCGATCCTGGTTGTTATGCTGGCCGCAGGTACGACGTGTCGGCCAGGATTACTGGCTTCCTGCCGATCAATTGCCACAAGAGGCCAAGCGGACACGGTTACAGGTCATGCCAGTGATCATGCCTCCATCTCAGGCGACGGGATCAAGAGAGGAAGCTAATAGCGAGGCTGCTTCTTCTACACCACCCTCCAAGCAGGCCATTCCCACAAAGACAGATGAAAGTCAGGTGATCCTCAGCGGTGAAGCAACTGCAACACGAGCAACGTGGTCAGTTCACCTACGCACGGTTCATCTCATTGAAGGCTTCCTGCACGTGCCTTCCAGTGCTCGAGGGGTCTATCCATCCCCTGTTCCTGGGGAAGAGAGTAAGGTAGTAGTGCGCGGCCTCTGGTTTGAGGACGGTACACGTTTCTGGCTCTGGCTTGATCGTTCCAACAATCGCCTCTATGGTCCAGCTCTCGCTGATCGACTGGCATGGCTAGAGACTGGCGATATAGTGCGTGTAGAATGGGCACCTGACATCATTGTGCTACGTCAGGTAGGACACGATGAGCAAATTCAGGCCGAGGAAGCACGTCTGGTGGACCTAGAGGAATTAGCTGCCTTACGCGGAGGGCTAGGTGAGTCTTATCGTCGCTCATTGCAGGCAATATTAGTACAAGCTCCAGAAGGGTTGACCTTTGCAGAAGTGGTGCATGCCTTATGTGAACGACAGCACCATGAGGTGCATCATGGAACCGTACGTGCACTCCTGTACAATGGTGGGTTTATCCGAAGAGATCATCGATGGTTTGCTGCATCAGACAGTGAGGTGGGGGCACGTCAGCTCCGTGCTGCTCTGGTCGAAACACTTGTCTCACGAGAACAAGAACAAGACGGTTCTATGCAACCTCTGTCACCTGCTGATGTTATGCGTAAACGGGTCAAGGCTATCCATGCCAGATTATCTGAGATTATCTCAGTATTGCGTGAGACATAGGGAGTGATGGGGAAAACAGATGTGGTGTTGTGTCCAAGAAGGCTCTTCAGATCTGATGTGACAAGATGGTTGTAAGTGGCATGAATTTGGCCTTGAGATGCTAGGATTGGTCCAGTCATAGCACATTGTTCTGCTAACCAGAACATCCAGCGTTGTTAGCCGTTTTGATTCTTGGGGGGCAGAGAATGCAGGAAAGTGTGAAGGAATGGATAAAAATGATAGCAATAGGGAATATGCATGACTGAGAAAAAGGACTACAACTGGCAGCGCTACTGGTTTCCACGGGAGGCTCATATTCCTCTAGAGAAAGGATATCTTTCAATACCTCCGCAAGAATATGCTCATCATTTTCAAGATGAATGGAAGACTTTAGATCAGCTAAAAGATGTTCCCTGCTTAATTTTACTTGGTGAACCTGGCATTGGTAAATCTCGTGAAATCAGCAGATGGGCAACATCTCTCAGAGAGCAGCGACAGGATTGCAATGAGACTCTGAGCATTGAATTAGGAGGTCAAACAGAGTCAACGCTCCATGAAGAACTCTTTACCAACCAAACTTTCCAATCCTGGCGAAATGGCACACATCAACTATACCTTTTCCTAGATGGACTTGACGAGGGACTGTTAACAATTCAAGTACTTACCCAAATATTATCGAGAAAATTTCACTTACTACCAAGGGAGCGCCTTTTCCTACGTATCACCTGCCGTACCGCAGATTGGCCGCGCAGTTTTGAAGAAAGATTAAAACAGCTATGGGGTGACAAGTGCGTACAAGTATACCATTTAGCTCCTCTTAGCCGACGAGACGTTGCAGAAGCCACTAGTGAACAATTTCTTGATGAAGTGGCACACAGAGAAATTGAACCATTAGCAGCCAAACCATTGACACTGAAATTTCTGCGTAATACTTACCATCCTCAAACAGGATTCCCAGGAACGTTAACAGAGCTTTATTATGAAGGTTGCCGTGTTCTCTGTGATGAGCAAAGTGATTTCCGTCTTGAGTCTCGAAATCAAGGAAAACTAAACGCAGAACAACGGTTGATGGTTGCTGCTCGTATTGCTGCCATGATGATATTTGCAAATCGAGCAACAATATTCACAGGAAAAGATCTGGGCAATACCCTTAGGAGCGATTTGTCTCTCCGTGAAGTATGGGGAGACAGAGAGTATGTCCACCAATCCCCTATAGAGGTAGACGATACTGTCCTTAATGAAACATTAAATACTGGACTGTTTGCTTCTAGTGGTTCTGAACGGCTAGGATGGGCCCATAAATCATACGCGGAATTTCTTGCAGCATTCTATCTCACACAGAATAAGCTTGCCCTCATACAGATCAAAGAGCTGCTCACCCAAGATGATCGTGGAGAAAGACAGGTAGTCCCACAATTGCACCAGACTATTGCTTGGTTAGCAACAATGCGAGCAGACGTTTTTAGCGAGATCATGGAGATAGAGCCAGAAGTTTTACTACGCAGTGATACCACCATAGCAGAAAAAGACACGAGAAATAAACTGATAGGGGCACTATTCCAGCTCGATGAGATACGATTATGGCAATTTAATCAAGTGTACTATAACCTCTACCACAAACTTGCTCATAAGGACTTATCTGACCAACTTCGTCCCTATCTTCACAAAAACTCGATAAACCTAGCTACAAAAGTGATAGCAATTAAAGTCGCCGAAGCATGTTCCTTACAGGATCTGCGAACAGAACTTTGCAACCTAGCCTTCGACTCAACACAGGACAAACTTGTGAGAGAACAAGCAACATGTGCACTTGCTACTATTGGTGATGATAGCACAAAGGTGAAACTGAAAGCTTTCCTGAACCTAGGTCGTGAGCAAGACGCAGATGATGAATTAAAGGGTTATGCCCTCAAAGCACTTTGGCCTTCTCATCTAACAGCGGAAGAGTTATTCAATGCACTCACCTATCCCAAAAACGATCACTTCAGTGGAGGAGCATATCACCAATTTATTTGGTCAGCTCCTATTGGTCTACTCCAGCCCCAAGATTTGCCTATTGCCCTACACTGGTACGAAAGTCTTCCTGCTCGTCATCAACCTGCCCTTCAAGCTCATCTGCTTTTCTTGATTGCAGATGCGATTATGGTGCGCTCACTACAGCACCTCGATATATCAGAAGTATTAGAGGCTTGTGCTAAAACCATCATTGCAAGAACTCAGCTATTTGATACGGTGCTTATTGATGGCCAACGACAAGCTCCTGATGCTCTACCAATAACTCAAGGTCAACGCTTACAACTCTTAGAAAAAGTTCTTTCTCTTTATACTGGTGATAAGGCACATCTGATTCAGTTATTAGATCTTAAACCTCGGCTTATCCTTCCCCAGGATATTTCTTGGTTGATTGAATATGTCTTGAGAGCGGAGACAGAGCAACAGCAATGTAATGCTGCACATATCCTCTTCTTTGCTGTTAACTGGAATGATCATGACCAAATGGATATGGTACGAGAAGCTTGTGAGCAGAATGCAATGCTTGCAAATGAGTTCGCTCCAGCTCTCAATGCTTCAGAATTAACCACAGAAGAAGATCTTACAAGTGATGAGAAAGAAGATATCAACACAAATACCACTCTTACTATTACAGAGCAGATAGCGCCTCTCCTAAAGCAAGACGACGATGTAATAAAGACATGGAACCAATGTTGGATCGAGGCAGCAAACCATACGCACCCTTCTCTCGATGCTACTTTAATCGATCAGAATGTGTTATTCCCTGGTTGGGATACAATTGCTCAGCCAACACAAACTCAACTGCTTGCTTTAGCCAAGCAATACATTCGAGCGTGTGACCCAAAATCTCAAACATGGATAGAAACGCAACAACCTCCCTTATCAGTGTGGATAACCTATAAAACTCTTCAATTGCTTATACAACAAGAAGAAACAGAATTTCTCTCTACACTTCCAATTGAGTGGTGGCAAAATTTAGCACCTGTTGTACTTGTATTAAGTCGTCCCGCGCAGATACAGTTTGATGATGAACTAATGAAAATGTTCTATGCAAAAGTAGCAGATACACTGATCCAAATCACGCTATTACTCATTGATAGCGTAGGAACAAATTCTACAGATATTCCAGTCGTTGACAAAGTAAGTCGTTACTGGGATACCAATCTTGAAAAGGCATTCCTCAACAAGGTGCAAGAAGAAGCTTTAAATCTCAATGGTTTTTCGTGCTTGCTTAGGGTACTCCTTATCCACCATGTTGAAGAAGTAGTAACATTTGCCCAGTCTCTTCTCACTCCAGATTTATCCAATGAGGAACAATGCGAACGAGCTATTCTAGCCATATGCGTACTTCTGCTTCATGCAGATCATCTCGATTGGTCTATTATACGCTCTGCTATGGATCAGAGCAAAACCTTTGCCAAGAGGCTTTTGCAGAAATTAGCACACAAAGCCCCAATACCACAACAGCTATCAGCAGATGGAATTGCTGATCTTTATATCCAGCTAGTGAAATACTACCCACCAGATCAATACCCACTTCCTCAGGAAACATCTTTTTGGGGCACTGTTGGTAATATTGCCCTTTGGAGAAATTCTCTCATTGGTTCTCTGAAAGATCAAGGGACTCCTCAAGCCTGTGCCGCTATCGAACGGATTATCGACAATGTACCTGTTACTGAGCAGTTCGGCCTCAAATGGATATTGCGAGAAGCACAACAATTGACCAGATGGCAAACATGGGAACCCTTTGCTCCGAGAGACATCTTGAAAATTGTCCATGATAGCCGCTTGCGTCTCGTGCAAAATGGGAACCATTTACTAGATGTCGTGATGGAATCACTCCAAAGCTTAGGAAAAGCTCTATGCTGTCAGGAAACTCCCGCATGGAGAGATGTATGGGATCTGATGCAATTTATCCTTTGTCCACACTGTAAAATCGAGATAAAACGTTCGGATTACAAAAAAGGCATGATGTGTCCCCAACCCCAATGCCAGAATATAATAAAGAGCGCTGTAGAAGTTTATCGTCCGATTGAAGAAAACGAATTCTCAGACTATATCAAGAGACATCTCACCTCTGATCTGAAGGAACGACGTATTATAGCAAATCGCGAAGTAGTGGTTAGCAACGAAGATCGAACAGATATTTATGTAGAAGCATGGAGTAATGCGAATTCTAGAGAAGCGAATGACAAGGTTTCTATCATCATTGAGGTGAAAGGTTGTTGGAACAAGAAATGGCAGACTGCAATGGAGGAACAGTTAGTGGATCGGTATTTGAAAAAATATAGCTGTCAACATGGGATTTACTTAATTGGCTGGTTCATGTGCTCTTCATGGAATACAAAGGATTCCAGGTATAAGGCAACACCAAAGAAAAAATCAATGCAGCAAGTAAGAGAACAGCTTGAGAATCAGGCAAGACCGCTCTCTCTGCATGGGATACATGTAAAAGCAGTTGTCATCAACGCTGCAATTCCGTAAAGACCACATCCCATCGCGCATTGAGTTTGACACCCATCGTCTCCTTGAGTGGCAATTGCTTATCGGTAGAGCCGAATCTGGCAATCAATTGACAAGGATATTCTGCAACATCCATTCCTCTTCCAGGAACCACCGTGTATTGCAAACCTTCTTTGACAGAGCACGAACAGATCGGCTCTCCATCCATTCCTGCAAAAAGAGCATGTTCAGAGGCTTCTCTGGCCCCGAGTGCCATGATGCTTAGTACTACAGTGGTAAGTAAGAAGGGGAGTCGAGGATTCGACGTCGATAATGGTAGAAGCGGGCGAAAGCTTGGTGGGTCCGTCGCCAAAAGGACCACGTAATGCGATGAAGGGCAGAAAGAGGTTTGTAAATCACCAGATGGTAGAAGAGTTGCTGAATTTCAGGAAGACTGAGAGGGATCATCATAGGCAAATGAGTATTAAATGGAATTTTGGCAAATGAATTATGAGAGGACTCATTTTGTCCTACCATCTGCTTGGGTTGTTCTTTCCCATGGTCAATGGTTTCTTCAAGTGTTTGACTAGACAATCGCAAAACAGCAAGAAAAGCCATTGCAAACATACATAATGTGATATGGCGGTACCAGCCTTGCCAGGATCGCACTTCATACTCGTCAAGCCCAATTTTGCTTTTTCCAATCTTAAAACACTCTTCTATTGTCCATCGATCTCCAATAACTTCAACCATTTTTTGAAGCGATGTTCCCACAGGAGCAAATACTAAGACATAGGTGTTTTTAGGCGCTTTTTCCCCAGTTCCCCTGTTTTGTCGAATCACTAGAAAGTGGCTCCAGCCAGCAATTCCAGCATTTTTGAGTTCAACTGCTGCCCAATTGTATAATCGCGGTCCTTTGCTCCCTGCACCTGCACTCAGGCATTGCCAGTCATTTGGCGTGAGTGTTGCAGCAATGTCATCTACTCGCTGCGGCTTTTCTTCTCTTATGACCTGTTCTTTGCATGGAACTGCTAATGTATAGGCTTTCTGCCGCGATTCCAAAAAAGTTCGCAGCGGTCTCGAACTTCCATAAATGCTATCTCCTGCAAACCATGCTATTGTTAGCCCCGCATCTAGAGCACGTTTTATCATCTTTATTGCTAATTCTGGCTTTGTCGCAAATTTCACATCTTCTGGGACATCTGCTTCTCGACAGCGTGCAGGTTCCTGAGTCCAACTCTTCGGAAGATATAATTCTCGATCAATCAGAACATGCCCAAATACACTTGTATACGTCAAAAATACGCCAATCTGACAATTTTCAACACGTCCAGCTGTCCCACTATATTGTCGCTGTACCCCAACTGACTTGTTCCCTTTCTTGATGAAGCCTGTCTCATCCATAGCACTCACTCCATTTTCATCTCTAAACTTTTCGCACACATATCCAAATAATTTATCACGTAATTCTTCAGCATCCCACCTTGCTCTATTCAGTAGATATTGTATAGAAAATGGATTTAACTCACCTAATTCCTCCGCCAATTGCCATCCATTCTTTCGTTCGATTGGACTAAGCAATCCACGTATATAATGCTTTGCTCGTTCTCTTGTCTCTGATCGTCCAAATACTGGTTCAATGCACTCACACATTTCTTCAAATAAGGCCTCCCAGACAACTTCTGGGGAAAGTGGCAATGCCAGTTCGGTCTTACGATGGTTCATCGTGACGGTCTCCTTCCGGTTCCTTTGATGGGGTTCTTCTTCTCCTCTCATTCTATCATAGTTACCACTGTAGTATTAGGGGAAGTGAGTAAGCCGCAACCTGTCCACCTTTGCCTTGTTTATAGAGGTCACGTAACGAATTTTTCATGAGTTTCCCCGGAAGAATGGAGCATTGCCAGGACTCTTGTAGAATTTACCTGAAAAGCTCGTTTTATCGCCAGATAAATTCAATGCAACTTCTGCCTATAGGCAGAAGTTGCATTTCAGGTAAAATTCAAAGATCTTTCTCTATTTGAACCTTCCCTTAGTATAAATGCAGAAGAGCAAAATACGCAAAAGCGAATGCGGCAATTGGGCCAAAGCCACACACGATGAGCAACCAGACGAGACAGCCAAAGCCTTCTACATAATCGTAGGCATCGCTTTCCCATGTTGCTATCAGCAGTTTCATGAGATTGCAGATGAACCCAGGGAACCAGCCTACAAAGTAAAGGATGAGGATCAACGTTGCTGCAGTCGTATAATCTCGTGTTCGTGGATAGTTGTCCATCTTACTCTTTCCTTTCCTGCTGACCCAGCAGCATGGATATATTTCTATAATGAGAGTATAGAAGATGTTTAGATGAAATACTAGCTATTGAGAGCAATTTGGTACTTCTTGGTACTCCATGATGTCTCATCATGGACCATCCATACCAGAAAACGGGTTGCAGAATGCTCCTTGACGACATCAACCACCTCGCCCCTTGGATCACGAAATAGGAGGGTTGATCAATAGTCGCAATACCCATTTTGTCTCATCAGATGTCAACCCTCGCGAGAGCTTCTATACTGAGCGAGGTCACAAGCTGAGTTTTTCGAAGGACTGAAAAGAGAGTGTGAGAAGGGAACGAAGAGCCGATTGGTGAGTGGTGGTAGTCTGAGACAAACAAGCGGAGATAGCCTCTTTGAAGAGGGAAAAGTGCTGGTAATATTTGTCATAGAGACATTCTTTGCGAACAAATTTCCAGAGTCGTTCAATCAGATTGAGATTGGGGGAGTAAGGCGGGAGAAAGAGGATCTCAATATTCAAACGAGCAGCAATATCTAAGACGTATTTACACCGTTGATACCGAGCATTATCCATAATGAGCGTGATGGGGGATGGAAAGCCAAGAGCAACGATGTTTTCCAGGAGTTGGCCTACACTCACAGCATTGATATAGCTGTCATTGGTCACCGTGATGAGCTGATAGGTCACCGCATTGAGTGCTCCTAAGACATTAAAACGCTGTCTTCCACTTGGTGCACGTACCAAGACCCGCGTAAAACACCACAGAAAGCCCAGATAGACCGAGAGCACAAAGTGCGCCGCATCCACAAAAAAGACGGTTCGTTTGCCTGCTTTCGCTTCCTCTAAGCGAGGCTCCAATTCGTTTTTTTAAACGTTTCTTGCTCTTCCACATCACATTTAGCTGGAATCGCGTAAGTCTTGAGCCGTTTGAGACACATCTTTTTGAGGAAAATACCTATTTGTACTTCACTGCGCTTGATACCTGTCAGTTGCTCAATCACGTTTGCAGCTTGGGTAATACTGGTGGGGGGATGCTCTCGGAAATGCGCTTCCAGCGTGCTTTGATGCGCTTGCAGTTCACTTTCCGGCTGACGAAATCGCACCTCTTTGAGCGACTCGATCCCTGCTCTCTCATACTCTCGCAAATACCTTCTCACCGTATTCTGACAGATCCCCACGCAGTGGGCTATTTGCTCTGTAGACAAGCCTTTCGCTTTCAGCAGGACCACTTCCATCTTCTTCTGCACTCGTGGATGGGGATGATGGTATCTCTGCCAATCTAGTTCTTTGATGTCTTCTTCTGGAAAACTCAGCCGGATCATGGGTCGTTCTCCTCGTCTCTTTTTCCTTTCTATCTTACCACAAAAAACTCATCTTGTGGCCTTGCCTAGTATAGCTCCTTTGTTGAACGAAGGGCAAGCTTTTCTTTGTCTTTTTTCCTCGCTTTCCCCCGAAAGATAGAGAGTCACCCCTTTTCCCCTTGCAAACTGATGAGTCTATGATACAATTCGAAGAAGATCAATAGAGCGCTCCTCCGATGAGCCATGCTCATCGAACGGAGGCAGACGAAAGGAGCAGGCGCTGACCATGAACAAGAAGAGGAACCTGGACGACTCAGGGTCTCCATTTGTGCGCATCACGACCTTTGGGCCATGCTTCATCGAGTGCCTTGCGTGGGACAGCGAGCAGAAATGGCCTCCCCATTACATACCCTTGCCTGCTGACAAACTGTGTGGTCGGGGCGCAGTCCCGGCTCGCTCTCTGCTGAAACTCCTGCTCTGCCAGCCCAACCGCTATGCCCTGCGCGACTGGATCATGGAGCAATTCTGGCCAGAAGCAGAACGACGTGCGGCCTCTTCACGTCTGGATAATGTGGCCTCGATGGCACGGAGTCTGTTGTGTCCACCCATGGCTCCCAGCCATGACCAGCTCCGCACGCAGCTCCTCGCCTATGTTCATGGTGATCGGAGCAGCGGAAGTGGCTACCAGCTTGCTCCGTATCCTTTGATCTGGGTTGATGCCGATGCCTTTGTCTGGTATGTGGAGCAAGCAGCTCGTTTGGCACGCTTTGGCGACGATCCTCTGCCCTTCTGGGAAAGAGCCTACGAACTGGGCTCCCGAGGGAGCTTCCTGGCAGACGAAGCCTACAGCGAGTGGGCGACAGAGCGACGCCAACAGCTTTCGGGCCACTTTCGACAGTGTGTGTATGAACTAGCCCGGCTCTTGATTGCCAGAGGGCTCACCATTGAGGCCGAGGTGCGCCTGCGAACCTATGTGATCGGACACCCGACCGATGAAGACCTCCTGGGCCTTTTGATGGAACTCTTGGGTGAACAGCAACGCTATCAAGAGCTATTTGACCTGTACCAAACCTGCGAACAGGAGCTTGCCAGGGAACATTGCCAGCCCAACCCACGTACCCAGGATCTCAACGAGTATTTCAAGGTCAAACAGATGACAGGAGAACGCACGACGACCAGGGCCATTCAGATGCAGTCGTCCACTGCGTCAGGTGGTAGAGGATCACTTCTTCCCTCATCGAGGACGGGGCTATCCATGCTTCAGAAGGGCTTTGAGATATCTCTTGCAAGAGCAAAGACCACTGATATCTCCTTGTCACCATCCACTATCCCCGCATCTGAAGACCCATTGGATGTGGTGAAATCACGTCGCCAGATCCTTGATGAAGGATTAAGCACAGCATGTCGAGTGCTGGTGCTCTTCCCCTACACAGCAGGACCTCATGATAGCAGAGAACACCCATCCACAGCGGCTACCAAAGAGGCCCATCTCGATCACTCTGTGCTCGATGACCTGGAATGCATCACCACAAGCTACTGGCGGCTTTGTGCCAATACCTCGCTTGACCTGCTGGAAAGTGTGATGGGACATTTTCAAGCCGTCATCCACCTGCTCAAACGAGCGAACCCACCTGAAGTGGCTCAGCGTCTGTGTCGGTTGGCAGGAGAAATGGCCCAAATCCTTGGCAAGACCTTGTTTGATCTGCATGAATATGCGCTTGCCTGGTCCTACTACACCTTCTCGCTCAAAGCAGCTCAAGCCGCATGCAATCACGATCTGTGGGCAGTTGGCCTGGGACGCATGAGTCTGTTACTCATCTATTGGCAGCAGCCTCACGATGCTCTTCCTCTCCTGCAAGAAGCACAGCAATTAACCATCGAGTCCAACCGGATTGCCTGCTGGCTGGCAGCAGTGGAAGCCGAGGTTCAGGCACAGCTGGGTGACATTCATGCCTGTGAGAAGGCGTTGCAGGCAGCCAGACGGCTTGCGGCAAGCGAGCCACCTGGAGAAGACCACTATGCCACAGGCATGAACCCCTCTCGTCTGGCAGGCTACGAGGGGGCGTGTTTTGTACGATTACGCCGACCAGAGCGTGCATTGCCTGCATTGCAGCAAGCGGTCACGCTGCTTGATCCGCAGGCAGTTCGTCGGCAGTCTACGCTCTTGACCGACATTGGGATAGCCTACGCACAACAAGGTCATATTGAGGAGGCGTGCACCTTCGCAAAACAAGCCTTAGCCATTACAACACACACCAGGTCCCTCAGTGTCCTGGAACGTGTGCGGCTCGTGCGCAGAGAATTGGAGCCGTGGAAGGAAGCAGAGGACGTCAAAGACCTGGAGAAGCATCTGGATATGACGTTTGCATCTATTACTGTGTGAGAGTCCTATGAATGAACCGGTATCTCTTGTCCTGTATTTGATCGTCTGTGCGGCTCCTCCTGCTCAACACACGACTGAGGTGCTCTCACACCTGCAGGCGGCAGGATGGGATGTCTGCGTCATTGCCACTCCCCAGGCTAGCCTCTGGATGGATGTCCAGGCCTTAGCCAAACACTCGGGTCATGTGGTACGAACACACTACAAATTGCTGTGGGAGGCAGATCCACTCCCCAGGGCTGATGCCATGCTGGTGATGCCAGCGACGTTCAATACCATCAACAAGTGGGCACAAGGCATCAGCGATACGCTGGCAACCGGCCTGTTGTGTGAAGCCCTTGGGCGCGGGACTCCTCCCATTGTTGCCGTTCCATGTCTCAAGATGGACCTAGTGCGCCATCCAGTCTTCAAGAAGAATATGGCCTTGCTGCGCGAATGCGGCGTCTGCATCCTTCACGAACCAGAACGCTATCAGTCACCGCTCATGGTTCCCCTGGGCGAAGTCCTTGACGCTCTCGGTGAGAGGACACAAGGGAGCGGACAAGGAAGTATGAAGTAACAATATGGGAAGCTGCGGTTTATTAATACGCAGCCTCTTGCCGGAACCTATCTTGTGTTGGAACTGAACAATGTCGATACGACGAGCAGATACGTCGATGACAGAAAATCACCTCGTTGCTCTTCCTGTCGTTCCATGAGCCATCGCTCATCTCTGCCAGACGATGAGTCAATGCACTTTTGTCATGGAGAGCATGATGCTGTGAGTAGGCCTTGTACAGGCATCGCTCCATTATTCATGGTGAGGAGATGACAATGCCTGTAAACACGATCAATCCACTTTCCACTCACGAACAAGCAGGACAAGCCACTCCCCTCACCTCCTGAAGCTGACTAAACCACGGAAGTTCACTCCTGACCAGCAAGGAACACTCGCCAGAACGCTTCCCCTTTGCCATGGTTCAACCCGATATCGTGTTGTTGGCAGTCGGAATGGTGATGGGTATGGTTGCAAACCCTTGCAGCTCATTCTGAATCCAGGTGATGCCATTGATGTTGCCACCAGTTGCAGGGTCGAACTGACCCACATACGCACTGGTGGCATTGGTGACCATGTCATTGAGCAGGGTCAGTGCATCCTGGCTTTGCAGCTGTGTCTCATTCATCTTGACGAGAGTGACCGCATCCTGGTGAATCTTTTGCATCAAGGTGGTGACCTGTTTGAGGATGGGATCAATCCTGATGGCCAGTTGTCGTTGTGCCGGGGTGTGTCCAGGAGCGTTCATCACCCCTTGCAAGTGAATGTCCACGTGCGTGAGGTAGCCTGGCAACACCTGTGTTGGCATCACTTCGAGCAGACCGATTCTGCCAGCCTGTGGATCAACGAGCAATGGGGTATCAGCAGGAAGGTCACCTGAGAGAGAGACATAGGCCCCTCCATCCAGATAGTCTAACACCCTGATCATGTGACGATGAATGAGATCAGTCTGCTGGCCTCCAGTCCAGCTATCACGAGCGGCACTTGACCATTCCAGGATCTTTTCGCTATTGCGATCAAGCCAGGTGTCCAGGCCCCCGGCAAGGCCAATGTCTTGCAAGGTCGGGTCCTTTGCCAACAAATGGCGAATGTGGGCCAGTAGCGAATACTGCTTCTCATCCCCTGGGGTGGGAATGGTCGGAATGCTGCCAACGTAGCGCCAGATCTTGGGGTCAAGCGGCGGAGTCGTGAGCACTGCATTATTGGGCTGCTCGGTTACCCGCAAGCCACTATAGGACGCCAGTAGATCGTCATGATTGGGATCGATATAGGTGAGCTGTACCTTTCCACTAGTGATGGCAAGCTTTCCCAGTAGCCGTGGCAGGGTCGTATCATCGGTTGGGTCCGGCAATAACCAGGCAAACAAGCTCTTTCCAGGTGCTGGAGTCGAGAGGGTATGCAGGCTCACGGTCACCATGTCATTGAGCCCCTTGGAACTGGTCGGGTCAAGTTGCCCACTGCTGGTGAAGGCTATTTGACCAACCGTTGTCGCTTGAGGCAGGGAGGACTGGGTGATACCTGTCAACCCAGATGGTCCAGAGAATAAACCTGGTAGGAGCACGATACTCGCAGCGACGAAGAGCGCGATCAGCGTTGCAATGAGTCCGAGGCGTTTCCTGCGAGATCGCTTGAGCACAGCACGTATCAGGGAAAGACGTTTTGAAAGAGGAGGAGCTGGTTGAGACGGCCACCGGATAGGAGCTGTCCGTGGCCCGTTTATCTCCGGCTCCTCCAGATCTGCCTGCTTGGAGTCAACAGCGACCGTAGTGGAGTTCGATCCTCTTGTCTGCTGAAACACTCCCATGTGTTGTTGATCTGGAGCCGATTCAACCGGATGTTTCTCCTGGGACACGTCCGCCTTTTCTTGCTCATGGGCAGGGAGCAACTGGGCGGCTTTCTGCAACGATGACGCAAAGGCAAAACCGTGCTGGTGGGCGGAGCGTGCAAGCGTGCCCATCCGGCTGCGTGGGATGACGAAGCTCACCTGACTGGGAGTGCAGATCTCTCGCAAGCGGGCAAAATGGGAGGGGTCATTGAAAGCTCGGCTTGCTTCTGGTAAGAGCACAATGATCGGTTCTGACTGCAGGCGCAGTGCCATGAGCACGGCTTCAAAAGCATCCTCTGGTTCGATCTGCATGACGCGGGGCTCTCTGGACTCATGGGCAGAGAGAGCATGGGTGGTACGCTGCTGGTCGCTTGTTGCCAGATGGCTGGCGGTATCAATTCTCATGGGTTCTCCTCTTTCTCTTGGTGCTGTTCCTCCTTCATACAAAGACGATGGGTTTACTACTCTTCATCCTTCTGTTACGTTTTTGAAAGGATTGCGAGATTATTGAATATTTCTACATGAATTGATAAAAATGATCTGCCATGACTCTTTGCGTGGGGACACGACAATCAACACGATGGGTTTGCTGACCAGCATGGTCCTGGGAGACTGACACGGTTCTCGCGAGGGAGCTGGTGATCGGCTGGGAACAGATAACCATGGGGAGAACACTGCGCCTGCAATCGACCTGCCACAAGAACGCTGCTGCACCAATCGGGGCGACATGCAGCGGAGTGGTTGCACTCATGATAGGAAAGGCGATGATGGATATGCTCATAGGAGCCTCCTCGCAGAGCGTCCTTGCCCATGTGCCCGGCATACGTTGCGAGATGGGTACCAGCTTACGATTACTGTAGCATAAGAGTGAAATGGTTGTCAATGAAAAAAGTGACCAGAAAGGGCGGATGGTGGAAAGCCTTTGGATGTGGAAATTGCAGGCAGCGATCTTTGGAATGCATGCGGTCAGAAGCCAACTCCTTGCTCCAGATGAAACGGCATTGCCCTTGGTACACAGCCAGATGCTCGGGAAAGGAACCGCGAGGTGTGCCTGCAAAAACCTGCATTTCATGCTCTTTTCACTCCTGTTTCAAGAAGGTCTTTTCATGCTGGTTGAACAATTTCTGGAAGGGAACCACCTACGGGGTCCAGCGCATAATTACTGACCAACCAACCAGTTCCTCCCATGGCAGGATTGGCTCCTGCATCCTCAGGAGTGACACGCAAGAGCAGGACAGCCATGTGGTGGGTGCGCGGCTGATTCGTTGCGGGATCACTATCCTTCCCTCCGATCCATTGGTCTGGATTGGTGGGATCGATCTGGGATTGCCAGAGCTGGAAGGAGACATCGACCCAGGCAAATTGCTGCTGACCTTGCTGGACATATTTGATGACCTGTGGCTGTGGGTTCACGACCACGCGGATCAATTTGGTAGCGGCGACCAGATCAAAAAGAGCATTATTCATCATGCGCACATCGTTGTGCTGAAAGCGCTGCTTGGCTGCAGGTGTCAGAATGAACGTGGCTGCTGTGAACGTCCCGGCATGGAGGTCACGTGTCCCGACGCTGCGGTAATCCAGGCTCATTTCACGGTCATTGAAGGAGACGGCTGTGCGCAGTGCCTGCAGATCATCTGCCATCGTGAGTCCTGCATCTGTCCATCCAGCGGGCAATTGCTGTGGTACCCAGTCGGACGATGATGGCGGTGCCTGGCTCTGTCCCTGCCCTTGGACGGTCGGCGTCGAGGCCTGCGAGGATGGCGTTGTCCCTCGTTGCTGAGAAGGACGTACCTGGTGTGTTACCAGTGCTTTTCCTGTCGGATTTGGCTGCGGTGATGGGGTGAATTGTACCTGCGCCCTCCTCAGGAGCATACCAACAAGAATAGCCACACACACAAAGATGGCGATCATAGGAAGCGAGAAGAGATGCTTCTTCCCTGGTTGCTTGATGGGATCTGGTGCGGCTGGTATGGCCGCTGCCTGACTTGATGGTTGTGCCTGAGTAGAGAGGCTTGGCATCTCATTGGACAGTTCGAACGGAGCAACCCAAGGAGTGCCAATCAGATCGAACGGTTCATCTTCAAAGGTATAGAATGACTCTTCTGCTCGGTCGGAAGGTGTCGTCGACGGTGGTTGGAAGAGTTGTGATGACACAAGCTCTGGTGGTCCTTCTCCAACATGTATGGTAGACAGAGACGGCTCGTCTGGTGATGGAAGATGTGTCGTCATGAAACGGCTCCTTTTTCTATGAAGGGATGACCAAACACATGAATATGGTGACACACGTCTGGGAAGAACTCATGGCGAAATCTCCCTCAGCTGTATGACACACAGATAGTCTACCAAAGGAGCGAACGGAAAAAGCAGAACAGACCAGAATGAGAGCAGAAAAAACGGAATACGACCTGGCAGGAAACCTGAAAAAGACCTGACAGGAAACCTGAAAAAGACCTGACAGGAAACCTGAAAAAATGGAATGGACCGGAACGCGACCTGGCAGGAAACCTGAAAATCATTGAAGATATCGGATCATCCCTGGTTGAAAGTGCATGGGTTCCGTCGAAGGAACAAGAGCCATGGGAGCAAAGGTGATGAGCCAGAGTGTTGGAAGACGGATGAAGAGAGAAGTGATGCCTCTCTCAGCTGAGAACAAGGTGTCGTATGAAGCCCCTTCCTGGTGCATTATCCTCCAAGAACCCAGAAGCGAAGCAGCCCGATGGCTGCCCCTGCCAGGATGAGCCACACCGAATTGGGCTTGAAGTACAGCAAGATGAGCAAAGACACCAGAGCCACTGCCCAGGTGAGCATATCAGTGAGAGCATGCTGGCCCAGTTGCACCAACACTCCGCTCATCAATGCCAGGGCTGCCACATTGACGCCATCAAGCAGCATCGCCGTCCAGGTCGCTTGACGCAAGCGTGCTGCGACCGGGTGGATCAGGGGAATAAAGAGAAAAGAAGGCAAGAAGATGCCGAGCGTCGCGAGCAGTGCCCCAGGCCACCCAGCCAGAATATAACCAATGAAGGTCGCAGTGGTAAAGACAGGACCAGGTGTCAATTGCCCAATGGAGATGGCATCGAGTAACTGCTTATCGGTCAGCCAGTGCAGGTTCTGCACCAAGTCCGCACGGAGAAATGCGAGCAATGTATAGCCACTGCCATAGACAACCGCACCAAACTTGAGAAAGGTCAGAAACAGCATCAGCAAGCTGAAAGAGGCTCCTGTTGTCAGTATTACCGCACTCAATCGGGGGAGATGCCCTTTCCAGGCAACGCTCCAGATCTCGATGCCAGCAGGAAACAGAACACTCGCAAGGGGAAGGTTCCTGTTCCATTGTGCTTGTAGGAAACGGCAGAGGCCAAAAAGGATGGCCCCACCAAAGAGCAAGACGAGGACAGTGATGCCAAACAGGTAGAGCACAAGCACCAGGAGAGCGATGATCAAGGCCAGGGGTCCCTTGATAATGGTACGCCCAAGGTTCCAAATTGCCTGCGCGATAAGAGCCACCACCACGGGCTGAATCCCATAGAAGAGCCAGCCAGCTTGTGGCAGTGTGCCATAGGTCACATACACCCAAGCTATAGCAAGCACGAGAAGCATGGCCGGAGCAATAAAACAGACGCCAGCGACCAGCAAGCCGAGCCAGCCTGCTCGTAAGTAGCCCAGATAGATGGCTAGTTCGGTCGAAGAGGGGCCTGGAATAAGATTGGTCACGCCGATCAGGTCCACAAAACGGTGCTCATCGATCCACTTGCGCCGCTGCACGACCTCATCCCGCATCATGGCGATATGGGCGGCTGGCCCTCCAAAGGCAGTCAAGCCCAAACGGAGGAAGAGTATGATGACCTCTCCAAGCGATCCCTTCTGGCAAGCAGATGAGAGCGTGCAAGGCATGTTTCCCTCGTTTTCCTGTTTGTGCTGATGGTCTGCTGATTCTTTTGCCATTCTGGCAGATCCCTTTCTCGAAGGTGAAGCGAACGGATGCATGCCTGACTGAGAAGAGAAAGAGCTTGAAAGGGTCAGATGGCCTCATTCCTCTTGTCTTTTTTGCACTTCCCAGAGCGTGTCTTCAGAAGCGAGCAATGAAGGGAGTTCTTGCTGTTTTAGCACCTCACTCACCAATTTGCGCAATTTCAGGAGGAGTTCTTGGAACGCATATTTGCCTTCCTCCGTCGCTCCATACTCTTTGTGGGCCTTTTCCTCAATGACCTGCGCGGAATGCCTGATGGAGCCGCTTTCCTCCTCCAAAGCATGCAGGAAGGGAGAGAGAGTGCAGGGACGAATGTCATTGCCATGGCGCTTGAGTTCGGCAATCATCGCTGCGCCAGAGATCAACTCCCGCCTAGCATACGAGAAGAAGTGAATCTCAATAAACCCCAGAAAACATGCTCGTACCATTGAAACGATCCTCGGTTATCGTATCGCGATCGTATCACCCAGAAAAACAATGGTCAAGATGCTTGACCACGCCCCGTTTTCGGAGAGTCGAAGCAGGGAAATCCCACGTGAGCGAGGTTGGCAGAGATGATCGATCGGCTCCCAACGATCCTGGGTCCGTGGACCCAAAAGTCACAGGCAACTGGCAAAGAGAGAACATCAAGCAGACTTCCCTGTGCTGCACCATGTGGTACTGTACAGAGCTCTTCCAGACACCTATGGCTCATTTTTCCCGATTTTCGCTCATTGGTCCTGGACGGTACGGTACTTCTGTCGCTTTTCCTGCTTGATATCCTCTCAAATAGACGGCACTGTACTGTACCGTATTGCACCAAGCACTTCAACAAACCAATGGGACTGAGTACTCATGAGCGTTCACCTTTGTCACGGCAAAGAGGACCGAGTCCGTGATACCAAAACGCACCTCCTTGTCCTCCATACCAGCATCTATTGATGTGCCATGTACCATCATCTCTGGTTGCCCTCAGTGGTGGGACTCTCCATACTTGCAAACATCATGGATAGTGAGCACAGGCCAGGGAAGATGCTCCTCTCCATAGAGAGACTCCCTCGCTAGATATGTGGCATTCACTGTCCCAAAGGAGCACAGCTGTTTTGTGACGGACAAGCAACGGAGATACTTTGGGGCAAGAAAACGGTTGACGAAAAAGTTAGCCAGCGGACCTTGACTTGCCGAAAAAAGCTGGGAGATGCAGCAGCAATACCACCGGTAAGGCCACATCAGCAATTAGACTGTAGACCAGAGTCGTTGTGCTGTAGTGACTCATGGTGAGGGTATAGGTGATATTTGCGAGCATCGGTACCCAACAGGCCCACCAGGCCCAGCGAGCGCGTCGCCGAAACGGAATGGCCACGATGATCAGGAAGAGCAACCCAAAGACCAGTTCATGGACGGCATACGCTATCTCTAGCGAGGTAATGTAGTGCGTGATCTTGGGTGATGAAAGCTTCGCGTTGTTCCAGGTCATGCCTGCAATCGTGCTGAATGCATCCAGGTGATCAGAAGGAATGCCGGATTTTCCATCTGCCAAGAGGTCGGAGAGTGATCCAAAAAGAAAGAGCGCTCCCAGGAGCAGGAGGAGAATCCAGGCCACTAACAGATAGAGAGGCTGCGAGGTTCGGGGGCGATTCTGGGCAGCGTGGTTTGCAGATTCGCGTCGAGTCATCTCTTCTGATACTGGCTCATCTGATTGACGATTCATCGTTATTCCTTTCTTGTGCGTACTAGAGCATAGATCATATAATCTTTCTTCTCTCATTTGCCTCCGAAGAAGTGAGCGTGTGAATCTCTCCTCGTCAGGGGTCGACTGGCATCCCTCTCGAGGCGCGATTCCTCCCCTTCTTGAGTCCTGTTTTCGGAAGTCTCTGCGGATTGCAGCCCAGCCAAGAGAAGGGAATGTGTCTCAACCCGAGGCCAGCGCCACAGCAATGAGATAGACAAGGTAGGCGACCACGAGAAAACCACCCATCACACGAGGAACCTTTCCGTACCAGACACAAGCGAGCAGCATCAGGTGAACAATGATCATCGCTGGGAGGGCAACACAGGTGACATGGGGGTCCACAGGAAGAGGGTGAATGGCCGCTGCAAGTCCAAGGGTCACGAGCAAATTATAGGCGAAAGAGCCAAGGATACCACCGATCAAGATATCAGACCGTTTTTTACAGGCAGCCCTCACCCCCAGGGCAATCATCTCTGCTCCCGTTCCCAGCGAGACCATGGTTGCCCCGATGGCTCCCTGACCAATTCCCATGGTCTGAGCCAGGCGAAGTGCTCCCTCCACGAGAGCGGGTCCTCCCACAGCCATGGCCACCAGACCACCGAAGGTCAACAGGACTGGCTTCCAATGCAGCCGGGAGTGTCGAGGTCCTTTCCAACTATCATCATCATCGTCGTCTGCTTCAGACGTATGGATACGTTTGACGGCCTCCTGGTCTGTCCCAAAGAGAAAGATGGTGTAGCCGACAAACACGATCAACAGGACCCCCCCTGCGAGCTGGGTCACCATTCCCAGAAAAAGCAGCACCATGGGAATGACCGAGACGAGCGTCGCAATCACAGCTTGTCGCCGCACGCTTGGGTCGATGACTGTGGGGAAGATGAGTGCCGAAAGACCCAGGGCAGCAGTGGCAATGGTGACGTTGGTCCCAATGACATTTCCCACGGCAAGAGCTGGGGCATCGCGAGCCGACGCAATCGCTGCGGTGAGCATCTCCTCTGGTTCCAGTCCAGCCAAGAGGATCCCTAAGACAAGTGCACTGACACCAAGCGAGCGGGCAAGATCGCCCGCCCCATCCAGAAACCAGTCCGCTCCAACCAGGAGGAGACCAGTTCCGATGGCGAGCCAGCCCACATCGATGATCAACGCTCCCACGTCTCTCTTTCCTTTCCTTCCTTCGGCACCCTGGTTTGCGCAACGAGATGCACCTCACAGGTAAAATGGCTCTAGATCGTTCTTCATTGCATGCATAGTTTCTGCACGAAAGCGGAACTGTTACAACATCACCAGCAAGCGATGTGACCGAGATTACGTGTGAGATCGCTCCGCACTCCAGAGCTTGCTTGCTCTCATCTTGTTGCGCAACCCGTGGAGGGACCATCATGGTGATCAGCAAGCATGCGCAAAACCCATATCTTGATGCAATCGACTTCTATCTCACAGCAATTCATCGACAATCAGGGCAACTGGAAACGACAACCATTCTGATAAACAAGATGCTTCAGATATGCAGCAATGCTCTGGCAGCATTCACTCTGATTTTCTACTCCTTTAGGCCCATTCGATGCCAAGCTCTTCTGACAGAAACGCGCCATTGTATCTGCTACATGCTCCCTTTGCTGCTTTCTTCCTGTTCTCTGTGGGTTGTTTGAGCACTGAGTCCCAGATGTCTGAGACGATCTGCCAACGCAGTATACCGCTGTCGATCCATGATGCGGTTGATTGCCACTCCAATGGCTTTGGTTGGTCCGACCAGAATAGCCAGTTGCTTGGCACGCGTGAGGCCAGTATACAAAAGATTTCGACTTAAAAGAATGTAATGCTGCATGAACAGCGGAAAAATGACGACGGGGTACTCGCTTCCCTGACTTTTATGGACCGTCACGGCCCATGCCAGAGCTACTTCTCCTAGATCGGCGTAATCGTAGCTCACCTCACGTTCAGCGAATTGGACGAGGACTTCCTGTTCTTCCAGATCGATCTTGAGAATGGTGCCGAGGTCTCCATTGAAGACCTCACGCTGATAATCGTTGACGCGCTGGATCACACGATCCCCAACCCGCAAGGTGGAGCCGCTACGTGAAAGTTCCGCCTTCCCTAGCTGTGGTGGATTGAGGATCTGCTGAAGCATGGTATTGAGCTGACGTGTCCCAATTTCTCCACGAGTAGCAGGGCAGAGCACTTGCACCTGTTGCAAAGGGTCAATGCCATGCTTAGGCAAGAACTCCTTGACCAGATGACCAATCCCTTCTGCCCCTAGGACTGGATCGGGAGCTTCTAGCCAGAGACAATCGGACTGAGCAAATTTCGTCGTTGGAGTGAGGTTTGGGAACTGGCCTGCATTGATACGGTGTGCGTTCATGACAATGTGGCTCTGTGCTGCCTGACGAAAGACTTCTGTGAGGCGGACAACTGGGACCTGTGAAGAGGCGATGAGATCACGTAAGACCATACCTGGTCCGACACTGGGCAATTGATCGATATCCCCAACGATGAGCAGCTGAGCGTCACGAGAGAGCGCTTTGACAAAGGAGTGGGCCAGGAACAGATCAAGCATCGAGGCTTCGTCAACGACAATGGCTTGTGCCTGCAGCGGGTTCTCTTCGTTGTGACGAAACTGCATCGTTTTGGGATCAAAAGCCAGCAACCGATGAATGGTTTTAGCCTCGCGTCCCGTCATTTCTGCGAGCCGTTGGGCTGCTCGTCCCGTTGGTGCTGCTAGCAGGAGAGATTTGCCCATGGCACTCCACAAAGAGACAATCGTGCGTGTAGTGAACGTTTTACCGCATCCCGGACCACCAGTCAGGATCAGCAGACGCGAGGAGGCAGCCAATTCCACAGCCCTGCGTTGTTCTTCTGAGAGGGAGATGCCCTTTTTCTGGGTATAGCCATCAATCCAGCGTTGCACACGTGGCAGGTCTATTTCGACGGGAGTTCTGGCAAAGGTGGACAGACGTGTGGCAAGAGCCTGCTCAGTATAATAAAATGCCGGAGCATAGCAGACCTGTTGATCGGCGAGGTCTCCATATCCAGACGCAATGATGAGCTGCTTGGCTTCGGCCATCTGATCAAGCAGAGTACTGATCCGTGTCGGGTCCACGGGAAACTCAGGCAGGGCTAATTGCTTAGTCGTCTGTTCTGTAAGTTCCTGCCTGGGTAAAAAGCAGTGTCCATCTTCACTGGCCTGGCTCAGCAGATAGAGCATACCCGCTTGATAGCGCACATCGGAATTGGGGGCGATGCCGAGGTTGCGAGCGATGGTATCGGCTGTAATGAAGCCAATGCCATAGATATCAGCGGCCAGCTGGTAAGGATTGCGTGACACAATCTCAATCGCTTCATCCCCGTATTGCTTGTAAATCTTGATGGCATAGGTCGTAGAAACCGAATGACTTTGCAGAAAGAGCATGACCTCTTTGATGGCCTTCTGAGCTGCCCAGGCTGATTGGATCATCGTAATACGCTTGTGGGCAATGCCAGGAACCTCAATGAGACGCTCCGTCTGCTGCTCAATAATAGCGAGGGTGTCCAGACCAAAATGGGCCACGATGCGTTTGGCTGTAACAGGACCAACGCCTTTGATGAGCCCACTGCCAAGATACTTCTCCAAGCCAGTCAAGGTCGCTGGTTTCATCTCTTGAGCCTGTGTTACCTGATATTGCTGGCCATGCTTAGGATGGTCTCGCCAGAACCCGGTCAGGCGCAAGGTCTGGCCAGCAGTGATCGAAGGGAAATGGCCCACAATCGTGACGAGGTCCCTTTCCGACGCGACCTTGAGCCGAGCCACGGTATAGCCGGAATGCTCGTCGTGGTAGGTGAGCCTCTCGACGATGCCTTGCAGATGTTCACGTGGAGGGCGAGCTTCTCGTTCGAGAGGAGCATCTGATGCTGATGACACGGGACTCTCTATCTATCCTTTCGCTGCTTGAAATCCTGTACGGTGCTCTGCAAAGAGTATAGCAGCTTGCTCATGGGTTGCCAAGCGTGCGGAGCAAGAGGGGTGGGCGTCATTTTTTTGCGAGAGGGGTAGCCAAGCAGGGAAAGAAGAGGTAAGATGAGAGCAGAAAGTTCCCGAGAGCAATCAAGGAGAAAGGCAATGGAGAAAAACGAGCAAGAAAAAAGCCAGGAGATCTACGACGAAATAGTCCTGGGAATGAAAGAATGGCGATTGGCCAATCCCAAGGCAAAGATGAGAGATATAGAGATTGAAGCAAGGAAACGAATAAGTAGGTTAGAAGCGCATTTAATAGAAGAGAGTGCGCTAACAAGCGAAGCCAAAGAGTGGGCAGGTGAGCAGGCCGAGGAACGGCCCCACTGCCCGAACTGTGGGGAGCCATTGACCGCACGTGGAAAGCAGGTGAGGAAATTCCAAGCAACAGGAGGAAGAGAAGTGAAGCTGGAAAGAACCTACGGAGTCTGCTCCAAATGCGAGACAGGCTTTTTCCCCCCTCGATGAAGAATTGGGCCTGCAGCCGGGAAGCTTGACACCATGGCAGCAGGAACATTTGGTGCATCTGTCCTTGTGGATGCCATTTGGGCGAGCGACTAAGCTGCTCAACGATGTGACAGGAGTTCAAATCAGTGAGGCGACTGGGCGCAGGCAAACGGAAGCGGCAGGAGCGGCCTATGAAGCATGGCAAAACGAGCGAGCCGATCAACTCTGTGCAGTGAAGCCAAAGAGGAGCAGCCGCTCTTCACAAGAAACAAAGAAGAGAAAAACCGAAACAGCAGAAAGCCCTCATGCAGGAGCGCAAAATGATCCTAAAATCCATGCAGAAGAAATACAGCGAAAGAAGAGCAGTTGCTCTTCATCCCAGACAAAGAAGAGGAGAACCGAAGCAGCAGAGGACAAGCTGCTGATCAGTAGTGATGGAGCCAGTGTCGCTCTGGTGGGAGGGGGATGCGTGGAAATCAAAACGCTGGTCATTGGCCTTGTCCAGACCAAAGAGAAACGATGCAAAGAGCGGCCCGACCAGCACGTGGAGACGGTTGATATCTCCTATTTTTCCCGTCTGAGTGACTCGCAGACGTTCGCAAAGCTTGCGACGGTAGAAACCGAGCGGCGGGCAGTCCGTTTGGCAACGTCGGTCTGTGCCATCCAAGATGGAGCTGAGTGGATCCAAGGGTTCGTGGATATGCATCGACCGGATGCGCGGCGGATTCTCGATTTTGCCCATGCAAAAGGCTATCTGGTCGACATCGCAGACATGGTCAGAGCAGCTGGCACTAAACTGCCTGCGGACTGGCTCGACAAGCAATGCCACGAACTCAAACATCACGGTCCAACGGCTGTTTTAAAGGAAGTCGGTCTTCTGCTTGAAAAGCATCCAGACGTACCAGATCTGGGTACCAAGGTCAACTACTTGCGCAAGCGCGAGCAGCAGATGCAGTATCCGCTCTATCAGCAATTGGGTTGGCCAATTGGTAGCGGCAGTGTCGAGAGTGCCAATAAATGTGTCGTGCAAGCACGACTCAAAGGGGCTGGGATGCGCTGGGAACGCTCTCATGTCAATCCCATGCTCGCTCTGCGCACACAGGTCTGTCATGATCGCTGGGAAGAAGCCTGGGAACTGACCTGTCAGCAACGTGGTCACCAACGCATGCACAAGCGCATCTCGCGCCATCAGATCCGTCGCGATCAGGCTTTGCACAACCTGCAACTGCTCATCCTGCGCATTGCCCTCTTGGCTTCTCCTCCCCGACCCAAACCTGCACCTCCCAAGCCTGTTTCAGCCTCCTCTGCACCTCCCGCTTCCCGTCGTCCCGCTCCCAACCATCCTTGGCGTCGTCCTCTCCTCGCAAAAAAATGACGCGCACCCGAGCAAGAGAGCAAGAGCGCTTTTTTCACTGCGCTCTAGAGCATCTCCATCGTGTGTGAACTGATACCAACCTGCGGTCAGCGATATAACTTTAAGTAGCGCTTTGACGCATCTATGCTGCACTGAAAATTGTATGTCAGTTCGCTGGTTGGTATCAGAGACTGTGTGAAAAGGCTTCGTAGGCTGATTCTCTCGACCTGTTGAACCGACTGGAAAGCCGTAGTAGATATCCCTTTGCACACAGCCTCTCAAGGGATCTGGTTCCCCGATAGGTCATGCGATCATGGCTTGATCCCCTTCTTGGGGCACGGTCGCAGGCATCCAAAGCCAGCAACACACCTTGAGTATAGAGATGGAGCAAAATGCTCTAACCTATGTAAGTGTTGTGCAAGAGACAAAAATGTGTAGGACCAGAGGTTTTTGGCTCTATTCAATGTTTGCAATCTCTCAATCTTCTGATAGAATAGCTGAAAGACTCTTGTATTTTAGCTTAATTTTATTCTTTCTACTCTGTCCTACCATTTTATGCCCTAAAAATAGAGGTGGATGAAAAGGAAAGCCTCATGCCAGATAAAGCCTTTCAGGTGCGCTTACAAGCAGCGGATCACCGCACAGGTCAGTATACCCTCAGCTTTGCTTCCTCACAGTATCCAGTCACGCTGAACCAAGCCAATATCACTTTCAGTGAATGGTTGCGTCGCCTGCGTCCCGTGCTCTCCGGTGGACGCGATCCTGCGGGAGACATTGACCCACAGGATCTTTTGCGTAATGTGGGAACATGGCTCTGGCGGGCGCTCCTTCCAGATGATGCACCTACTCAAGAACGCGAGGCATTGGCACAGGCACTTCATATTGGGCAGACCCCTTTGCTGCTAGAACTTCCCGACACGCTAGCCGGGCTACCCTGGGAGCTGTTGTACAATCCTGAGCAATCTGGTGAGAGAGGATTTCTCGCACGTTGCCGCCCACTTATGCGTCTCTGCCCCTTTGCGACACCAATGGCTTCCATTGAACCGCCATTGCGTGTGCTCCTGCTTATCTCTTCACCGCCAAGCCTCGGAGAAGACTCACGAGTAGACGTAGAGAGTGAACGAGCAGCTGTTGAGCAAGCAACTCACGAAATACGCGAAGCGGGACTATTGCACCTGCTCGTGGAGGATATTGTTACGCCCAAGCGTGTGCAGCAAGTCCTCGTGCGCTTCAAGCCGCATATTGTTCACTACATTGGACATGGTGGGTACAGTGATACCAGTGGCGGTGTCTTGCTCTGGGAAGACGAACAGGGCAATGAGTTGGAACTATCAGATGAACGTCTTGCCGACCTCTTGCGTCCACGCAACCTTCATGCCGTGGTGCTACATGCTTGTCAGACGGGTAGAAGCAATGCACGAACGGATGTATATGGCGTTGCTGGTACACTTGTGAAAGAAAGTATTCCCACTGTTTTGGCACAGCAAGCCAACTTCACCTATGAATCGAGTCAGCGTGCAAGTGAAGCCTGGTATACCGCGCTGGCGGCAGGACAGAGCATGGCTGCAGCTCTCTTCGAGGTCCGTCAGGCCTTGATCCAAGCAGATCGTCCAGATTGGGCGGTTCCCATCCTGCAAGGGAATGTCGCGAGCCTTGCGCCTATGCTTGATGTTACATCTATTCCAAGATCTCCTGATCCTCTACTCACCAACGTGGGAGCTGCCACTGATCTGCCAACGCCGACGGGCGTCTTTGTTGGACGACACCGCGAACTGCGAGCCTTGCGCCTCATGCTGGAGAACGTGCCCAGCAGTGGTCCGGTCATGGCTCTCATTACCGGACCAGGTGGTATTGGCAAGAGTACCCTGGTCTCTCAGACCGTCACGCGCTGTGGCAGAACGTATAAAGCCGCACTTACCCTTCGTTGCCAGGGGTACCAAGGCGTTGAATTGTTCCTGAAAGATATCGGTGAGTTTCTCAAAGGACGGGACATGCCAGACTTCCTGGAGCAGTGCTTGCCTGATCCAAAGTTAAGTACAGAGGCAAAAATCAAAGAAGCTATTGTAGCCCTCAACGCGGCAGGGCCTGTGCTCCTGGTCATCGATAACCTCGAAAGCGTACAGAATGACGACCAAACGATAAGCGACGAATCTCTGCTCCATCTGTTGCAGAAACTGCTCACGAACCTACGCGGTGGGCGCGTGCTTATCACAGGACGCCATGCAGTGAAAGATCTGCTCCCTCAAGGGAAATTCGCGGCCAACCTACGGCACTTGGACCTCGGTGATTTGAGTCCTTATGAGACCAATCAGTTACTCATACGCCATCCTACGTTAGCTATACTTGGTGAGGTCGTGCGTCAAAAGCTCGTTCGTGAGTTCGGTGGTCTGCCATATATCTATGACTTGCTCAGCAGCAAGGCTGCGAGCCAGAACTTGGAGTTACTGATCCATGATGTGCAGGGACGTATCACCCAGGAGCACAAACGGCACACCGCTGAGGAATGGCAAGCGGTACGACAGCAGGTTGTGGAGCTTGCAGCGCTGGAAGCAACCGTCAACCGCTTATCCACAGCATCGCAGATACTCCTGGCACAATTGAGTGTATTGTATCAACCATTCCCTCTTGCAACCATTGAGGAAGGATTGGGCGCAGCGAAAATAGACTGGCAACCGCTGCTCGATTGGTCCTTGCTGTATTATGATTCGCATGATAAGAGCTATCATCTGCACAACTTCACGAGACGCTATGCAGAAGGCTTGCTAGAAGAGCAACCTCGGAAGCAAGCACAGGCGCAATTAGCAACGTGGTATTTGCACTATGCAGATCAGGATTCCCATGGTCTTGCAGACTACCTGGAGGCGCATCGCTTATTGCGAGCGGTTGGTAGTACACAACAAGCAGGACAATTGGTCACACGACTCGCAGAGACACTCAGTCGATTGGGACTCTATCCGCTTCTGCGTGACTTGTATGCAATGACCCTCAACGATACTTATAAGAGTAATGAACAACTAGCAGCAGCCTCTCTGCATGGGTTGGGAAATCTTGCCCAAGCCCAGGGGGAGTACGAGCAAGCGCGTGGCCTCTATCAGCAGAGTTTGGATATTTTCGAGCGGCTGGGGGACCAGCACGGACGAGCAAGCTCCCTGCACGCATTGGGGATAATCTCCCAAGATCAGGGGAAGTACGAAAAAGCGCGTGGCCTCTATCAGCAGAGTTTGGATATTTTCGAGCGGCTGGGGGATCAGCACAGACGAGCAAGCTCTCTTGGACAGCTGGCAACAATTGCCCAACACCAGGGAAAATACGAAGAAGCACGCAGCCTCTACTGGCAGAGTCTAGAAATATCCGAGCAGTTGGGAGATCAGCGCAGACGAACAATGACCTTGCATCATTTGGGGATGATAGCCCAAGACCAAGGGGAATATAAGGAAGCACGTCGTCTCTACCAGCAAAACTTGGAGCTATTCGAGCAGCTGAGGGATCAGTGCGGGCGAGCAGCAACTCTACATCAGTTAGCAAACATTGCCTACTTGCAGGGAGAGTACGAAGAAGCGCGTGGCTTTTACCAGCAAAACCTGGAAATCGATGAGCGGTTGGGGGACCAGAGTGGGCGAGCAACGACCCTACGGCAGTTGGGAGTGATTGCCTACTCGCAAGGGGAATACGAAGAAGCGCGTGGCCTCTGTCGACAGAGCCTGGAAATAGCTGAGCGGTTGGGAGACCAGAGTGGGCAAGTAGCAACCTTGCAGCAGTTGGGCACGGTTGCCTGTTCGCAGGGGGAGTATGAGGAGGCCCGTGGCTGCTATCAGCAGAGTCTGGAAATAGCTGAGCGGCTGGGAGACCAAAACGGGCAAGCAAACTCCCTTGGTCAGTTGGGAGCGATTGCCTACTCGCAGGGGAAATACGAAGAAGCGCGTGGCCTCTGCCAGCAGAGCCTGGATATCTTCGAGCGAATAGGGAACCAGAGCGGGCGAGCACACGCCTTGCACCACTTGGGAAACACTGCCTATTTGCGGGGGGAGTACGAGGAAGCGCATGGCTTCTATCAGCAGAGTCTAGAAATAGCTGAGCGGCTGGGAGACCAAAACGGGCAAGCAAACTCCCTTGGCCAGTTGGGGAACATTGCTTACTCGCTGAAAAAGTACGAAGAAGCACATGGCTTCTATCAGCAGAGTCTGGAAATAGCTGAGCGGCTGGGAGACCAAAACGGGCAAGCAAACTCCCTGCACCAGTTGGGGGCAATAGCGCAGAGCCAAGGAAAGTACGAGGAAGCGCGTGGCTTCTATCAACAGAGTCTAGGGATAGCTGAGCGATTGAGGGACCAGAGCGGGCGAGCAAACTCCCTTGGTCAGTTGGGATTACTAGCCTACGAACAGGAGAACTTTGAGGATGCTTTGATCTACACGATCCAAGCCTATGTCCTCTTGGATGCTTTACGATTTCCTTCTCGTGCTTTTGCTCGGCACACGATTGCCAGGATACGTAGCCACATGGATGAAAGAACATTCATGACCCATTGGCAAACATTTGCAGGTGATCGACCTTTGATTGCCGCTATAAACCAAGAAGAGATACAGGATGCGCATGAAGATCACGTACTCACGGTTGGGGAGCTGTCAGGTGTTGTCTCCTCTGTTGTCTTGCAAGGGACAACAGAGCAGTGCCAACAACTCGCAGCCAATCTCATTGAAGCACAACAGCAACTTCCACCAGAAGCTGCACCACTAGGACATTTTTATACATGTCTGGCAGAGGTCTTGCGGGGTGAGGAGAAACTGGGGATGGCATTGTTAGAACCACCATTTACAGAGTTGTGGCAGGAGTTTCAGGAACGGCTCCGCGCGTCACCAAGCCAATCAAGTCAACAGGGAGGAGAGAAAGATGGCTGAGAAAGAACTGAGGTTCATGTGTGCTTACACTGACTGCGGGAAAGAGACAACGGTCATCGTCCAGGTAGCGAAGCTACTTCCAACGAAGAGCAAGAGCGTGACAAGGGTATACTACTGTGAACACTGCAATCGAGCCAGCAAGATTGAGGTTCCCGATAATGTCGATGTGCATGCGTTTATCCTAGGCAGGGACAAAGGATTTCTGCGTTACACGAGCGATGGCATTCCGCTGCTCCAAGGAGAGAAGGACATATGACGACTCCGGTGCAAGGGCAGCAGTTCAACCCGGATGAGGAGAAAATCCTTACCGAAATGACGGGGCATTGGCGCAAGGTGTGGAATGAGGCTCCGGTACAGGCACTTGCGCGGGTCGAGGATGCGGCCAAACAAATGATTGTGGTCACGACTGGCCTACAGGGACTCTACATTGCCATCTTCGTATTCAGCACGATCCGGGCACAGGTGATGGCGGCTCAGGGAGGCGTGCTTGGTGTGCTCATCCTGCTCCTGTTCTTTATGCCTATCGTGTGCTGGCTGGTGAGCCTCTTCTATGCAACCCGTGTGTTTGTGCCTCGTGTACGGCCAGACGTCAACTTCAATGAGGTGAGTGCCAGTGCTTGGCAGAAGGTGAAGGATACCTATGGACGGGTGAGCGAAGAGAAACGACACTGGCTCTATCGGTCGCATCGTTGGCTCATTGTAAGCTTTGTGCTCGTCCTGATAGCCGTTGTGGTTCTTGTTGCGCTTCCAACTGCCCCAACGGGGCCGACGCAGATCATCATTATTACGCCCACTCCCATTGTGAAGCCGACTCCGATACCGTAGGGGTAGCGTCGATCTGGTGGTGATCACACAAGGGAAATATCGCCTGTACACTCTAAAATACGTTCGATATCGAATATTTTTTTATAGTGCCTGCCTCGTGTAAGCCGTATATGGCAAAAATGCGGAGAATCGGAGGTTTTTGGCTCCATCAATCGTTTGCAATCTCTCTATCTTCTGATAGAATAGTACAAAAGACTCTTGTATTTTAGCTTTCATTTATTCTCTTGTCAGATCTATTTCTCTACTCGACTACCACTGTTTTATGCTCTCAATAATAAAGTGGATATACTAAGGAATTCGTCATGCCAGAGGAACCCCTTCACGTGCGCCTAGAAGGAACGGATCAGCGCTCAGGCCGGTATACCCTCAGCTTTAATTCCTCGCAGTATCCTGTTACGCTGAACCCAGAGGCCATCACATTTAGTGAATGGTTACGTCGCTTGCGTCCTGTGTTGATCGGTGGGCGTGATCCTTCAGGAGAACTGACCCCAGACGAACTCTTACGGAACATAGGAATGTGGCTCTGGAAGGCATTACTCCCAGAGAATGTGCCCTCTCAAGAACGTGAGGCATTGGCGCACCTACTACGTACCGGACGTAATCCGTTGCTGTTAGAACTTCCTGATACACTTGCAGAACTCCCCTGGGAACTGTTGTGTGATCCTGATCAGGCTGGTGAGAGAGGATTTCTCGCACGCCACTGCCCGTTGATGCGTCTCAGTCCTAAAGTTCCAGTAATAGCTCCCATTTCTCCGCCGTTGCGCGTACTCCTCCTCATCTCTTCGCCGCCAGTGCTTGGAGAAGATTCGCGTGTCGATGTGGAGAGTGAACGAGCGGCGGTTGAGCAGTCCGTTCACGAGATGCGTGAAGCGGGTTTCCTTCACTTAGTCGTAGAAGATATTGTAACGCCGAAACGGGTGGAGCGCCTCCTCGACCGCTTCAAACCGCATATCGTTCACTATATTGGGCATGGTGAGTACGACCAGATCAATGGTGGCATGTTACTTTGGGAGGATGATCAAGGCAATGCCTTACCGCTCTCGGCTTCGCACATTGCCTCCCTTTTGCGTTCTCGTAACCTTCATGCGGTGGTCTTGCATGGGTGTGAAACGGCGAGGAGCAATGCACGAGCCGACGTGTGTAGCTTGGCTGACACTCTAGCACAGGAAGGCCTTCCCGCTATTCTTGCTCAACAAGCGAGCTTTACCTATGAATCGAGCCAGCTTGCTTCTAGGGCCTGGTATAAGGCGCTCGTAGCAGGGCAGAGCATAGCTTTGGCACTCTTAGCAGTACGCCAAGCACTGATTGAGGCGGATCGTCCAGATTGGGCGGTCCCTATTTTGCAAGGGAGCACCACGAGCCTCGTATCTGTGCTTGATGCCACATCCATTCCTGGTCCTGCCGATCCACTGCTCGCCAGAGTGGGAGCCGCTGCCGATCTGCCAATGCTAACAGATGTCTTTGTGGGACGACACCGCGAACTGCGAGCTTTGCACCTCATGCTGGAAGATGTGTCCCGCAACGGTCCGGTTCTGGCTTTCATCGCTGGACCGGGGGGGATAGGTAAGAGTACTCTGGCGGTCCAAGCTGTCAGCCGTTATAGCGGATCATACAAAGCAGCCCTCATGCTCCGTTGCCAGGAGTACCAGAGCATTGATCTGTTCTTGCAATCAATTGGTGAGTTTCTCAAACGCTTGGGCACACCTGACTTTCTCGAACACACCTTGCCTGATCCGAAACTGAGTACAGAAGCAAAAATTGACGAGGCCATTGTCGCTCTTAGTGCAGTGGGATCATTGCTCCTGATCATTGATAATCTGGAGAGCGTGCAAAACGACGATCAAATGATCAGGGATAAGGGCTTGCTCTATCTGTTGCAAGCATTTCTCACCAACCTGCGCGGTGGACGGGTACTTGTCACAGGCCGCTATACGGTGAAAGAACTCCTCTTACAAGAAAATTTGAGGACCAAGTTCTTGCATCTGAGTCTCGATGATTTGAGCCGCTATGAAACAAGCCAACTCTTGCTGCGTTATCCTCCACTCGCCCAACTGAGTGAGATCGTGCGTCAAATGCTTGTTCGTGAGTTTGGTGGTCTGCCCTATGTCTATCACTTGCTCAGTAGTAAGGCCGCCGTCGAGGACTTGGAGCAGATCATCTATGAGGTGCGTGAATATGGTGCAGTGAAACAGAAAACGATCACCGAAAATCATAAACAGCGTACTGCCGAGAGGTGGCAAAAAGTCCACTCTGAGATTGTGGAGTTTGCAACCTTGGAGATAATCATGAGCCGATTATCTGAGGCATCTCGAACGCTGCTGGCACAACTGGCAATATTGCAGCAACCGTTCCCTCTTGCCGCCATAGAGGAAGGATTGGGAGCATTGCCACCTGTGTGGCAACCGCTGCTTGACTGGTCATTGCTGCACTATGATTCGCATGACAGGAGCTATCATCTGCACAACTTCACGAGACGCTATACGGAAGGCATGCTAGAAGAGCAACCTCGAAAGCTGGCCCAGGTGCAATTGGCAAACTGGTATGAGCATTATGCCAATCAGGATTCGCACCATCTGGCAGATTACCTAGAGGCACATCGCTTATTACGAACGGCTGGCAGGGTACAACAAGCAGGACTATTAGTTATGCAAGAAGCGGGAACACTCAGACGACATGGACTGTATCCACTCTTACGTGACCTTTGTGCAAAAACCTTGATTGACATGCACGAGAGTGATGGGCCACTAACGACAAATACCCTGTACGAGATGGGAAATCTGGCCTACTTGCAAGGTAAGTATGAAGAAGCGCGAGGTCTCTACCTGCGGAGCCTGGAAATCGAAGAGCGGCTAGGGAACCAGAGTGGACGAGCAATCTCCTTGTACGGGCTGGGAAACGTTGCTTTCGCTCAGGGGAAACATAAAGAAGCACGAGATCTCTATCAGCAGAGCCTGGAAATCGAAGAGCGACTGGAGAATCAGAGCGGGCGAGCAAGCACCCTGCACCAGTTAGGTATGGTTGCTCAGAACCAAGGGGAGTATGAAGGAGCGCGAGATCTCTATCAGCAGAGTCTGGAAATCGAAGAGCGACTAGGGAACCAGAGTGGGCGAGCAAGCACCCTGCACCAGTTGGGGGTAATTGCCCAGTTGCAAGGGGAGTATGAAGAAGCACGGAGTCTCTACCAACAGAGCCTGGAAATCTTCGAGTGGCTGAAGGACCAAAACGAGCGAGCAACGACCCTGCACGATTTGGGGACGATTGCCTACTTGCAGGGCGAGTACGAAGAAGCACGGAGTCTCTACCAGCAGAGCCTGGGAATTAAAGAGTGGTTGGGGGATCAGAGAGGACGAGCTGGAACTATCCACCAGTTAGGAATGATTGCCCAGAACCAGGGTGAGTATGAAGAAGCGCGAGATCTCTATCAGCAGAGTCTGGAAATCGAAGAGCGACTAGGGAACCAGAGTGGCCGGGCAGGTGCCCTGCACCAGTTGGGGAGAATTGCCCAGAACCAGGGGAAATATGAAGAAGCGCGAGATCTCTATCAGCAGAGTCTAGAAATCGAAGAACGTTTGGGAGACCAGAGCGGCCGGGCAGGTGCCCTGCACCAGTTGGGGAGAATTGCCCAGAACCAGGGGAAATATGAAGAAGCACGGAGTCTCTACCAACAGAGCCTGGAAATCTTCGAGCAATTAGGGGACCAGAGCGGGCGTGCAAACTCCCTCGGACAGTTAGGGATGTTGACATACGAACAGGAGGACTTTGAAAGTGCCTTAATATACACAATTCAGTCCTATATCCTCTTTGATGCTTTACGATCTCCTTCTCGTGCTTTTGCTCTACGCATGATTGACAGGATACGCAGCCACATAGATGAAGAGGCATTTATAGCCCATTGGCAAAGGCTTGCTGGTAATCGCCCTCTACCTACTCTTTCTGCTGAGAGCATACAACAGCTACTGTTACAAGTTGCCGTCGACTTCATCAACACTTCCACATTGGATGCAACAAAACGCTTCTTGGAGTCACATCTCGAACTTCTCCAACCAGAGGTCGATGTGCTATTGCAGGAATTGGGCATGCAACAAGAACAGGATAGCGCTCGCAAGCTTATTGAATGGTACCGCCTCTTGCTAGCAGAGTGCAGGAGCAGAGGGATTGATGGAGTATTTGCGGATATTCATGCATTTCAGGATATTCAGAGCATGCAACCAAGCCAACAGGAGAAAGGGAACGATGGTTGAGAAAGAACTGAGGTTTATGTGTGCTTATACTGACTGTGGGAAAGAGACAACGGTCATTGTCAAGATAGCAAAGCCACTGACCTTGACCCGCTTTCTTGGAGTGTCGAAACAGAAATGCCAGGCAAAGGAATCATGCGAAAAGCTCGTAATAATGGAAGATGAATAATGCTAACGCAGAAATGTCATATCTATATAACATATCTATTGCTTTATATAACTATATTTAAGTTATTTTTTACAATCGTCGTAATTTATTATAAATATTCAATTGTTGAATATTTTCTATCTATTTAATGATTTTTTAACTATGAAAGTATGTTGCATATATTTGAAAGATTTTAGTCTCATTTGCAAAATGCACTCTTCTCTATCTTGAAGCATTATTCTACTTTTGATGTGATTTTTTAACTTTTTATACTTCTTCTACCATATTGATCATATTATACAAACAGAAACACTAGACAAAGGAAACAAGTAAAACATACAAAAAAGTAAAGATGAATGAATATTGAATTCATGATCTTTGAGCTTGTAGTACGGGTGCTTGCTTTTGTCACCTACGTTGGATACCATCTAGGCCTGAGGCAAGGTAGAAAACCTGCCTCACTTGCCGCATTGCCTCACCTAACATCTGCCTTTGCAACAACTTCAAACTCCACCCATCGCAAAGGAGTTTGGGCATGTTCATCAAGACCACAACAGCCTTTCCTCTCCCTCTTGAAAAAGCAGAAGGCGGCCTACGTTACAAAAAGAGAGACAGACTTTAGGTGAGGCAATGCGGCAGATTGTTGTGAGGCAATGCGGGAGTATCCCCTATGTTTCCTATCTCTTGCTATACACAAATGAAAAGACTATTATTAACGGGTGATAGAGTACTATGATGAAAAAGATTCTCCCCTCTATCGACGAAATGGATTAAATTTAGTAAGGAGCACTAATGCACAATGACAATGTGTTTCAGGTCTCTTTAGATGCCATTCATCTTGTACTCTCTACATCACTATGGCACCGCATGGCGGAGAATAAACAGAAGTATTCCAACTGGCCTGCAAGTCCAGAAAGTCTTCAGCAAGAACTGCAACACTCCTATCCTACCGTCTCCGTTCTTTTACGCCCGTCACGCAGTCGTAATGGCGAAAAAGATATTTTGATCTTCACTAGATCATACTATTTACAAGTAATTCCATCTTCTCATGGGGATGCTTATGTGGTATTTCGCATAGCACCATTAGGCCTGCGTGAACATGATGAACTGGCACGCGGAGCAATTCAGTTATGTGTAAAGACCTGGTTCATTCACCACAATCTACAAAGGAGTAGCTTACTTAAGGTTAGTTCTCATAGTAATGGATTAGAAGATATTCTTGAAAGATGGAATTTCCTAGAACAGCAGAAACAGAGAATAAAAGCGAATGAATCTGAAAGTAGTGTAAAAAAGCTCACTGCTGCAGAAGAAAACTATCTCACTATCCTAGAGAACTTAATTGATATAGTTGAGAGAATCGAACTTGAGGAATTGAAAATCGCACAAGACATTTATTACGATCAAGTAAAGCCAGCTGACAAAGAACAACGGAAGGCTCAAGATGTCTATGACTTCCATTTAGCTCCAGGAGGGGGCCCCGTAAAACTGGACATGCTTCTCTGCCTACACAGCCGACCAGATATATACGGCAAAGTCATGGCAGTAGAAGGGGACAGGTTCACCTTACAGTTCGGAAAACATGTAGATATTAGCGACATCAAAGTACCTGATTCTATGATTCCCTTTGCTCTAAATGCCGCATATAGAGCACAAAGAGAGGCCATTGAAATATTACGATCAGGAAAAGCTTACAATCCGTATTTACTACAAATCCTTGTGGAAAACAACTATCAACCATATGTTTCTGATACTGCTGTAGTATCAGAAGGATTGAACCAAGCTCAATTGGAGGCCCTCCAGAAATCATTAACAGTCCCTGACATGCTTTTAGTACTGGCCCCACCCGGAACAGGTAAAACTTCTGTTATTTCAAAGGTTATTCAGCAGCATGGAAGGAAACGTCAACGCATCCTAGTGACAGCGATGACTCATCAAGCAATTGACAATATATTAGCACGCTTCAACGGATCTGCAGTGCTTCGTGTAGGGAAGGAAGATCGTGTCTCCTTAACAATTCGTCCACATCTGATTGAGGAGCAAGCTAGAGCGATGCAAACGAGTATTTTGCAGGATACTCAGCCTCATGCTAAATCTTTAGATGATCTATTTGCATGTATCAATAATGTAGAACAACTTGTCATCCAGATTCCACAGCATATTGAGCAATTAAAACAAGCAGAAATAGCTGTTCAGCAGGCCAACCTCCTTCTGCAAGAGGAACAGCAGAACATTGAGCAATATTCTGGAGAACGGCTAGCAGGTCTACAGCACACATTACAGCAGCAGAGTGCGGTTCTAGCTCAATTATCTGGAGATATCAAGACGTTATTTGAGCAAAAAAAACAAGCAACCATTAAACAACAGTCCTTTCTCATTGGGTACTATTGGAAATGGCTAAGTAGGTCTCTAACTGCTCAAATTGAAAACACGCAGAATAGCTACCAACATCTCTATGATGAACATACAAAGGTGCACCAGCATTACGTTCATGCACAAGCAAAGTATCATGAGAGGCATTATACAGACAGATATCAAGATTTAGAACAACAGGTGTACAAAACAGATCAGAATCTCAAAAATCTGATACATGATATCCTCCGATGTATAGAGCCACTATTCAAAGTGGCAACCATGTTACCCACCCATTCTCCACCACCAGATACATATACCTCTGGAGCACTACAAGAATATCTCTCCTGGTTTCAAAATGCTTGGGGAGGCCAATTGAAAACAATGTTGATCAATAGATGTACCATTATGAGGAAATGGAGAGCGCAGCTTCAATCTCGTCCAGAAGAGCTTTATCCGATGTTGATGCATCGAGCCGATGTCATTGGAGTGACATGTAGCTCAGTAACCGCCCCAATGCTTGCAGATATCGATTTTGATATGGTTATAGTTGATGAAGCTGGTCAAATTAATATTCTTGATTTGCTTGTGCCTCTGGTGCGTGCAAGGAGAGCTTTACTTATCGGGGATCATCAGCAATTATTGCCTTTTATTAGTAAAAGTCTACAAAATTGGCTAAGCCTTATTAATAATACAAATGACTTATTTGAAACACAAGATGCTATAGAAAAAAAAGAGATGGTTGTAGAATTTTTGACAAAAAGCGCTTTTGAAATATTATTATCTAATACTGATCCTCAACATCTCGTGCGTTTCACTGACCAGTACCGGATGCCAAAAGCAATTGCAGATTTTGTATCTGAGCACTTCTATGATTTCTCACTCCGAACAGCTAGCATAAACAAACCATACGAAGCTCCGTCTCGTGATCCACTGTTTAGAAATTCTCTTGTATTCATTGATACAGCATCATTACCACTCAAAGACCGGCAAGAGGTTCTACCTATACAGGGAATAAATGGAGCAAAAATGGTGGGCAGTTCTGGTTATATTAATCCCTTGGAGGCTCGTCTCATCGCAGATGTTATAGAGATTTATCAGAGAAATGCTGTTACATGGGTAGCAATTGTACCGTACAAGGCACAAGCACAACTCATACGTAAGGAAGTAAAGCAGTGTTTGATAAGCGAAGAGTATTTTGATGTTGATGCACAAATAGCAACAGTGGAATCTTTTCATGGCGTTGAGAGCGATAAAGTAATCTTTGGTTTTACACGGTGTAATTCACGAGGACAGATTGGCTTCTTAAGCGAAAGACGACGCTTAAATATGGCTTTGACGCGTGCGAAGCATCAACTTGTATTAGTGGGAGACAGTTCAACACTAACCCAGGCGGCTGATATTTCTTTTCGTCAATTTGCGCAGTCTCTTATCACGCATGTGAAAACATATGGTGAGTACTTGCATTATAAGAGATTCCTCGAACGTATCAATGAGGAAAGGAGGACAATGCATTGAGGACCAGAGTACTTCAGCAATATTCTCATGAGCTGTTTGTGAGTCTACGGAGCATCGTCGAAACGGTTCAAACCATAGAGAATGCCATCCCAGTGAAACTTTTCAAGATTCTTTTTCCCCTATGGAACGTAGACGTTATTGGAACGCAGCAAGAAGGGCACCCATATGAATTGCTGGAGCAGTTTATTGAACAAGGCATTCACGAAGGGGCACTTTCCTCAATCGAGACATTAACTCATTTCTTTGGCTTGCCAAATGATATCGTGGAAGAAAAGCTGAATTTCCTACGAGCTATAGGACATGTAACAGGTACAAACACAAGGCTAGCGCTAACATCCCTTGGTATGCAATCATTGCAATCGGGCATGAGTTACCGTACATTAGAAACACGTCGCAACCTCTATTTTGATGCGTTTGGCTTAAGACCATTACCTCGCAATCACTATAATTTGCATCTTCTTTCTTTTGAGGATGCTCAGAAAATACAAGATTCTTCTATATACTGCCTCTATAGTTTTCGGAGTTGGGATAACCACGCTACTTCTGAGCTAAGCCAGCGTCTTGATCGCTCAAGCTATAACCTGCCAGATAAGCTCATTATTTCTGAAAGCAGAGGTGTAGAACGAGCATTTATCCCCATGTGCATTGTTGAGACTCACATTCATGATATTGCACATCAAAAGATGAACACCAGATATATTGTGGTAACGCACGTGCAAGGCTGGCGAGACGTATTTTTTGAAGAGATTGTAAATTCTGAATCAAGTATACACGACCTCTTGCAAAGTGAATTTGATCACCAGGGAAAGAGTATCGAAGATTTGCTTGCAAAATGGTTAAGCAGACAACGGTTTGCTCAATATGCACATCTTCTACAAGCACAAGATGGCATCTGGCAGGTACATATCGATGCAAAGGTATTTACGCAGGCTAATGTCCATCTTGCTATGATGAATATACGCGATATTGGAAGCTATAGATTAGCACAGTCTTACTTGTACCAAATCTGGTGTGATGAGCCTCCAATACGCCGTACAGCTGCCTTAGAACAAACGATAGCATTTATTGAGAGGAATAAACAGCAGCGTCTTATGAAACAACTCACGATCCATAACTTTATGCAACGGATCACTGAACATCTCAAAATAGAGCCCCTTGCTTGGTATGATCTACGAGACTATGCCAAGAATGTAGGCAAACTAGCAATTGTAGATGATATGGAAGATCAAGCTATTGAGGAGGGTTATGAGTAATCAATCATCTTCCTCAGATCGATGGGCAGCTCTTATTCGCTTCCTGATAACAGCCTTCGGAATTCCCTCAGGTGTGATAGCTGGCATAGGCGTTATAACAAAAAATCCATGGCTTGTAGCAATTATTGTATCCCTCTACTATGTGCTCCTCCTGATAGTGAATCTCGCAGGCAAGATCTGGAAGAAGTTGGAAGATCTAGTGATGGATCGAATTGCCGAGTGGGTGAAATACAAGGGACAGGACCTATTTTTTCACTATCAACGACATTATTGTCAATTGCTCGTCTACCAGCATCGGGATTTTGATGTGAAAGGATTGAGCACACAAGGAACTTTTACACTCGATCTAGTGCAGGTCTTTGTAGAATTACACATTGCTCCAACGCCAGCGCATCACGCTTCTCCTAATCCCATTCGTTTGCCTTCAATGCTCACAGAAGGACGTTCGATTTGGGACTATTTGGCAGCTGAGCCGCTCAAGAGCAAGCAGTTTGTTATTCTTGGTGCACCAGGCAGTGGTAAGACTACCTTGCTCAAACACCTCACACTAATGTTTGCCCTGAGGCAAAAGCGTTATGGTAACACGCGTGTGCCTTATAAACTTCCTTTTTTACTTTTTCTAAAAGACTTTGCTCCTAGGATTCAGGATGATCCTGATTGCTCTCTCACAGATGTCATTCAGCAACACCTACAGCGCGTAAAGCACCCAGCACCGATAGGATGGGCTGAGGGACAATTGAAGAGAGGGCAATGCATCATCTTGTTAGATGGGCTTGATGAGGTTACAGATACAACTCAGCGGGTCCAGATAATAAAATGGGTACAGCAACAGATAGAAATATACGGTAATAACCGTTTTGTCCTTACTTCACGCCCCTTTGGCTATCGAGATAATCCGCTTAGTGGGGTTGCAACGTTCGAAATCCAGCCATTCTCGTCTGAACAGATCACGTGCTTTATTTCTAATTGGTACCTCGCCAACGAGTGCATGAGTTCAGGCCGTAATGATCCAAGAGCACATATGAAAGCGAAGGAAGGGGCGCAGGATCTGTTACAGCGCCTATGGAAAATGCCTGCACTCTCTGTATTGGCTGTGAATCCATTGTCTCTGACTATGATGACAACTGTACATCGCTACCGAAGCGCTCTTCCAAACAAACGGATAGATCTCTATGCAGAAATTTGTGAGGTTTTTCTTGGCAAACGTCAGGAAGCTCGTGGTATTACCCTTGAACTCAACGCCAGCCAGAAGCGCCGGGTACTTCAACCTCTCGCCTACCAGATGATGGTAAAGAGGCAGCAAGAGGTCGAAAACGCTCGTGCATGCCAGCTGATCGAAAAGGTCTTAGAGACAATCAATCCACAAATGACCACAAAAAGTTTTTTTGCGTTAATAGAACAAACAAGTGGTTTGGTACTTGAGCGAGAGGTCGGAAAGTACGGCTTTGCACATCTAACGTTTCAAGAGTATCTAGCAGCTGTCCATGTGAAAGAAGAAGGACTCGAACATGAACTTGTCCAGCGGGTCAGAGACGATTGGTGGCACGAAACGATCCGTCTCTACTGTGCACTCGCTGATGCAACAGAAGTTATTAAGGTCTGTCTCAACGAAACGCCTCCCTCGGTTCCAGGGTTAAAACTAGCTCTTGAATGTCAAGGGGAAGCATTTTCAATGCTTTCTTCTGTAAGGGCACAACTTGACAAACTACTGAACGAAGGGATGGAAGATGTGGACTTGGAGCGACGGAAAACGATAGCAGAGTTTCATCTGGCAAGACGAGTACAGCAGATGGCGCAGGTCAATGAAACTCTCTACAGAGATTCATCATTACTGACCTGTGGAGAATACCAAGTATTCCTTGACGAACAACCAAAAGCCCTATCTCGTCGCCCTGATCATTGGGAAACAAATCAATTCCCATCTTCCATTGGATATAAACCACTCCTTGGTATACGTCCATCAGATGCCACTGTTTTCTGCAAGTGGTTAACGCAATGGGACCAGGAGAAATGGTATTATCGACTGCCCTATACCGGAGAACTTAATGAGAAAGATCATGAGATAATTAGGGGCAAAACATCTGATCAGGGCCTAGGTTACTGGTCCAATGGAGGAAAAGCATTTACATGGCTGACTGAACCCCCTTCATCGCTTCACAGCATTCTACACGAAATGTTTATCTTGGATCATACACGAATGTGTATTTCTATTCTTATGCTTGTCCTTAATTTTGCGAGTGATCTTGCTCTTAATCGTAATAATGCCAGCAGTGTTGAAATAGTATGTGCTCTTGAATATATTCTTAACCTCTCTCGCACTATTGATCTTGCACTTGTTCAGGTTATCCATTTTCAGGTTGTTCATAAACATTCTCTTGAGTTCATAAAAGCTATTGACCTTGCTCTCAAACACGCTCGTTCTCTGATAAACATGGACAAATCGATGAATGATATACCTCTAGATCTCTTCCAGATAATGAATATTGCGCTTACGCATGTTGGTAAACTCACACATACCTCCTCAGTGCAGGCACATATACAGGACCCTGATCCTATCTCTAGTGCCATCAATGTTGCGCTGAAACATGCGCGTAGCCTTTTTTATGATCTTGGTCTTGAACCTGATCTTTTCCAGATTATTGACATTGTCCGCACTATTGATCTGACGCTCAAACATGCCAGTTCTCCTTCTCGTGATCTTATATCTACATACAATGAGCCTACCCTCAATCAGGCGCTTGACTTCTTCCAATCACGGGAATACGTCCTGAATCTTATTCGTATTATTGACCTTGCAAATGCCCTCAATCTCGATTTTGGTTTAGATCGTCCACTCAATCTCGACCAAACTTACAACTCTGTTCGTGTGCTCAAACACACATGTAAGCTTCCTGCTGATTTTGAAAATGATTTCAAAGTAAAATCATTTTTACGCATAAATACGTTTCTTCGTTTGCGTATCCGCCTATCAGCTTTGGTTCTGGTTCTTTGTAAGCACCACAGACCAAAAAGCGCATTGATAATGCAAGACAGTGTATTGAGGTACTTCACTGCAAAACGAAATAAAACACAAGGGAATAGTATGAGTGATGAGTTTACAACCGATAGTTCTCTTGATCTTTATCGGGATATGGCTCTCCTGGAGTTGCGTATTCAAGGGAAGATTCCTCTCTGGGAAGCCATCCTTCTTGTAAAAGAACGCAAACATGATCATCAGGAGAAGCGATAAATTTCGACCTGTGAAGAACATCCTTTTGGAAGGAGAAACATCCTATGAGAAAGATTATGGTATCATTGATGGCCACACACGATGACACGATTTCCAGACCTAACGGAGCAAGGCATATGCTGCTAATGATGAGCACTCCCATACCAATGAGATGTAACGGAGGAAACAGGCAATGAGCACAGCAGAATTGTCCAAGGTACGGCTCGCTCGTATGCACGATGTCATGGCCGACTATGTCGAGTGCGGCGAAGTGCCTGGTCTCGTCACGTTGGTGAGCCGACGAGGCGAGGTGCATGTTGATCCTATCGGCTTGAAGGCGCTTGAAGGCCCCGACCCGATCCGGCGCGACACGATTTTCCGCATCTCCTCGATGACCAAGCCCATCACGGCTGCAGCGACGATGATCCTGGTGGAGGAGTGCAAGCTGCGACTGGACGAGCCAGTGGATCGCTGGCTTCCTGAATTGGCCCAGCGCAAGGTGTTGAAACGGCTCGATGGGCCACTCGACGACACCGTGCCTGCCAACCGACCAATCACGGTGCGTGATCTGCTCACCTTCCGCATGGGGTTTGGGCAGGTGATGGCGCTACCGGATGCCTATCCGATCTTGCAGGCTGCCAATGAGCTGCAGATTGGCATGGGACCGCCAAGCCCGTCGATACTGCCTGCGCCCGATGAGTGGATGCGCCGCTTGGGGTTGCTTCCGCTTATGCATCAGCCGGGTGAGAAGTGGATGTACAACACGGGGGCCGACGTGCTGGGCGTGCTGATTGCTCGTGCCTCGGGACAGCCGCTTGAGACGTTCTTGCGAGAACGCCTCTTCGAACCGCTGGGTATGAAGGACACCAGTTTCAGCGTGCCGACTGCCAAGCTTGACCGGATGGGAACCAGTTACTGGATCAATCCCGAAAGTGGCAAGCTCCAATGCTATGACCAAGCCGAAGGTGGCCAGTGGAGTCGTCCGCCTGCCTTCCCGTCGGCAGCAACAAGACTGGTTTCGACCATCGACGACTATCTAGCCTTTGGTCAGATGATGCTTTCCCAAGGCAAACACCAAAGCCTGCGCATCCTGTCAAGGCTCTCGATCGAGACGATGACAACCGACCAGTTGACGCCTGAGCAGAAAGCCGTGTCCGGCTTGGTCCCTGGCTATTTTGACAGCCATGGCTGGGGGTTCGGTGTCTCCGTCGTCACCAGACGCGACGACGTAGCTGCGGTGCCCGGTCGTTTTGTGAGCTTGCCCCGCTTTGGTAGAGTCGAGGAAGAGAAATCTGGCAAACTGAGATTGCCCTGGTTTGAGAGACTTCTCTCTTTGCGCTTTTGGGATTGCCTGCTTGACGTCATACAGAAAACCACACCTAAGCACAACAGGTAATCATGTACCCTTGTTATCCTAACGTCGGTACTTTTCGTTCTACGAGACATTGATCACATGCAGAAACTGTAAAGATAGTGAGTGCCAGGCTATTGATATATAAAACTGATTATAGTATAAAAAGAAGAATATTGCTACAGATAAGAGTCGCAGAGCCAGCAAAGGATATTCCTCTGTTGACGAACTCTTTGGCAGCCTGAGACAGTGTAGAAAACCTGCCTCACTTGCTTTTTCTGAAGATGTAAAGTATAGTTTCTTTGAATGGATAGCACGGAACAACCTGCCTTCGCGAGTTCGCGACAACTTTTGTCAAAACCGTTGTAAAAATGGGTAAAAAAAGCACGCGACAACTTTTGTCCGGCCCGCTCACATTCAGATTCAGGTTGTTAAAACCGCCAGTAGAGCCAATCTACAGGAAGCAAGCGGTGATGGTGCGATAACCTGCCTTCCAAGCAGGCTGTCGCGGGTTCGAGCCCCGTCTCCCGCTCTTTTCCCTCAACCGTCCCTCTCGATGGGCCTGGCAAGCCGCCTGACGGCAAGCAAGCAGTGATACCATTTCGAGGCGACGGTTTCTTTTTGTGTCAAAAGGCGTTCAACGAACACCTGCCGTGTTTTTTGGCAAACACCTGCCTCGCCTTTCACTTCCTGACAAAAGTGTTCACGAACTCGCGTAGGCAGGTTGTTAGTAACTGGAACTGCTTCTGGAGCAACTATAGACTATCTCTCGGAAAAAAACAAGTGAGGCAGGTTTTCTACTAGAGAGTATTGCAACAATCAATGTGTTGTTGTCTAATACCAACTCTTTTTCAAAGAGGGTCTCAGTTTCACCGGATTCTTCAATCTTTTTGGATGCCCTGCAGGTTTTCACACTAGTACCGCCCCTCACAAATACCCAACCAGCTATGGTATACTGATGAGCACTATGGAAAAACTCACGCTCTCAGCAACCCAAACAAAACTCTTAACGGACTGCGTTCGTGCCAGCACCAGTCCGCAGCGTTTAGTCCAACGGGCTGGTATGATTCTGGACTCCGCCAAGTTGGACAATAAGTCCTCAGTCGCAACCAAATACTCTGTTGGACGGGATACCGTCCGCCGCTGGTGTCAACGTTGGCAGGATTGCCAAGCCGAACTGGAACGTCTGGAGGCCGAACACCAATCCGGTAGCTTGAGTGATCGGCTGTATCGCCGGGAGATTGAGGCGATCTTGGATGATGCAGAGCGCCCCGGGGCTCCGGTCACCTTTACCGAAGAACAGAAACGGCAGATAATCGCAGTAGCAGCCCGCGATCCCGAGGATGAAGGGGTTGCCGTGACGCATTGGAGTCATGACCTGCTTGCCCAAACCGTTGTTGCCAAAGGTATTGTGAAGACCATCTCTCCAGCCCAGATCGGGCGTTTTTTAAAAGAAAGCCGTCTTGCAACCCCATCGAAGTCGGTACTGGGAACATCCCAACATTGAGAATTGGGATGAGTTTGCCAAAGAGGTGACAGACATCTGCGTTCTCCACGGGAGTGCCAAGGAGCAGTATGAGAACGGCACCCACGTCGTGAGTGTCGATGAGAAACCCGGTATCCAAGCCGTTGAACGAGACGGCAAGACTTTACCCACGCAACCAGACAAAGTGGAACGCCGCGAGTTCAACTACATCAGGCACGGGACACAAGTACTCACGGGCAATATCCACTTAGCTACTGGCAAACTTATCAGCCCAACAATTGCCAATACCAGGACCGAAGCAGACTTTGTTGAACACATCGCACGACTGATCCAATCCGATCCCAAGGCAGGCTTCATCATCTTATGTGACCAACTCAATACCCATAAGAGCGAGTCGTTGGTGCGCTTCATCGCCAACGTTCTTGCAGATGATCAGGTCTTAGGTGAAAAAGGCAAATGGGGCATTCTCAAGAACATGGAGAGCAGACAGGCTTACCTCAGTGATCCAGAACATCGCATCCGCTTCGTTTATACGCCTAAACATTGTTCCTGGTTAAACTCCATTGAAGTCTGGTTCAGCATACTCACCAAGCACGTCCTCAAGAGAGGAAACTTTCCCTCTCTTGAAGATTTGCGACAAAAGATCCAACGTTACATTACCTACTATAACGAGCACTTGGCCAAGATCTGGAAGTGGTCTGCCGTCCAGACCAAGGATATTCAAACGCTCATCAACAAGGTGATGCGAACAGAGGGTATCCTCGACCAATCTGCAGAGGGAGCATGAGTGACGGGTTATTTATGCGGAGTGGTACTAGTACTATACTGTTGACTAAGTCGAAATGGGGATGACTGCCCGGTAGGGATTGCAACATGCGTTAGCTCTAAGTGTATCAACATTAGTATTGGTCGAAATGGGGATGACTGCCCGGTAGGGATTGCAACTCGAAAACAGACCAGCCAACAAGAAAAGCTAAAACGTCGAAATGGGGATGACTGCCCGGTAGGGATTGCAACAACTCAACGACTTCTGCATCTGACTTCAGATCACGAAGTCGAAATGGGGATGACTGCCCGGTAGGGATTGCAACCCTGTACTATCTCCTTGTCATGAAATTGTGTTTGTTGTCGAAATGGGGATGACTGCCCGGTAGGGATTGCAACCTTGCAGCATTATTAGCTTGTTGCCTCTTCATAACAAGTCGAAATGGGGATGACTGCCCGGTAGGGATTGCAACATAGTCGATAGTCAATATGCAGGGGTTGCCGTTGCTGGTCGAAATGGGGATGACTGCACGGTAGGGATTGCAACCTTGCAGCATTATTAGCTTGTTGCCTCTTCATAACAAGTCGAAATGGGGATGACAGCCCGGTAGGGATTGCAACTTGGTTGTCATGACCTCATACTTCAGGTCATAGACTGGTCGAAATGGGGATGACTGCCCGGTAGGGATTGCAACACTTATCTGATCTACTGACATATCTGCTTTCTCTGCGTCGAAATGGGGATGACAGCCCGGTAGGGATTGCAACTCCACAAGAACCGTATATTGAGTTTTCGCGGTTGCCGTCGAAATGGGGATGACTGCCCGGTAGGGATTGCAACTCAGATGCACTGAAAGGCATAGGGCTGAGTGCTCAGGTCGAAATGGGGATGACTGCCCGGTAGGGATTGCAACACCGATCACCATCACGACCACAGACTCGACGAATCCGTCGAAATGGGGATGACTGCCCGGTAGGGATTGCAACCCTCTTCTTATTCGACCAACATTTGTTACTTTGAGGAGTCGAAATGGGGATGACTGCCCGGTAGGGATTGCAACTATAGCAAAAGAAGTCACTACGGGTTTGTTGTTCTTGGTCGAAATGGGGATGACTGCACGGTAGGGATTGCAACCTCATCGTTAATAATTCCCTCACCGCAATGACAGCGTCGAAATGGGGATGACTGCCCGGTAGGGATTGCAACTGTATTGCTTTAATCAAGCTGATCATTGTTCAGCAGTCGAAATGGGGATGACTGCCCGGTAGGGATTGCAACACCAATAAAGCAATAAGCAGCTTGATGGTGATCTTGAGTCGAAATGGGGATGACAGCCCGGTAGAGGGTCGGAATTAATCTGGGAGTAGAATTGGAGCCGCCATTGCAGTATTTATATCAAAGCACTTCGCATTATCCATACAAGTAAACCTGCATGGGAACATTTCCTCATCCCAAGTTTGGACAACCATTCGCCAATACTATTTTCATGGGGTTCTACGATAACTTCAGCTTTCTTATTGCGTCTCTTCAAGAGGTACTACTCGGATACCTATTCCTCGCACAAAAGCTAGAGGTTGGTTGGGGGGATCAAGGATTGCTGCTTGACTCTGCTCTATGCCAGTGGCGACTGCATCAATGAGGGTTGCTTTCGCGTTCGCCAGCCAGTCCCCCAGGCGGTCAGTAAGGGCCAGATTGCCACAAAATCGGGCTGCCGCATATCATGCATTGCCTGCTGATACAGTTCCTCATAGTCCTGTGGCACTCGCATCCACTTGCGCCAGAAAGGCAACCCGTTCCGAAAAAGACGCTTCATATCCTCGTAAAAGCCTTGGCCCCGCTCTGTCCCGGCACGATATTCCAATGGGTAGCTGCGGGTCTGCACGTCCTGGAGTCCCAGCTGATGCAGCTGGTGCTCTAACTCACTGGTCAGTCCGTCACCACTGGGCCTGAACAAATACCCTGCTCGGTGGAGCGCCTCAAACGAGTAAGTACAGAGACGGGTCAGCGCCTCACTATCACTTTGAATGGCTAGCTCCGCCTCGGTGATGCGGACGACCCCGCTTGGCTTGGATACTCGCTGGAACTCACCTAGCAGTTTGCGCCAGTCCCAGGTCCGCATAAAACTCGTGGCGAAACGCAGGTTCACTAAATCAAAGGAGTCCGCGGGAAATGCCAGCGTCTGCAGTGCGTCCATGACACGAAACGTCACCTGCTCACTGACCTGCTGGGCCTGCGCTTGCGCTTGCGCATACTCGACCATCTTCTGGCTGATGTCCACGCCTACTAACTCCACTATGCTGGGATAGGTCTTCGCCAGTTCGATCAACCAGCCACCTGTCCCACAGCCTACATCGAGTACGTGCTGAAAGCTCGCCGGGTCTGCCTGCTCTGGGAGCACCCCACCCATGTTCTCCGTGATCATCTTATCCTGGAGCCTCAGGCGTGCCTGTTCTTCTTTATTCGACCGATCTTGCACAAAATAGGTACTAGGTTGCTCCCCACGCAGGTGCGGTGGGGTTCTCTTTGGATCGTGGTCTCGCTGCTTCATAAGCTCTCCTCGCCCCTTCATAGTTTCCTCGACATCGGCATATTTCGAAATGGCTCCGTTAGTTTACCTTATCACAGCCTATAACGCAAGATGGGGAAGTTATCGATATTGTATCCTTCTCTAAAGGCGTGCCTTATTAACGAGACGGGGCATCGTTCAAGTGAAGCCCCTATGAACTGATTGCCATTCTCAAAGAGAGTATACTAAAACAGAGGAGGAAATATGAAACCAGCAGATCTATTAACACGTCATGCCGATGCTTGGCATGCAGCTACGCATCATCAGTTTCTCGATGCAGTGCGGGATGGTTCTCTTGCTCCCAATATCTTTGCTACTTGGCTGGCACAGGATTATTTGTTCGTTCTCGATGAACTGACCTGTCAGGCACGTCTTCTGGCACGTGCTCCCCGTCCAGGGCAAAATATTCTGGTGAGAGGGCTGGCTGGCATTGAGTCCGAGGCTGGCTGGTTTGAAACCCATGCACGGCAACGAGGTCTCTCATTAGAGGTCCCTCGTTATCCTACCACGGCTGCCTATCACGATTTCCTGGAGAGTCTGGACCGGGAACCCTATCCAGTAGCGATTACGGCGATATGGGCTATCGAACGTGCATATCTGGAGGCCTGGAGAGGGACGGTGCCCTGCCAGCCGCGTTATCAAGAGTATGCTGAACACTGGGCTAATGCTGAGTTTGAACGTTTTATTGCTGATCTTGAGCAGGTCGCGACGGCTGCTCTGGAGTCAAGTCAGGTTGATAAGGCGGCTGAGGCAGCTTTTCTCAAAGTTGCACGCCTTGAACATGACTTTTGGCAAATGGCCTGGTCGGGAGGTGAACAATGAGCCTTGCAAAAAAACTTTGGGCAGAAAATGAGGATCTGGCCCAGGCAGCTCTTACACATCCGTTTGTACAAGGACTGCGCACTGGTAATTTGCCACGAGAGACGTTTCAGCGCTACATTGTCCAGGATGCTTTTTTCCTGGATGCCTTCGCTCGCTCGTACGCTCTTGCACTCGCTCATAGCCCTGATCAACAGGGAATACGCGACTTTTTTGAATTGCTGGCAGGTGTGCAGGAAGAACTGCGTTTGCATGCAAACTACGCTGAAAAATGGGGTGTATCGCTATCTGACGTTACTCCGGATAGCGCAACGCTAGACTATACCAATTTTCTGCTTGGTACAGCCTTTCTGCGCGGTACGGGCGAGACGTGTGCCGCAATGACGCCATGCATGCGGCTCTACGCCTTCTTAGGCCAATCTCTTGCCGCTGATACCGAGCATCTTGAGCATCAGTATATGGAGTGGATTCGTACCTACTCCTCTCCTGATTTTGAGGCTCTCGCAGCTCGACTTGAAGGCTTGCTGGACCGCTATACGACTGATACTGATACTGTGCACATTGCCTATCGGCGAGCCATGACGCTTGAAGTGGCTTTCTTTGAAGCTCAATCTGAGGGGATCAAACGATGACCTTGAGCTTGACCTGCATATCGCAGGTCAAGCTCACAAACATCCCTACCAAACCTTAAAAAATGTGGAGAGAACCACCTCTAATCTGTGGCTTGTTTCCCAAGTAGTTTAAGAGTGACCCCAAGAGCAAGGATGACGGCTGCATTGACACCTAATTCAATCATTGAATTTGTGAACTCTTGGGGTGGCATCGTTGAACCTGCAACGGAAAGTCTTGCGCCAATCGAGAGAATACCACGTGTTGCCGAAATAATACCAATGAAGAGAAATGGATACAGTGAGGTTGCGTGTTCCTTCAGGTAATGAGTAACCGTACCAAGGACCTCCATAATAATAAGAACAAGGAGTAGATCCGAGATAAGCTGGATAATGGCGTTTGCAATAACCCCTTGTAGTGTTGCTGACTCGTGTATGGCAGCCGCATCATGTATAGCACCGGAAATATTGAGTATTGTCCCTCCAAAATGCCAGAAGCTATAGCCAAGGGCAAATAGTCCGCTAAGGAAGAAGCAGACTCCGACGATCGCATAGACAAGGCTATCACTTCGATCAAGCACCTTACCTGAGAAAGCGGCAATTGGATCATGATTATGATTCTTTAGCTCATCCGAAGCTTTCGATGAGAGCGTTGATGTTACACCTGTTTTCTCATCGCTCGTAGTTTGATGATCTGACATACATGTTTCTCTTTCCACTGCTCATAAAACTTGATTCTTAGCAAACAAGAGTGGGTGTCTTCCTCTGTAATTGTAATTAAGAAGTACCCACCCTTTATCTATCGGCGTGCCTTGCCTATTCCTGTGCTTGGGCGGCTGGGAGTTCGGCCACGTCTGCCAATGCGCGGTCTAGTAGCTTTGCGGCTTCGTCAATATCTCCCGGGGTTAGGACCAGAGGCGGAATCATACGAAGTATATCCACGCCAGGGCTATTCAGCAGCAAACCATGCTCTAGAGCCTTATCGATGATGACAGGTCCCAGGTCATGTTTAACGTGTACGGCTCTCATGAGGCCAAGGCCGCGCGGGCTGTCAATAAATGGATACTTTGTGCATAACATTTCAAGCTTCGTGCGCCAGTACTCACCCATTTTTGTAGCGTTTTCCAGCAGGTTCTCCTCCAGGATGGTTTTGATTGTGGCTATGCCTGCTGCGCAGGCGAGCGGATTTCCTCCAAATGTTGTTCCATGTTCGCCGGGAGTAAAGAGGTCCGTCCGCGTATCAGTGAGCATTGCCCCAATAGGGACGCCCCCCGCTAAGCCTTTCGCCAGTGTGATGATGTCAGGCCTGATGCCATAGTGTTCCCAACCAAAGAATTTTCCCGTACGGCCCATGCCTGCCTGTATTTCGTCACAGATCAGTACCAGATTTTGTTCATCACACCATGCACGCAACCCCTGCATAAATTCCTTGCTACTGGGCCAGATACCGCCTTCTCCTTGTACAGACTCGACCAGGATAGCAACAGTTTTTTCGCTCGTAGCCTGTTTTACTGCCTCCAGATCGTTGAAGGGAACCTGCTTAAAACCATCTGGAAGCGGAACCCATGTGGCTCGATAGAATGCCTGCCCCGTCGCAGCCGAGGTCGCTAATGTGCGCCCGTGGAAGCTATTATCCATACTGATAATTTCATAGGCACCATTACGGTGTAGACGTCCGTATTTACGTGCCAGCTTAATGGCACCTTCATTGGCTTCGGCCCCGCTGTTAGAGAAGAATGAGCGCATGCCATTACTTTGAATACCGAGCAGTTCTGCTAGCTCTATCTGACGGACGTTGTAATAGAGATTAGAAACGTGAACCAGTTGGGTTACTTGCTGCTGTACTGCTTGAATGATGGCGGGATGGCAGTGACCCAGAACGTTGACGGCAATACCGGCAACAAAGTCCAGGTAGACTTTTCCATCGCTATCCCATACTCGAGCTCCTTCTCCACGTACAAGTGTAATCGGATATCGCTTGAATGTTCCCTGATAATACTGCTGCTCAAGCGACCTCCAGTCGCGTTTGTTTAAGTCTGTTGTTGCCACGGTTTCTCCGCCTTTCAAAACGTCTTGCAATGTAATAAATGATCATCGCGTGTATAGGGTATTCTCCTCGACATACCCATGAGTCAAATCGCAGCCCCAGGCCGTTGCTTGGCTATTACCCAGGTGAAGATCAAGTGTGATTGTAACTTCACTTCCTGCCATAGCAGCCTGTGCCTGTTGCTGACCATAGGCCGCTGCAGCTCCCTGCTTAACTACCTGCACTTCTCCAAGAAAAATATCGAATAGATCCTGCTGGAGTGTGCAACCACTGGCTCCTAGTGCTGCTACAATACGTCCCCAATTGGGATCACCTCCCGCCAGTGCACATTGCCAAATAGAAGAACGTGTGATCGCACGTGCAACTTTAACTGCATCGTCCTTGTTGGGTGCGCCGTGCACATGAACAGTCATAAGCTTTGTTGCGCCTTCACCATCGCGTGCCATCTCACGTGCAAGATATTGCGTGATATAGCGCAGAGCGGCCTGGAAACGCCCAATTTCTGGATGCGAGGCGTTCAACGGAGTATTGCCTGCCAGACCATTGGCGAAGAGAATACATGTATCGTTCGTGGACATATCACCGTCGACAGAAATCATATTAAACGAATCTGCGACGGCCGCTCGTAGCTCACTTTGCAGCCAGTCGCATTCGATGGCAGCATCCGTCGTGAGGTAACTGAGCATAGTTGCCATTTTCGGATAAATCATTCCCGAGCCCTTAGAGACCCCTCCCAAGCGGACCGTACGACCATCCAACTCGAATTCCAGCCCAATACGCTTAGGATAGGTATCGGTGGTCATAATGGCTTCAGAGAAGGCTTTTCCTCCTTCTTTGCTTAGGGCGATCTGCTTGAGACCCGCCTCTATCTTCTCCATTGGTAACTGGTGACCGATAATGCCAGTGGAGGAGCAGAGAACCAATGTATTCTCTAGTCCCAGGTATGCCGCTACGAGTTCGGTCATGCGATATGCATTCTGGATGCCCTGTTGGCCCGTAGCACAGTTGGCATTACCACTATTGACGATCAGTGCTTGAGCTTTGCCGCTTTTCAATCGCTCCTGGCAGAGGAGAACCGGGGCCGCTCGTGTGCTACTGGTAGTAAATGTGCCTGCGGCCACACATGGGACATCTGAAGCCAGGATAGCGAGATCCTGGACACCATGGTCCGCTTTAATGCCACAGGCGGTTGTACCAGCTAGAAATCCCTGGGGAGCCGTGATGCAAGTATCAAGTTCGCCAAATACTTCTGACATGGAGATATGCCTTTCTTAGATAGAAAGTTCCAGGTTTTGTGGTGGTTCCCCAGGTCTGTCCCCTGACCGGGGAAATACAGCCCAGGAACTCCTCGTTAATCTCATTGTACTATGCAGTGCCTATGCATACAAGTGTCTTGGCAGAAAGGCAAGGGCTTTTTGAAGATCCGGCTATACGCCTATTATTTATTCCGCCAGAGGTTTAAAACCTCGCGGCTTGCAGAGGGTTTATTGAGTGTCAGGAATGCTTTTTTGATTTCTTTACATACGGAGGTTGTCATTGCGATGGTAGCGAATAGGTGGTACCAGGGAGCTGAAGTGGTTTCTGCTCTCCACTGAGTAATATCTCACCTTCAGACATCCCTACTAAAATCGAAGGGCTATTGGGTTCCTCTTCAGGTTCGTTGAAGAGGGACTCGAAGAGAGGACCTTCCAAAGTTTCCTCTTTAATCAAGTGCTCGCTAATCATAATCAGGCGAGCCTTATTTTGCTGAAGAATATGATAGGCCTTGTCAAAGGCCGCCTGAATAATGTTGCGTATTTCTTCATCGATCTCGCGTGCCGTTTGCTCGCTGTAGTTGCGCTGCTCGCCAAAGTCACGACCCAGAAAGACCAGTTCATCTTTATGGCCCAGTGCTAACGGGCCGATACGGCTACTCATACCATATTCAGTGACCATTGAACGAGCAACCTTGGTGATACGCTCTATATCGTTAGAAGCGCCCGTTGTGACCTCTCCGAAAATGAGCAATTCGGCTACATGACCGCCTAGTGCGTAAGCCAGCATATCTTCAAATTGTGCCTTGCTCCACAGGTAACGATCTTCCGTTGGTAAGAGCATAGTAAAACCACCTGCCTGACCTCGTGTTAAGATTGAGACCTTATGCACCGGATCAGTATTCGGCAGCATCCGTGCTACTAGCGCGTGTCCTACTTCATGATATGCCGTAATTGTTTTCTCGCGTTCACTAATGATGCGGCTCTTGCGGGCTGGACCAGCGACCACGCGGTCAATGGCCTCTTCCAGTTCACTCATACCAATCTTGCGCTTATTGCGTCGTGCAGCCAGAATAGCTGCTTCATTGAGCAGGTTGGCAAGATCTGCTCCTGAGAAGCCCGGTGTTTGCTTCGCCAGCATTTCTAACGAAACATTTTCCTCCAGTGGCTTGCCTCTGGCATGGACCTGAAGGATAGACGTACGTCCTCGAATATCGGGACGATCCAGGACTACCTGCCGATCGAAGCGTCCAGGACGTAGAAGAGCAGGATCCAGTACGTCTGGACGATTGGTTGCTGCAATCACAATCACATTAGTATTCGTGTCAAAGCCATCCATCTCGACCAAGATCTGGTTCAGCGTTTGCTCACGTTCGTCATGTGAACCACCTAGACCTGCCCCACGTTGGCGACCAACTGCATCAATTTCATCTACGAAAACGATGCATGGACTATTGCGCTTAGCCTGTTCAAAGAGGTCTCGCACACGACTTGCTCCGACGCCGACGAACATCTCCACAAACTCGGAACCGCTGATGCTGAAAAATGGCACTCCTGCTTCACCAGCTACAGCACGCGAAACGAGCGTTTTACCTGTTCCTGGAGGACCGACGAGCAGCAATCCTTTTGGAATGCGTGCACCAAGTGCAACAAACTTTTCAGGATATTTCAGAAACTCGACAATTTCCTGGAGCTCTTGCTTGGCTTCATCAACTCCTGCAATATCAGTAAACATTAGCATCTGCTTACTGCCCATGAACATACGGGCGCGGCTCTTGCCAAATGACATTGCCTGATTGTTGTTTCCCTGGGACTGGCGCAGTACGAAGATTATCAGTATACCGAAGAAGAGAAATGGGATGAAACTGCCAATAGCACTTAGCCAGCCCCAGACAGGACTGGGAGCCTCATACTGAAGGGTCAGGTGCCTGGTATTGGTATAGTCGATCTTATTATCTTGGAGTACACTTGTGATATTAAAAGTGTCATTAATGGTTGCAGCTTCCTGAGGGGCATCGGCGACTTTTCCCCTGGTCAACGTGAGAGTTCCGCTCTCAACGGTCAATATGTCTTGTTTGTTTTTCTTGATATCGGCCTTGATATGAATAAGGATAGTTGAGACATTGACTGATTTGACATATGGCTGCGGCCGAAAGACAAACACTATGATCAGAAAAAGAACCAGCACGGTTAGGAGCCAGAAAATGCTCGTTCTGAGCCATTTCCTATTGATTAACATGGGGGCTCCTCTCTAATAAGACTCTGACAATCGATGATAGCATCTGGAGTGACATCCCATCCACATACACAGATATCCCTGGCACTCAAATGTGTCTTCTTGTGCCTAATATTATAGCACACATATGGATGAATCCCTTGGTTTTTTTTTTTAGTGCGCTATTCCTTCCTTATATCCTCTGAGGGCATTTCCTAACCACGGAAAAGCCAATCAGTAGCTGAATAGCTGAGAGAGGGGGATTGGCAGAGTAAAGTAAACTAGGCCTTGGTGAGGTTCATTCCCCCGCCAAGGAGATTTGCCTAATGATGCCTATCTGGTAGTGTTCAACTGAAGACTGATTAGGAAGAGTTCTTTACCCGACCTTTATTGACTCTCACCGCACAGAACTGCCAGATGCCTGTCTCTGCCATCTGGTCGTTATATCTCAACTAGCAAGATGTCGCATAGATGTCTATGGTTTGGCATTACGCAATGGACAGTCGTTGGGTAGTATTATGGTAGGCACTCGTTGTGAGTGTGATATGAAATATGTTCTTAAAAGTTATGAGAAAAAGGAGATTTATAATGCCACCAAAATATAAAGGAAAGGCAAGAGAAGTTAAGGCAAGAGAAGTTAATGAATCAGATAGAAACCCTGGTCAAAGTAGTCAGCTCCAACCAAGGCGAATACTTACAGGAAGCGGTAACACGGATACTAGAAACATGCCACCTCCCATGCGAGCCTTCGCAGAGGCAGGGCGTCGGGTAGGCGAGGAAATGCTATCAGCCCGTAATAAACAAGAGAGTCCTCACAAAGAGTCATCTACAGCAGGTGTCCAAGAGACCAACCTTCCTGACGATTCCGGAAGCGAGCCGCCAAAAAAAAAGAGGCGGGTAACATTTGCTGCTGGCACGAAAACGGACAATCAATCCTCAGAAGCAGGGCCTTCTAATCCACAGAGCCACAAGGAGTTTACATTTGCAATCACTAACCAGGAAGAAGTTAACCAGGAAAAGATAGCGCGACAGTTAGCGGATTCACGAACTTCTGATCGGCATTTGCACCTACTAGATCAACTCATAGAACAAGGAAAACTACATAGCTTTGACTCTAGACCAGATCCCGAGCAGTCTTCTCAACCAAGCGACCACCACAAGCAATACTCAGTCAGTGAGGCATCTCCACAAAAAAGATTTGAAGAGTTGTTTCATGTGCTTTCACCAAACATAGCTAGTTTAAGGAACCGTATAGTTACTAGACAAAAGGGAAAATCTCCCGAGACGGTATCATTTCTGCAAGAGATAGCCACACATCTTGACAATGTAAGAGTTGGGGGGTATATAGATAGCCATGAAGGAGATGCAAGGATAACTTCAGCGCAAAAATTACTAGATATATGTTCGAAATACAAAGAAAATCCTGCGTATACGCCAGGAGATAATAAATTAAAAAGATTCATGACTGACGAGTTTGTTCCTCAGCTACGAGCGGCACTACGTGAGGTGTAGAACCTGTAAATATCACAATTAAATCGACCTTGTACACAAATGGTAATTTAACTGAATGGCTGACGGTTTTTGCATCGAAGGATGGAATTTTGCACTGAAGGGTGGAATTAGAGACTTCGATGTCTGGAAAAACCGCTCCAGAAGCGGATCGTTACGCACCGTTTTTGTCAATTGGGAAGGTCAGCACAGAGCGTGTCTCGGACGAACCCATCACCAGTCGAAGCTTCGAATGAGCGAAATTGGTTCGACAAAGGCGCTGGATCTGCCAGTTCATTTGCTCTTTTTGCCTCTTTTCAGCTAAAAGAAGCGAACATGAGACGAACCATGGTGCCGTGAATTAACAAAAACGATGCGCAAACATCGGCTTCCAGAGCCGTATTCTGAGACTCAAACCAGTTGATTTCCACCCTTCAGTGCAAAATTTCCTCCTTCGATGCAAAATCGGTCCACCCTTCAGTGAATTTACCAACAAATTTGTATAAGATCGGCTGGATGCTGGGATTTACAGTTAGACAAAATGGACGTTGACTGATTGACGCAATAGAACACACAATGCACAGCTCCCAACATTTGTGGACTTCGTACCTGCTTATTGGCCTTTCTTGACCGAGGTATGTTATGCACTACGCGCCGAAGACTCACCTAGTGTTTTCGCTAGCCAAAGACGTGTCCACTCCCCTTGAAAATGACGGAGGGCATTTCAGAACTGGGAATCGCCTTCCCAGAGATGAGCTAAGACCCGTTTTGGCGAACGGATGAGATCAGGACGCCCCGCTTGCTGGGCAGCCAGGCCAACAATGACGGAAGCAGCATAGGTCAAGGCGACCTGTGAAGCGATCTCAGACCAGCCCGTCAGGGGAGGGCGTTGCAGATGGAAAAAGAGAAACACACGGGCAAAGAAGCGTTCGATGGCGCTCCGCTTGCCGAGTTCTTCTCTGGTCCAGGTTGGGGGCAAGCAGGAGCGGTTTTTCTGGTTCTTGGGATTGAACGCCACGACGGCGACAGCGCCAAGCACTCCATGAATCCAGGCAATCAGACGCAGACCCCAATAGGCCGCGTCCAGACGGATGACCCGAGGCCGGATCTGATACAGACGCATCGCCCATGCCAACAGGCGTTGTGCAAAGGGAGCGTCGTGTGGGTTGGCAGGAGAAAGCAGAAACAAGAGAGGTAAGCCGGAACCGCGACAGATAAGGGTATGCACTC
>Ga0207416_1000413_pt1 | contig 75834 bp, 79 predicted proteins | sample PaiPotPPM11metaG_FD_184107 | JGI IMG/M metagenome (GOLD analysis project Ga0207416, IMG submission 184107) | Iron sulfur acid spring bacterial and archeal communities from Banff, Canada, to study Microbial Dark Matter (Phase II) - Paint Pots PPM... ... | reverse complement strand
GGACGAAGATCCAGAGCGGCGTTCGTTCGCATACGACCTGGAGCGTGCGCGCGGCGGCAGCCGACGCGCTCGGTGCGGGGGACGCGCTCGGCAGCGGCGACGGCGACGCGGCGAGCAACGCAGCGATGGCGAGCGGAGCGAACGTCCAGAGCCGGTCGAAGGGTCTCACGCTCGCATCCTCGCGACGCTAGCGCAGTTTGATCGTCAGGACTCCGGCGTCTTCGAGCACTTTGGGGCCGGCGTTTTCGTCCTGCGAGGTCTTGCCGTTCCCCGGCTGATTCGCCGCCGCCGCAGCCGCGGCGATCCCGCGCGCTTCTTCGAGCATCAGGTCGGTGATGCGGCCGTCGGTGCGGCCCTTGCGATAGTCTTCGATCGCCGCTTGCAGCGCGAGACGCGACCGCTCAGGGTAATCTTTCTTCTTCTCCGGATAACCATCGAGGGCGGCCTCGATGTCGGCATCCGTGATCGCCAGCGCTTCGTCGATCGTCCTGCCGCGCGCGAGCTCGACCAGCAGCGAGCAGGTCGCGGTGCCGAAGCCGCAGCCGGTCGTGAAGTACGAGACGTCCTCGATCACGTCGCCCGGCCCGACCTTCAAGAAGAACGTGTAGAGATCGCCGCACGAGTCGCTGAAATACTCACCGGTCGCCGTCGGCTTTTCCATGGTACGGAATCCCGTGCGATGCTCGACGAGCGCCTGAAACTTGGCAAAATTCATGGTGCGTTGACGGTCTCTCTCTCAGAAGGGTCGACACTGATTTCGAACCGGCACTCGGTGCCGCCGGTTGCGAGACTCTCGGTCTGCTGGGATTTCCCGGGCGCGACCGCTTCGAGAATCGTGTGGATCGCGCTGCACGCTTCCGGGTGTTCGGCGACGACGGAGGCGTACGGGCAGCTGTGCTCGTGGAGCACCATCGTCCCCGGGCCGATCTTCTGCAAATCGGCGGTGACGCCGGAGGCCTTGAGAACCGAGACGACGGTCGCCAGGCGCGATTCCGTCGTGAGATCGACGAACGCGGGCTGCATGCGTTCGACCGAGCGCTGCCCGATCCGCTCGAACACGGCCTTGACCGCATCGTCGCCGCCGGCGGCCCGAATCTCGCGCAGCACGGCATTGAGCATCTTGTCGTAGCGCTGCGGAAAATACCGTTCCGCCTCGGCGGTGAGCGAGTACTCGACCGTCGGCTTGGTCTTGCCCCGCCGGACGCTGCGGCCAGCGATGAGTCCGTCGCGCTCGAGGACGACCAATTGCTGGCGAATCGCGTTGGGCGAGAGCCCGAAGAGTTCGGCGAGGTCGAAGGCCGAAGCCGCGTGCCGCTCGCGCAACGCGCCGACGATCCTCCCTCGCGTCGACTCGAAAAACCGGTCGTGCATCCACCGCGAGGGTACCACGGAAGTCGCAGATAGTCCAGGCTTTCCTTGACTTTCTCTGGTAGGCCGCCTACGATACCGTGGCATGTCGACGCGCGGATTGATCACACGGGACCTTCGGGTCGCCGTCCAAGGGAACGAGATCCTCAAGGGGATCGATCTGACCATCGAACCGGGGCGCGTCCACGCGCTCATGGGGCCGAACGGCAGCGGGAAGTCCACCCTGGCCTTCACGATGGCCGGCCACCCAGGCTATGAGGTCCAGAGCGGGTCGGTGACTCTGGACGGCGAGGAGCTCCTGTCGCTGCCGCCCGACAAGCGGGCGAAAGCCGGCCTGTTTCTTTCGTTCCAGTACCCGGCGGCGATCCCGGGCGTCTCGGTGGCGAACTTCTTGCGCACCGCGCGGATGGCCGTCCGGCCCGAAGACTTGAACCCGACCAAATTCCGTAAGCTCGTGTTCGAAAAGCTCGACACGCTCGACATGGATGCGGCGTTCCTCGGGCGCTACGTCAACGACGGGTTCTCCGGCGGCGAAAAGAAGCGCCTGGAGATGCTGCAGATGGCGCTCCTCGCGCCGAAATACGCGGTGCTCGACGAGACCGACTCCGGACTCGACGTCGACGCGCTGCAGGCGGTCGGCAAGAGCGTCAACGCGCTGCGCGAGAGCGAGGAAGGCCAAGACATGGGCTTCCTCGTCATCACGCACTATCCGCGCATCCTCAAGCACGTCCCAGCCGACGTCGTGCACATCATGATCGATGGGCGCATCGTGAAGACCGGCGGTCCGGAACTGGCCGACCAGATCGAGCGCGACGGCTACGACGGCGTCCGCGACGAGGTCGCGGCGGCTCGTGCCTAGCGGTGCAGCCGAAACGATCGCCGCACTGCCGTTCGCTCCGACGGCGGCGGTGCTCGAAGCCGCGATCGCCCTGCTCGCGCGCACCGACGACGGCGGCGCGATCGATTCGACCATCCGGCGTGAAGCGTTTGCAGCATTCGAAGCCCTGCCGGTCCCCGGTGCACGCCCCGGCCGAGGGTGGAAGCACGATTACGCCAAGCTCTCGTACGACGACCTGCGCTGGACGAACGGCCGCGTCACGATGCCGGCCGCGCCGCGTCGGCCCGCCGCCGCCCGGCCCGACCGCGAGGTCGATCAGCCCGCACTCGCCACCGACAATGCCGGCGGCCTCTACCATATCGGCGCGACGTTCGTCGACGCGCCGAGCGACGCCGACCCGCGCGTGACGGTGAAGCCGTTCGACGCCGCGACGGCGCGCGCGTTCGCCGCCGAGCTCGCCGGCGTGCACGGCACGCTCGTCGATTGGCGCGCCGACAAGTTCGCTGCGCTGGCGACGGCGTTCCAGAACTGCGGCGCGTTCGTGCGCATCCCGGCCGGCGTCGTCCTGGACGCGCCGATTCAACTGGTCTTCGCGACCGCCCCGGACGCGGAAGCCGTCTTCCCGCACATCGTCGTCATCGTCGAAGCCGGCGCTCGCGCCACGATCCTCGAGCGGCACGTCGGCGAGGGCGATCCGTTCGTGTGCGGCATCGTCGAAGCGCACGTCGCCGACGACGCGCAGCTCGACTACGTCGCGATCCAGCAGACGGGCGAGGCGGCGCGCGCGTTCGTCTCGCGTTCCGCGTACTGCGGCCGCAACGCGACGATGAGCTGGCATCTGGCCGAGCTCGGCGGCACGCTCGCCCGCACGGTGCTGAACGCCCGGCTCGCGAACCCCGGCGCTCGCTCCGAAACCGCCGCGCTCTTCTTCAACACCGGGATGCAGCACGTCGACCTGACGACCGGGACCGACCACGTCGTCGGGCCGACCACGTCGGATACCGTGGTGCGCAGCGCCGCGACCGATCGCGGTCAAGGCCGCTACGTCGGCAACATCGTCATCCGCCCGAAGGCGCACGGCAGCGACGCCTCGCTGCGCGACGACGCGCTGCTGCTCTCCAAGCGCGCGCACATCGACTCGGTGCCGGCGCTCGAGATCGCCGCCAACGACGTCAAGGCGTTCCACGGCGCGACGGTCGGCTCGCTCGACGAGGACGCGTTGTTCTACGTCGGCAGCCGCGGGATTCCGCGCCCCGAGGCGCTGCGCCTGATCGCGCTGGGCTTCTTCGAGCCGGTGATCGCGCGCTTCCCCAGCGAAGCGCTGCGCGACGAGATCCGCACCGCCCTCGACGCGAAAATCGACGACGCGACGGAGTTCGTCTCGTGATCGTCGCCGCCGACCCGAAAGCGGCTCGGATCGTCGCCGACTTCCCGATCCTCTCGACCACCACGTCGCGCGGCAAGCGCCTCGTCTATCTCGATTCGGCCGCCTCGTCGCAGAAGCCGCGCGCGGTGATCGACAAGCTGGTCGACTACTACGAGAACTACAACGCCAACATCCATCGCGGTGTCTACGAGATCGCCGCGCGCGCGACCGACGCGTTCGAAGAAGCGCGCGCCAAAGTCGCGCGTTTCCTCAACGCCGCCGACACGGCCGAGATCATCTGGACCCGCAACACGACCGAGGCGATCAACCTCGTCTCGTTCTCCTGGGGTCTGTACAACCTCGCGCCGGGCGACGCGATCCTCACCACGCAGCTCGAGCACCACTCGAACCTGGTGCCCTGGCAGCTGCTGGCCGAGAAGACCGGCGCCGAGCTGCGCTACATCCCCTCCGACGCGCAGGGCAACCTCGTCCTCGACGGCCTCGACGACCTGCTGGAGGGCGTGAAGCTCGTCGCGCTCGCGCACGTCTCCAACACGATCGGCTCGATCGCCCCGCTCGAGATCATCATCCCGCGTGCGCACGCCGCCGGCGCGATCGTCCTGCTCGACGCCGCGCAGTCGGTGCCGCACATGCCGCTCGACGTACAGGCGCTCGACGTCGACTTCCTCGCCGCCAGCGGCCACAAGATGTGCGGTCCGACCGGAATCGGTTTCCTGTACGGCAAGCGCGCGCTGCTCGACGCGATGCCGCCGTTCCTGACCGGGGGCGACATGATCAAGCGCGTCTCGTACGAGACGACTTCGTTCAACGAGCTGCCGTGGAAGTTCGAAGCCGGAACCAGCAACATCGCTGACGCGATCGCGCTCGGCGCCGCGGTCGACTATCTCGGCGAGATCGGGATGGACTGGATCCGCGCGCACGAGATTCGTCTCACGGCGTACGCGCTGGAAGCGCTGCGGCCCCTCGAACCGCGCGGCCTGCAGGTATACGGACCGCCGCGCGCCGAGGACCGCGCCGGCGTGATCTCGTTCAACTTCGCCGACATCCACGCGCACGATCTGGCCTCGATCCTCGACACCGAAGGCGTCTGCGTCCGCGCCGGCCACCACTGCACGATGCCGCTGATGGAAAAGATGGGTTGGCCCGCGACCGCCCGCGCGTCGTTCTACCTCTACAACACCGAAGACGACGTCAACGCGCTCGTAGCAGCGCTCGAAAAAGCCGCCGGCGTGTTCGGAATCGCATAAATACCAGCATGGTCATGGACCGAGCGCAGCAAAGTGATCCGCGTACGACCGCGTCGTTGCGAGGTCAAACTGGGGGCCCCACGCGAAGCGTGGGGGGCGCAGGGTTCCGACAAAGTCGGAACCCACAAGCGAAGCTTGTCGGCGCTTCGCGCCGGGGTGCTTCGCACCCGCCTGGGGCGGAGCGCCGTTAAAATGGACGACTTCTACAAAGAATATATTCTCGACCACTATCGGAATCCGCGGAATTTCGGGCATCTCGATCGCGTTGATGCGCGTGCTGAGGATCTGAACCCGCTGTGCGGGGACATGATCACGATGGAACTTGCGCTCGACGATGATCGTCGAGTGACCGACGTGAGGTTCAGCGGCAAAGGGTGCGCCATCTCGCAGGCTTCGGCGTCGATGCTCACCGAGTCGATCAAGGGAATGAAGCTCGAGGACGTCGCGAAGCTGCCGCAGGATGCGGTGCTCGAGAACGTCGGGATCGGCATCAGCCCGACCCGCATGAAGTGCGCGATGCTCGGCCTCAAGGTGCTCAAGAGCGCCGCGCTGGGCGAAATCGCCTCCTGGCCCGACGAGGCGCCGTAGCCTGAGTTTGCTGGTCGTCGCGCGGTTCGCTTTTGCGATTCTGTTCGATGCGCTGGCGTTCGTCGTGTGGGACGTCGGGACGCGGCCGCCGCTGCGGCTCGCGCACGATGTTGCGCTCGGCGCCCGCGAGACGCGCTCGCTGGTTCGCGGCGTCGCACGGTTCTTCGCCGGAGCCGGATTGCTCGTGCTGGCCGGCGTGATCGCGCGGCCGGCGATGCCGTCGATGCGCGCGTTCACGATCATCGAGACCGGGATGCTGATCGCGGCGCTGCTGGTCGAAGCGCTGATCGGGAACGACCTGCGACGCAGCATGCGCCGCTCTCACACGTCGCGCTGACCTTCGATGCAGACGTCCTGGATGTCGTAGGCGCGCTCGAGCACCGTGACGGGACCTTTGGGCATCGCGAACGTCAGCCAGATCGGGCGCCAGTGCTCGGCGACGTTGACCTGGTTGGTGATGACTGCCCGGGTGAGCGTCAGATACCGCTCCGTGCTGCCCAGGGATTTGGCCGTGCGCGGGACGAGCAGCGGCTGATTCTTCCAATACGCGAAGACGCCGCCGCCGCTCATCACGAGCTTCCGCAGAACGGCATCGCCGGGGTACGTTCCTTCGCGCACCATGTCGTCGGTCGAGGCGACGATCGAACCGATTGCCGTCTGCTTGACCGAACGGCTCTCGCAATTGGCAGTGGCGGCGCTCGGAATCGCGATGCGCGGGGCGGTCGAGACGCAGGCGGTGAGCGCGAGGAGCGCGAGCGGGATCAGACGCGACGGGTTCACGTCCCCTCCCATTCGTCGCGTCAGGCCAGCTTCCCGGACGTCTTTTCCAGCAGCGCCCAGGCCGGCACGCCGAACTTCTCTTTCCAGCGCACGTAGAAGCCCGAGCTGGCGAGCTTCGTGCGGAAGCCGCTTGTGTCGGCGTGGTTGATCGCCAGCCCGCGCCGGGCGAGCTTCTCCGAGAGCGAGTCGTTGCGCAGCTGCGTATCGCGGCGCTGCAGCAGCGCGTACTTGGTCAGGTTCTTCTCGACGACGGCCTGCACGTCGGGCGGCAGCGCCTTCCAGGCATCCTGATTGCCCAGGAAGTGGTAGGCCGACCACATGTGGTTCGTGACGCTGAGGTACTTCTGCACCTCGTACAGCCGGGCGGTGTCGATGATCGCGTACGGGTTCTCCTGGCCGTCGAACACGTGGGTCTGCAGCGCCGTGTAGACTTCGCTGAAGTTGAGCGGCGCCGGCGCCGCGCCCAGCGACTTGAAGAGGTCGACCCAAAGCGCGCCGGGCGGGGTGCGGATCTTGAAGCCGTCGAGGTCCGCCGCGCTACGGATCGGCTTGTTCGACGAGGTGACCTGCCGCATCCCGTTCTCCCACATCTTGGGATGAACGTACAGGCCCGCTTTGCGAATGTCGTCGCGGACGTAGTCGCCGAGCGGGCCGTCGAGCGCGCGGAACGCTTCGGCCGAGTCCTTGAACGCGAAGCCGACGGCTTGGATGCCGGCGACCGGCACGACCGACTGCAAGATCCCGCCGTCGAGCGTGAAGAACTGCAGCGCGCCGGAGCGCAGCTGCTGCAGCGCCTGCGTGTCGCCGCCGAGCTGGTTGTTGGGGAACAGCTGCACGTCGAGCCGGCCCTTGGTCTCGTTGCGGACCGCGATCCAGCACTCTTTCATGAGGACGTTGAGCGGGTGGTCGACGGAGACGTTGCTCGCGTACTTGTAGGTGAGCTGCGCGGCTCGCGCCGGAGCGCGCATCACCGCAATCGACGCGAGCGTAGCGGCGGTACCGGCCGCGAAGCGGCCCCGGGAGATCGAGCGGTCGGTCATGCGGTGATCCCTTTCGCTGGGGTGACGACGGTCGGCGGCATCAGTCGAGCATCAAGCCGCCGTCGACGGTGAGCGTTTCACCGTGGACGTACGACGAGCGAGGCGAGAGCAGCCACGCGATCGCCTCGGCGATCTCGCGCGGTTCGGCGGCCCGCCGCAGCAGAATGCCGGCTTCGATGCGCGCCTTCTGTTCGGCGTCGGCGAACGCGGAATCGAGCATCGGCGTGACGGTCGCGCCCGGCGCGACGCAGTTCACCGCGATCCCCCGCTCGGCCAGAACGCGGGCGGCGTTGCGGGAGAGTGCGAGGACGGCGCCCTTGCTGGCGGCGTAGGCGGCGGTGCCCGACAACCCCCCGCCGCGTTTCCCGGCCACGCTCGCGACCGTGCAGATGCGCGCGCCGGACCGCATGCGTTTGGCCGCTTCGCGGATGCAGAGGAACGTGCCGATCACGTTGACGTCGTGCACCCGGCGAAACGTCGCGACGTCGATGTCCATGAACGGCGTCATGTCGACGATTCCAGCCGGCGTTGCCAGCGCGTCCAGCGTTCCGCCGAAGGCCTCGCACACGCGTTCGAACAGGGCCACGACCGACGCTTCGTCGGCGACGTCGACGTGATAGGCGAGCCCGTCGATGTGGTGTGCGACCGCTTCCGCTGCCGCGAGATCGCGATCCGCGACGGCGACGCGGTAACCATCCTTCGCGAGCAGCTCGCACACCGCGCGTCCGATCCCGCTCCCGCCGCCGGTCACGACGGCGCTCGGAGGGTTCTCGCCGAACCACATGGTTTAACGGCGCTCCGCCCTTGGCCCCGCGCCCCTCACGCCTATGGCGTGGGGCCCCCGGGTTCGACCTCGCAACGACGGGGTCGCACGAGGAGGGTTATGCTGCGCTCGGTCCATGACCGGGATGTTAGCGGCGGTCCGGCATTTTCACTGGCGGCGGGGGCTCCGGTACGGTGGAATAGCTTCGGTGGGCTGCCCTTGCGCCGGGGCACGCGACGGGGGCGGGGCGGTGCCAACTCTTTTCACGCAGCCGGCCCGCCCATGCAGGAAGGTTTCCCGGAAGTGACTGAAGTCGCTTTCAAAACTCAGCATCTTCCCAGGAGCATCAGCCCGTGAAGCAAGCTCTGTCGCGCGGTCGTTTTGTTGCCGGTTCCGCCGGTGCGGCCGCGCTCGCGTTCGGTTCAGCACCGTACGTCATCGCCGCGCCGACCAAAGAGATCGTCATCGGTCTCAACGTGCCTCAGTCCGGCCCCTACGCCGAACAGGGCACCGACCAGCTGCGCGCCTATCATCTCGCGATCGACGAGATCAATGCCAAAGGCGGCATCATGGGCATGAAGGTCAAGACCACGGAAGGTGACGATCAAACGAAAGCCGGCGTAGCGACGGAAAACGCCCAGCGCATGATCGAGCGCGACGGCGCGATCATGATCACGGGTGGCTCTTCGACGGGCACCGCGATTGCCGTGTCGGGCGTGTGCCAGCAGAAGGGCGTCATCTTCATGGCGACGCTCACCCACGGCGACGAGACCACGAACCAGAACTGCCACAAGCACACGTTCCGCCGCTACAACGACGCGTACATGAGCGCGCAGTCGTTGGCGAAGACACTGGTCTCGAAATACGGAACCGGGCGTTGGTTTCACATCACAGCCGACTACGCATGGGGCCACTCGGTCTACGACAACATCACGGCGGTCGTCGAGCCGAAGGGTGCGAAGACGATCAAGAACGTGCTGACACCGTTCCCCGGCACGAAGGACTTCTCGCCGATGCTTCAGCAGGCCCAAGCGGCGAAACCGGACGTCCTCGTGCTCACCGAGTTCGGTGAGGACATGGTGATCTGCCTCAACCAGGCGGCGCAGTTCGGCTTGACCAAGTCCACGAAAATCCTCGTGCCGCTGGTCGACGAATACATGGCGAAAGGGGCGAAGGACAACTTCAACAACGTCGTGTCGACCGCGCCGTTCTACTGGAAGTACCACGCGGCGAAGTATCCCGGCGCCAAGAAGTTCGTCGATGCGTTCCAGAAGCGCTACGGCTTCCCGCCGTCCAACGGCGCGGAGACCGCCTATGCGGACATTTACATCTACAAGATGGCCGTCGAGAAATCGGGCTCCATCAACGCGGCCAAGGTGATCGACGTTCTCGAAACCACCAAGTTCCAGTTCACCAAGGAACAGGAATGGTATCGTAAGGAAGATCATCAGGGCGTGAACTCTTGCCTGGTTGTCGAAGGCATCCCGGAAAGTCAGCGTGGTCCGGGAGGGTTCGAGTACGCGAAAGTGCTCGAAGTGCACGACGGACCGCAGGTGGTCGCGCCGCTCACGAGCCTCGCCTGCAAGATGGAGACGGCATAAGAAGACCTCCCGTCGAAAGCATCGCGGGCCGGCGCCCTTGGGCGCGCCGGCCCGTTTCCTTATCTCGCGTTCGAGGGTTCACGTGGAAGCGTTTTTCGAAGCCTTGCTAGGCGGTCTCGTCCTCGGTCTCATCTACGTCGCGATCGCCGTGGGGCTGACGATCATCTTCGGAACACTGCGCCTGGTAAATTTCGCGCACGGCGCGTTCTACGCCATCGGTGCATACGTCGGTTTGGTGATCGCCCAGCACATCGGCGTCGGCTGGGCGTTCGTGGCGGCGCCGATCGCCGTCGCGCTCTTCGCGGTGCTGCTCGATCGCCTCGTGCTGCGTTCGTTCTATGATAAGGAGCCGACGGCGCAGCTGCTCGTCACGTTCGGCATCGCGCTGGTGGTCGAAGAAACGTTGCGCCTCATCTTCGGCGCGACCACGCAGCAGTACCAGATGCCCGGGTCGCTCCAAGGATCGGTGACGCTGGGCCCGATCACGTATCCGGCGTACCGTCTGCTGTTCGCCGCAGGCGTCATCGTCATGCTCGCGCTGGTGTGGCTGTTCATCGAGCGCACGAACTACGGATTGATCGTTCGCGCCGGTGTTCGCGATCGGATCATGGTGCAGCTTCTCGGCGGAAACATTCGTCAGGCCTCGACGATCGTTTTTGCGCTGGGCGCAGCGATCGCGGGGCTCGTTGGGGCAGCTGCGACACCGATCTACAGCATCGATCCCGGGACCGGTTTCGCGTTCCTGGTGCCGTCGTTCGTGGTCGTGGTCGTCGGCGGCCTCGGAAGCTTCTGGGGTGCGGTGCTCGGCGGGCTGCTGATCGGAGAACTCCAAAGCCTCACCAACCTCGCGTACGCCCCGGCTTCCAACGTCGTCATCTACTTGTGCATGGCACTGGTGCTGCTGCTTCGTCCGCAAGGGCTGCTCGGTGAGAGCGAGGTCATCCGCCAGTGACGACGTCGACCGCGACCGAGGCCGCTCCGGCGCCTCACGAATCGACCAGCATGCTGTGGGCCGATGCGCGTTTCGTCGTCCTCTGCGCGCTCGGTATCGCCGCGTTCCCTTTCCTGCTGCATCCGCTCGGCGGTTATTCGACGCTCGCGACGCAGATCGCCATCGTCAGCATCGCGTCGATCGGATTCAACCTGCTCCTGGGGTATGCCGGGACGCTCTCCTACGGGCACGCCATGTTCTACGGCGGCGGCGGATACATCGCTGCGATCCTTCTGCTGCGCACGATGCCGGTGCATCCCAATCTTTGGCTCGCGGTCGCCGGCGCGACGGTTGGGACGGCGATTCTGGCGGTTCTCGTCGGCGCGGTGACCGTGCGGCTCTACGGCATCTACTTCGCACTGCTGACGCTTGCGTTCGCGCAGATGGTGTTTTTCATCGTCGAGCAAGCGAAGGACTGGACCAACGGCGACGACGGACTGCAGGCGCTGCCGAACGCGCTGCTCCCGATCGGACCCTGGAACATCGACCTGACCAGGCACCTGCCGTCGATCAATCTCGGTCCCCTCGGAGACCTCGGCGAGCTCACGCTGTGGTACATCTTCGCGGGGATCTGCCTGCTCCTGGTACTGATCCTCTTTCGCGTGCTCACGCGTTCACAGTTCGGTGAGGTCCTCGGGGCGATTCGCGAGAACGAGCAGCGCAGTACGCTGATCGGCTTCAATGCCGCGGGGTACCGCCTTGCCGCGTTCGCGATCTCCGGCGCGTTGACGGGGTTCGCGGGAGCGCTGCGCGGCCTCTTCGACGGAACGGTCCCCGTCGATTCGCTCGGTATCGACCGCAGCGGCTCGTTCGTGATCTACACGGTCGTCGGCGGCGTGCAGACGCTGTTCGGGCCCGTCGCCGGCACGGCCGTCATCATGTTCCTGGAAAACGTGCTCTCGGCGAAGACGCCCGCCTGGCGATTGATCGAAGGATTGATCTTTGTCGGCGTCATCGTCTTCTTGCCGCGCGGACTCGCGACGGTCCTCAAGCAGCAGCGAGACAAGAACCCGCGCGCCTTGTTCGTCCGCTCGCTGCGGCCCTCGACCGAGGAGCCCGACCCCCTGTTGAAGCCCACCGGCGAGGGTCGGCGGAGCGGCCCGCTGAGCATCGTCGAGACGTTCAAGCTCGGCAAGCTGTTCGGCCATTTCGCAGCCAACCGCGACATCGATTTTCGCGTCGACCCGGGCGAGCTGCGAGCGGTGATCGGGCCCAACGGGGCCGGAAAAACGACGTTCTTCAATCTCCTCGCCGGCACGATCGCGCCGACTGCGGGGACGATCAACTACAAAGGCCGCGACGTCAGCCGCGTCAGTGGGACCCAGCGCGTCCACCTCGGCATCGCGAAGGCGTTCCAAACGGCGAGTCTCTATCCCGATCAGTCGGTGCGGCAGAACTGCCGCCTCGCCGCGCTGGCGAGAGTCCAGGGGGCCTTCGCGCTGCAGGTCTTTCGCCGCTCGATGCGGCTCGACGACGTCGACGCTCTGGCCGAGCGTGCGATGGACCGGCTCGAGTTGACCGGCGTCGCCGACATCCGCGCCGGCGACCTGTCGCACGGCGACAAGAAGCGGCTCGACATCGCGATCGCGCTTGCTACCCAGCCGCAGATCCTGCTGCTCGACGAGCCGATCGCCGGGATGTCGAAGGACGAAGCGCGCAAGACGGAGGCGCTCATTCGCAAGCTGTCCACGGAGATGACGGTCCTGATCATCGAGCACGACATGGAGATGGTGATGGGAATCTCCGATTCGATCACCGTGCTGCACCAAGGGACGGTCCTCGCCACGGGAACCCCGGCGGAGATTCGGGATAACCCTCGCGTACAAGAAGCGTACCTCGGCGGCCACTCCGAAGCGGAGCTCGCGCACGGATGAGCACGCCGGCGACGATTCCAGCCGCAGTGACGACACGACTGCGGGTCGACGGGATCAACACGTACTACGGCGACAGCCACGTCCTGCGCGACGTTTCGCTGCACATCGGCGCGGGCGAAACCGTCGCGCTCCTCGGCCGAAACGGTGTCGGTAAGACGACGACGCTCAAAAGCATCGTCGGCTGGCAAAAGCCTCGCAGCGGCAGCGTGACGCTCGACGGCGCCGAGCTGGTCGGGCGCGACATGATGTCGATCGCGCGCATGGGCGTCTCACTCGTTCCCGAGGAGCGCCGCGTCTTCACCAACCTGACCGTCGCGGAAAACCTGAAGATCGCGCAGGTCACGGCGCGCAAGCCCGGCTGGACGCTCGACCACGTCTATGAGAAGTTCCCCCGCCTGCGCGAGCGTCTGACGCACAAGGGCGACGAGATCAGCGGCGGCGAGAAACAGATGCTCGCGATCGCGCGCGCACTGCTCCAAGACGTCAAAGTGCTGCTCCTCGACGAGCCGACCGAAGGCCTCGCGCCGCTGATCGTGCGCGAAGTGGAGAACGTGATCCGCGAGATCAAGGCCGCCGGGATTACGACCCTGCTGGTCGAGCAGAACCTCTACTCGGCCCTCTCCGTCGCCGACCGCTGCTACATCATCGACCAGGGCGAGATCAAGTTCGAGGGCACCCCGCAGCAGGTCCGCGACGATGCGGCGCTGCGCCAGCGCTACCTGCACGTCTGAGGGACCGCACATGCTCGATGACGATGAAACCCCGGCCGAACAGATGGTCCGCGAACTCGGCATCGCTCCCGCGCTCGGCGAACGCATCGACGACGGCCCGCTGTTGCGCCAAGCGCGCAAGAACGTCGACGACACGGTTCGGCACGCGCACGAAGTGCACCACGTGGACGAAGACCCCCCGTCACCCTGAGCGCCGGAGGGCGGCTCGACAAGGTCGCCGAGACGGAATTACCGCGGTGCGAGCCGGATCGCGCCGTCCAGCCGGATCGTTTCGCCGTTGAGGTAGGTGTTCTCGCAGATCGCGATGGCGAGCTGCGAGAATTCTTCGGGGGCGCCGAGACGTTTGGGGAACGGGACGGAGGCGCCGAGACTTTCTTGAATCTGGGGCGGCAGTTCGGCGATCATCGGCGCCTGGAACAGGCCGGGCGCGATCGCCATGACCCACACGCCGAACTGCGCCAGCTCGCGCGCGAGGGGGAGCGTGAGGGAGACGATCCCGCCTTTCGAGGCGGCGTACGCCGCTTGGCCCACTTGACCGTCGAACGCGGCGACCGACGCGGTCGAGATGACGACGCCGCGCTCGCCGTCGGCCAGCGGCGGCAACCCGCGAGACGCGAGCGCGCGGGCCGTTGCGGCGCGCAGCCCTGAGCCTCCGCCGGTGACGACGGCCGCCTGAGCGTGGATGTTCATCGTGGTGGCTCCTTTTCGTCGAGCGCGATGACGTGGGGCGGAGGCGGCGTCCGGTGCGCGTCGTCGGCCAGTGCCGCGCGGCGGCGCAGGATCGCACGCGGGTTCAACGAGCCCTTGTCGGTGATCTCGCCCGCATCGAGCGACGGCGGTTCGGCGAGCAGCACCAGCCGCGCGATGCGAGCCGCGCTTCCGGAACTCGACCGGGCGAGGTGCTGCAGCGCTCCGTGCAAGTGACGGCGCAGCGCGGCGCTGGCCAGCACTACCGGCGCGGCGGCACTCGCCTCGACGTCGGTCGCGATCGCCCGCGCTCGCTCGAGGTCGACGAAGGCGAGCACGGCGACCTCGTCACGGTTCGCGCCGGAAACGGCGACATCGGTCAGCAGCGGCGCGAAGTGGCCGATCACCCGCAGGCGCAGCGTCCCGGCGCTGACCCACGTCCCCGTCGCGAGCTTGAAATCTTCGGCGATCCGGCCGTCGAACACGAAGCCGCGCGCCGGATCGCGCTCGTCGGCGAAGCGCAGCGCGTCACCGATGCAATAGTACCCTTCGTCGTCGAAGGCCGCGCGGGTCAGCTCGTCGTTTCGCCAATACGCCGGCATGATGTTCGGCCCGCGCAGGCGCAGTTCGAGCTTCTCGCCCGACGGAACGAGCTTCACGCCGACACCCGGCATCGGAATGCCGACGAAACCAGGACCCTCGGCCTGCCAGCACGCCGCGAGCGCAGCCGGAGCCGTCTCGGTCGAGCCCAAGCTCGTCGTGATGAAGACGCCGCCGGTCGCTTCGCGCGAGAGTTCCTGCAGCGCGTCCCACACGTGCGGCGCGATCCCAGCGCCCGCATAGAACAGCATGCGCAGCCGGCTGAAGAATCGCTCGCGCAGCGCCGGCTCGGCTCGCAGCGCAACGACCAGCATTTCGAACCCCTTCGGCACGTCGAAGTGGACGGTCGGCGCGATCTCGCGCAAGTTGCGCAGCGTCTCGCCGAACGCGGCCGCCGAGATCGGCCTGCCCGCGTTCACGTAGAGCGTGCCGCCGTTGTACAGCACGAGCCCGACGTTGTGGTTCCCGCCGAACGTGTGATTCCACGGAAGCCAATCGACGATGGTCGGCGGATCGTCGGCCAAGAACGGGAACATCTGGCGGATCATCTGCTGGTTACTGCACAGCATCCGCTGGGTGTTGACGACGCCCTTCGGCGAGCCGGTGGAACCGGAGGTGAACAGAATCTTGGCGATCGTGTCGGGACCGACGCGGGCGCGCGCAGCGTCGACGGCCGGACCGTCACGCGTCGCGATGAGGGAGGCGAACGGCGTCGCCGTGCGCCCGGACGGCGGCGAGGTCGACACGACGAGTTCGGTCTCGGGCGGGATCGCGGCATCCAGCGCGCGCGCGAACCGCGCGCCGTCGGAGACGTAGACGAGGCCGGGCGTGACCTGCCCCACCACGTCGCGCAGCTTCGCGAAGTCCGTCGAGACGAGCGAGTAGGCCGGCGAGATGGGCACGTGCGGAATACCCGCGTACTGCGCGGCGAAGCCGAGAAGTCCGTGGTCGACGGCGTTCTCGGAAAGGATCGCGACGGGCCGCTCGACGGAGAGGCCGCGGTCGAGCAGCGCCTGCGCGATCGCGCGCACGGTCTCCAACGCCTGGACGTAGGTCACTTCGCAAAAGCCGCCGCTCGCGTCGCGCTCGGCGAGCAGCACGCGATCCGGCGCGACGTGCGCCCAGTGCTCCAGCCGCTCGACGAGCGCACCGGGATACGCCTTCAGCGGCTCGCGGTTGCGTATCAGCGTGCCGTGAAGTCCCCGCGTGACGTCGACGGCGGCAGCCGGCAGCCGGACGGCGGGCATTACGAGCGGATCTTGGCGGCGCGCTTCTGCAAGAAATTCTGCACGCGCGACTTCGCCTCGGGGTCGCTCTGCGCGATCGACGCCATCAGCGCTTCGGTCAGATATCCAATTTCAGGCGGCGCGTCGCCGATTCGCGGCAGCGCGTGCAGCACGGCGAAGTTCGAGAGCGGCGCGTTCTCGGCGATCCGGTGCGCGAGCGCGATGGCCTGCGCCAGCGCGCCGCCGGGCTCGCTCACGTACTGCGAGATGCCGATCGCCTCGCCTTGATGCGCGTCGTAGACGCGTCCGGTGAGGATCATGTCCATCACGCGCGCCGTTCCGATCAAGCGCGGCAGCCGCACCGCTCCTCCGCCGCCGATGAAGATTCCGCGCTGCCCTTCGGGGAGGGCGTAGAATGCGGCCGGATCGGCGACGCGCACGTGAGCCGCCGCGGCGAGTTCGAGCCCGCCGCCGACCACGGCTCCGTGCAGGGCCGCCACGACGGGAACCGACCCGAACTCGAGCGCGCCGAAGGCGCGATGCCACAGCATCGAATGCGCCACGCCTTCGAAGGTCCCGCGCTCCCCCACCGACGCGAGGTCCAAGCCGGCAGAGAAGTGGTCGCCCGCCCCGCATAGGACGACCGCGCGGATCCCCGGCGGCGGCGCGCTGAAGAACGCGTGGATTCCGAGCACCGTCGCATCGTCCAGCGCGTTGCGCTTCTCCGGGCGCGCGAGCTCCAAAATGCCGATGTCGGCATCACGCCGGAAACGCAGCGTTGCGGGCAGCGCCGGCGTACCGGCGGGAGGGGTCGGCGACATCGCGATGCGGAACCTCGGCCGAGAAATGTTATGTTATATAATTCTTTCGGCCGGCCGGGGTCAAGCCCCCGCTGCTCGAAGAAGTCCCCCGTGAGACGGACGAAGCAGGCGGATCGGGCCGAGTTCGAGGGGCCTGCCGATCCGGCGCTGCAAGGGCCGCTCCAGCACTACGTCGGGTACGCGTTGCGGCGCGCGCAGCTCGCGGTCTTCCAGGACGTCATCGCCACGCTGGCCGAGGTCGATCTGCGCCCCGCGCAGTTCTCCGTCCTGATCCTGGCGGATACCAATCCCGGCATCGTCCAGTCGCGCGCTTCGGCGGCGCTCGGCATCCAAAAGGCGAATTTCGTCCCGCTGCTGACCGAGCTCGAGCGACGCGGTCTCATCGAACGGGTCGCGGTCGACGGACGCACCAACGGCCTGTTCCTGACCCGCAAAGGCCGCGCGACGCTCAAGCGCGCGCAAGCGCTCCACGCGATACATCACGCCCGCGTCGATGCAATGATCGGTACGAAGGACCGCGAGCGGCTGATCGAGATCTGCCTCAAACTCGCCGAACTCGGGCGCTCGTGACACGAGCACGCGGCTAGAATCCGCGGTCGCGTTTGCACGCCGGCTTTCCCGTCAAGACGCGCGCGAGACACGATCCGATCACAATCTCACCGACCCCCATCTCGGTCGGACCGCCCTTATAGCCGCCTTGCAGAGCGGCCAGCTGCTTCCCGGTGCGTACGTCGACGACGGTCACCTCAGTACTCCAGATCAGCGCCATGAGCCGGGTGACCCGACCGTAGGCCACCGCATCCGCGCCGACGGCTCGCCCGACGGCCTGCGCACACCGTGCTTCGGCGCACGAGCGCTCGAGCGAGTTTTGGGTGAAGCCCCGTGCTGCGACCGCTTGCGAGACGCGGGGAACCGCAACCACCCGTACGCCTCCCTCGACGAAGCCCGCGCGCAGGTGTCCGCTGAGGTCACGCAGGTCCGTCGGGGTTGGGAGCGGAGCATCCGGCAGTCCGGTTGCTGCCGGAGCTAACGGAAGAAGCGCGACCGTTCCGGACCGTTGCATCGGTGCGGCGATCGCGGGCGAGCTGCCCATGAGTGCGGCGATCAGCGCCGCTGCGAAGTATCGGAGCATGTGCCTCCCAACGTCGGTAGGAGCCCTTTACCCGCAGTCGCTTACGGCCTCGCGGCCGGCGGCGTCCAGACGTATTGCGTCACGACGCTCTTCTGTTCGTCGACGAACGACAGCTTTACGTTGCCGGCGTAGTGCAGTCCCGCGCGGTACGTATCGATCATCGTCTGCGCGTAACGGTCCTTCACGTCCTGCGGCAGCGCGGTCCAGGCGGCGAGGCGGTCCGCCTTGATCGTTATCGCGAGATTACGCCACCGGAGCGGCGTGGTTTCGTACTCGACGGCGTTGAACAGCACGTCGTTGACGATGACGTCCGGCAGTTGCCTCGCGGGCGGCGTCGACGCGACCGGCGCCGGCGACGCCGTTCCCTGCGCTGCGATCGCCGGCGCCGAGCGCGCTGCAAGACCCGTCGTCAGCAGCAGCACGGCCGGGAGCAGTCGATACACGCCGCTCATAACGCGGCGACGATCTCAGCGTCCGACACGCACGCGGCGTGCAGCATGTCCAGCGCGCGATCGCGGTATCCGTCGTTTCGTTTCACCGTCGCGATCAGCGCCTTCTTGCGGTCCGGCGTGATCTGCTGACAGTAGCTGCGGAGCGTCGCACGTTGCGGCACCTGGGCGACCTCCGGCGACGATGGACTCGAAACGGTCGCCGCAGCGTGCGGGATGCCCGGCAACACGACCGGAGCGGTTGCCGCGGGGATCGCGGGAACGGTGATGACGGTGGGCGGAGGGCTCGGCGAGATGGGGTTGGCGGACGGGATCGGCGTGCCGGCGTACCGGATGCCTTGGCAGCGCTTTGCGAGCTCCGCGTACTGCCCGCTCGGATCGAACGAGAAGCCCTGCTTCTGCATCGACAAGCACGTGTCGAGCTGCTTCTGGAAGAGGATCTCGTTCACGAACTGTTCGCACTTCCGGCTCGTGCCGTTGAGCGGAACGACGAGCGCAATCGTGCCGCCGGCGCTCGCGAAACCACCGGAAAAGCCGGGAGTCGACGAGTCGTTCCGGTAGGCGCTCGACGCGATGTACGGGCCGGTGCACTGGACGCCGGGTCCGAACGCATTGGCGGAGGGATCGAAGAAGTTGTTCTGCTGGCTGATGTTCTGGCCGCTCGGGCTCGACACCGCCGATGCCTGCGTCGTCTGCTGGTTCGGCGTGACGTTGACGGTTTGCGCGGAGGCGGGCGAGAGCGACGCGATCGAGACTGCAAGCAACGCGGACACTGCGAAGATGGTACGCATGACGTCTCCTACGGATGCGGCGTCGAAGCCCCGGACCGCCGGGGCCTCGACGCGGTGTGAGTTAGTTGCCGAACGAGGTCTGGATGCCGTTGCTGGTGGTGGTCTGGATCTGCTCCATGTGGCCGTTGAAGTCGGACGTCGAATGATCGCCGCCCTTGAAGAACGTCAGCTGGAGCGAGGCCGCGAAGTTCTGGCCCTTCTGCGCGTAGAGGTTGAGGCCGCCGGCAATCCCGTGGGACGCATCGAGGCCTGAGAGGTTTCCGCCGATTTGACCGTTCGTGTCGCTCGTCTCGGAGAGCGTGAGCTGAATGCCGCAGTATTCGGTCCACGCCTTGTCCGTCGTGTGAAGGGTACCGCTGAGCGTCGTCGTCTGGTTCGAGATGACGTTCATCAAGCCGGAGGCGTTAGCCGCGACGGGAGCGCATGCGAGCGCGGTGAGGGAAGCGACGGCGAGTGCCTTACGGGCGAATGCGAGCATGGTGAATCCACCTTCCTGTTGGCTGACGAAGGAGTAAAGGTCAGCGGTGCAAGGGCGAAACACCGCGCGTCAAAGGAGCAGCACGTAGCGTCGTCACTTGAACCTGACTGCACCGACAGCGAGGACTGCTAGGCAGCTTGCCCCCCGAGCCGACGAGTGCAGTATACGGGCACCGACGCAACCGCTGATTGTACCGCGCGGCAGTTCCGTTGGGGACCCATGGCCTATGGACTGTTGCCCACGTCACTCGAGACCTGAGGTCTGGCGAGGGCTAGAGTCGGAGCAGCCGGATCGCGTTCTCTTTGAGAATCAAGGGGCGGACCTCGTCGCGAATCGGCAGCGCTTCGAAATCTTTCAGCCAGCGATTCGGCGTGATTAGCGGATAGTCGGAGCCGAACATGACCTTTTCCCGCAGCAGCGTGTTGGCGTACTGCACGAGTGTCGGCAAAAAGTATTTCGGTGACCAGCCGGAGAGGTCGATGTACACCTGCGGCTTGTGGAGGCAGACGGAGATCGCTTCGTCCTGCCACGGAAACGAAGGGTGCGCGAGCACGATCCGCAGGTCGGGGAAGTCGACGGCAACGTCGTCGATCAGCATCGGCGCGCCGTACCTGAGACGCACACCTCCGCCGCCGCGCGCGCCGGAACCGATCCCACTGTGGCCGGTGTGAAAGATTACCGGCAACCGCGCCGCTTCGAGGACTTCGTAGAACGGATACACGCTGCGATCGTTCGGCGCGAACTGCTGCAGCGGCGGAAACGAAACCGCGGCCCGCGAGACGCTCGTCGACCGAAAAGACGACGCACGCCATCTTGCGGGCGCGATAGTACGCAGCCAGGTCGTCGAGTGCGGTCGGCACAGCGCTCGTTCCAAAATACCGGCTCGCCGCCGCGCCGACCTCACCCTGCGCCGCATCGGCCGCCTCCGCGTGAACGTGCACGTCGATCGCGACGAGGCCGGCAACGCGAGCATGCCGGGCGCTTCTGACCGCGGTTCCGCTCTCCCTCGGCCCGACGGCCGACGTCACTCCTCGAGCGTCGTGACGTCGCCGAGGTCCTGGCCGGTTTCCTGCGCTTTGAGCAGGCGGCGCATGATCTTGCCGCTCCGCGTCTTCGGAAGTTTCGCGGTGAAGCGGATCGCCGAAGGCGTCGCGATCGGACCGAGCTCTTGGCGAACGTGCGCGACCAACTCGGCGGCGAGCGCCTCCGAGCCTTCGTAGCCGCTGCGCACGACGACGTAGGCGACGATCGCTTCGCCCTTGATCTCATCCGGAACGCCGCAGACGCCGGCTTCACCGCAAGCCGGATGCGAAACGAGCGCGCTCTCGACGTCGGCCGTCGCGATGCGGTGCGCCGCGACGTTGAGCACGTCGTCGGCACGACCGAGGATCGCGAGGAAGCCGTCGGCGTCGATCGTCGCGACGTCGCCCGCGACGTAGGTGCCCCAGCGAAAATACTGCTTGTAGCGGTCTTCGTCGTTCCAGACGGTGCTGAACATGTGCGGCTGCGCGTTCTCGATCACCAGCAGCCCGCCTAGGCCGCCGCGCGGGATCGGGTTGCCGGCGTTGTCGCGGAGCGAGAACGCGTACGGTCCGAGCGCCTTTCCACTGCGATCCGGGCGCACCGCGGTCGTGGGGAAGAATCCGCACGCCGGCGCGGCGACCTCGGTCTGCCACCACTGGTTGTCGACCGCGACCCGTCCTTTGCCGATCGTCTCGTGGAGGAAACGCCACGCTTCGGGGTTGAGCGGTTCGCCCGCGCAGAAGATCGCTTGCAGCGATGAGAGATCGTACTGCGCGGCGAGGTCCGGCCCGAGGCGCATCAGCATGCGCGCGAGCGTCGGCGCGGTGTAGAACTTGGTGACCCGGTAGCGTGCAATCGCGGCGTACACCGCGCCGGTATCGGGGAAGTCCGCCGCTCCCTCGCGCAGGATGCAGCGGAACCGGTTCGCCAGCGCGCCGTAGACCATCATCGTGTGACCGACGATCCAGCCGATGTCGCTGGTGCACCAATAGGCGTCGTCCGGCGTGATCCCCGTCGTTTCGGCGAGCATCGCGCTGCAGCCGACCAGATAGCCCCCGTGCGTCATCACGACGCCCTTCGGCTTCCCGGTCGTGCCGCTGGTGTAGAGCATGAAGAGCGGATGTTCCGCGCCGACGATTTCGGGCTCGCACACGGGGAGCTGACCCTCGCAGTACGCGTCGAAGTCGACTTCGCGCGGGTCGCCGGCCGCCGTCGTTTCGCGGCGGTAGACGACGATGCGCCGAACGAGCGCGAGACCGCGGACCGCGTCGTCCGCGATCGACTTGAGATCGAACGGCCGGCCCTTGCGGTACGTGACGTCGCCGACGATGAGCACGTGCGCTCCGGCGTCGACGATACGGTCGCGCAGCGCCGTCGCGCCCAGCCCGGCGTATACCACCGAGTGGATCGCGCCGATGCGCGCGCAGGCGAGCATCGCGACGATCCCTTCGATCGTCAAGGGCATGTAGATGCAGACGCGGTCGCCGCAGCGGACGCCGTCGGCGCGCAGCGCGTTCGCGAACTGCCCCACGCGCGCGAAGAGCTGTGCGTAGGTGATGCTGCGCTCGGTCCCGTCCTCGCACAGGTAGTCGTACGCGAGGGCATCGGGATGCGACGCGGCGTGACGGTCCAGGCACGACACCGTCGCGTTCAACCGGCCGTCGGCGAACCAATGCTGATCGTCGATCGCCCCGCTGAACACCATACGCGGCGGCGTCTCCCAGGCGATCCGCTTCGCACGCTCCGCCCAATACGCATCGGTGTCGCGCAATGCAGCGGCGACGTACGCATCCTGATCGGAAATGGGAAACCATCGCTCGACGCCCGGCGGCGGTGGGATCACTTCCCCCGTCGAGAGCAATCCGGCGAAATTTTCGAGACTTGCGTCCACGGCCGTTTCGCCCTAGACCTTGATGTAGTCGTGCTGGTCGATCACCGGGCCGTTCGGGCCGTTGGTGACGTGATAGGTGCCGAAGTACGTGCCGCGCGCCGAGGTCATCTCGACTTCGACGGTCGCGCCGTTCTGGTTCGCCGACGTGGTGCGCAGCGATGAAATTCGCGTGCCGCGGTCGATGAACGCCTCTTCGGAGAGTTGCGCGTTGGGATCGCCGGGCGACGCGCCGAGCGCGGAATACGCTGCGTTTTCGTTGCCGGCGATCAGCGCGCCGAGGTAGCGCCGCACCGTCGCTTCAGCTTGTGTGCCGGGGCCGGCCGGCGCGACGCGCGCGATCGTCGTGGGCGGAATCGTCGGCGGCGCCGTCGGACGTGGTGTCGGACGCGCGGTGGGCGGCGCGGTCGCGCGCGGCGTCGGCGTCTCGGTCGGCGTCGGAGGCGGGGTCGCTACGGCGCTCGCCGTTGCGACCGGCGCGAGCGACGCGCGCGGTGACGCCGTCGGCCGAACCGTCGGCGTCGCGGCCGGGGTCGCGCTCGCCGCAGCCGTCGCGGTTGGCTGGGGCGTGGGCGTCGGCGTCGGCTTGGGGTGCGCGACGATCGTCGCGATCGCGACCGGCCCGCGGGTCGCCCGCGCGACCGGCGTCACGGCCGGGACACTGCTCGCCGTCGACGTGCCGGTCGCGGTCGACGACGTGCCGCGATTCTGCACCGCGGAGAGGAACGCGCCGATTCCAAGGCCCGCGACGACGACCCCGATCCCGAGCGCGATCGTCGGCAGCAAGCTCGAGCCTGATGACGACGGCGGCGGTGTGGATCGACGACGGCGAGGCGGCTCCGGCATTGCGTGCGATGTTCGCGACCTCCGCCGCCGGTCCCGCGCCACACGGGAGGCACGCCCACGTTTCGGGAATGAGCATCGTCGGTATGCTCCGGGTCGCCGTCCCGATCGATGTGTCCGCGGTCGCACAGACCGCCTCCACCGCCTTCGCGCTCGCGACACCGCTGCGCGTCGGCGATCTGCTGGCGGTCGCGGTGGTGGAAGCGCTCGGTTCGCGCGCACCGCAGGACAAGCGTGAACGCGTGCTCCGCTCGACGATCGAAGGGTTACTCGCCGGAAGCTACGTCGTCGAAATCGACGGACGCATCTATTCCGATCCGGACGACGTCGCGGTGTGCTCGGGCACCGCGACGCTGCGCTTCTTCCTGCGCGCGTTGCGCGCGGCGTGATCGAAACCGGCGACGAAGCGCGCCTCCCGACGACGATCGGGGGACTGGTCGACCTCGCCTTCGCTGGGTACCTCGAACGCGCCCCGCTCTATCTCGGCCTGGCGCTCGCGGCCTTCGCGCTGCAGGCTGCCGTTGAGTTCGCCTTGCCGGCGTGGAAGGTTGGGACGCAGGAGGGGACGATCAAAGAGCTCACGCTGATCTTCTTGAGCCTGCTGACCGATTCGGTCGTGATTGCCGCAGTCGCCCTCGGAATCGCTACGCGGGTCGCCGGCAAGACCGCTCCACCACGTTCGATCGCCGCCGCGACGGCTTCCCGTTGGGGGGCCGCGTTCATCGCCAACCTGTTCGGGTCGATCGTGGTCCTGTCCACGGCGCAGTTCGGCGCCGTCGGACCCTTACCCGATCCGCCCGCGATCCTGCTGCTGACGGCACCGCTGTGCTGGATCGTATGGGGCACGCTCTCGCTCGCGCCGCCGATCGCGGCGCTCAGCCCCGAGCGTGCCGCGTTCGCGGCGATGCACGGCATCACGCGTGCGGTAACCCTGTCGTTCCACCGCTCCAACCTCGTCCGGCTCTGCATCGTCGCGTTCGCATCGATCGTCCCGGTGATGCTCCAGACCATCCTGAGCGACCCGCGCTTCCACGTGACGCGCGACTTCTGGATCAACGTCCCGATCGACGCGCTGACGGTCGGCCCGCTGGCAGCGCTTCAAACCGTCTTCGCGCTGGACTTCGCCCGCCGCGCGGGCGTGCTCTCAGCGCCGCGCGAATAGCCGGCCTGTCCGCAGCCCCTCGAAGGGCTCACTTCTCGGCGAAGAACTGCCCGCGGCGGGTCAGCACGAGCTCGGCGTACAACGCATTCGGCCAGGCGAAGTCCTCGCGTGTGTACGTTTCCGGCCAATCGGCGTTGAACGATTCGTGCAAACGGTGATCGCCCGTGTCGGAGACGGCGATCCAGGAGAAGACGCGATCGATTTCGCGGTCGTCGGTCGCGGTAAGCGCTTGCACGCAGAGCGACAGCGGCCAAACGTACCCGTGCGGTGTGTGCGGGCTCCCGATGCCCTGTGCGAATTTCCCCTGGAAGTAGTACGGGTTGCGGTTGGAGAGCGCGAAGCGGCGGGTCGCCAAGTAGAGCGAGTTCGTCTTCGGCAGATATCCGAAGTACGGGATCGACAGCAGCGAGGGGACGTTGGCGTCGTCCATCACGTTGGCATGGCCGAGACCGTCGACCTCGTAGGCGTAGATTCGCCCGAACGGTTTGAGCTCGAGCGTCCCGTACTGCTCGATTCCGCGCTGGATCTCGACCGACAGACCCCACGCGTTGCGCGCCATCGCGTCGTCGCGCCAGACGTCGCGCGCCAAGTTGGTGAGGTCCTTCATCACGACCGACGCGAACATGTTGACCGGGACGTTGTAGTGGTAGCGCACCGGGTCGTCCGAGGGGCGGAAGCCGGTCCAGACCATTCCGGTATAGCGCACGGCGCTGCCGTGGCCGTTGTTGGCGAGCTGGGGATGGGTGTAGTGCGAGCGCGTCGGGTGATGCTGCTCGTCGCGCAGCGTCGCCAGCACCCGGTTGAACGCGCGCCGGACCGTGGGCGTGAAGATGCTGCGGTCGCCGGTCTGCCGGTAGTAGTCGTAGGCGAACCAAATCGGGTAGAGCAGCGAGTCGACCTCGAACTTGCGCTCGACGACCCCATAGTTGCGCGAGAACGCGTTGGCGTACGGATCGATCAGGATGTACTTCGCCTGACGCGCCACGACGCCGCGCAGCGTCGACTGCACGTCCCCGTCCCGCTGCGAGAGACCGATGTAGGGCCGCACGGTCGCGCTCGCGTCCCGCAGCCACTCGGAGTCGATATCGCCGGTTGTGACGTATGTCGTTCCGTCGCGCTGAACGAGCGCGTGGCGCTGGATCGTCTCGTCGAAGGCGGTGAGGTAGAGACGGTCCAGCTTGGCGTTCAACGTCGGGCTGAGCGTCAGCCCTTCACCTGCGCGGACCGGCACGGCGGCGCCGACGGCGATCGTAAGTGCGATCGCCAGTGCGGAAATGCGGCCGATAGATCGTTTCAGCAACTCAACATTCGTATCGGCACGTTTCCGTAGTACCATAAACCGGGAACGTAAAACCCTCCACCCCCGTCCGAGGCTCCAGATGATTTTCCGCCGCGCCGTCGTCGCCGGCACACTTGTGCTCCTGGCCGCCGTCGCGGCGTCCGTCGCGGCCGCTCGGGCCGACGAGCCCTACTCGGTGAGCGGGCGAGACGTCTTCAAAGTCGGCAACGGCGAGGTGCATAGCGAAACCGTGTATCATGGCGTGCAACGGCTGTCCATCGCGCATTCTTCGCGCGGTACGACGTACGCCGCGCGGGTGGAATACGAGAAGGACGGCGACGGCGGAAAGCAGCATGCGACCGCGTCGTACACCTCGACGCTCTTGCCATCGGGTGAGTTGCGCGACGGTCCGTCGCGCGACCCCGACTATCTCACCGTCCTGAACCAGCCGTTCGCAGTGCAGCTCGACAAACCGACGATGCGTGACCTGGGTCACGTCAAGCGCCCGGTTCCTTTCGACTTTCCGTCGCCGATGACGGGCGCGCCGCTGCGCGGCACGCTGCGGCGTTTGCCCGACGCCATAGTCGCCGGCATACGCGCGATGGGGATCGCGTTCGAGGCGTCGGGACCGCTCCACGGCGCGCTGCCCGACCGGCCCGCGATGGCCTTGGCGGGGATGATCAAGATGAAGGGCACCGCGTACTATGCGTACGACACGGCGCTGCTCGTCTCGCTGGAAGCGACCCTGGCCATCGACGGCAACCTCGACGACAGCGCTCGCCGCGCCCCGGTCTCGATCGTCTACGCGCGCTCGATCCGGGCCCGCCCCGGCCAGCAGACCGCCGGCTCGCCGGCCCCCCATCGGTCGGAAAACCAGCACTGACCGCCCCGGCCCGACCCGAGGGCGATTCCAAGTCTATACGGAATGGGCGCAACCGGCACTCGGATGGGTCAGGTCTACTACCCTGATGAGTGCGCTCGCAGCACCGATCATCGGAGACCGATACCGAGTGACCGCACCGGCAACGGTGAACCAGCCCGTTCCCGGACCCGAGACGTTCGAGCTGATCGTCGATGACTACCAGCGCCGGCTGTATGGCTTCGCGTTGCGTATGACCGGCAATCGTGAGGACGCCGAGGAGATCGTACAGGACGCCTTCGTGCGCGCCTACCGGGCGCTTGCCAAGATGGACCCCCAGCAACGGGCGGAGCTTCGGCTTCAGCCGTGGCTGTATACGATCACGTTGAACGTCACCCGGAACCGCCTGCGCTCGAAGCGGCCGACCAACGTCGCGCTCGATTCGCTCGCCGACCCCGACGCCTTGCTCAACGAGACCCAAGAGGGTCCCGACCAGCCCGAGCAGATCATCGACCGGGCGGCCGACATGGTCCTCGTGGAGCAGGCGCTGCTCCAGCTGCCGATGCACCTGCGCGCCGCGGCGACCTTACGCTTCATCGAAGGCCGCAGTCATCCCGAGATCGCCGAGATCTTGAATCAGCCGATCGGCACCGTCAAGTCGCACGTGCATCGCGCCGTGCGCATCCTTCGCCGGATTCTCGGGCCCGAAGTCGGCCGGATCGCCGCGAGCGACCGTCCTGTTTCGGACTCCGAGGAAGAGGAGTAGACCCCTATGCGCTGCTGCGACGTCGAACGTCTGTGGGACGAGATGCGCGAGGGCGTAGAGCCTCAACGCGAACACATCCTGGCCCATCTGCGGGGCTGCCCCGAATGTCAGGAAATCTATCGCGAGAACGAAGGCATCGCCTACTGCCTGACCTGTCTCCCGCCGGTCGAGCCGCCGAAAAGCCTCTTTCCGAAGATCCTCGACCACATCAAGACGACGGTGAAGATCAGCACCCCCGATTCGGTCGTGACGATCGACTCGCCGATCGGCACGCTCTGGGTGACCTTCCGTCACAGCGGCATCACCTCCGTCGCGCTCGATCGCGGCGAGGGTGAGGAAGCGGTGCTCAAACGCCTTCAGCGGCGCCTCGGCCGCGGCCTCATCCCCTCGCAGACGCCGCAGTGGGTCAGCGACACGGTCGCGGCCTTCTTCCGCACCCACTACGCCGACCTCGAGCGCGTCGACATAAGCGACCTCACGCCGTTCGAACAATCCGCCCTGCGCGCCGCCGCAACGATCCCCCCCGGCGAAGTGCGCTCGTACGGATGGATCGCCGAAACGATCGGCCAACCCGCCGCAACCCGAGCCGTGGGCCGAGCCATGGCCCGCAATCCTGTCGCCCTCCTCTACCCCTGCCACCGAGTCGTCGACGCCAACGGCGCCCTCCACCAATACGCGTACGGCGTAGAAAACAAAGCCCGCATCCTCTTGCTCGAAGGCTACAAAACAACCGCGCGCCGCTAGCGCGACGCAGTATCGCGCACGAGTAGGTGCGCAGCCAGCACTCCGGTGATGGACCGAGCACAGCGTGGTCTTCCACGTACGACCACGTCGACGCGAGGTCGCGCCCGGGGGCCCCACGCCATAGGCATGGGGGGCGCGCAGCGGAGCGAAGCGCCTTTTAACAGGACGTGTTGTGCCGAGCGCGGAACGCGCTCAGCACAATACGTCCGCGGCCCCTTCAGAGATACACCAACGAAGGTTAACAGGCGGATAAGAGGAGGTGGTCATCGTTACCAGTGACAGTCCCAAACAATGTCTCACGATGATCGGAGGTCTCAGGACGTAAGTCCGGGGCCCCGTAAACCGAAGAACCTTGTCCGCCGCCCCCTGGGGGGCGGCTTTTTTTTCTGCCCGGTTTGGGTCGCCGAGCGAGAAGGCGCAGGTTCCGTGCCCCCTCCGACGAAAATCGCCGGTTCGTGTCGCGGCACGTACTGCTGACCGGTTTTGAGCCGTTCGGACCCCACCCCGTCAACCCGAGCGAACTGCTCGTACGCAGTCTCGAGGGTCGTCTCGTCGCCGGGCGCCTTGTCGCCGCGCGCGTATTGCCCGTGGAGACGCGCACCTTGCGCGACCGGATCGAGACGATGCTCCACGAGGATCAGCCGGAATTCGTCATTGGGACCGGCTTTGCAGCGGGCCGCATGGCCCTGAGCCTCGAGCGGGCCGGGCTGAACGCCTTGGACTTCGAGGCGCCCGACGCGGTCGGCGCGATGCGCAAGAACGACGTCGTCCAGCGCGGCGGCCCGGACGCCCGCTTCTCGACCCTGCCGCTCACCGAGATCGTCGAAGCGTGGCGCAGCGTCGGCGTGCCGGGCTACGTCTCGAACAGCGCCGGCACGTTCCTGTGCAACCAGTGGCTCTACGAAACCCTCGCGCTGACCGCGAACGCGACGCCGCCGATCCCCGTCGGCTTCGTCCACCTTCCGGCGCTGCCGGCACAAGTTGCCGCGCTGGGCGCGGAACGGACGCCGTCGATGTCGCTCGAACTCATGCGCAAAGGCATCGAGACGCTGATCGAGACGGTCGTGGCTTGGCTCGAAAGCAAACCCGCCCCACCCGCGCAACGCGCAGCCGGCCAGTTGTGGATTCCGCGCGGACTACGAGAAGTTGAACGATAACACCGAGCGCGACCCGCGCTTCTACGCCATCCCCGATACCCACGGCCACGCGAAGGGCGAGCACAAACCGTACGCAGAGGAACGTCCGCTTCCCCTGACGGCACGGATGCTCTTCCTGTGGTTCTATCACGCCTGCCGGCGGGGGTATCCGCGCTTCCTGATGGTCGCGGACCACATGAACTACCTGACCTTCGAGGACCCGGCGGCGGTCAATCTCGTTCGGCGCGCGCTCAAGCTCGCGCAGGCCGGCGACCTCTACGGCGCGGCGGAGACCGCGAACGTCGACGTCGGCCACGCGGCGGCGGTCAGCGAAGGGCTGCGCCGCGGCATGCGTTACTCGATCGGAGCCGAGGTCGACAACGATCCGCGCTCGCGTCCCGACGCACAGAACATCGTCGACGCGATGCGTCCCGACGCGATCATTCGCTCGGTCCACTTCGTGCCGATCACGCACCCGGTCCACGGCGAGAATTGGCCGTGGCCGTTCGACAATCCGGAATTCGCCGATCTGTTCGACGTCGTCGGCACCGAGACGCTCTGGGAGACGTACATCACGACGCTGGTCGACGCGATCGAACGGCTCCCCGGGCACATCGTCGGGCACTTCTACGTTCCGGCGGTTTTCGGGCACTGGCCCGACGATGCGAAGCTCGAAACGTATGAAGACCGCGTGCTCGAAGCCGCCGCGGCGCGCGGGATGGCGATCGAGTTCAACACGCGGTTTCTCTATCGCGATCATACCGACGAAGAGAAGCAGCGCTATCTCGCCGCGAACAAACGGCTGCTGCGCAAGGCGAAGGAGCGCGGCGTCGGGATCGCCATCGGCTCCGACGCGCACTCCCCGAAGGACCAAGGCAACGGCTTCGAGACCGTCCTGGCGGTGCTCGACGAGCTCGAGATCAACGAGATCATCTTCCCGCTGGGCGGCCTGCTGCGCCGGGTCGCCCTGCGCGTCGTCCGCGAGCCGGACCCGGAGCCCCCGCCGCCGCCGCCCGAGCCGGTGAAGGTCACGGTGCGGGCCGACGAAGCCGAACCAGCGGCCGAAGCGCCCAAGCCGGTGCGCAAGGCGCGGCCGGCGCCCAAGCCCGCCCGGGCGGCGGAACGCCCCGAGCCTGCCGCGGTCGACGGGCCGCCTGCGGCTCCGCCCATCGAAGAGCCCGCGCCGAAGGGAGCCGCGGCGGCCGTGACGCCAGCCCCCGCGCGTCCGCCGAGGTCGCAGCCACCAAAGCAGCCACCAAAGCGGCCCCCGAACGGCGAAGCCGTCGCCGCGCGGGTCGACGAGTCGGCCCCAGCACCTGACCGGGATGCGGCGCCGGACGCGCCCGCTGCGGCGCCGGCCGCCGCAGCTGACCCGGTGGTCGCTCCGGCGTCGGACCAGCCTACGCCGCCGCCGAAGGGCGCAAAGCCGCCGGCGGTCAAGGCCGAGCCGCCGGCCAAGCCGCAGCCGCCGTCACAGCCTGCAGCGGCGAAAGCGACGGCCGTGCCGGCGAAACCGCCCGTCAAAGCCGTCCCGGCGAAGACCGCCGCGAAGGCCCCCGCCAAGAAGGCGTCCGCCGCGAAGCAACCCGCGAAGGCTGCGCCAAAAGCAAAGCCGACCGGTAAGAACGCACACGCCAAGCTCCCGCCGAAGCCGGTCCATAAAAAGGCCGTCAATGCCAAGGCCCCGGCCAAGAAGGCCGCCCCGGCGAAGAAATCCAGCACGGTGAAAAAGGCGGCGCCCGCGAAGAAGAGCCCGCCGCCGAAGAAGACGGCGGCGCGGGCGCCCGCCAAAAAGGCCGTGCCCGCGAAGAAACCTGCCGCCAAGAAGCCGGCGTCGGGACGCAGCGCGCCGCCCCGCAAGGCGACGGCTGCGAAGAAGACGATGAAAAAGACGGCGACGAAACGTCGCTAGGAGGGTCCGTTTGCAGAAACTCGTGATCGGCGCGCTCGCATGCGCGCTGTCCGTCAGCGCGTGCGCCAAGGTGGGCGATGAGCCAGGCGGCGCCGCGACGACCGCGCACGCCCAGGGAATCATCCCGGGTGAGCTGCGAATCGCGATACAGCGCTCGCCGAACACCCTCAATCCGCTGCTCTCTGCGAACACGACCGAGGGGCTGCTGAACCGGCTGACCTTCGACACGCTGGTCAGCGTCGATGCCGCCGGCAAGAACACCGTTCCGATCCTGGCGACCGAGGTCCCGAGCTTGAAGAACGGCGGGATCAGCGCCGACGGACTGACCATCACCTACCATCTCCACAGCGGCGTGAAGTGGCACGACAACGTGCCGTTCACGAGCAAGGACGTCAAGTTCTCGTGGCAAGCCATGATGAACAACGCGAACAACGTCAACGAGCGCGTCGGCTATGAGGACGTGAAGTCGGTCGACACGCCGAACGACACGACGGTCGTCTTCCACCTCAAGCACAAATTCGCGCCCTTCGTCGACACGGTGTTCGCCGAGAGCGACAGCCCCGTCGCGATCGTTCCGGAGCATTTGCTCGCGAAGTACCCGGACCTCAACCGCATCCCGTTCAATCAGGACCCGGTCGGGACCGGGCCCTTCAAGGTGGCGCGCTGGGTGCGCGGCGATCATATCGAACTGGTCGCCAACGACGACTACTTTCGCGGCAAGCCGAAACTGCGCAGCATCATCGTGCGCGAGATCCCCGATGAGAACACGTCGGTGAACGCGCTGCGCTCGCACGACATCGATTGGATCTTCGAAGCGTCGCCGAACCTGTACAACCAGCTCAAGGCGATTCCCGAGGTGAAGATCGTGCTCAACGACAAGCCGCAGACGCTGCAGATGCTGGTCAACACGTCGCGTCCGCTGCTCGGCGACGTGCGCGTGCGGCGCGCGATCTCCTACGCGATCGACAAGCAGTCGCTCGTCGACAAGAACACCGGCGGAACGGCGATCGTCGCGTGGGCTGACCAACCGCCGTTCCAGTGGTCGTACACCGGCAACGTGACGAAGTACCCGCCGGACCCGAGCAAGGCGAAAGACCTTCTCAAAGCGGCCGGCTACGCGCCGGGCCCGGACGGCATCATGCGCAAGAACGGCCAGCCGCTCTCCCTCGTGTTGAGCTACAACGTCGAGAACAAGACGCGCGCGGTCGTCGCGGTGCAGATTCAGGCCATGCTCAAGCTGGTCGGCATCGACGCGCAGATCAAGACGTACCCGGCCAACCTGATGTTCGCGACCTACGGTCAAGGCGGCGTGCTGACGACCGGCAAGTACGATCTCAACGTCTCGGGCTGGATCGCCGGACAAGATCCGGACGACCACTCCGAATTCGACTGCGACCAGATTCCGCGGCCGAGTCATCCCGACGGGGTCAACTACACCCGCTACTGCTCGAAGGCCATGGACGACGCGCAGAGCAAGGCGTTGGCGAGCTACGACCAAGCGGCGCGCAAGCCCTCATACGCGAAGATCCAGCAGCTGCTCGCAGCGGATCTCCCGATCGTCTACCTCTGGTTCCCGCGTCAATTGCAGCCGATTACGCCCGACTTCAAGGGCTTTGCCCCGAACCCCGTCAACGAGGCCTGGAACGCCTACGAGTGGGAAATCTAGAAAGCGTGATGCCGTGTTCGACGAGCCGCTAAGCCCGATTGCGCGAATCCCCGAGCTGCGCTGGCTCAAGGCGATGATCGTCGAGAAGGCGCTGACCCGCGGTGACTACCTGCTCTCGGGCGGCGCGCGCAGCGACTATTACATCGACAAGTTCCGGCTGTTCAGCGACCCGCAGATCCTGCGGCGAATCGCGCGCATGTTCTCGCCGATCGTCAGCGACATCAGCCCCGACCTGATCGGTGGAACGGAACTCGGCGGTGTGATCATCGCGACGGCCGTCTCCCAGATGACCGGACTTCCGATGATCGTCGTGCGCAAGCAGCCCAAACAGTACGGCGCCTTCGCCGCCGAGTACGTCGAGGGACCGTTCAGCGCGGGCCAGCACGTGCTGCTGCTCGAGGACGTCGTCACGAGCGGCCGCGAGCTGCTCGCGGCGCGTGCGCGCCTCGAAGAGCTCAACCTCAAGGTAACGCCTTACGCGATCATCGCCCGCGGCTTGGCGCCGGTCAGCTCGCTGATCCAGTTCTCCTTACCGCGCGGCGGCCCGAAGACCGAGAACTAACCGAGGGTGACGGTGCGGTGGTCGTCGGCGACGAGGACCGCACCGTCGAAGTGTTCGCAGGCGGATTCATCGAGATCGCTCGAGGTCGATTCCTCGCCGTAGTGGGTGAGCATGAGGCGCCGAACCCCCGCGGCGCTCGCCATCGCGGCCGCGTCCGCCGCTGAGGAGTGCCCGCGGATCCCCAGTTCGACCTCGCCGTTGCGCAGCGTCGCTTCGCACAAGAAGACGTCGCTCTCGCGGGCCAGCGCGATGACGCGCTCGTCGGGTGCCGTGTCGGCCGAGTACGTCACGCTGGCGCCGCCACGGTCCCAGCGGATCGCGAAGGCGGGGATGTAATGCGCGGTGTGTGCGAAGCGCAGCGTCGCGCCGTCGATCGCGAGCGGCCGCGCCGGATCGTACTCGTGCAGATCGAACACGTCGCTCAGAAAATCGCCGCCTTCGGGCGCGAACGCGGAGACCAAGCTGCTCAGCATCGCGAGTCCCCCCGGCGGCAGATGCACCGGCAGCTTCGCCGCGCGCCGGCGGGGGCCGTAGCGCAGCGCGTAGCGCAGCGGGATCAGATCGATGAAATGGTCGGCGTGCATGTGACTGATCACCACCGCGCCGAGCCGGTCGTAGTCGACGTGACGCCGCAGGTTGGCGAGCGCGCCCGTGCCGAGATCCAAGACGATCGGCGTCTCGCCATCGTCGACCAGATACGAGCTGCAGGCGCGGTCGGGACGCGGGATCGATGCACTCGAGCCCGCGACGATCAACCGCGCGGTGGCGGTCAGAGGGATCGGACGGCCTCGAGGACGGCCGCCGCATGACCCTCGACCGAGACTCGAGGCCACACCTTGGCGATCGTCCCGTCGGGACCGACCAGAAAGGTCGAGCGCTGGATGCCGATGCTCTTCTTGCCGTACATGTTCTTCTCGACGATCACGCCGAAGGCGTCGCAGATCGCCGACGACGTGTCGGCGAGTAACGGGAAGTTCACGTTGTACTTCACCGCAAACTTCTTTTGGTCCGCGCTCGTGTCGCGGCTCACGCCCACGATGTCCGCTCCGGCGGCGGCCAGCTCCCCTTTGAGGTCGCGAAAGGCCTGCGTTTCGGCGGTGCAGCCCGGGGTGTCGGCCCGGGGGTAGAAGTACACGACCAAACTCCGCCCGGCGAAGCCGCGCAGATCGACGTGCCGGCCGTCTTGATCGCTGGCGCCGACGTCCGGCACCGGGGCACCCGCTGCGAGCAAAAGACCTTCCTTGTCGAGTGTCAGGGGGTTCCGGCTACGGCCGGTACGCGGTGCCCCGCAGGCGCCGGTTTGAATTGGGAGAGTGGGACCAGGAACAAGAGCCGGTCATACGGCTCCATCTCGGCGAAGGTGTCGATGTGCGCAAAGGTACCCTTCCGCCAGACACCCAGCGGGATGCAATCTTCAGCCGGAGGAGGTTGCGGGACCTCTCCCTGGAGCCGCTCGCCGACATTGTACGTGTCGTCACCGAACGCGATCCGGCCGCGAGTTCCGGGGAACCGCGAGAGCATCGCGAACGCCGGCGCCGCGAGAGTGGTCGTGGAGTACGTCCGGATCGCCTCGAACTGATGGGCGATCGAGTGCGCGAAGGTCTCGTCCTGCACCCGCATGACGACCGGGATCTGCGGGTTGCGCGCCCGGACGCCCAGCGCAACCTCGAGGTTTGCCGTGTCGTTGTCGGTCAGCGCGACGACGGCGCGGGCGTTGGCGATGTTGCACAGGTTGAGCGTCGCATCGTTCGTCGCGTCGCCGGTCAGCAGCTCGATCTGACGCGACCGCGACGCCTCGATCAGCGACGGATCGGGATTCGCTTCGATGACGACGATCTTCTGCCCGAGCGCGTGCAGGTAGTCGATCACGCGGGTGCCGACGTTGCCGGATCCGCACACCAGCACGTGCCCGCGGGTGCGAATCTGCCGCAGCCCCTGCATCGCCGTGAATTGCGCGCGCGTCAGCGCCGAGGTCACGAAGGCGATGAAGATTCCCGACGTCGCGACGCCGGTGATCATCACCAGCGCTGCCATCAGCATCGGAAGCGGGCCGCGGCCGCTCGGGACGATGTCGCCGTAGCCCGTCGTCGTGAACGTCGTCATGACGAAATAGGCCGCCGTCACGACGTCGCGGTGCAAGGCGAGGCTGAAGTACGTGACGGCGACGAGGAACATCGCGAACGTCACGCCCATGACGCGCGCGAGGATCGGATCGACCCTCCGAAAGAGGGCAAGGCGCTTGTGTGCGGCGACTTTGAAGCGCAGCAGATGGTTGCGGCGCCGCTCGACCCGCATCATCTGGCGCGTTCCGCTGGTCGCCTCGAGCTGCTCGATCCGGGCGAAGGCGACCACGCGTTCGTCGGCGGCAAACGTGTGATCCGCCGAAATCACCGGCGAGCCGCCGACGGCGACGACGCGGCCGCGTAGCCGCTGCTGCGCTTCGCGCCGAGTCAAGCCGGTGATCCCGAACTGGGCCGCCGAGCGCTCCGTGAACCCGGTCTGGACGCCGTCGCGATCGGGAAACTGCAGCGCGTAAAAACAGGACGGATCGAGCGCGGAACCGACGAAGGTGGCGGCGGCGTGCGATGCCAGCGAGAGGACGGAGCAGTTCGGGAGGTTTTGCTCGAGCTGCGTCCCAGGGTGCGATTGAACTGGCGCAGCACCAGCCGGATCGCGGGGTTGAGGTCCCGAGCCTTGAGGGCGACCTGCAAGTTCAGGCGATCGTCGTCGGAAAGCGACATGATGGACGTCGCCTCCATCACACCAGCCACCCGCAGCGCGTCGTAATTGTTGGGCGCATGCGGAAAATACTCGCAGCCGAGCCGATCCAGCTTCGCGGCGAGTTCGTGGTCGTGCACCCACAAGAGCGCTACCCGATGTCCCTGCGTAGCGCACAGCTCTTCGCACACGCGCAACGCCAACGCGTCGCCGCCCACGACAAGAATCAGAGGTATCGAACTCATCATGTCATCGTCATCGGATCAGGGGCCGCACCCGCTCGCCGAAATTCTCATCGCGTATGCTGCCAAGCGTACCCTCGATGGACCCATCATCGAAGTAGGCACCGGTTCGGGACGCAATACGCGGGCCCTGGTCGCGGCGGGGATCCCCGTCGTGGGCGTGCCCGACGCCACGCCGTACACACAGCTCCCCGGGACGGCGGAGAACTACGGCGCCGCCCTCTCGACCCACGCGTACCTGCACGGCGCCAGCGACAAGCTGCGCACCGGCATCGCCGAACTGCGGCGCGTCCTGATGGCCGACGCGCCGATCTTCATTACCCTCGGATCGATTCTGGATGCGCGGTACGGACTCGGCATGCCGATCGACGAGCGGACGTTCGCGGCGGGCGACGGCGACGAGGCGGGCATTCCGCACGCCTACTTCGACCGCGACGGCGTCGTCGAGCTTCTCCGGGGCTACACGATGGACGCGCTCGACGAAATCGAAGTCGACGGAATCGTCGGGCAGTGGGCGCACGGCGACGACCAGATCGCCGGCCGGGTGCACTGGTTCGTCGTAGCCCGCAAGAAGTAGCGCCTACAGCTAGTAGCGCGCCATGGCGGGGTCGATCGACTCGGACCAGGCGTCGATGCCGCCGGCCAGATTGACCGCCTGGTCGTAGCCGTTCGCGTTGAGGTAGCCCGTCACGCGGCCGCTGCGCCCCCCGCTGTGGCACATCACGACGATCGGGACGTCGGCCGGCAATTCGGCGAAGCGCGCCGGGATCTCCGCCATCGGAATCGTCACCGCGCCCGCCATCGAAGCGATCGCGATCTCGTCCGGCTCGCGCACGTCGAGCAGGACGAGCGGCTCGCCCGCGTCGCGGCGGCGCTTGAGGTCGAACACGGAGATCTCGGTCACGCTTGAGGGCCGCCTTTGGTTGCGATCAGATCGTGCATCGGGCTCGACGCGTTCGCGTAGAGCCGCTTGGGCATCCGCCCCGCCAAGAACGCGTCGCGGCCGGCTTCGACCGCGGCCTTCATCGCGCGCGCCATGCGCACGGGATCGCCGGCTGCCGCGATGCCGGTATTCATCAGCAACGCGTCGACCCCGATCTCCATCGCGATCGCCGCGTCGGATGCGGTGCCGACGCCCGCGTCGACGATCACCGGTACGGTCGCGCGCTCCTTGATGATGCGGATCGAGTACGGGTTGCAGACGCCCAGACCGCTGCCGATCGGCGCGGCGAGTGGCATCACGGCGGCGCAGCCCACGTCCTCCAACCGCTTGCATGCGATCGGATCGTCGACGATGTACGGCAGCACAGTGAAACCGTCGCGGACGAGCTGCTCGCACGCGACGATCGTCTCGAGCGTGTCGGGATACAGCGTTTGCGGATCGCCGATCACTTCGACTTTGATCAGATCGGTGCCGAGCGCTTCACGCGCGAGCTTCGCGGTGAGCACGGCATCCTTCGCGGTGTAGCAGCCGGCGGTATTCGGAAGCAGCGTCATCTTCGTGCGGTCGATGTAGTCGACCAGCGTCTTTCCGCTCACCTCGTCGAGGTGCATCCGGCGAATCGCGACGGTGACCACCTCGGCGCCGCTCGCCGCATGCGCGGCCTGCATCACGTCGAGCGACGGATACTTCCCCGTCCCCACGAAGAGCCGCGAGCGGAACTCGTACTTGCCGATCCGCAGCGTCTGCTCGGCGGTGTCGGTATCCATGCTAACCTCCTGCGACCGCGACGATGATCTCGAGACGGTCGCCGGCGCGCAGCGCCGTCTGCGGGTGGCGTCCGCGCGGCACGACCTCGTCGTTGAGCGCGACCGCGGTGCCGTCGCGCCGCACGTCCAATGCGTCCAGGAGCGAAGCGAGCGTCGCGCCGTCGTCGATCTCGCGCGCCTCGCCATTTACCGTGATGGTCACTCGACGGGTTTCGCGGTGGCGGCGGCGGGCTCCCCGACCCGCTGCGGTGAGAACGCAGGCGGCACTCCGTCGCCGTCCACGATCATCGCCGCGATCGAGCGCGCGCTCGCAGCGGCGAGCAGGATGCCGTTGCGATAATGGCCCGTCGCGACCACGTAGCCGGCCAGCGCCGTTTCGCCGAGATAGGGACGGCCGTCGGGCGTTCCAGGGCGCAAACCCGCCCATGTTTCGACCACCGCGAACGAGGCGAGCGCGGGCGCGACGGCGAGCGCGGCGTCCAGCAAGTCGTGCAGCCCGGCGGCGGTAACGCGCGCGTCGAAACCCCGCTCCAGGACGGTCGCGCCGACCAGCAGGCGGCCGTCGCCGCGCGGCACGAGGTACCGATGACCGAGCCACACGAGCGCGCGCATCGCGCCCGCGGGGACCGCGAGCGCCAGCATCTCACCCGCGACCGGACGAACCGGAACCCGTACGGCGGCGGGGACGCCGGCGAGCTCGCCGGCCCACGCACCTGCCGCGTTCACGACGACCGGCGCGGCGGCGAAGCCGTGCGGTGTCCGCAGCCCGCGCACGCGGCGCGCATCCGCTTCGAGCGCGAGATCGTCGACCCGCTCGAAGCGCACGCCGAGCCCTTCGCACGCCGCCGTGAGCGCTCGGCCCAGCCGCCGGTTGTCGACCTGCGCTTCGTTCGCGACGAACAGCGAGCCGGCGCAATGTTTGGCGAGCAGCGGTTCGCGCTCGAGGGTCTCGGCGCGATCGAGAACCGTCACCTCGCCGCCGTTCGCGCGAAAGGTCGCGGCACGCACGCGCAGTGCCGCGAACGCCGCCTCGTCGAGTGCGACGTGGAGCGTGCCGTCGCGGCGAAAGCGCGCATCGACGCCGGTGCGTTCGCGCAGCTCGTCGACGAACGCCGGGTAGCCGGCGAGCCCGGAACGGCAGAACGCGAGCATCGCTGCGTCCGGCGTCGCCTCGCTGAAGGGCGCGAGCATCCCGGCGCCGGCCCACGACGCCGCGCGCGCCGGCTCCGCGCGATCGTACACGGTGACGGAAACGCCGCGCTTGGCAAGTTCGTACGCGACACCGAGTCCGATCAGCCCGGCGCCGACGACCGCGACGTCGCTCACGGCTCGACACTCGCACGGCAGGCCAGCTCGTCGATCGCAGCGGCGACCGCGTCCGGCGCTTCGATGGGCACGAGATGTGCGGCCGGAACGCTCAGCGTTACCGCGTCGCGGATCCCCCTCTGCAGGCGTTCGCCGATCGCCGCGAAGTCGGGGAGGTCGTACGCTCCGACCACGATCGTTAGCACAGCGAGCGATCCCAGCTCAGCGCTCGGGCGCCCCCCACAGCCGCGCGCAGGCACGCGAGCGCATCCGCACCCAGCGACGCGCGCGGCCGGCCGCGCAGTACCCAGAAGTCGATCTCGGCGTCGACCGCTGCCTCGGGTCCCTCTTCCGCTGCGATCTCGGTCAACTCGGCGTAGAACGCCTGCACCTCGGCACGGTACGTCCACCCGCCCGCACCAGCTGCGATTGCAACGACACCGCTCGGCAGCGACGGCGCGACGCTGGCGGTGTCGAGCGCCACGCAGCGATAGCGATCGGCAAGCCGCGCGACCGGCCGCCACATCGAGCGATCGGCGATCGAGGAATGCAAGAAGACGATCGCGGGACCCGCACCGCGCTCCTCGTACGCGAGCTCGCCGCCGTCGGAAAGCACGATCCGTCCGACCCGCGCGTCGAGCGGCAGCGCATACTCACTCATACGCCTCCGAGCTCGCTGGCGGCAACCAGGCCGATCAGCCGCGCGCGGACGATCGCGGCGTCAGCCACTCGCGGCGCGGCGTCTCGCCTTCGACCCCGAGCGACGAGGAGCTGAACTTGTCGGCGCGATCTCCGAAGCCGCTTCGATGAATGTCCGCAAGACTCGGTTCACTTGCTCCGACGTCTTGAAACGGCGCGCGACGTCGGCTTCGAGCACGACGACGTTCGTCCCCGACGCGTAGCGAGCAGCGTGGACGCCTCGCTTGCCGCCGCGAAAGTCGACCTCCTCAGGAATGTCAGCCTTGCTCATATTGCTTTCGTTCATGGCGGGTCGCGGAACGGGCGCTGATGATCCGAATTCGGTCGCCGCGATCCGCATGCGCTACGACGATCATTCTACCACGTTGCGACCGCCCGATCGTCAAATAGCCGGTGCTCCTCGAAACGATCGTCCACTACGGTCAGCGCGAGCGGGTCCCCGAACACCGTCGTCGCCACCTCGAAGGTGACCCCAGGCTTGACCGCGTTGGTTCGCGCCTTTCGGGGCTCCCACTCGAACTCTACCAATGGCGCTCACATTCCGGTGTAGACGGGGCCTTCGCCGCCCTGCGGCGGGACCCAGGTGATGATCTGATACGGATCCATGATGTCGCACGTCTTGCAGTGCACGCAGTTGGAGAAGTTGATCTGCAGCTTCCCTTCGGCCGGCGCGTCACCGACCTTGGTGAAGTGCGGCTCGTAGACTTTCGCGGGGCAGAAGTATTGGCACGGGTTGCCGTACTCGACCGTGCAGCGGTCGGCGCAGATGTTGGTGTCGGCGACGTGCAGATGCGGGGGCTGATCCTCGTCGTGCATCGTCCCGCTCTTGAACACGTCGGTCAGCTTGTCGAAGGTCAGCTTGCCGTCGGGGACGACGCGTTTCGTCGCCTGCTTCGGCTCGATCTGGCCGAGCTTCTTCATCCGCGCGTACCCGTGCTCGCCGGCCAGCCGGTCGCGCACGCCGAAACCGCGTCCGCCGGTCATCATGCCGAGCTGCGCGTTGATGAGACCGCCCCACATGCCGGCGCTGAAGCCTTGATGGAAATTCCGCGCGGCGTGCAGTTCGGTGAACGCCCACGAGTCGCGGAACTTCTGCTCGAACGCGGAGAGTTTGTCCGCCGAGGTGTCGTCGGCTTGCAGGCCGTCGAAGATCGCTTCGGCGGCCATCATCCCGGACTTCATCGCGAGATGGATGCCCTTGAGGCGCAGCCCGTTGAGGAAGCCGGCGGAATCGCCGACGATGCACAGCCCGTCGGCGTAGAAGCGCGGCATCGCGTGCAACCCGCCTTCGGGGATCGCCTTCGCGCCGTAGCGGATCATCTCGCCGCCCTCGAGCAGCGCGCGGACCGCCGGATGCAGCTTGTAACGCTGGAAGTTGTCGTGCGGATCGGTCGTGGGATCGGCGTAGTCGAGCCCGGTCACCAGACCGATGTCGATGACGTCGTCGCTCATCGCGTAGATCCAGCCGCCGCCGAACGTGTTCCAGAGCGGCGCGCCGAGCGTGTGGATCACCGAGCCGGCCGGCAGCCGTCCGGGAACCTTCCACAGCTCCTTGATGCCGACCGCGTAGACTTGCGGATCGCGGTCGCGGTCCAGCTCCAACCGCGCGACGGCGGCCTTGGTGAGCGTTCCGCGCGGCCCTTCGCCGAGCACGACGACCTTGGCCATCAGATCCGGGCCCGGCTCGTAGTTCGACTTGCGCGAACCGTCGTGCGCGACGCCTTTGTCGCCGATGCGCACGCCGATCACGCGGTCCCCATCCCACAACAAGTCTTGGCCCGGAAAGGCAGGGAAGACGTCGACGCCGGCTTCTTCCGCTTTCGCGGCAAGCCATTTGGTGAGGTTCGAGAGCGACGCGACGTATTTGCCGTGATTGTTCAGCACCGGCGGCGTGAACGGCGCCTGGATCTTTCCGCTATTGGTCAGAAACCACAACGCGTCGCTCGACACGGCGCAGTCGAGGCCGCCGGTGACGTCCTCGCCGGGGAAGAGCTCCAGGAGCGTCTTCGGATCGACCACCGCGCCGGAGAAGCCGTGATTGCCGATCTCACCGCCCTTCTCGATGACCATGACGGCGATCTCCGCACCGGCCGCGGCTGCGAGCTGCCGCAAGCGAATGGCTCCGGCGAGCGAGGCGGGGCCGCCGCCTACGAACAGGACGTCGACTTCGAGGGAATCGCGCTGTGGCATGACCCGCGCGCTTTCGCGCCGCGCCGCCACGGCTCCCGGCGACGACGAGAGGTGCTTACCCGGTTGCAAACGCGCTCAAGACGCTGGTCACGAACACCCGGTGCGCCGCGATCCGTTCGTCCCACGGCCGCGGCCGCGGCGACTCGAAGGTCAACGGCTGGGCGCCGCGCCGATAGTAGAACAGCGACGAGGGGAGCCCGGGGAAGAGCCGCAGCTCTGCTTCCGCGTCGACCAGGACGGCGCCGCGTTCGAGCCGGTACGGCGGCGTCTCGCCGAACGGCGTGCCCAGATCGAAATCCGAGCCGATCGTCTGGACCGGCAGACCGGCCGCGTCGAGCGCTGCGACGACCGGGCCGGCGAAACGCGGCGCCGCGTCCGGCCGCAGCGGTTCGTACAAGTAGCAGCCGTCGGCTTCGAAGTCTTCGTGCAGGTCGAGGGCTAGAACGAAGCGGCGATCGCGATTCGCGGTGATGATGGCGCGCGCTTCCGGGGTCGTCCCGCCGCGCGAGAAGCTGCGGTTCACGTCGTTCCCCTCGGCGTTGTGACGCGTTCCGCTCAGGTAGCCGCTCGGGTTCAGGCACGGCCAGATGCGGTAGGCGAAGCGCGGGTCCAGCAGCCCGTCGCGCACGATCGAGAGCAGGGCCCACGGCCCCGCTGGTTCGTCGCCATGAACGCCGGCCGAGATCACGACCGACGGAGCGTTCGCGTCGCCGACCTCGGCAAAGAGCAGGGTGCGCGGTGCGTTGACGCAGGCCACCTCCCGCACCCGAACCCCGCGCACGCGCAATGCGCGCCAGGCGGCCGCCAGGTCGTCATAGGTTCGTAAGCAGGTCATCGGGAAGGGCTCGCAGGGCCGGGTCGCTGGGCCGGCGCCGTTAGATCGTCCGCCCCGCGATCGACGCGTCGAGCAGCTCGATCGGATGCGCGGCGCGCAGCGTCGCGCCGCGCTCGCGCAGGATCGCCTGGATCTGCAGCGTGCAGCCGGGATTCGCGCTCGCCAGCAGCTGCGGCGCCACGGTCTGTACGTTGTCCACTTTGCGGACGCCGATCTCATGCGCCGATTCCGGCTGGAAGAGATTGTACGTGCCCGCGCTGCCGCAGCACTGATCGCCGTCGGGGATTTCGATCAGCTGCAGCTGCGGAATCGTCCGCAGCAGCTGGCGCGGCTGCGCGCGCACCCCTTGCGCGTGCGCGAGGTGACACGCGTCGTGATAGGCAACCCGCAGCGGGATCGGATGGCGCGGGGCGCGAGGTTCGAGCGTCGCCAGATATTCGTTGATGTCGCGGACCTTGGCGGCGAACGCGACGCCGCGATCCCGCCACTGCGGATCGGCCGCGAACAGCTCGCCGTATTCCTTGAGCGTCGAGCCGCAGCCCGCGGCGTTGATGAGGATCGCGTCGACGTCGAGCGTCTCGAACCGCTCGATGAGCGCGCGCGCGAACGACTTCGCCTCGTCCAGCCGTCCGCTGTGCAGCGAGAGCGCACCGCAACACCCTTGTCCGCCGGGAACCAGAACTTCGCAACCCTCTGCGCTCAATACCCGAATCGTCGCGGAATTGACGCCCGGGAAGAACGTCCGCTGCACGCACCCCGCCACCAGCGCGACGCGCGCTCGCTGCGCGCCCTGGGCGGCCGTGCGCTCGGGCAGCGTCGCGAACGTCTCGCGCAGCACGATCGGCGGCGCCATCGTCGCCAGCTGGCGCAACCGCGGCGGGAGCAGTTTTCCGAGCGGCCCAGCCGCGAGCCGCGGCATCCCGAGCTTCGTCGCGAACCACAGGAACGGCGCCAGCAGCCGCAGCCGTCCGGGATACGGAAACAGCGCGAACACGAAGTTCCGAAAGGCGCCGTCCTCCGTCGCGCGCGGAAGCTCGGCTTCGATCTTCGCGCGCGTCGCTTCGATCAGCAGATCGTACCGCACGCCGGACGGACACGCGGTGACGCATCCCATGCAGCCCAGGCACGCGTCGATGTGGCTCTTCACGTCCTCGTCGAGCGGGATGACGCCGTCTTCGACGCCCTTCATCAAGTCGATCCGCCCGCGCGGCGAGTCCATCTCCTCGCCCCACGAGTTGTACGTCGGACACGCCGGCAAACAGAACCCGCAATGCACGCAATCCGCCAGCAGCGAATCGAAGGAGCGCGATCCGTGCGCGGTCGCTTCGGTGATCGGAACCGACATCACAAGCCTCCGATGTAGCGGCCGGGATTGCAGAGGCCGTACGGGTCGAAATTGTTTTTCATCGCGCGCATCGTGGCGTACTGCGCCGGGAGCAGGGTGGGCCATGCGTCCACATGCGGGCGTGCGACGTCGGGAATCGCGTGCGCGATCACGCTGCCCGTTCCGCGCGTCTGCGCCGCGACGTTCTCGCGCAGGTCGATGAGATGCCGCTCGGGCGGCGCGTCGCCGGCGGCGTGCGCGTGGAGAGCGATGCCCATCAGCGGATAGGCGACCGGCACCGCGAGCGGCGCAGACGCCGCAAACGACCCCAGGGTCGCGACCGGATAGGCGGGCGGGGCGACGACGCGCACGCGCCATTCGCCGTCGCGCCGGACGGCGCGCTCGCGCTGCTCGTACGATTCGCGCTCGAGGTCGCTGAGTTCGGTCGCGTCCACGCAGCCCGACGCGGCGGCCACCGGTTCGAGCATCGCGGCTATCTGCGCGTCGACGCCGCCGGCCGTTCCCGCGAAGGTCACGACGAGCGCGCCGTAGTTGTAGACGACGACGGACTCGGGCTCGAACCGTTGGGCGACGAGCGCGGCGACGGCGGACGCAACGCCGGCGGCGCCGTCGAAGTGCAGCGCGACGGCGCGCAGCGACGCGGGGAGCGGATAGACGCGCAGCGTCGCGGTGGCGATCGCGCCGAGCGTTCCGAGCGACCCGACCATCAGCTTGGGAAGATCGAACCCGGCGACGTTCTTGACGACCTTCCCGCCGCCGCGCGCGCGGACGCCGTCCGGGCGCACGATCCCGACGCCGACGATGAGGTCCTTCGCCGTGCCGTAGCGTTGCCGGCGCCGTCCGTAGGCGTTGGTCGCGATGATTCCGCCGACGGTGGCTCGCTCCCGATCGACGACGTCGATCGGCAGCATTTGACCGTGCTCGGCGAGCACGCGGTCGAGCTCCGCGAGCGTGACCCCCGCCTCGACCGTGATCGTCTGGTCTTCCGGCGCGTACTCGATCACCCGGTCGAGCGCGCTCGTGCGCACGACCGTGTCGAGCGCGCGCGGCGCGTTACCGAGCTGGAGTTCCGTTCCGCCTCCGACGAAGGCGAACGCCTTGCGCTCGGCGTGCAGTCCGCGCACGACCCCGGCGAGATCCTCGATCGTCTGCGGTGTCACGACGTCGCGCGGGGTGACGCCCGCGACGGCGAGCGAACCGGTCATCCGCGACCGGCTTCGCCGCTGATCTCGACGGCGTGCGCGACGTACGCGCCCGGTTTGTCGCCGCACAGCCGTGGGGTCGGGAAGACCTTCTCCGGGTTGAAGCGGCGCTCGGGATCGAACGCCGTGCGCATCAGCATCATCGTCTCGAGGTCGTCGGCCGAGAACTGCTCGCCGAGGTAACAGGCCTTGTCGTGCCCGACGCCGTGCTCGCCGGTCACCGAACCGCCGTAGCGCAGGCAGACCCGCAGGATCTCTCCGGCGACGTGCTCGGCCGCCTGCTCTTGACCGGGGATGCGCGCATCGTAGAGCACGAGCGGATGCAAGTTGCCGTCGCCGGCGTGAAAGACGTTGGCGATGCGCAGCCCGGCGCCCGCGCCCAGCGCCGCGATCTCACGCAAGACCGGCGCGATGTCTTTGCGCGGGATGACGCCGTCCTGTACGTGGTAGTTCGGCGAGATGCGCCCCATCGCGGCGAACGCCGCCTTGCGGCCCTTCCACGCGAGGGCCCGCTCCGCGTCGTCCTTCGGTGCGCGGATCTCGATCGATCCGGCCGCTTCGAGCTGCTCGCGCGCACGGGCCGTCGTCTCTTCGACTTCCGCGTCGACGCCGTCGACGTCCATCAGCAGCAGCGCCCCGACGTCGAGCGGCCAATCGACACCGGTGGCGAGGACGATCGCTTCGATCGCCAGCCGATCCATCATCTCGATCGCCGCCGGGACGATTCCCGCGCCGACGATGCGCGAGACGGCATCGCCGGCCTCGTCGGTGGACGGGAACGTCGCGAAGAGGGTCTGCGTGCGCGCCGGCGTGCGCATCACGCGAACCAGCGCCTCGGTGACGATCCCCGTCATCCCTTCGCTGCCGACGATCACGCCGGCCAGATCGTAGCCGAGCGGATCGAGCTCGCCGGCGCGCGATCCGACCTGCACGATCTCGCCGTCGCCCAGGACGATCGTCAGACCGAGCACGTGATTGACGGTGAAGCCGTACTTGAGGCAATGCGCGCCGCCGGAGTTCTCCGCGACGTTGCCGCCGATCGTGCACACGCTCTGCGACGAGGGATCGGGTACGTAATAATAGCCGTCGGCGGCCAGCGCGCGCGAGATGTCGAGGTTGATGACGCCAGGCTCGACGCGCGCGACGCGGTTCTCGAGATCGACGTCGAGGATCTTCTTCATGCGCGAGAGACCGATGACGACGCACCCGGTGCTCGGCAGCGATCCGCCGGAGAGTCCGGTCCCCGCACCGCGCGGCACGATCGGAAGGTCCAGTTCGCGCGCGAGCTTCACGCAGTCCGCGACTTCTTGCGTCGAGCCGGGCAGCACGACGACGGCCGGCCGCACGCGATACCCGAGCAGACCGTCGCATTCGTAGGTGCGCAGTTCGGCCGGTTTCCAGATCGCGTTCTTCTCGCCGACGATGGCCGCGAAACGCGCGCTGAGGGCATCGGGCACGGTCGCGACGCTCACGACGCCGCGTCCGTTTTCCGCTTCGCGGCGGCGGTCAGCCGCATCACGGCGGCACGCGCGTTCGCGATGTGCGCCGCCGTCCGTTCGCCGGCCGCCTGCTCGTCGTGCGCGCGCAGCGCGTCGAGAATCGCTTGATGCTCGTCGACCGTCTGACGGCGACGCACCGGGTCGGAGAGCGAGAAGAACCGGTACGTGATCAGCTCTTCGCGCAGCTCAGTCAGCATGCGCTTGAGCCGCTCGCCGGTCGCGATCCCCAAGATCAGATCGTGAAAGGCGGTGTCCTGACGCTCCATTTCGCTCGGGTCGTCGAGCGCATCGCGCATCGCTTCGAGATGCCCCTCGAGCCGGTCCACGTGACCCGGGCGGATCGTACGCGCCGCGCGCCGGGCCGCCAGCGATTCGAGCGCCTCGCGGATCTCGAAGACGCACTCGACCTCGTCGCCCCGCAGTTCGCGCACGACGGTGCCGCGCAGTCCGCGCGGTTCCAGCAGCCCCTCGGCCTCGAGCCGGCGCAGCGCCTCGCGGACCGGCGTTCGGCTCGCGCCGAGCCGGGCGGCGACCTCCGACTCGATCACCGGGGTACCGGCCGCCAGGTCGCCGCTGATGATCGCGTTGCGGAGCCGGTCGTGGATGCGCTCTCGCAGGGGGAGCGCGCGCCGGATCGGCTGCAGCGACTTCACGTGCATGAACCTACCGTACCCTCCTCCACGGGCCGCGTCAATGGGATACCGTATCCCGTATTCCGGCGGGGAGGAGGGCGGCCGGCTTCGAATGACCCGTGGGTACGCGAAGCCCTTCCCACCCGGAGGTCACCCCCATGCCGCGGTTCTCGGCGAACCTCTCGTTCCTCTATCCAGAGCTGCCGTTCCTGGAGCGCATCGACGCGGCGGCCGCGAACGGCTTTCGCGGCGTCGAGTACATGTCGCCGTACGAGTACGACGTCGCCGAGATCAAACGGCGGCTGCGCGCTGGCGGCGTCGCGCAAGTGCTCTTCAACCTCCCCGTCGGCGACTTCGCGAAGGGCGAGCGCGGGTACGCCACCGATCCGTCGCGGGTCAAAGAGTTCCGGCGCGGCGTGGAGGCGGCGGTCACGATCGCCCGCGATCTCGACTGCACGCGGATCAACTGCTTGACGGGGATCGCGATTCCCGGACTCGATCCCGCCGTCGCGCGCGCCACGCTGGTCGAGAACGTGCGGTATGCTGCCGCGTCGCTGGCCGCGACGGGCGTGACCCTGGTCGTCGAACCGCTCAACCGCATCGACACGCCGGGCTTCGTCATCGGCACGACCGCCGAAGGACTCGCGCTGATCGACGAGACGGGCGCGCCGAACTTCGCGCTGCAGTACGACTGCTATCACGCGCAGCGCGCCGAAGGAAACATCATCGCGACGCTGCGCGCGCACATCGCGCGGATCAAGCACGTGCAGGTCGCCGACAGCCCCGGCCGCAACGAGCCCGGAACCGGCGAGCTCGCGTACGAACGCATCTTGCCGGTGCTCGACGAGATCGGGTATGACGGGTGGGTCGGGCTCGAGTACAAACCCTCGCGCGCGACCGCCGAGACACTGTCCTGGATGCACGCTTTCACCGCGAACGAGGTCGTTTCATGAGCAGTCAACCCACGGTCGGGTTCATCGGCCTCGGCATCATGGGGAAGCCGATGGCACGCAACCTCCTGCGCGCCGGCTTTCCGATCATCGTCCTGAACCGCTCGCGCCGGCCGGTCGACGAGCTCGTCGCGGAAGGCGCGACCGCCGGCACCTCGCCGCAAGACGTCGCGTCGCGCAGCGACGTCGTGATCACGATGCTGCCCGACTCGCCCGACGTGGAGGCGGTCGTGCTCGGCGAGAACGGCGTCGTGAACGGAATCAAACGCGGCGCGCTCTACATCGACATGAGCACGATCGCACCCGCGACCGCACGGAAGGTTGCGGACGCGATGACGCAGCGCGGCGTCGACCCGCTCGACGCGCCGGTCAGCGGCGGCGAGAAGGGCGCGATCGACGGCGCGCTCTCGATCATGATCGGCGGTTCCGACGCGGCGGTCGAACGCGCGCAGTCGATCTTCGCGGTGCTCGGGAAGAACGTCGTGCACGTCGGCCCGACCGGCGCGGGTCAGGTGACGAAAGCGTGCAACCAGATCGTCGTCGGCGTGACGATCGAAGCGGTCGCCGAGGCGCTCGCCCTGGCCATCGCGTCCGGCGTCGATCCGGCGAAGGTTCGCGCGGCGTTGCTCGGGGGATTCGCGCAGAGCAAGATCCTCGAAGTCCACGGTCAGCGGATGATCGACCGTGCGTTCAACCCAGGGTTCAAAGCCAAGCTGCACCGCAAGGACATGAACATCGCGGTGAACGCCGGCCAGGAACGTGATCTCGACTTGGCCGGCGCCGCGCTGGTGCGCGCCCGCTTCGACGAGCTCATCGCACGCGGCGACGGCGAAAAAGACCACAGCGCGCTGATCACGCTCTACGAAACGCCCTCGGCCTGAGCGGTCAGAAAGTCGAAGTCGCAACCGAGCTCGGGGCCTAAGATGTGCTCGGCGTATAACTTGAGGTAACCCCGCGCGGGAACGGCCGGTGCCGCGAATCCGGCGAGCCGCTCGGCGATCTGCGCGTCGCTGAGCGTGACGTCGAGGCGCCGCTCGCGCAAGCTCATCCGAATACGGTCGCCGTCGCGCACCGCACCGAGCGGTCCGCCGGCGGCGGCTTCCGGCGAGACGTGCAGCACGACCGCACCGTAGGCTGTGCCGCTCATCCGCGCATCGCTGATCCGCAGCATGTCTCGCACACCGCGCGCCAGGAGTTTTTTCGGAATCGGCAAGTAGCCCGCTTCGGGCATCCCGGCGCCGATCGGCCCGGCGTTCTGCAACACCAGCACGTCGTCGGGTTCGACGTCCAGATCGGGACTGTCGATGCGTAGCGCCAGGTCGGCGAGGTCGCGGAACACGACCGCGCGGCCTTCGTGTTCCATCAGCCGCGCATCCGCCGCGGCTGCTTTGAGGATCGCGCCGTTCGGCGCGAGGTTGCCGAACAGCGCGACCAGCGCGTCGCGCGCGAAGAGCGGCTCGGCAGCGGTGCGAATGACCTTGCGGTCGACGTACTCGGGAACGCGCGCCAAGCGCGCATCGAGCGTTTCTCCGGCGACCGAGAACGTGTCGCGCTGGAGCAGCGGTGCGAGTTCGCGCAGCAGAGCGCCGACGCCGCCCGCCGCGTGAAACTGCTCCATGTAGTGCTCGCCGACCGGCTTGACGTTCACCAGCACCGGCGTCGTCGCGCTGACCGCGTTGAGGTGATCGAGCGTCAGCGGAAGACCGCGCCGTCCGGCGATCGCGGTGAGATGGATGACGCCGTTGGTCGAGCCGCCGATCGCCAACAGCACCCGCAACGCATTCTCGACGCTCGCCGCGGTGACGATCTTGTCGGGCGTGAGGCCTTCGGCCGCGAGCGCGACCGCGCGCGCGCCGGTCGCCTCGGCGATGCGCAACCGCTCGGCATGCACGGCCGGTGGCGTCGCCGAGCCCGGCAGGCTCATGCCGAGCGCTTCCGTCACGCACGCCATCGTGCTGGCGGTGCCCATCACTGCGCACGTTCCGGCGGTGGTCGCCAAGTTGGACTCGAGCGCACGGATGCGCTCGTCGGAGAGCTCGCCTGCGCGATAGCGCGCCCACCACGAACGGCAATCGGTGCACGCGCCGAGCCGCGCGCCCTCGAAACTGCCCGTCATCATCGGTCCGACGACCAACGCGATCGCCGGTTTTCCGGCGGAGATCGCACCCATCAACTGCGCGGGCAGCGTCTTGTCGCAACCGCCGATCAGCACGACCGCGTCCATCGGCTGCGCGCGAATCATCTCCTCGACGTCCATCGCCATCAAATTGCGGAACACGAGGCTCGTCGGCGAGAGAAACGGTTCGCCGAGCGAAATGGTCGGGAACTCGAGCGGCAGCCCGCCGGCTGCAAGCACGCCGCGTGAGACCGCCGTCACCAATTCCGGCGTCGTGCGATGACAGTTGTTGAACCCACCGCCTGCCGTCGCGATGCCGACGATCGGCCGCTCCAGCATCGCATCCGAAAATCCCATCGACTTCGCGAACGCGCGCCGCAAATACAACGAAAAATCGCGATCGCCGTAATTGGTGAGCCCGCGCGAAAGGCCGGTCATTGAGCCATGGGTACTCGATTCCGCCATTCCGCGGGCTTTCGTGCGGAGAATGGATGGGCCCTCGACGAATGATGTGCCGGGCAGCGCAAACGCGGCAACCCTCGGCGGAACCAGGCCGGCGCGCTGCGGTTCAACGAAGCCGCGTCGTCCACAGACGCGGATGGGATAAGCTTCCTGTTCCAACTACGGGCATGATAAACGCTTCAACGAAACCGAGTCGTCGCCGACGCGGATGATCTGCAAGGTCTTCACCGCAGCGGTCCCACGGTGCTGCTTCAACGGAGCCGCGTCGTCGCCGACGCGGTTGGGCTGCGCGTTACGGTTTGCCGCCGCAGCGACCGAGGCGCTTCAACGCAGCCGCCTCGTCGCCGACGCGGTTGGGAAGCTACGGGGTTCGGCAGTCCGATCACCGGGATGCTGCTTCAATGGAGCCGCGTCTTCGCCGACGCCGATGGCTCGGCGGCGCGCGATACGGGATCAAGTTCGCCGAGCTTCAACGGAGCCGCGTCGTCGCCGACGCGGATGGTCTTCGGACGAGCGAAGTAGTCGACCGTGTAGTCCTGCTTCAACGGAGCCGCGGCGTCGCCGACGCGGATGGTCTGCGTCATCGTTCACGCTGCCGCTCCAAGTCGGGCTTCAACGGAGCCGCGTCGTCGCCGACGCGGATGGATCTCTCGGTCCGACAATGGCGCGGATCGTACAACTAGCTTCAACGGAGCCGCGTCGTCGCCGACGCGGATGGCTGACTGCGGCACCGAAGTTGCGTTCAACCAGAGCCGGCTTCAACCCAGAACGGGCGTCCACCGAGATTGTAACCTATAGAGTCGGATTAGCCATTCTCGCCCCGTTATGCGCCTTCAGGATGCCACACAGGTGGCATTGCCCTATAGCAGTACAGGCCCTCGCTTGCCGATCACTTACCGAGCGATTGCTTTAGCCCGGTTCTCAGGATTCGCCCCAGGCGGCCGCCCCTTGGCGATCGGCTCTTTTGAAGCAGTATGCGTTCGAGGGCTCGCGGCGGCGCATCACCCCTCCGCAAGTGGCTCCCTCGCTGGACGGCTCGCACCCCTCGCTCCCGTGCGTCGTTATCCGGGCAGGCGTGGTGTAGAATCGATAGACGATGCGACAACGGGTCAACCAAAGGTCCGCCCCCTACGAAGACGACTTCGACCGTTGGGCTGAGGAACAGGAAGCTGCGGTTCGTGAGCATCGCTGGGCCGATCTCGACGTCGAGAATCTCTGCGACGAGATCGGCGAATTGAGTCGCTCAGCTCGCCGCCAGCTCCGGTTTCGCCTCGCCACCTTGCTTGCACATTTGCTAAAACGGACGCATCAGCGAGACCGCACGAGCCGCTCCTGGGACATCACGATACGGGAACAGGCGCTTCAGGTAAGCGATCTGCTTCAAGAGTCTCCGTCGCTCGGTGCGCGGATGGCCGAACTCACGGAACAGGCCTACCGTCTTGCGCGCCTGCAAGCCGCGCGAGAGACCGACCTGCCCCTCGAGACCTTCCCGAACAGCATGGACACTGAGACGAGCGCCGCACTCGACCATGCGTTACGTCACAGCGAATCCAACTGAACGAGTCAACGCGAGAGCGATTGCTTGCCCCTTTGTTGTGACGCGCGTCCCATGCACTCCGCAACGACGCAGGAAACGCGCAGAAACGCTCGCGCGCAGTGTGCCAAAATGTTTGCCGCCCGCACTAGCCGGAAAGGAGCGTTCTCGGTACTACGCTGGAGGCAACAATGGCGACCTACGACTATTTCGAATTTGGTATCTTCGATGATCGCGACTCCGCCGAGGCGGCGGTGAACAGGCTGCACGGGCTCGGCTATCGGCCGGACGATATCGGCGTCATGATGAGCGACAAGACGGCCGCTCGCGAATTCGCTCACGAGACCGGCAGCAAGGTTGCAAAAGGTGCCGCGACCGGCGCCGCCATCGGCGGCGGGCTCGGCGCCATCATCGCCGGGCTGACGGCCACCGGGAGCGTCGCGACGATCGTCGGGACCGGCGGCGCGGCGGCACCGATCGTGGCCGGACCGCTGGCAGCAGCGCTCGCCGGCCTGGGCGTCGGCGGCGCGGCCGGCGGTATCCTGGGGGCCCTGGTCGGCGCCGGGGTCCCCGAGCATCGCGCAAAGGAGTATCGAGACCGCCTCGAGCGGGGCAGCATCCTGCTCGGTGTCCGGCCGAGGGCGGATGATCGCGAGCTCGTGCGCGACGTCTTGGGAGACGACGACGAACCCACGCGGCACTCGCGGAACTAAATGGACACGAAGGGCCGGACGCATGTCCGGCCCTTTTCGCGCCGAACACTCCAGCGTGAACCCGCGTTTGGTGAACTTGCTCTCGAGCTTCATCCGCGGTTCGAGCGACTATGCGCTCGCGCGGCTTGAATTCGCGATGGGTTCGCTCAGCCGGCCGGCGCCGCCGGTGCTGGACCGCCTCCCCGACGCGTCGGCGGCGACGCTGGCCGAGCGCTGGGACGCCGTCGAAGAGCAGCTGGCCGCCGCGGTAACGTACGTGAGGGCGGTGGAAGCGGGCTCCGGTCCGGAGCTGCGAGCCGATCCCGCGTTTCGCCGGCTCCGCCGCACGGTCCGCGAGCTCGACCAATACGCACGCGCGCTGCGCTGGGTCCTGACCGTCCATGGCGGCGATCTCCCGTAGCGAAGCCGGGTGTGTGAAACAGGTGGAAGCCGCGTCCGGTACGGAGCTACGAGCCGATCCCGCTTTCCGCCGGCTGCGCCGCTCGGTCCGCGAGCTCGACCAATACGCACGCGCGCTGCGCTGGGTCCTGACCGTCCATGGCGGCGATCCCCAGTAGGAGACACACCCGATGGACTTTCTCAACAAAGCGCTGGAACAGGCGAAGCAACTCCAGCAGATCGCCGCGGAGGCGATGCAGAAGAGCTACGAACAAGCGCAGCCGCTCGTCGCGCAGGGCGTGAAGCAAGCCCAAGACCTCCAGAAAACGCTCGTCGAACAGGCGCCGAACGTCACCGCGGCGGCGCAAGAGCAATACAACGCCGCGCTCCAGCACGCCGGCACGTTCATCGCAACCGGCAAGACCGTCCTCGAAGCCGGCGCGAACGCCGCGCAGCAGCATCTGAACACGCTCGGCGAGCAGGCCCAAAAAGCCGCCGACGCGACGCGCGCCGCGGTGCATCAGGCGACCGAGCCGAAACCGCCCGAGCCGCCCACCACGCCGCCCATTTAGACCGCCGCGATCACCTCGAGGAAGCGGCGAACGCCGCCGCTTTCTCGACCGCGACGGCGATGCGCACGAAGCCGTCGAGGCCTTCGTCGAGCAGCGCGCGCGCCTGCTGCGAGCCGGTGCGCAACGCGTGCTGCGTGAGCAGCAGCCGCAGCCGGCTGCGCTCGCCTTCGTCGAGGTCGTGCGCCACCAGCGGCGTCGGACCGAGCCGCTGCGCGTGCTCGCGCAGCACGAACAGTTCGCCGCCGGTCATCCCGCTCGCGAGGTTGCGGCCGGTCGGACCCAGGATCGCGACCGTTCCCTTCGTCATGTACTCGCAGGCATGGTCGCCGGCGCCCTCGATGACGATCGTCGCGCCGCTGTTGCGAACGGCGACCCGTTCACCGGCGGTGCCGCGCACGTACGCCTCGCCGCCGCGGGCGCCGTAGAAGCAGGCGTTGCCGATCGCGGGCTCGCTGGGCAATCCGGCGCCGCGCACGATGATCGTGCCGGAGCTCATCCCCTTGCCGGCGCCGTCGTTCGCTTCGCCGTCGAGTTCGAGCGTGATCGGCGCGGCGAGGAACGCGCCGAAGCTCTGTCCTGCGCTGCCCAGATAGCGGTATGTCGCCGGGCCGACGTACTCGCCGCGCGCGGTGCGCGTGACGGCGTCGTAGGCGAGCCGCGTGCCGACGGCGCGATCGGCCGGCGTGATGCGCTGCGTCCCGCCCGGGATCGCCTCGTCGTCGAGGTGCGCGTTGTCGATGCGCGCGGAATCGTACGGCGATCGCGTTTCCGGCAAGCGCAGCACTTCGTCGAGATCGATGTCGCGCGCGCGGTCGTAGCGCGGACGCACGAGATCGCTGCGGCCCTGGATGTCCGCCAGCGAGCGGGCGCCGAGCGCCGCCAGGCGGCGCCGCACGTCGCGCGCGACGTAGCGCAGGAACGTCTCGGCGTCCTCGGCGGTCCCCGGGAACTTTCCGCGCAACGCCGCGTCTTGCGTCGCGATGCCGACCGGACATGTATTCTGATGGCACTGCCGCGCGTAGATGCAGCCCAGCGCGACGAGCAGCGCGCTGCCGAAGCCGAACATGTCGGCGCCCAGCATCGAGGCCAGCACCACGTCCCGGCCGGTTTTGAAACCGCCGTCGACGCGCAGCTGCACGCGGCCGCGCAAGCCGTTCGCGACCAGCGTGTGGTGCGTTTCGACCAGGCCGAGTTCCCACGGCAAGCCGGCGTGTTTGATCGAGCCGAGCGGTGAGGCGCCGGTGCCGCCGTCGTGTCCGGCGATGTGGACCACGTCGGCGCGCGCTTTCGCCACGCCGCTCGCGACGTAACCGATCCCCGATTGCGCGACGAGCTTGACCGCGATCTTCGCCTTCGCGTTCGCGCGGCGCAGATCGTAGATCAATTGGGCCAGGTCTTCGATCGAGTAGATGTCGTGATGCGGCGGCGGTGAGACGAGCGATTGGCCGGGCGCCGCGCCGCGCAGCACCGCAATCTCCGGTGACACCTTGAAGCCGGGAATCTGCCCGCCTTCACCGGGTTTGGCGCCCTGCGCGATCTTGATCTCGAGCTCTTCGGCGGTCGCGAGATACTCGGCCGAGACGCCGAAGCGCGCCGAAGCGACCTGCTTGATCGCGTTGAGCGTGCGGGTCGGATCCTCGCCGCCCTCGCCGCCGTTGCTGCGCGCGCCGGCGATCTTCGCGCCGAGCGCGACCGCTTCGTGCGCCTCCGGCCCGAGCGCGCCGAGCGACATCGCCGCGGTGACGAAACGCGCCAGGATCGCTTCTTCCGGCTCGACGTCGTCGATCGAGATCGTCTCGCCGATCGGGACCGGTTCGATCAAATCGTGCAGGCTGATCGCTTCGCGTGCTTCGAGCGCGTCGGAGAGCGCCATGAAGGCGGCCTCGTCGCGGCCGACGATCGTCTTGCGCAAGCCCTTGAGCAGCGGGGGATCGAACGCATGCCGCACGCCGTCGCGCCGGAAGCGGAACAGCCCGCGCTGCGGCGGCTCGACACCCTCGTTCGCGAGCGCGTCCCACGCGCGCATATCCTCTTCGAGTGCTTCGAAGCCGAGCACCGGCACGTGGGCCGCCATCCCGGGAAAACAGGTCGCGACGAGGTCACGCTTGAGGCCGAGCGCCTCGAACGTCTGCGCGCCGACGTACGAACGCAGCGTGCAGATGCCGAGCTTCGCGAGAACTTTGACCAAGCCGGTACGCACCGCATCGAGGAACGGGGTCGCCGTTCCTGTCTCGGCCGACGCGGCACGCGCGGCGAGCCACGGCGTGACGACGTTCGCGCCGGCGGCGATCAACGCGGCGCAGCCGTGCGCGTCGCGCGCAAAGCCGTCGCACGCAGCGATCGAAGCCTGCATGCGCAGACCGGAATCGGTGAGTCGTTGGTGGATCGCACCCGCCGCCAGGATCGCCGGCACCGGCAGCGCGGCGCCGCGGTCGTCGAGCACGAGATAGCTTGCGCCTTCGCGCACGGCGCGTTCCGCTTCGTCGGCGATCTCGGTGACGCGGCCGCGCAGACTGGTCGAGGCGCAATCGAGCGCGATGCGGTGCGGGATGAGGCGCACGTCGTACGAGAGCGCGTCGAAGGCGCCTTCGTCGAGGATCGCGGTATCGACGGTGACGATGCTGCCCGGCGCCGGCACGTCGCCGTTGGTCGCACCGCTGCCGACCCACGCGCGCACGTCGAAGACGAAGCCTTCCCGCAGGGCGTCGATCGGCGGATTGGTCACCTGCGCGAAACGTTGCCGCAGGTACTCGCTCACCGGCAGCCGGCGCGAGAAGAACGCGAGCGCGGCGTCGTCGCCCATCGAAGACACCGGCTCGGTGCCGGTCGCCAGCGCGCTGACGACCGCCCCGAGCTCGTCCTTGGTGTAGCCGAAGCGCACCAGGTCGCGCTGCATCGCGGCGGCGTCGATCTCGCGCGGCGATTCCGCCGGCGGATCGAAGCGCCACGACGCGACGGTCGCGCGAAAGTCGGAACCTTCACGGCGCAGCGAGCGGAACGCTTCGGGCCGCAGCAATTCGCCGGTGGCGAAACGCACGAGGATCCGTTCGCCCGGGCCGAGACGGCCGCGTTCCACGATCGGGTCGGCGCCGAAATCCACGACGCCCGCTTCGGAGGCGGCGAGCACGCGGCCCGACGCCGTGCGGCACCAGCGCAACGGGCGGAAGCCGCTGCGATCGAGCGCGGCGCCGACGACGTCACCGTCGGCGAAGACGATCGCCGCCGGGCCGTCCCACGGTTCGACCGTCGGGACGTGCGCGTCGTAATACGCACGCAGCCGGTCGTCGCCGTCGACGGCCGGCGAGAGCATCAAGTCGACCGCTTCGTGGACGCGGTGGCCGGCCCCGACCATTGCGTCGAGCGCGATGTCGAAGTCCAGCGAGTCGCTCGCCCAGCGCGGCGAGACCACCCCGCGCGCGCGCATCCACGCGCGGTTGCCGGTGATCGTGTCGATCTCGCCGTTGTGGGCGATCAGGCCGAACGGCTGTACCAAGCGCCAACGCGGCGCGGTGTTCGTGCTGAACCGCTGATGGAACACCGCGAAGCGCGAACGGCAATCCTCGTCGCGCAGGTCGGCAAAGTACGGCCGCAGGTCGCTGGCCGAGAGCATGCCCTTGTAGACGACGGTGGTCGGCGACGCGCTGACCAGCGTCGCGGCATCGCCCTCGTCGCGCAGCGTCCGGATCACGGCTCGCCGCACCGAACGCATGCGCTCGCGCGCGTTCCCCGGCCCGACGTCGACGATCAGCTGCTCGTACGACGGCGCCGTGGCAAGCGCTTGCGCGCCGAGAATCGAGCGATCGACGGTCGGGACGCGCCAGCGCATCGGCGCGACGCCTTCGTTGCGGATCGCCGTTTCGATCCGGCCGCGCAGCGCCGCGGCCAGTCCCGGCTCGGTCGGCAAGAATACGCACACGGCCGCCAAGTGCCGTTCCGGCACCCGGACGTGCGCCTGGGCCAGTTCGCGCATGAACAGCGCGCGGGGCGTTTCCAGCAGGATGCCGGCGCCGTCGCCGGTGCGGCCGTCGGCCGCTCGCGCGCCGCGATGTTCCATTGCCGCGACGGCGGTCAGCGCCAGGCGGACCACTTCATGGGTGGGACTGTTCGCGAGGTCCGCGAGGAAACCGACCCCGCAGGCGTCATGCTCTTCCGGATACATTGAAGCTTCAACTTTAGTCGAACCGGGACCACCGGTCATTCGACAAAAGGAGTACGCCGAAGGGGCCGGATGCGACAGGCGAGACGCTCAGCGCCGCTTGTGCTTGCCGCTGTGGGCGATGATCACCGTACGGCGCACGTCGGAACGAAATTCCGCAGAAATAGGCGGCTGCGTGGAAAGATTCTTCTTCACCTGGGTGCGCCACGGCAAACTGCGCGCGTCCAAACGCACGTCACGCCCTTGTGCTCGCGCCGAGCGGATCATCTCGACGAGGCGACTCACGTCGTCATCCCCGATCACCTGAACGTCACGGACGTCGACGAGGAGCGTGTGGCCCTCGAGCCCGGCCAAGGTGCGCTGGTGGACGTCGAACGACGCGATCAGCTCTGCATCGAGAATACCGATCAGCCGTACGGCGATCGGTGCGGGGACGGCGAGCGTCTGGGTTGCGTACACGGAAAAACCACTCCTCGATGATCCAGGTGCTTCACCGACGATACGCTCGGCCGCTGAGAAAAGTTTGAGTTTTGGGTGAAAGAGTCCTGAGAAGTGGGTGAGCGCACACTCAGCCTTGCAAGCCGAGCGCCACCATCATCCGATAGCCGACCTCGAGCGCGCGTTCGTCGATATCGAACCGCGCATTGTGGTGCGGGTACGCCGACTCCGCTCCGCCGCGCGACCCGACGATGAAATACGCGCCGGGCCGCAGCTCCTGCATGAACGACATGTCCTCCGCCCACATGACGATGTCGTGCTCGACCACGGCGTCGGCGCCGAGCTCGCTCCGTCCCACCGCTCGCACGATGTCGTTGACGTCGCGCGCATTCACCGTCGGCGGGTACGACCAGTGGTAGGCGAACTCGTATTCGAAGCGCATCGCGTCGCCGAGTCCTTTGAGGATGCGCTCCATGCGCTCGGGCATCGTGCGCCGCACTTCAGCGTCGAACGCGCGCACCGTGCCCTTCATCATCGCTTCGTCCGGGATCACGTTGAACGTCGTGCCGCTGGTGAATTGCCCGACGGTCACGACCGCCGGATCCTTCGGGGCGACCTCGCGGCTGACGATCGTCTGGAGCGCGGTGATCACGTAGGCGCCCGCGGCGATCGGATCGACCGCGAGCTGCGGCATCGCGCCGTGACCGCCCTTGCCGCGAATGGTGAGGTCGAATTCGTCCGCCGAGGCGAAGAACGCGCCGTCGCGCACCCCGATCTTGCCGACGTCGAGGCCGCTATAGAGGTGCAGCGCGAAGGTGCGATCGACGTGCGGGTTCTCGAGCGCGCCGTCGTCGATCATCTTCTTCGCCCCGGCGTGACCCTCTTCACCCGGTTGGAAACAGAACACGATCGTACCGGGCACCTCCGATCGGCGCGCTGCGAGCGTCTTCGCCGCCGCGAGCAGGATCGAGACGTGGCCGTCGTGTCCGCAGGCGTGCATCACGCCGCGCTGCTGCGACCGGTACGGGACGTCGTTCAGCTCGGCGATCGGCAGCGCGTCCATGTCGGCACGCAGCAGCGTCACGGGACCGGGACGTCCACCGCGCAGCGTACCGAGGACGCCCGTTTGGCCGATCCCCGTGCGGAGATCGTCGAGCGCGAGCGTGCCCAGCTCGGCCGCGACGTAGGCCGCCGTGTTGTGCTCCACCATGGAGAGTTCGGGATGCGAGTGAAGGCGGCGCCTGGTCGCCACCAGGTCGGCCTGCGGAATCGACGCGATGCTCACGGTCAGGCTTCCGTTGGTGATGCCGGATCGGTTTCCTGGGCGGACGCGACACGAGCGAAAAAAAGCCGTGCGTTGGGGATTGCCGTTTAGTTGATCATACCGGAAGTCGTGACGTAGATGGTGACGGCCGCTGTCTGTCCGTTCGTGTCCTGCACGGTGACCTGGCACTTCCCCGCCGCAATCGAGGTGACGTTGAACGTCACGGTCGGTCCAGTGCCGCGCCGTTCACCAAGAGCGGGTTGGGCGTCGGGGTCGGTGTCGGAGTCGCCGTTGGAACGGCGGTCGACGTCGGCGTCGCTGTCGCAGCCGGCGTCGCGGTCGCTATCGGCGTCGCGGCCCCAACCGGCGTCGGGTGTCCTACCGGCGTCGGGGTCGCAGTGGCTCCCGGGACGATGACCGTAAAACGTAAAATGAGAAGGCCGGCCAGGCTTGGAGACAGGTCGCCCGTTTCCTTGGTGCCTCGAAGCAACAGCCGCCCGCCCCCGGGGCGCGACGGCAGGTGTGAGCCGAACTGCGGTGGGAAGCGTCGCCGCATGGCCCTTGCGTCGTATGCTCACGGGGCGAGCGGCGTCCCGCTGCTCGGCGAGACGATCGGCGACAACCTCGACCGGGTCGCCGCCCGTTTTCCGCATCATGACGCGGTCGTCTCCGTCCACCAGGGGCGGCGGCTGACCTACGCCGAGTTCGCCGCCGAAACCGACCGGCTGGCCAAAGCCTTCATCGCGTCCGGCGTCGCGCACGGCGACCGCGTGGGGATCTGGTCTCCGAATTCCCTCGAGTGGGTGCTCGCGCAGTATGCGACCGCGAAGGCCGGCGCCGTGCTCGTGAACGTGAACCCGGCCTACCGTCTGCACGAGCTCGAGTACGCCTTGCGGCAGAGCGGCGTGTCGACGCTGATCACCCTGGATGCGTACAAGACCAGCGAGTATCTCGCGATGGTGCGCGAGGTGCGTCCGTCACTCGACGCGCTGCGCGAGGTCGTCATCGCCGGCGAGACGCCGGCGCAACGTGGCGAGATCGGCTGGGACGCCTACCTCGCGCGCGCCGCGGGGTGCGACGACGCGATGCTCGCCGCGCGCAAGGCGCGCTGCCAGTTCGACGAGGCGATCAACATCCAATACACCTCGGGGACGACCGGCTTCCCCAAAGGCGCGACCCTCTCGCACCACAACATCCTCAACAACGGCTTCTTCATCGGCGAGGGCTGCCGCTATACCGAGCACGACCGCGTCTGCATCCCGGTGCCGTTCTACCACTGCTTCGGCATGGTGCTCGGGAATCTCGCGTGCACCACGCACGGCGCGGCGATCGTCATCCCCAACTGGACCTTCGACCCGGTGCTCTCGCTCGAAGCGGTTGCCGCGGAGAAGTGCACGGCGCTCTACGGTGTCCCGACGATGTTCATCGCCGAGCTCGCGCTGGCGAACTTTCGCGATTACGATCTCTCGACGCTGCGCACCGGGATCATGGCGGGCTCACCGTGCCCGGTCGAAGTGATGAAGCGCGTGCAGAGCGAGATGCACATGCCGGAGGTCACGATCTGCTACGGGATGACCGAGACTTCGCCGGTCTCGACGCAGACGATGACCGATGATCCGCTCGCGAAACGGACCGGCACCGTCGGCCGCGTCCACCCGCACATCGAGGTCAAGATCGTCGATGGGGACGGCCGCATCGTCCCGCGCAGCACGCCCGGCGAACTCTGCACGCGCGGCTACAGCGTGATGCTCGGCTATTGGGAGAATCCCGAAGCGACCGCCGGCGCGATCGACGCCGCCCGCTACATGCACACGGGCGACATCGCGACGATGGACGACGACGGCTACGTCAACATCAGCGGGCGCATCAAGGACATGGTGATCCGCGGCGGCGAGAACGTCTACCCGCGCGAGATCGAGGAATTTCTCTACACGCACCCCTCGATCAAGGACGTCCAAGTGATCGGCGTCCCCGACGAACGCTTCGGCGAGGAGCTCTGCGCCTGGGTGATCGTCAACGAGGGCGCGACGCTGACCGAAGACGCCGTGAGGGACTACTGCCGTGGGAAGATCGCCCACTTCAAGATCCCGCGCTACGTGATGTTCGTCGACGGCTGGCCGATGACGGTCAGCGGCAAAGTCCAAAAGTACAAGATGCGCGAAACGTCGATCGAAGCGCTCGGCCTCCAAAAAGCCGCCGGGATCGTTACGGCGTGATCAACTGTACGCCGCGCGCAGTTCGCGTTTGAGGAGTTTGCCGGCGGTGTTCCGCGGGAGCGTGTCGGTGAAGATCACGCGTTTGGGGAGCTTGAACGGCGCGAGCGTCGTGCGCGCGTGCTCGATCAGAGCGTCTTCGCTTGCTTCGGCGCCGGGGCGCAGCACGACGACCGCGGTGACGGCTTCGATCCACTTCGGATCGGGGAGCGCGATCACGGCGACTTCGTAGACGCCAGGATGGGTGAAGAGTGCTTCCTCGACCTCGCGGCTCGACACGGTGACGCCGCCGGTGTTGATGATGTCTTTCGTGCGATCGACCACGAAGAGGTAGCCCTGGTCGTCGCGCCATGCCACGTCGCCGGAATGGAACCATCCGCCGCGGAACGCCTCCGCCGTTTCGTCCGGCTTGTCCCAATAGCGCAGCAGCAGCTGCGGCGAACGATGCACGATCTCGCCCGGCACGCCGGGGTCGACGTCGCGCATCTCCTCGTCGACGACGCGCGTCTCGACGTTGAGGACGGGACGGCCGGCGGAGGCCGGCCGCGCGTCGTGCTCCTCCGGCCGCAGCACCGTTGCCAGCGGACCGATCTCGCTTTGTCCGTACAAGTTGTACGGCTTCGCGCCGGGGACGCGCCGGCGCAACTCTTCGAGCACCGGGACCGGCATGATCGACGCGCCGTAATAGATCTTCTCCAGACTGGAGAGGTCCCGCCGGTCGAAGTCCGCGTGCCGCAGCAAGCTGATCCAGACGGTCGGCGGCGCGAAGAAGGCGGTGATGCGGTGCTCTTCGATCAGCCGCAGGACGAGCGCCGGCTCCGGCGCCTCGATCAGCACCGACTCCGCACCCAGCAGCAAATGCGGGTTGAGGAAGACGTGCATCTGCGCCGAGTGATAGAGCGGGAGCGCGTCGAGCGAACGATCCGCCGCCGAGAGATCGGCACTCACGATGCAGCTGGCGTAGTGCGCCATGAACGCGGCGTGCGTGAGCACGGCCCCTTTTGGGTCAGCCGTCGTCCCCGATGTATAGAGAATCTGCGCGATCCCCTCGTCGTTCGCAAGATCGATCGGCGCGGCGTCGAGCGTTTCGTCCTGTGCGACGGCGAGGATGTCGAGCGCCGCGCCCGGCCCGGCGAAGCGCGCCGCGATCGCCGCCGCGGAGGCCTCGGAACTCGCCGCGACGTTCGCCGCGAGCGCCGCGTCGCACACCAGCGCCGAGGCCCCGGACTGGCGCACGATGTAGCCGAGTTCGTCCGGCTTGAGCGCGTAGTTCACCGGTACGTGAATCACGCCGGCCCGCGTGCAGCCGAGCCACGTCAAGAGGTACGCATCGGAGTTGCGGCCGTAGGCGGCGCATCGATCGCCCGGCGCGAGGCCGGCGTCGAGGAGCCGCCTGGCGACGCGATTCGCCGCACGGTCGAGTGCCGCGAACGTCCAGGAGCGCTCGCCGAAACGGAGCGCCGCGCGCAGCGGATCCCGCAACGCCGCGCGCCGCAACCCGGCCCCGACGCTATCGGCGCGGGCGGCCGCGAGATCGGCCGGAAGATCGACGGTCATCCTTCACCTCCGAGGGCTGGGACCGTCTCGCTCTCCCGGGCCGCGCTCTCCTCTTAGCCTTAGCCGCTCGTCTTGCGCCGTCCGGCCGTTCTCGCTTTCGAGGTCAGCTCTTCCACCACGGCCGCACCGGCAAGCAGCATGTCGCCCGCCGTTTCGAGCGCGCGGCCGGCTTTCTTCGCGGTCTTCTTCGCGCCGGTCACGGCCTTCTTCGCGCCGGCCACGGCGCGCTTCGCGATCTTGCGAACGCCGGTGCTCTTCTTGGCGCTCTTGCGCGCCGTCGTCTTGCGCGGCGCGGTTTTCCGGGTTGCCCTCTTGCGACCGCTGGTGGTAGGCATCGTACGAACGTCCTCCATCGCTTCAACGGCGAGACGCGAGACGCATTATACAGAAGCGTTCCCGCCTCGCGGGTCCGACAAACGGCCGCTTGGACCGTGGACCGGCATGTCGCCCTCCGCTCGGGACTGCCGGCCCGCAGGAGTCCGCGCCCCCGGCGCGCGAGTATCCGCGGTTCTCACTTCTCGAACCCGGGGTCCCGACTCGATGGCGAAGACCACCACCGCGCAAGGGCAAGTGCTCGATCGCGCGGGCCTCAGCGGCGAACAGCTCGTCGCGATGCTCCGCAACATGCTTCTTCAGCGTCAGCTCGACAATCGCGGCTTTCAGCTCAACCGGCAGGGCAAAATTCCGTTTGCCTTGGGTTCGGAGGGACACGAAGCGGTGCAGGCGGGTGCGGCGATGGCGTTCGCGCGCGGCCGTGACGTGCTGGTCCCCTACTATCGCGATCTCGGCCTCGCGCTCGGCGTCGGGATGACCCCTTTCGAGATCCTCTCCTCGCTCTTCGCGCGCGACACCGACCGCAACGGCGGGCGGCAGTTTCCCAACCACTACACGAACAAGGATTTAGGCGTCGCCTCGATCTCCTCGATCATCGCCGGCCACTGCACGCATGCCGTCGGGATCGCCGCCGCGTTCAAGTACCGCCGCGAGAGCGGACGGGCCGTGATCAGCCCGACCGGCGAGGGCGCGACCTCGCAAGGCGAGTGGCACGAGTCGGTGAACTATGCCGCCGTCCACGAGTTGCCGATCGTCTTCCTGGTCGAGAACAACGAGTGGGCGATCTCCACCCCGCAGTCGATGCAGATGAGGGTCGCCAACGTGGCGGACAAGGCGGCCGGCTACGGTATCCCGGGCGTCGTCTGCGACGGCTTCAGCCCGATCGCGACGTACCGCGCCATGAACGAAGCGCTCGAGCGGGCGCGCGCCGGCCGCGGTCCCTCGATCGTCGAGGCCAAATGCTACCGCTATCTCTCGCACTCGACCGATGACGACGACCGGACGTATCGTTCGCGCGACGACATCGAAGCGCATCGCAAGCTCGATCCGGTGCCGCGTTTCGAAGCGGCGCTGATCGACGCCGGCGTGCTGGACGCGGCAGGCGCCAAGGCGCTCCGCCAAGACGTGCTGCGCGAGACGAACGAAGCGACCGACGCCGCCGAAGCGCAGGCGTATCCGACGCCGCAGAGCCTCTACACCAACGTCGTCGCAGGCGATTATCGCCCGTGGCAGGAGTTCGATTCTTGATGACGGCGACAGCACAGCAGACCGGGGCGACGGTGATGACCAACGTCGAAGCGGTGCGTTCGACGCTACACGACGCGCTGGTGCGCGACGATCGGGTCCTCATCATGGGCGAGGACGTCGGCGCGCGCGGCAACGTCTTCCTCATCACGAAAGGCTTCCTCGAGGAGTTCGGCCCGGAGCGGATCATCGACACGCCGCTCGCCGAAGCCTCGATCGTCGGCGTCGCCATCGGGATGGCGATGGAGGGACTGCGCCCGATCGCCGAGATCCAGTTCGCCGACTTCATCTATCCCGCGTTCAACCAGATCGTCGGCGAAGCGGCGAAGACGCGCTACCGCAGCAACGGCGACTACACGTGCCCGATGGTCATCCGCACGCCGTACGGCGGCGGCGTGCGCGGCGCCCTCTCGCATTCGGTCTCGATCGAGGCGCTGTTCTATCACGTGCCCGGACTGACGATCCTCGCGCCCTCGACGCCGGCCGACATCAAAGGTCTGCTGAACGCGGCGATCGAGTGCCCCGACCCCGTGCTGTTCCTCGAGCACAAGAAGACGTATCGCAGCGTCAAAGGCGAGGTGCCGGCGGGCTACTACACGATTCCGATCGGGAAGGCCGACGTCAAGAAGGCCGGCACGCACGTCACCGTCGTCTCGTACGGTTACAACCTGCATCAGGCGCTGGACGCGGCGAACCGGCTCGAAGGCGAAGGAATCTCGATCGAGGTGATCGATCTGCGCTCGATCCGGCCGATGGACAAGACGACGATCCTGGCGTCGGTCCGCAAGACGCGTAAGCTGCTGATCATTCACGAAGACAACAAGTTCGGCGGAATCGGCGCGGAGATCAGCGCGATGGTCGCCGAGGAAGCGCTGTTCGACCTCGACGCGCCGATCCGCCGTCTGTGCGGCCCGGACGTCCCGGCGATGGGCTACGCGCTCACGCTCGAGGAAGAATTCATGACGTCGACCGAGCAGATGGTCGACGCGATGCGCGATTTGGCGAAGTTTTAAAGGTGATGGTGATGGACCGAGCACAGCAGAATCTGTCGCGTACGAGCAGGTTGTTGCGAGGTCGGACCGGGGGCCCCACGCAACGCGTGGGGGGCGCGGAGCCTCGGGCGGAGCGCCGTTAGAATGGCCACCACGATTACTATGCCGCAGCTGGGCGAGACCGTCACTGAGGGGACGGTTGCGCAGTGGCTGAAAAAAATTGGCGACTCGGTCGAGAAGTACGAGGCGTTCGTCGAGGTTTCGACCGACAAGGTCAACGCCGAAGTGCCGTCGCCGGTCACAGGCGTGATTCGCGAACTGATCGTCAAGGAAGGCGAGACCGTTGCGACCGGTGCGCCGATCGCGATCATCGATGAAGTGAGCGCGTCGACGACGCCCGGACCGAACGGAAGCGCGTCACCTTCGGAGCAGGTTGCGGCGCAGGGCGCGGTTGACACGGGGGCCCAACGCCCAGCTCAGGGTGACGCGATTGACACGGTTGGGGCAGCGGCTGCTTCGAATGGTTCTTCGGCTGGGTCGAACGGGAACGGGCCGGGCGGGGTGCGGGTTTCGCCGGCCGTGCGGCGTTTGGCGCGCGAACATCAGATCGACGTGAGCCGCGTGCGCGGCAGCGGAGACCACGGGCGAATCACCGCGAACGACATCATCGCCGCCGCGAACGCCGGCCCCAGCGCCGGCGTCGCGGCGACGATCACGGCCGACAACCCGGAGTACGTCGCGAAGACCGCGCCCGCCAACGCGCCGGCCGCGCCAGGCCGCTCGACCTACGACAGCGCGCGGCCGGGAGATTTGATCCCGCTCACCCAGGCGCGCAAGATCATCGCGCAGCGCATGGTCGAATCGAAGCACACCGCGCCCCACGCGTGGACGATGGTCGAAGTCGACGTCACCAACGTGTGGAAATGGCGCGCGCGCGAGAAGGACGCGTTCGAGAAGACACACGGCGTCAAGCTCACCCTGCTGCCGTTCTTCATCCGCGCGGCGGTCGAGTCGCTCGCCGCATTCCCGCTGATGAACGCCTCGTACACCGATGAGGGCATTCGGGTCCACCGTGAAGTGAACGTCGGTTTGGCGATCGCGGCCGACGGCAACCTGATCGTACCGGTGATTCGCGGCGCCGACCAGCTCACGGTCAAAGGGCTTGCGCTGGCGGCGGGCGCGTTGATCGACAAAGCCCGGCGCGGGAAACTCGGCGCCGACGATCTCGCCGGCGGGACGTTCACCGTGAACAACACCGGTGCGAACGGGTCGATCCTCTCGGCGCCGATCCTCGTCCCCGGTCAAACCGGGATTGTCACGACCGAAGCCGTCGTGAAGCGTCCGGTCGTTCGGGACGACGACGCGATCGCGATCCGTTCGATGATGAACGTCTGCCTCTCGCTCGACCACCGCGTCGTCGACGGCGCCGTCGCCAGCGGATTCCTGTTCGACCTGAAGAAACGCCTCGAAGCCATGGGACCCGGAGGATCGCTCTAAGCCGTATCGCGCGGCGCGGAGCAGCGCTCCTCGCCGTGCTCGCCCTCACCGGCGGTCAAGCGTTCGCGGCGATCGACGACGAGCCCGGCGGCCTCGTCGCTTCGAGTACGACGCTCGCGCGCGTTCGCGCGCTCTTCGAACGCGCGCATTCGCACGAACACTCCCGGGCTGCGACGATTCAGGAAGATTGGCGGCTCTTTCAGGACGGAACGGTCGGCTCGTTCAAAGTGAACCGCCTGGGCCGGGATTTCCGTGAAACGACCTCGCTCGGACCGCTGACGTACGAGCGCGGACTGCTGCACGGAACGCACTGGGAGCAGAACCGCAACGGGATCACCTTCACCTTTGCGGGCGTGCACGACCAGCGTGACCTGGCGAGCGAGCGCGCGTTTCGCGATACGACCGACGACCGTGACGTGCGGCTGGTCGGCGACTCCGCGCAGTTCGGCGCGAACGTCGTCGAGGTCAATCCGTCCAACGGCCGTCACGAATGGCTTTACGTCGACAAGCGCACGGGGTATCTCGTGCGCAAAGAGTGGATCGCGCGCCGTCGCCGCTACGCGGCGAGCTTCGACGACTACCATCTGGTCGACGGCGTTCCGGAACCCTCGCGCGTGCGCACGGTCGACTCGCTCGGCAACGAACGCGAGCAGATCCTCTCGGCCCGCACGCTCGATCCGACGCCCAATCGCTCCGATCTCGACATGCCGCCGAGCCGCCGGCTCGTCGAATTCCCCGAGCGGCAGACGACGGTTCGGCTCCCGGTTCGCTTCGTCAACGGTCTCGCCGTGGTGCGTGTGATCGTCGGGCGCGGCGCGTACGACTTTCTGCTCGACTCCGGCGCGGCCGGGATCGTGGTGGATCCGAGCCTCGTCGACCAGCAAGGGTTCGAGCGGTTCGGCCAAAGGGTCGGCTCGACGCTCGGCACGTTCCCGGAATCGACGACGATCGTCCCGCAGATGACGATCGGGGGCCTGCGGATGCGCAACGTCATCGCGCGCGTCGTGACGATCCCCTTCCATGTCGACGATCGCACGCGCATCGCAGGGCTGCTGGGCTTCGACTTCTTCGCCGACACGGTCGTCCACCTGAACGTCACGAAGAATCTCGCCGAGGCGGTCGCACCCGAGCACTTCGCACGACCGGCGGAAACCGGCACGGTCGCGATCGGCCTGGACGACAAGACACCCGCCGTGCGGATGCGCGCCGGAACGGGCGTCGGGCGCGTCGTGCTCGATACCGGCGCGAACCGCACCGTGTTCGAAACCGCGTTCGCCGAGCGCGCGGACTTCGCGCCGGACCGCACGGGAACGACGATGCACCTGCGCGGGATGGGCGGCTTCGCGAACGCCGAGCCGACGCGCGTCCCCGCCTTCGAGCTCGCCGGCCTCTGGACGCGCGACGCGATGGCCGACGTCTCGAACGCGAATCTCGGAACCGACGATACCGACGGCGTGATGGGGACCGATCTCTTACGGACCTACGAGCTCTGGTTCGACTACCGCACCAGCACCGTCTACGTCCGCAAAACGAAGCGCTAGCGCTCGCGCCGCAGCGCGCGGCGAGTTCCCTCGCGGACATCGAGCAGCACCGCCGTGATGAACGGCGTCTTCCCCTCGACGTAGCTGTCGCGGTCGTCGCGGTAGCGTGCGGCCAGCTCGCGTTTGAGAGCACCGTACGCCGCGATGAGTTCCGGATCGTTGCGCAGCGCATCACGCAGCGTCAGGTGCGCCCGCAAGGCGGCGGAGCCGGCCGGACAGACGTAGAGGTGATGGCGCGCCAGACCCGGCGCGGCGCGGAACGCCTCGCGGCCCGCGATGCCGAGATCGCCAAGATGCTGGTACCCGATCGTTGCCAGCAAGCGGATCGCTTCGGTGACGTCCTCATCGCGGTGCACGACGACGTCGACGTCGACGATCGGCTTCGCGTCGAGTCCCGGCACCGCGGTGCTCCCGACGTGCTCGATCCCGACCGCCAACTCGCCCACGTGCGGCGCGATCCGCGCGCGGACCGCTTCGAACGTGCGCGGCCACTCGGAATCGTACGGCACGACGACGACCGGCTCGGCGCGTTCCGCCGACGAGATCGGATCGGGCGGACGGTTCACCGCAGCTCCAAAATCGTGGCGAGGTTCGCCGCGTCGTCGACCAGCGCTTCGATCGCGCCGCCGGCCGAGGTCATGAGCGTGGTCACGCCGGGTCCATGGCCGGCAAGATTCGACGCACCGTGCGAAACCACGCCGACCGTCACCGCGCCGGTACGGTAGACGCGGCCGAAGGTATTGTCGGCGTCGACGATCGCGACCAGGTCGCCGAGCCGCAGGCGGTCCAGGCGGTATTCGCGCACCGTCTCGTCGTCGAAGCACTGGATGTCGTAGTCGCCGCGCGCGACGGTCTGCCGGCCGAGCCCCGAACCCATCACGCGGGCCGGGACGATGCACGCGACCGGCACCGTGAAGCGGCCCGCGTCGCGCTGCGTGACGCCGAGCTTTTGGAACAGGTCGGGATCGCAGTTGAACACGCGTACGTCGCCCGCGTCGGCCAAGGCGAGGCCCGCGCCGACGGCGCGCACGCTGATCCCATCGCCGATCTGCATCCGTTCCATGACGTCGAGGGGGAAGTCGATGATCAGGTGCTCGACGCCGCCGTGCTTCCCGGTGACCACCCCGCGGGCGCCTTTGGCGTCGCCGCCGGTGACCGTGGCGACGTTGCCGATGCACGAGAACGTGGTGAAGCCGCGGTTGACGCCGTCGTCGGGATGCCGTGCGCTGACCGCGGGCTCGACGTGATCGGCCTCGTAGGCGAACGCCGAATCGCCGACTCGGACGTTGAGCGTGATACCGCCGACCGCCGGCAGGATGCGCGGAATCCCATCGGCCCCGACGTCGTACAGCGAGGAGGCGAGAAGCGCCGGCGCGACTTCCCCGCTGACGATCTGGACGACGAGGCGTTCGCGGTTGGTCTGCACCGGACTCCGATTCCGCATGGTGAGGCGACGTCCCGTTCCACGGCGAAGCGTTCCGGCGGTGCAAATCCGCAAATCGTTCACTTTCGAAGCCGCTCACGTGCTCCCGCATCATCCTGGGAAGTGCGCCCGGCTGCACGGCCATTCGTACCGGCTCGACGTCGCGCTGGAAGGCCCGCTGCAGCCCGACGGTCCGGCCGCCGGGATGATCCAGGACTTCGATCTCATCTCACGGGTCGTCAAGGAGGCGGTCGTCGGCGAGCTGGACCACCGGTCGCTCAACGACTCGATCGACAACCCAACCGCCGAAAACATCGTCGTGTGGATCTGGCACCGGCTGGCTCCGGCCTTGCCACAGTTGAGTGAACTTACGCTCTGGGAAACTCGTAAAGCATGTGTTGTTCTCAAAAAGGGCGATCCTCTTAGCCAAACCGGGTAAAGCTTGGTGGGACCCCAACCAACCGAAGGAGCCTTTCAGACCACATGATGCGCAAACTCTCCAGCCTGGCCGCCGCGGCGGCCCTCGCCTTCATCCCCCTGGCGGCGTCCGCCGCGATCACGGCCGGCACGATGCTGACCGGCAACCTCGATCAAAGCCTCAACTCGAAGGACGCGCAGGTCGGCCAGCGCTTCACGATGTCGGGCGTACACTCGCAGGACAACAACATCAACGGCGCCACGATCTACGGCCACGTCTGCGACGTGCAGCGCGCGGGCCAAGGCACGCCGGGCAAGATCCAGCTGTGCTTCGACAAATTGCGCACGGCATCAGGCAACTCATACACCCTCGATGGCCGCGCAACGAACGTCCAACAAAACACCAAGAGCAACGTCGTCAACGAAGCCGGCGGCGCGGTCGCCGGGATGATCCTCGGCAACATCATCGGCAAGAAGATCGGGACGAACTTGGGCGGCCTGCTCGGCGCGGCCGGCGGGTACGTCTACGCGAAGAACGCCAAGCAGCAAGTGACGATCCCGCAGCACGCGGTGGTCACCGTCCAAGTGCTGCGTGCGTACCGTCAGGCCTCGCACGGCTAAACGGTCTCGCATTGCTGCAGCTGGCTGAGATCTTCTACAGCGTCCAAGGTGAGGGGACGTGGACCGGGACCCCCGCGGTCTTCGTCCGCCTTGCCGGGTGCAATCTCAGCTGTGCGTTCTGCGACACCGATTACTCGCTGAAATTCATGGCCTCGGTCGACGAGGTAGTGGCGCGGGTGCGTGCGGAGGGCGGCGACTGCCCGATGGTGATCCTCACCGGGGGCGAGCCGCTCGCGCAAGCCGGCACGCCGGCGCTGATCGACGCGCTGCGCGCCGACGGACGCCGCGTGCACATCGAGTCGAACGGGACGATGCCGACCGAACTCCCCGACGACGTGTGGCTGACGGTCTCGCCGAAAGAACGCCTCGCGCCGATGATGGCGCAGCGCGCGAACGAGGCGAAGCTGATCGTCGACGGCCGCGTTCCGGAGGAGTGGGTCGCGGATTTCCCGCAGACCACCAGCATCTTTTTACAACCTGAAGGCAACAAGCCGGCCAACGTCGCGCTCGCGGTCGAGGCCGCGAAGCGCGCGCCGTCGCGTTTGCGGCTCTCGCTGCAAACGCACAAGTTCATCGGGGTGCGCTAGATCCGCATCCTGGTCGTCTGCGCCGTCGGGCGCGAGGTCGCGGCGTTGCGGCAACGGGCCGCGGTCGAGGTCGTCGCGGTCGGCGTCGGGCCGGTCGAAGCCGCGCTCGGCACCACCTGCGCGCTCGCCGCGAACAGCTACAATGCAGTGATCAATGCCGGGATCGCGGGTGGTTTCCGCGGACGCTGCACGGTCGGCGACGTCGTCGTCTGTGCGCGCGACGACTACGTCGAGCTCGGCCTGGAGGACGGCTCGGCGTTTCCCCTGCCCGGCGGCCTCGAGCTCGTGCGCACGGTGGAAGCCGACCGCAGCCTCGTTCAGCCGTTCCTCGACGGCCGCATCCCGGTCATCCTGGGACGCGGCGTGACGTCCGCGACCGTGACCAGCACCGACGAACGCGCGCTCGTCCTCGCTCACCGCTTCCGCGCCGACGTCGAGTCGATGGAGGGGTTCGCCGTGCTGCGCGCCGCGCAGGTCGCCGGCGTCCCGGCGATCGAGATCCGCGGAGTGTCGAACATGGTGGGCAGCCGAGCGAACAACGAGTGGAATTTCGACGCCGGCGCGGAAGCGGCGGTCGCAACGACCGATGCCTTGATCGACGTTCTCCTACAGGAATGATGTCCACGCACTATTCGCTCGCCTACTCGCCGTGTCCGAACGACACGTACATCTTCGCCGCGCTGACGAACGGGCTGCTGCCCGGCGCGCCGCACGTCGACGTCGTGCTCGACGACGTGGAAGCGCTCAACCGCGCGGCGCTCGAGGGCCGGCACGCGCTGACCAAGGTGAGCTACGGCGCGATTCCGTATCTGCTGAGCCGCTATCGCATCCTGCGCGCCGGCGGCGCGCTCGGGCGCGGCTGCGGTCCGCTCGTGGTTGCGCAGCCGGGCGTCGACGGCAAAGCACCCCTGCTGACCGACTTCGCCGAGGACGCGGAATTCGCGATCCCCGGCCGCATGACGACGGCGTTCGCGCTGCTCCGCCTGGCGCTCGGGCGCGAGCCGCGCGTGCGCGAGATGCGCTTCGACCGTATCGTCGACGCGGTCTCGAACAACGAGGTCGCGGGCGGACTGATCATTCACGAGTCGCGCTTCACCTACCGCAACGCCGGCCTCGTCGAATCGATCGATCTGGGCGACTGGTGGGAACGCGAGACGGGCAACGCGATCCCGCTCGGCGCGATCCTCGTGCGCCGCGACGTCGCGGACGCCGACGCCCGCGCGCTCGACGATGCGATCCGGCGCAGCCTGGCGTTCGCGCGCGAACGGGAAGGCGAGATCATCGAGTACGTGCGCGCCCACGCGTTCGAGATGGACGACGCGGTGATGCGCGCGCACATCGGCCTCTACGTCAACGCCTTCAGCGACGACGTCGGAGACGAGGGCATCGCCGCGGTCGCCGACTTCTTCGCCCGCGAAGAAGCAGGCGGGTTGATCCCGCCCGGCACGCGTCCGGAGTTCGTCGCCGCATGAACCGGCGCGCGCTTCTCGCGGGAGCCGCCGCAGCGCTCGTCGCGCCGTCCGCCGCCCGCGCGGCGCAACAGGCCGCCCCGAGCGCGGTGCCGCGCATCGCGCTCGGCGACGACGTCTTCGTGCGCGACGCTTGGCGCGAGCTGCGCGGCCGCACCGTCGGCATCGTGACGAACGCCACCGGCGCGCTCTCGACCGGTGAGCCGCTCATCGATGCGATTCATCGCAACGGCCAAATCGCGGTCAAGGCACTCTTCGGCCCCGAGCACGGCATTCGCGGCACCGCCGGCGCCGGCGAGACGGTCGGCTCGTCCGTCGACGAACGCACCGGCCTGCCGGTCTACAGCCTCTACGGCCCCACCCGGCATCCGACAGCTGCGATGCTCGAGGGGATCGACGTGCTGCTCTTCGACATCCAGGACGTCGGCGCGCGCCCCTACACCTACGTCTCGACGATGGCCTATATCATGGAAACGGCGGCGCAGCACGGCAAGGACGTGTGGGTGCTCGATCGGCCGAACCCGATCGGCGGCATCGCGATGGACGGACCCATTCTCGATCCGAAGTACAAGTCGTTCGTCGGCCTCTATCCGATTCCCGAACGCCACGGAATGACCGTCGGCGAGCTCGCGCGCCTCTTCAACGACCGCTTCGGCATCGGCTGTTCGCTGCGCGTGATCCCCATGCAGGGCTGGACCCGCGGCATGCTGTGGCCGGACACCGGCCTGACGTGGATCCCGACCTCACCCAACATTCCGTTCGCGCGCACGACGCTGGTCTACCTCGCGACCGGCCTCGTCGACGAAGCCGGGGTGAACAACGGCGTCGGCACCGCGCGTCCGTTCGAATACGCCGGCGGCTACGGCTACGACGCGGCCGCACTGCGCGACGTCCTCGCCGCGCGCAAGATCCCCGGCGTCGAATTCGAACCCGCGGAATGGGTGCCGATCCGCGGATTCTGGAAAGACAAAACCCTCGCCGGCGTTACCCTCAACGTGACCGACCCGCGCGTCTTCCCTTGCGTGCGCACTGCGGTTGAATTGATCGCTGCGGCGCGCGCGCAGGGTAGGTACCATGTCGCGCATTGGAAGATCATGGACCGCGACTGGGGGACCGACTCGGTCCGCCTCGCTCTCGACTCCGGGGCCTCGCCTGATGCGATCGTGGCTGCTTGGCGTCCGCAGCTTGCGGCGTTCGGGTCTTTGCGCGCAAAGTATCTGTTGTACTAGGGGCGGCTCGGTCGGGGGGGCGGGATGATGGTGTAACGGGGACGCTCCCTGCGCGCCATCCATGGCGCTCCGGTCACTCGGTTGCTCCGTCGCTCACGCCCTCCGGGCTCCGCTCCTGCGCAAACGCCCCGCCACGCCATCATCCCGCCCCCCGACCTCCAAGCAAGATTAGTGGCGTGAGATCACGTGACAAAAAAATAGCAGACTCCGGAGTTGCCGCACGCGCGACGCGCGTGACGCGCGGGGCACGTGCGTCGCCGCTGTCAGGCCGAGCTTGTCGAGGCCCCCACGTCGCGCATGGTGCGATGGCACCGTGGGATGCGTTTTCGATTGCGTTCGCGTGCGCGTCACGCGTCGCGCGTGCGGCAACTCCGGAGTTTGCTTATTTTTTAGGGTCTTCCGGACTTTGAGTGGGGGGACGAGAGGAAATTTGGTCCGCGGCGTAATTGACCCTTATGCGAGATACCGAGTTTCTTCGAGGGTTGCTGCGTATTGAAGACCCCTGGGACGTCACGGAG
>Ga0207416_1000412_pt1 | contig 75977 bp, 87 predicted proteins | sample PaiPotPPM11metaG_FD_184107 | JGI IMG/M metagenome (GOLD analysis project Ga0207416, IMG submission 184107) | Iron sulfur acid spring bacterial and archeal communities from Banff, Canada, to study Microbial Dark Matter (Phase II) - Paint Pots PPM... ... | reverse complement strand
ACCCTCCCCCGCAAGCGGGCGAGGTTAGGGAGGGGGCGCGGACGAAACCCGGCGCGCTGATGCAAAATCGCCCGCTGCTCATCTTCGCCGGCTGCCTTTTGCTGTTTCATCTCGCCAACGCCGCTATGCTGCCGTTGATGGGCAGCGTGCTGACCATGCGCTCGAGCCGCTGGGCGACGCTGTTGATCGCCGCCTGCATTGTGGTGCCGCAAATGCTGGTGGCGGCGCTGTCGCCCTGGATCGGCAGGCGCGCGCAAATCTGGGGACGTCGGCCGCTCCTCGTCGTCGGCTTCGCCGCGCTGCCGCTGCGCGGCATCCTCTTTGCCGTAGTGTCCAGTCCGCTGCCGCTCGTCGTCGTACAACTGCTCGACGGTGTCACCGCCGCGGTGTTTGCCGTCATGGTCCCGCTCGTGATCGCGGATCTCACGCGCGGCACCGGCCATTTCAATCTCGGCCAGGGCATCGTCGGCACGTTCATCGGCATCGGCGCCTCGATCAGCTCGACGCTCGCCGGTTTCTTAAGCGACCGCTTTGGCAGCCCGTCGGCTTTTGCCGGACTGGCGGCAATCGCGCTCGCCGGCTTGGCGGCAGTTTGCTTGCTGATGCCGGAGACGCGGCCGGCTGAGGAGGCAGCGTAGGGTGGACAAAGGCGCCAACGGGTCCGCGCAAAGCGCGGCCCGATGACAAGCTCCGCGCCGTGCCCACGCGGTCAACCGCACGGTCGTAGAGCGTGGGTTTCGCTCCGCTCAGCCCATCCTACGAAGACCTACAAAGCGGGAGCGTCGTCGGCGACGAGCCGCAGGTGCGGCGCGATCCTGTCCGCGAGGCTACGGTAGACGGACAGATAATCCTGCGCCATTCGCCGCGCTGTAAAGCGCTTCTCGAACTGCGTGCGAATTTTTGCCCGGGACAATTGGCCCAAGCGGTCGACCGCGCCGATGGCGCCGTTCTCGTCCTCCACGACGAATCCGGTAAGGCCATCGTCGAGGACTTCCGGTACTGAGCCGCGGTTATACGCGATGACCGGCGTGCCGCAGGCCATGGCTTCGATCATCACCAGGCCGAACGGCTCCGGCCAATCGATCGGCACGAGCAGGACGACGGCGCCGCTCAAAAACTCCGATTTCTCCTTGTCGCCGATCTCGCCGATATACTCGGCCTTCGACTCCTTGATCATCGGATTGATCTGATCGTCGAAATAGTCGCGATCGACCCTGTCGACCTTGGCGGCGATTTTCAACGGCATGCCGCAATGCTGCGCGATGCGGATGGCGCGATCGACGCCCTTCTCCGGGGCGATGCGGCCGAGGAACGCAAAATAGGACGGCTTGACGGGCTTCGGCACCAAGAGCCGCTCGGGCAGGCCGTGATGCACCGTGCGCACCCAGTTCGCCTGCGGCAGCGGGCGCCGCTGCGCGTTGGAGATCGACACCACTGGAATCGAGGAAAACGTATCGAACACCGGCTGGTGCTCGGGCAGATCGAGCCGCCCGTGCAACGTCGTCACGAACGGGGTGGCCTGACGGGAGAACAGCGAGAACGGATAATAGTCGAGGTGGAAATGCAGGAAGTCGAAATCGCTGGCGCTCCGGTGCACGCGTTCCAGCATCAGCATATGCAGCGCGTTGGGATCGCGCACGGCCCCGTCAAGCCGTAGCGCCCGCGGCCACACCGCCTCAAGCCGCGCCGAGGTCGTCGAGTCGCCGCTTGCGTACAGCGTCACCTCGTGTCCGAGCGCGATGAGTTCTTCGGTGAGCCACGACACCACCCGCTCCGTGCCGCCATAAAGCTTGGGTGGGATCGCTTCAGTCAGCGGGGCAACTTGAGCGATATGCATCGAATCGTCCTCTCTTTGTGCTTAGGACCCGCCAGCCCGCGATACACCCGCACAGAAGCCATAACGCGAAAGTCGGGGAAAATTTCAATTTGGCCAAGGAACTTATTTTTCGCGCGCACGGGAACTTTTGGGTCCCTGCCGCTTCGATATTATCGTTTCCAAGAGGGTTCCAAGAGGTATGTCCGACTGCATGCCGGGGTTGCCGTCCGATCGTATAAATACGATGCGTCGTACGGCCACGGCAGCGGTTGGATAAAAGCATGTGTCCGTTCGCCGCGTGGATCGCGACCGGCACGAAAAGTCACGATCCCGGTCGGAAATTTTCGGCTTCCCGGCGTTGTAGCGCTGGATGGGGCCTGCAAGCGGGCGACCAGCTTCTACGAACGGAGATCTAAGACGCATGGCCGATCTTTGCAGTTACGCGAGCCGCCCCTTTTCCTTCATATTCCGTTATCTGCGCCTGCGCCCGCTTTCGCATGCGATCGTCCTCGCGGCGGTGCTGGGTGCCGTCATCTGTTCGGTCGGCACGCAGTATGGCGTCAAGTATCTGGTCGATACGCTGTCGCGCGGGGCGAGCGCCGACGTATGGACGGCGTTCCTTCTGCTCGGCTCGCTGATCGCCGCCGACAATCTGTTATGGCGCGTGGCGAGCTTTGTCGCCAATTTTACCTTCGTTGCCGTCACCGGAGATCTGCGGCGCGATCTGTTTCGCCATCTTACCGGCCATTCGCCCGGCTACTTCGCCGACCGTCTTCCCGGCATGCTGACCAGCCGGGTGACCGCCACCGCGAATGCCGTGTTCACGGCCGAGAACATGTTCGTCTGGAACGTGCTGCCGCCGTGCGCGGCAACGTTGGCGGCGATCGCTCTCGTTTGCACGATCAGTCTGCCGATGGCCCTGAGCCTTGCGGTCATTGCCGGCATCATGGTCTGTTTGATGTTTCGGCTCGCGGCCGCCGGCCGGCCGCTGCATCGCGACTTTGCCAGCAAGGCGGCGGCGGTCGACGGCGAGATGGTCGACGTGGTGAGCAATATGCCGCTGGTGCGCGCGTTTGGTGGTTTCATGCGCGAGCATCGCCGGTTCGACGCCACCGTCGATCGCGAGCTGGAGGCGCGCCGCCGCAGCCTTTTCTATCTCGAGAAGCTGCGCGTCTTTCACGCCGCGGTGACGATCGTGCTCACGCTCGGGCTGCTCGCCTGGGCAATCATGCTGTGGGATGAGGGCGAGGCGACGACCGGCGACGTGGTGCTCGCCTGCACGCTCGCTCTCGCCGTGCTGAGCGCGACGCGCGATCTGGCGGTGGCTTTGGTCGACATCACCCAGCATTTCGCCCGGCTTGCCGAGGCGGTGGCGACGCTCTTGGTGCCGCACGAATTGCGCGACCATCCGCAAGCCGAGCCGCTTGTCCGGCGCGGCGCCAGCGTGAAGTTCGAGCGCGTCACCTTCCGCTACGGCGATGGCCAGCAGATTTTCGAGGACTTTTCACTCAGCTTTAAGCCGGGCGAGCGCGTCGGCCTGGTCGGCCATTCCGGCGGCGGCAAATCGACTTTGTTCGCGCTGTTGCAGCGCTTCTACGACGTGCAGAGCGGACGCATTCTGCTCGACGGCCAGGATATCGCGCGGGTGACGCAGGAAAGCCTGCGCGAGGCCATCGGCGTGGTGCCGCAGGACATTTCGCTGTTTCACCGCTCGGTCATGGACAACATCCGCTACGGCAGGCCGGACGCCTCCAGCGACGAGGCGCTCGAAGCCGCGATCAGCGCGCGCTGCGACTTCATCGAGACGCTGCCGGACCGCATGCGCACCATCGTCGGCGAACGCGGCGTCAAACTTTCCGGCGGGCAGCGCCAGCGCATCGCCATAGCGCGCGCGTTTTTGAAAGACGCACCGCTCCTGTTGCTCGACGAGGCCACCTCGGCGCTCGACAGCGATTCCGAGGAAATGATCCGCGAAGCCTTGGGCCGGCTGATGCGCGGCCGCACCGTCATCGCCATCGCCCACCGGCTCTCCACCGTGCGCAATTTCGACCGCATCGTCGTGCTGCAGACCGGCCGCGTCATCCAGGACGGCCCGCCGGACGTGTTGGTCCGTCGCGAAGGGCTTTACCGCGAGCTCGTGCAGCGCGAGATGAATCGCCTGGCCCGGCAGGCGGCGTAGGTTCGCAACAAGTCTACCGGCGACAGCGAGAGCCCACGCAACCTTTGCTCTACGCCGCGACAGCCTGCGGCAGGATCGGCGCGTCGGCGTCGAAGCGCTTGCCAACGCGCAGGCAGAAAGCGGGGCGTAAGAGCCGCTCGGCGACGACCTCAGTGTTCTCGTTGTCGCGCAGAATGAAGCGGCCGCGATCGTCGAACAGCACCGACACGTCGGCGGCGTAGCCTAGCTTGAGCGCGCCGAGCCGGTCGGTCAAGCCCAACATCTGCGCGGGATGCAGCGTCACCATCGGCACCACGTCCTCGAGCGGAATGCCGAGCGCCAGCATCGAGCTCATCGCTTGCGTCAAGGAAAAGCGCGCCTGGCCGCGGAACGGATGGTTGTCGTCGTCGTAGTGCTGCGCCGGCGTGCCGGCCGGCGCCGGAACCTCGGTGTTGTAGCCGTGCATGTCGGCGCCAAGCGTGTGCGGCACGATTCCGGCCGCCAGCGCCTTGCGGGCGATGCGATACGAGAAATGGCTGCCGTGGCCGACGTCGACCTTGAGTCCGCGGTCGAGCGCGGCGCGGATGACCTTGTGCACCTCGCCCCGCCGGTTGACGAAGCCGCCGGGATGGCGCGTGAACGGATGAGCGAGAATGTCGCCCGGGCGCAGCACGGGAATGACGCGCTCCATGATCGTGTCGGCGTCCTCGCCGTTGGCGCCGCTCTCCGGCAAGCTCCAGAGCGTGCCGAAATGCACGTAGAGCGGAAGATCGGCGCGCCGCCCGATCTCCGCCGACATTTCCAGAACTTTGATGCCCCAGCGCGCGAAGCCGCCGATCTCGGCGTGACCTTTGATGCCGCGCACGACGTCCTTGTTGGCGTTGGCCGACGCAACCGTCGCGTCGATGTCGACGCCGGAGGGGCTATAGAGATTGGGGTAGTAATGGCCCTCGAGGCCGCCCACCAGATATGCCGACAGGAAGGCATAAACCTGCGTCTCGGCCTTCTCGACGACAAAATGCCGGAAGCCCGGCAGCGTCATGCAGGACGGGCCGCCCTGGTCGACGACGGTGGTGACGCCAGAGCGCACGCCGACCATGTCGGCGTTCAAGCCGAAGCGGCCGGTGACGTACCGATAGACGTGGGCGTGCGTGTCGATCAGGCCCGGCAGCACCAGCTTGCCGGAAACGTCGATCGCTTCGCGCGCGCTCGAAGGCGGGATGGCCGCTTCGACCGCGGCGATGCGGCCGTCGCGGATCGCCACGTCGCGAATGCCATCGATGCCGGACGCCGGGCAAATCACCCGCCCGCCGCGCAGAAGAAGGTCGTATTTGGGGTTCTCAGGCATCGGTTTTTTTCCTCGCTCGCCGACCGTGGTTCGCGCAGCATTGGGCAGGCACGGCGAGCTGAATTCTTGGCCTTTGACGCATCGGCGCGCAAGACGCAGGGCGGCGCGGCTCCGCTCGCCCGCACCGAGACCGTCGTGCGCAGCCTGCTCGGGATCAAAAGCAATCGCCGGCGCCCCGGAACCCGGAGGGTTGCGCACAACTGCTTGATTCAGATTTAGAATTTGGTTGAGCGCGAGCAACTGGAAACCAACGTTCTCCTCGTATCCCTGCATGATCCTGCGAATTATTGCGAAACCGGCCGCATGCGCAATTTAGACTATTTTGCACTAAACCGCTCCGCTTTAGGGAAGCTGCCAGACTCTTCTCGAGGAAGGCGGTGAAGCTGCCCAAGACTCAGTATCCCATTTTGAATTCCTGAGCTTCTGCGGCGAGCTGATCGAGCACCTTGCGCCGCTCCGCATCGATGTTCTCCTTGTATCGCAGAACATCCTCGAAGCGGATGCGTCGATGGGTCCCCACCAAGCGGAAGGGAAGCTTCTTCTGCTCAAGGAGCTGAATGAGGAACGGCCGCGACACTTTCAAAAATTCGGCCGCCTGTTGCGTGGTGAGCTCTGCATTCTGAGGAACAATCGTGACCGCGCGGCCCGATGCCATATCCTCCAGGATGGCCTGGAGGAGCCTCACTGCACCGACCGGCAGCTCGATCGTTTCCTCTTGGCCGGCAGCGCGGACACGCAGAGTCAGGGGAAGCCCCCGACGGGCCAACGGGGCGAGCCGCTGTCCCGACGCACGCGCGAGCTCCATGTCCGCCTTGGAAGGGGGAACGCTCGTCTGTGCTGCGGTGGTCATGGCTCTTCTCCTCGTAATCTGGTGCCACTGCCATTATGGGCACTCCAGCCTCTAAACGCAATATCCGAAACATATGAAATTATCGAAAACCTGGTGGGAAATAACCTTGAGGGCCCCAGTATAATCGCAAATATGGCAACGCCGCCAAGCCTTTGACTTGACGGCGAATTTGGTTGCGGGGGTAGGATTTGAACCTACGACCTTCAGGTTATGAGTGGGGTTCAACCGACTGCGATTACTTGCGCTAAACTTCGAAATAGCCCGACGTTTCCGTCGCTTCCGCCGATTTCACCTTCTCTCAACTTTCGCAGTATTTCGCGCCACGTCGCGCCCGTTCCTTCCCTCTTGCTTCCACAGTGCTTCCAGAATTCGCCACGCTTAATTTCTGGAAGCAGAATAATCCAAGCGATTCCAGAGTCCTGACTGCGGCGTACCGAAACATAAGCGCTTTCGCGGGCGCCTCGACGCCTGCCAAGTCCGTTACTTCCCGCGTTCGATTCTGCACGTCGTGTTCTGCCGTTCAACAGAAATAGCGCCACATCAACTCAACGCCAAGCGTCCGCACATGTCTTCCAGAAATAAAGTCGCGTCGTTTTACGTTCAATGCAAGTTGCCGCGGGTGGTCGCTTGGCCGCGCAAGGTGCCGAGCTGTTGCTTGCGCCAATTCTTCACCGCAATCGCAATTGCGTTGAGGTCGGCCTGAACTGCGCGATCGACCTCGGGAAATATCCCGGCAAGCTCGGCGAGCATAGCCGCGTCCTCCGGTCCCGGCGGCTTGGCGAACGTGTTGCGCGTCGTGGCAAGAAGCTCGATGCCCTTCTCGATGCGCACAAGGAGATCGCCGACACCCGGCGGTACGTCCATTTGCCGATTGCCGCCGGTGAAGCCGTGCATGAAGCCGTCGTAAAGCTCTTCGACACGAAGGTTGGCAGCCGCATGCAAGGCCTCGCGGGTATCGACCTTGTCGACCTTCCGCAGCTTCAGCGATCCGTCCTGAAAACGAGCGACATTGTTCCACAAGCTCATCAAGGCTTGGAAAAACGCATTCACCTCCTCACTATCGTTGAAAGTCGGTAGACCATTCGGCCAGAAACTCTCGATCGTCTTGATCGGCGAAGCCTGGAGCGAAGGACTCACAATCTCACCCCAGAACCGCATACGGATGACATGGAACGGCAGCGGACAACGGTAGCGTTCCAGCAACCGTTTCAGGGCAGCGTCGCCTGCGTAGGGGAATTTCGGCTTCGGCATTTGAGTACTGCTCCGAATGCCGACGCTTGCGCCGCTGCCTCGCGTCAGATGAACTGGTCGAACGGCTCAATCGCCTTGACGGTTGCGAGAAGCCCTTGAGCTCGGAGCGTGTCGAGATAATCCTCAACCGATTTCGGGGGATTCTTCAATCGCAGGCGCACCGTCCTCACGGCTTGCAGGAAGACAGACTGGGACAGATGAAACCCGCGCGTCAAGAACTCGTCCGGGTGCTGTGCTTCGATTCCCCAGCGATCGAGTTTTTCGGCGGGGAAGTCCTTGAGATTGACCGTGACGATGAGATCGGCGCGACCCTTGATTGCGGCGGCGAGCACGTGGCGATCATCGAGATCAGGTAACTCCAGGACATCAATGAGCCGCTCGAAATCGGTCACCAGCGCATCGCGGGCATGCGCATTCATCAGATCGCGTGTTCTCTCGAGCTGCGCGCGAGTCAGATCAGGACGATTCTTGAGGACGGACCTGATCCATTCCTCCTGCACCGCATCCGACCACTGGGCGCGGTAGAGATCCGCGACAGCGAGCTCGAGAAGGAGGTCGCGTAGCGGCGCCGGATAGAGAACGGAGGCGTCGAGGAAGGCGGTGAAACTGCCCAAGGCTCAGTATCCCATCTTGAGGTCCTGAGCTTCTGCGGCGAGCTGATCAAGCACCTTACGCCGCTCCGCATCGATGTTCTCCTTGTATCGCAGCACGTCCTCGAAGCGGATGCGCCGGTGGGTCCCCACCAAGCGGAAGGGAAGCTTCTTCTGTTCAAGGAGCTGAACGAGGAACGGCCGCGACACATTCAGAAAATCGGCCGCCTGTTGCGTGGTGAGCTCGGCATTCTGAGGGACGATCGTGACCGCGCAGCCCGATGCCATATCCTCCAGGATGGCCTGGAGGAGCTTCACTGCACCGGCCGGCAACTCGATCGTTTCCTCCTGACCGGCGTCGCGGACACGCAGAGTCAGGGAAAGCCCCCGACGGGCCAGCGGGGCGAGCCGTTGTCCCGAGGCACGCGCGAGCTCCACGTCTTCCTTCGAAGGCGGAACGCTGGTCTGTGCTACGGCGGCCATGGCTCTTCTCCCATAATCTCACGCTACCGCCATTATGGTCACTGGAGCCTATAAACGCAATATCCGAAACATATGAAATTATCGAAAAGCCAGTGGGAAATTTTGATTATGACCGGTTTTCCGACTTCGCGCGATTGCGCGTAATTTCCTTTTCTTTCGTTATTGCAATATCTTAGTTGACTAAAGGCGCCACCGTCCCCACTCTGGTTTGCGAAGTTCGGTTGCGGTTTTCGCCCTCTCGCTTCGACTACGCTTTCACCGGTGGGCCGCGATCGAAACCGGGAAGCGGACAGCACCTCATGCCGAAGCTGACCAAACGTACTATCGAAGCCGCAGAGATAAGAGCCTCTGAATATTTCCTGTGGGATGCCGAGGTGCCGGGCTTCGGGCTGCGCGTGTTGCCGAGCGGTCGCAAAGGCTACGTCGTGCAATACCGCGCCGGACGCCGACCACGGCGCATCAGCCTCGGTCCGAGCACGGTGCTCCCTTGCGAACAGGCGCGCACCCGCGCCATCACAATCATTGCCGCCGTTCGGAACGGCGACGACCCGGCCGCAAAGCGGGACACCGACCGGCAAGCGATCACGGTTGCCGAGCTCGCTGAGCGATTCGATCGCGAGCACATCTCGGTGCGGCTCAAAGAGAGCACGGCCAAAGGTTATCGGCGGATGATAGAGCGCACAGTGCTTCCGGCGCTCGGTCGCCACCGCGTGATCGAGGTCACCCGAGCCGACATCGCCGAGCTGCATCACAACATGCGGTACATCCCGTATGACGCCAATCGCTGCATGGAGATCATCTCCAAGATGTTCAGCCTTGCAGAGATGTGGGGACTGCGGCCGGACGGCAGCAACCCGCGCAAGCACATCAAAAAATACCCAGAGGAAAAACGTGAGCGGTTCCTCAGTGCTGCCGAGCTTCGCCGCGTTGGCGAAGTGCTGCGGGAAATGGAAGAGGAAGGCGTCGAATTGCCCGCTGGCATTGCCGCGGCACGACTGCTGATGCTGACCGGTTGTCGCCTCGGCGAGATCATGCGGCTGAGATGGGAGCACGTCGATATCGAGGGTCGGGCACTTCGTCTACCGGACTCCAAAACCGGAGCGAAGACCGTGCATCTGGGTCAGCCCGCCGTCGATGTACTAAAGGCGATCGAGCGGATCAAAGACAACCCGTGGGTCATCACCGGCACGCTACCGGGCGCACCGCTCTACGATTTGCAACCATTCTGGCAACGCGTGCGCGCGCGAGCCGGCCTGAAGGATGTCCGCATTCACGACCTGCGTCACACGTTCGCTTCGACGGCTATTGCTGCAGGCCAAGGGCTGCCGATCATCGGCAAACTCCTCGGACACACTCAAGTGCAGACGACGGCGCGGTATGCTCACCTGGCAGCCGACCCCATGCGGCTCGCCGCGAACCAAGTGGCGCAGGAGATCGCAAACAGCTTGAACAGGGGCGCCGCCTAATGCTGATTGTCAGAGCCGCCTCGCCGCCCAGATAACACGGCCAACGACATTTACCTCCTCGGCGCTGCGCTCATAGGCCTGGTACTCAGGGTTCACCGATTTGATGAGGACTTTTGGCGGATCCGAGTTGGGGATGTGCTCGATCCGCTTGGCGACGAGACCCATGCCGTCCCAGATCACGAAAATGCCTGGCGGAACGGGCACGCGCTGACTGGTATCGAGCAGGATTCGATCGCCGCTCGACAGCAGCGGCTCCATTGAGTCGCCATCGACGGTGATCATCCGGAGCTCATCGGGTGGCGCCCGAAACTCGTGCCGCACGACTGCCTCGGGAAACAACCAGGTCACCTTGGTCTCTTCGAGGCCGTCGTTGATCGCGCCGGGCCCGGCAGAAGCGCGCACATCGATCTCGGCAATACCGACGAAGCCGTTCGGTACGTGAGGCGTCGGCGCCTCGACACTCTCCCCGTCCGTAATGCGCTTCGACCGTGGCTTGCGCTGTGGCGCCTCGCGGTGGCGCAGCTTCGCCTCGTCCACATCGAGACGCTTCGCCAGTTGCTCACGGACATCCTCGGGCAAGACCTTCGGGGTTCCCCGCCAGATGAATTGGTGCAGGTACGCGGCATTGCGGCCGAGTCCGAGCGACAGGTGCTTCAGATCGGTACCGCGCTCCTGAACCAGCTTGAGGACGCGCGTCCGCACGGGATCGAGGTCCATGGCCTAACTCCTTGATTCGATTGGATAGGAAATTAACAACTTTTTCCAATTGACGCAATAGGCCGATTAGGATTTTCTACCTCCTATCATGACAACGAACAGCAGCCAGTTTCGCGAGCAGGTAGAGGCATTTCTGCAGGCTCACGGCTTCAAACCAACCGAATTCGGTCGCCAAGCCGTTGGCGATCGATCGTTCGTACTGAACCTGAGACGGGGCCGGTCCCCGACGCTGGCCACGGTCGACAAGGTCCTCTCGTTCATGACGGCCGTTGAGACAGCCGAACGCAAGCGCGCCGGCCAGCGGAGGTGCGCATGACCGATCGGCCGATCAAGCACCTCAATCAGACCGAGCTCTCGCGCCGCTGGAACATCTCGCCGCGCACGCTGGAGCGGTGGCGCTGGCTCGGCCAGGCGCCGCGATTTCTGAAAATCGGCGGCCGGGTCGTTTACCGCCTCGAAGAGATCGAGGCGTTCGAAGCGCAGCAGACGCGGGCAAGCACGACAGCCGACGCGTCGTCCCGGTCAATCGATCATCAAGCGGGCGCGATCTCAAGGACGGCATGACTATGGCGACTCGCATGACGAGCAATGTCACCCGGTTTCCTGCAGCCCGGCTGTACCTCAGCGAGATCGAACTGTGCGGCTGGCTCAGTCAAGCCGAGCCGGGCGAGACGATCGAATATCACCGCGGGTTTCTCGGGATCGATCGCACGCCCCACGGCCTGCCGATGCCTCCCAAGGATCGCGACGATTTCGTCAAGATGACCGAACGAGCCTTGACGCTCGCCGAGCAAGATCTTGTCCACCTCGTCCAGCGCCGGCTCGGCGCCGACACCTTCAGCTATCTCGCCATCGCGCGAAAACGGCGGGCCGGCGTGGCGCTCTCATTTTCCACCCTGTTTGCCGAGAAGGCCGCCTGATGACACTGGCGCTGACGATCTTTTGCGAGTGCAGGAGGCTGTCGTGAGCGACGCCTTTGCCAGCCACGGCATCGAGCATCTCTCGGCATCCTCGCTCAATCTCTGGGCGGCACAGCCGGCGCTCTGGATCATGGAGCGGCTTCTCGGCCGTCGCACGCCCTATGGCATTCACGCGGCGCGCGGCAAAGCCGTCGAGCACGGCGTTCATCTCGGGCTGAGCAATCCTCGCCTCGCGATTGAGGAATGCATCGAAGCGGCCGAGCGGGAGTTCATTCGCCAGACGGCATTAAGCGCCGACCCGCGGCGAGAGGAGGAGCGCAAGAAACTGGCCGGCTGGGTGCGCGGCGCTCTGGCCGAACTTCGCCAATACGGAATGCCCGACGGCTATCAGGAGAAGATCGATCTCCGACTCGATGACATTCCGATCCCGCTCCTCGGCTACATCGACTGGCGCTTTTCCGAACACGGACTGATCGTCGATCTCAAAACCACCGAGAGGTTTCCGCCGCACATTGGCGATGCCCACGGTCGCCAAGGCGCCGTCTATGCATCGGCGCACGGCAATTTCGGGATGCGCTTCGCCTACGCCAAGCCGGCGCCCGGCAAGACCGATCGGCGGCAAGTCACGGTCTACGAGATGTCCGGCGATGACGTGCGCTGTCACCTCGCCGCCCTGCGGGCGATCGCGCTGTCGCTCGGTCGATTCCTCGCCATCTCGAACGACCGGCACGAGCTCGCGGGGATGATCGTTCCCGACTTCGATTCGTTCTGGTGGTCCGAACCGGCCGCGCGCGCGGCGGGGCGGGAAGTCTTTGGTTTCTGAAACGACTCTCAACGCGAAAGGAGAAACGCAATGGGTCTCAACATCGGCGGTTCCGGCATCGTCAAGCCCTACGTCAAATACAATGCCAAGGCGGACAAGTGGTTCGTGCGCTCGCCGGAAGGCGGCGACGCGGAAATCACGCGTCCCACCTTCCTGATCGACCTCAAGAACATCCGCACCGGGTGGCTGCGCTTCCGCGAGGGCCAAGCGCCCGAGCGCGTCATGGACCCATCGCTCGACCGCGTCGCGCCGAGCCCGGCCGAGGACTTCAAGCGCGGCTTCGTGGTCACGGCGTTCAGCCAGAAATTCTTCGGCGGAGCAGTCGAGTTCTCGTCCGCATCGATCCACCTCTCGAACGCGCTGCGCGACGTCTATGCGGCGTATGAGGACCAGAGCGGCAAGGCCGAGAACCGCGGCAAGGTCCCGGTGGTCGCCTGCACCGGCTCCGATCCGATGAAGGACAAGTACGGCACCAACTACCGGCCCCGCCTGGAAATCGTGAAGTGGATAGATCGTCCGGCGGGAATGGCGGACGCAAGCCCGGTCGATGATGCAGATGTCTGGAAGAGTAATGCGCCTGCCGCGTCGCCGGGACCCGCGCGGCACGTCGCACCACCGGCTGCACCACCGGCTGCGCCGACTGCGACGCCGGCCATCGATCCGGCCCTCGAAACGGAATTCTGATCATGAACCTTGGGCACAATGGCGGCCACGCCGGCGCGCTGCTCGTCGACTTCGTCGAGGGCGTCGAGAAGCTCGAAGAAGAGAAGCGCCTGGTCGCGGAGCATATTCGCGAGACAAAGATTCGCGCCAGGCGCGCCGGCTTTGATGTCAAGGTGCTCAACCAGATGCTGCGCGAGCGCCGCATGTCGGCGCTCGAACGGCAGGACTTCCAATCGCTGTGCGAGCTCTACCGCGCGGCGCTCGGGATGCTCGACGGCACGCCATTAGGCGAAGCGGCGCGCAAGCGCCTCATGGGCGAACTGCCGCCGGAACCAGAAGAAGGTCCGCCCGGTGACACGCCGGCGCCGACGTCGGGTCAACTCGGCCAGGACGAGATGGAAACGGCGCGCGCGGCCGGATGCGAGGCAGCGCGCGCAAGCAAGCGGATCGTCGACAACCCGTATCTTTCCGACGACCCGCGGCGGGCAGCGTGGGACGAGGGCTGGTGTGCCGAGACCGGCACCGACGGCATGGAAGTGCCCGAGGCGTGGCGGCGTCGCAAATCGAAGGAAAAGCGCGAAGGCGCGCCGGACGAGGAGTCCTCCGATCCGAAGCCGGATGGTGATGATGGCGACGGAGGCGCGGCATGAGCGCGGTCCATCCGCTTGCCGACGAGCTGATTGGCTCGCTGACGGAGAACGGGACGTTCACGCGCGAGGAAGCGATTGCGTTGCTCCGATCGGTTACGGCCGATGACAATGAGTCGCTTCCCGACAGCATCGAGCGGGTGGTCACTTGGGCGCGGCGCGTCCGTGTCGAGCACGAAATCCTCGCCACGATCCTGACTCTCGGTACCCACGGAGCCGTTGAGATTCGTCCATCGGCCGAAGGCGACGGCGTGACGATGCGCCCGCTCCTCGATCCGAGCGCGTATGAGATTTGCCCATGAGACGCGACGTGCCCATGCCGGCATCGCACCGCGTCGACGAGATGCGCAGCGCAGTGGATTCGCTCAAAGCGTTCGCCGATGTCCTAATGCCGACGGATGCCGAGGAGCCGATCCTGGCGCCGAGCGTTCGCGCCGCCGTGTTCGAGTGGCTGACTGAGGTACGCGCCGCTGGCGATCTTGCCGATGCAGGACTCAAACCTCGTCGCACCGCGTTGCTCTACGGGCCGCCGGGTTGCGGCAAGACCACGCTCGCGCACCATTTCGCGGCGCGTCTCGGTCTGCCGCTCGCCTGCGTGCGCTCGGAAAGTCTGATCGGCAGTCTTCTCGGATCGACCGGGCAGAACATCGGCAAGCTGTTCGACGCCATGGCCGCGACCGAAGGCAAGGTCGTTATCTTCTTCGACGAGGTCGATGCGCTTGGCGGCCGGCGGATGGACGATCAAGGCGCCTCTGTCGAACGCGCCAGTTCACTCAACGTGCTGCTGCGCCGGATCGAGCGGTTCAACGGCACCGCGCTTGCCGCCACCAATCGCCAGGACTTTCTAGACCCGGCCCTTTGGCGCCGGTTCGATATGCAGATCTCCGTCGATCTTCCCGGGTCCGACGAACGCTTCGCAATTCTTCGCCGTTATGCCGCGCCGTTCCAGCCCACCGACGACGACATCGATCTGCTTGTCAAACTCACGGGCGGAGCCTCCCCGGCGCTGCTGCGCGGGCTCATGGAGGGCGTCAAGCGCACGTTGATTGTCGGACCGAAGATCGGCCGAAGCACCGACGATCCGATCGCGGTGTTCGGCTCCGTCGTTGCTGCTGTAGCGCCGGCTCCCGAATACACGCCACCGCGCCTGTGGGCCGTAGCGGAAGCCGTCAGCGAGCTCGATGCCTTCACCTGGCCGATGCCGCGCCGTGACGCCGCATGACAGATGCCATGTCAACCGCCGTGACGCCAATTCTCGAACCCGATTCCGCTGCGATGGCACGCCAGCTGCAGCACCTCGTCGAAGGCGATCTCGACGGCGCGCACAACGGGACGATCGAGCTTGCCTGGAACGATCCCCGCGGCGCGCTCTCCTGTGCGGAAATATTCGGCACCGACGAGATCGATGAGCTGATCGAGCGCGCCGTCGCGCTCAATCGCACCCCTGGCGTCAACGTCTATGTCGGCGCGGCGCTGCGCCGTCCTGATATGTCCAAAGGCCGCAGGGCGTCGGACAGCGATTTCTTCGCCGCGCCTTGCGCGTGGTCGATGTCGATGCGGATACGGTTACCCCGGCCGTTGCTTGTGCCAAGCGGCTCGGCGCCCCGCCAACAATGACCGTTGTCACCGGCCGTCACCCGCATCTGCGCGTGCAGATGTGGTGGAGATTGCACGAACCCTGCCGCGACTCGGCCGCGCTGCGCGCACTCTGCGCCGCGGCGGCAAGCACGCTCGGCGGCGATCCGAGCGTTGCCAATCCCGGGCGCGTGTTGCGGCTTGGCGGCTCGGTCGCATGGCCCAAGAAGGAAGGCCGAGTCCTTGAACGCACCGAGGTGCATATCCCGCGCGACGGCCGGCCGGATGATTATTTCTTCGAGCAGCTCGTGCGTACGTTCGCCCCAGGCCCGGAATTGCTCGCGCAACCTGCTGTTCGCGCCGCTTTTTCGAACGCGGCTCCCACCGCCCAAGACGATGCTCCGGCGGAAAGCGGAACGCTCGCTATCGGCGGCTTGTCCGTCGATGCAGCATTGGCGGCAGTTCGGCGCGGTAACCGCTGGCACGATCATGCGGTGCGGCTCGTTGCCCACTGGGTCGCGCGCGGCTGGTCCGACGTGGAGATCCTTGCGACTGCCGAAGGCCTCACGCGTCCGGGTTGGACGCACGACCAAACATGTCGCGACCTTGCGCGCATGATCGAGGGCGCGCGCCGCAAGTGGAATCTCCGCAACCCCACGCATGAGATTAGCGAAGCCGAGCCTCCGCCGCCTCCCGATATCGCCTGGGTGGAACGCCTCGACGCGGCGATGATCCCGCGGCGGAGATGGCTGATCGGCTCATTCGCAATCCGCGGTCATCTTACGGTGCTCGTCGCGCCGCCCGGCGCCGGCAAGTCGACGCTCGGTGTCGCGCTCGCGGTGGCCGCCACGGCGGGCCGTGACGATCCGATCGCCGAAATCGTGCACGAGCGCATCAAGGCGTGGGTTTGGAACAACGAGGACGACCTTGATGAGCTGCGCCGGCGCCTCGCCGCGGTTATGCAACACTGGTCGATCGGCATCGAAGATATCCGCGGTCGTCTCGGGCTCAACTCGGGTGCGGATCGGCCAATCCTTGTCGCGAGAGCGAACCGCGACGGCCGCGTCGTGCGTCTGCCCGACATCGATGCGATTGCTGAAAGAGTAAAGGCAAACGACATCGCGCTGCTTGTCATCGATCCCTTTGTCGAAACCCACGAGGTCGACGAGAACGACAACGCGCAGATCCGGATCGTCGCCGGCATGTGGCGCGACGTTGCTCGTCGCGGCGATTGCGCCGTTGTGCTCGTCCACCACACCGGCAAGCCGCCGACGGCATCGGCGGACGCCTGGGCAGGCTCGCTCTCGGCGTCTCGCGGCGCGTCTTCGCTTGCCGGCATCGCCCGCATCATGCGCACGCTGTTCGCCATGTCGAAAGCCGATGCCGAAGCGCTCGGACTCGATCCAGCCGACCGCCATGCCTGGGTGCGGCTCGACGACGCCAAGGCAAATCTTTCGCTCGCGACGCCAAAGGCGAAGTGGTTTCGCCGAACGAGCGTGATTATCGCCAATGGCGACGAAGTCGGCGTGCTGGCGCCAGGCGATCCGGCGCCGCCGGAAGAATCAAAGCCGGACCCCGATCTGGAGGCTGCGGTCATTGCCGAGATCGATCGGGCCTGGCGCGCCGGCGAACCCTATGGGGCGCATCCGCGGTGCGGCGACCGCTTCTATGGTCGCTCGCTCCCGCGCCGGCTCGGCAGGAGCGCAAGCGCCGTGCGGGACGCTGTCGAAGCGCTGCTCATCCGTCGCCTTGTCAGAGAGGTCGTCCATTCCCATCGGCTCAAAGGGCTTCAGGTCGCCCGCTTCGATGAACGCGGGGCGCCCGATCCGGAACACGGGGAGGCGCCCGATGGCGAATGAGACAGGCGCGCAAAGATCCCGGAAACTTCGGAAACATGCTCAGCAAGCCTTTGATTTCATTGATGCGGTATCTTCTCGGAAACGTGGAATCTTGCTCTCCAAGCTGTTGATTTTGCTTGTTTGGAAATTTGGAAACTTCCGGCTCCCCCTACGGGGGAGAAGCGCGTCGCGCCGTGTTGCGCGCGCCGCGCTCTCGTCGGGGGATGTCCGATGACGGGCATCCTCGACCCTCTGGCGCAGGCATCTGTCGAATGGCTTGATGAGATCGTCATCGGCTTCGAACGCAAGTGGGGCATCGACCGCCTCGCCAAGCTCGTCGATCCCGCCCTCGCCGTTCGGTTCCGCGCGCAGGCCGACAAGCTCAACGAGGCGCTAAGCTCCGCTCGGCCAGACGCCGTCAAAGCACAAGCGGCGGCGATGGTGCGTGCCTGGTGTGCTCTCGATGCCGCCGCGACTGCCGCGAGCGCAACTCCGTTCTCGCCGCTTGTTTGGGAAACCACGCTGCCTTCGAGCGGTGAGATCGTCGCGATCGTCCGTGACGAAGACGAGACGCTCGCAATTGCAAAGGACCGCCGCGGAGCAGTGTGGACGCTCGCCGAAGTCGCAATCGCGATCGAAGCATTCGGCGAGCAGGTTCGCGCAACGAAAGCGGCGTTTCCAGGCGCGCTGGTCAAGGCGGTACGACCGCGATCACTCAACATCGACGCGACGCCGCGCCCGCACCAAGTGGGTCCAAGCAAGCAAACAACGCGAACCCCGCGCCTCGCCGGCGGCAGATGGCCATCGGTCGCTGGAGCAACAAGCCGCGCGCCGCCGTTCAACACACCGTCCACGAAATCGCCCGTCGATTGGGAACGCGGCGACGAGATCCCGTTCTAGGCCCGCACTATGAGCATTGCTTCGAGGGAGCCCCCGCATGTCTTTGAGTTTGTCCACCGCTCGCACAGATGCAACCCCACCCTTCGTCGGCGTCGCCTCGCGCGCGATCCTCTCGCTCGACCTCGGCACCACCACTGGCTGGGCGATGCAGCTCGCGGACGGCAGGATTGAAAGCGGAGCCACCTCGTTCCGTCCAAGCCGCTACGACGGCGGCGGCATGCGTTACCTGCGCTTCCGCAGCTGGCTCGCCGGCATCGTCTCGGATGCGGCGGGCATTGAAGCAATCTACTTCGAAGAGGTCCGCCGGCACCTCGGCACCGATGCCGCGCATCTCTATGGCGGCTTTCTCGCGACATTGACCGCCTGGTGCGAGCAGAATGCAATTCCCTACGAGGGCGTGCCGGTCGGAACGATCAAGCGTCACATTACCGGCAAGGGCAACGCCGACAAGCAAGCCGTGATCGAAGCCGTTCGAGCGCGCGGATATCGCCCGGCCGACGATAACGAGGCGGACGCCATCGCGATCTTGCTCTGGGCGATCGAAACCCACGGAGGCGTGCGGTGACGCGCATGCGCCTTCCCGAGCGGCGTCCGAATTTCACGACCGAGCTCGAATTCGAGAACCGGACCTATTCGGTCACCTTGGGTTTCGATGTCCGCAGCGAGCACGTTGCCGAGGTGTTCACGCACGGCGCCAAGGTCGGGTCCGGCATGGATCGTCTTATCGACGATGTCTGCGTCACGCTCTCGCTGCTGCTTCAGTACGGCGTCGAGCCGGCATCGCTTGCCGCGAGCATGGGGAGGCTCGGTGACGGCAACTCGCCCGCTTCGATCGTCGGCGCTCTCGCGGATTTGATTGCGCGCGAGTCTCAAACATGAGGTGGATCCTCAAAGGCTATGGCGGGCGCCGCACAGCGCCTGAGGACATCAAACGCGACGGCTGGCGCGACCAGAACATCCTGGTCGTCAACGCCGACGACAATCGCCTGACCTGGCCCGAGCGCGAATTCATCCGGCAGATCGGCGACAAGCTTTACGGCCGGCAGGAGACCAAGGAGGCGCATCATGGCTGAGCAGGCTTGGACGCCTTCGCTGATCGAAGAGCGGTTTGTCGAAGCGGCCGACGTCATGAAGCGGCTGCCCGACGTGCGCGTGCCGGGCTACTTCAACACGTGGCCGAAGGCCCTCCAGGAGTTTGCCGATCTCGTCGGCCAGGATCCGCCACAGCTGCGCCGCCCTCGTCCCGCGCCGGATGCCATCAGCCGCATGGAAGAGACCCTCGGATGGCTCGTCTGGCTTGAGCCGGTTGACGCCAAGATCGTGTGGCGCAGAGCAAGCGGCGAGCGCTGGAAGGCCATCTGCTGGACCGTCGGTCTGGCGCGGTCGGCTGCCCACCAGCACTGGCTCTATGCTCTTTGCGTGATATCGCTACGGCTAAGTGGGCGGCGGATTCCAGGCAAACGCTCGCGGCAGTTCGTAGTCGAGCGAACGCACGCGGAGAAGCCGTGAGCACACAATAGAAAAGTGTCCGCCGGACAGTTTTCGCTCTGACAAATTCAGCGGATTTCGGCATCGTTGCGGACATGATCGCGAGAGTCGCGCGCGACGCAAAGTCGTCGCTAGCCCCGCGGATCGTCCCCCCAGTCGAGATGTCGTTGCCGCATGGCGCCGAGACTGCCGGATACGGTCGAACATTGGCCGCTCGACCGGCTGATTCCATACGCACGCAATGCCCGCACGCACGATGACGACCAGGTGGCGCAGATCGCAGCCTCGATCGTCGAGTTCGGCTGGACCAATCCAATCCTGGTCGATTCGGGAGGCAGCGTCGTTGCCGGCCATGGCCGCTTGCTCGCCGCGCAAAAGCTCGGCCTCGAGGCGGTACCCGTCATCGTCCTTAATCACCTGACGCCGGCGCAACAGCGCGCTTACGTCATCGCCGACAACAAGCTTGCGCTCAACGCCGGCTGGAACGACGAATTGCTCGCAGCCGAGTTGCACGTGCTGAACGGCGACGGTTTCGATCTCGCACTCACCGGCTTCTCCGCACACGAGCTCGATGGACTCCTGGCGCCGCTCGACGATGGAGCGGAGAACTCGGATGACCTCGACGAGGACCCCGCAGACGAAACGCTTTCGACGTCCCGCGACGCAATTTCGCGAAGCGGCGATCTGTGGGTGATCGGCAATCACCGACTGTTGTGCGGCGACAGCACCGATCGAGCTGCCATCAAACGGCTGATGCAGTCCGAGCGCGCGGCGCTCGTGTTCACGTCACCGCCCTACGGCAACCAGCGCGACTACACGACCGGCGGCGTGAGCGACTGGGATGCGCTCATGCGCGGCGTGTTCGCTGCGCTGCCGGTCAAAGATACCGCACAGGTCCTGGTCAATCTCGGTCTCATTCACCGCGACAACGAGTGGCAGCCGTATTGGCAGGCGTGGCTCGACTGGATGCGCGAGCAAGGTTTTAGGCGCTTCGGCTGCTACGTCTGGGACCAAGGCCCGGGACTGCCCGGAGACTGGAACGGACGCCTCGCGCCGGCTTTCGAGTTTGTCTTTCACTTCAATCGCAAGGCGCGCAAGCCGAACAAGATCGTGCCCTGCAAATGGGCCGGCCACGTCAACGATGCGCACGGCGGCATCCGCCACAAGGACGGCCACGTCGGCGAATGGACGCACGCCGGGCAAGGCGTCCAGGACACGCGCATCCCCGACAACGTCATTCGCATCACGCGGCACAAGGCGCGCGGCATCGAGACCGAGCACCCGGCCGTCTTTCCGGTGGCGCTGCCGGAATTCGTGATGCGCGCCTACTCAAGCGAGCGCGAAATCGTCTACGAGCCCTTCGCCGGTTCAGGCACCGGCATCATCGCGGCGGAACGCGCCGGACGGCAGATGAGGGCGATCGAGCTCGCTCCCGAATACGTCGACGTTGCGCTCCGTCGGTGGCGCAAGCTCTTTCCCAATCAGCCAGTGATCCTCGATGGCGAAGGCCAAGACTTCGAAGCGGTCGCGCACCAGCGCGGGGTCGCAATCCCCGGCGACGAGTGACCTGCTGAAGGTCGAGCTCTGGCCGATCGATCGGCTCCTGCCTTACGCGGCGAACGCGCGAACGCACCCGCACGAGCAGGTCGCCCAGATCGCCGGCTCGATCGCGGAGTTCGGCTTCAACGTGCCGTGTCTCGTCGACGACCGCGGCGTGCTGATCGCCGGCCACGGCCGGTTGCTCGCCGCCAGGCGACTTGGTCTCGCCGAGGTCCCGATCATTCGACTCGCGCACTTGTCGGATGCGCAGGCGCGCGCGTTTCGCCTAGCGGACAATCGCATTCAGCTCAACAGCGGTTGGGACGAAGCGTTGCTTGCCGCCGAGACCGACCGGCTCAAGGAGGATGGCGTCGATCTCGAGCTGCTCGGCTTTGCCGAGGACGAGATTGACCGATTGTTCGCCGGGCTCGACGGCGATGCGAGCAGCGCCGCGGTCGAAGATGCTGTTCCCGATCCGCCGACTGTGCCCGTCACGCGCCCGGGCGATCTGTGGCTGCTCGGGAAACATCGGTTGCTGTGCGGCGATGCAACGACTGCCAATGATGTTGAGCGATTGCTCGACGGCGCGCGACCGCACCTGATGGTGACGGATCCGCCCTACGGTGTGGAGTACGATCCGACTTGGCGCAACGAAGCCGGCGTTTCGGCGACAAAACGAACCGGCAAGGTCAACAATGACGACCGCGCCGACTGGCGCGATGCCTGGGCGCTGTTTCCCGGCGACGTCGCTTACGTGTGGCATTCGGGCGTCCGTAGTCGCACGGTCGCTGAAAGCCTGGAAGCGTGCGGCTTCAATATTCGTGCTCAGATCGTCTGGGCTAAGCCGCGGCTTGTGTTGGGGCGCGGCGATTACCATTGGCAGCACGAACCCTGCTTCTACGCGGTCCGCAAGGGTGCCACCGGACACTGGCAGGGTGCTCGCGATCAGGCAACGCTCTGGGCCATTGGAACTGCTGATGATGAGGACGAGGCAACTGTTCACGGCACGCAAAAGCCGGTCGAGTGCATGCGTCGCGCCATCATCAATAACAGCGCAAGAGGCGACGCCGTGTATGAACCTTTCGCCGGCTCGGGGTCGACCCTGATTGCCGCCGAATCGGTCGGCCGCGTTTGTCTCGCGATGGAAATCGATCCGCGCTACTGCGATGTGGTCATCGGGCGTTGGCAGCATCTCGCCAAAGGCCCCGCAAGACTTGCGGACGACGGCCGCAGCTTCGCCGACGTCGCGGCCGAGCGATCCTGAACCCGGTGCATGGTCTGGCTTTACATTCCGCCGGCTGCGATCCGGGCAGCGATGCACGGCCACTGTTCGGCCTCTCGCTGTGCGCCGGCGCCGGCGGACTCGATCTTGGCTTGCACCTCGCCCTCGGCGGATATCGGACTGTGGGTTACGTCGAGCGGGAAGCCTACGCGGCGGCCGTTCTCGTGGCCCGGATGGAAGTCGAGGCCCTGGATCGGGCTCCTGTCTGGGACGATGTTGCCGGCTTCGACGGCCGCGACTGGCGCGGCGGCGTGGACATCGTCCTTGCTGGCTATCCGTGCCAGCCGTTCTCGATCGCGGGACAGCGCCGGGGCGCGGCCGACCCCCGGCACCTATGGCCGCACATCGCTCGCATCGTCGCGGAATGCGAGCCGCACTTCGTCTTTCTGGAAAACGTCTCTCATCATCTCCGGCTTGGATTTCCCGAAGTCGCCGGATGCCTGGTCGGCATGGGCTACCGCTTTGCGGCGGGACTCTTCACGGCGTCGGAAGTCGGCGCTCCGCACCGGCGCGAGCGGCTGTTCGTGCTTGCCTGCAGGGAGCGCGACGCAATGGCCGACCCCGCGCGCCTGCTCAGGGGCCCGTTCGAGCGGCGGCAACCGGACGGAGCTCCTGCGGCTGTGGCCGACGCCACGCGCAAGCGCAAACGAGAACCGGCAAGCAAAGCCGTCCCCCTCGCAAGAGGCGGGCCGGCACGGAATAAATCTCGCGACGACGGCCGCGTTGTGGCCGACACCGAAGGCTTGCGACGGCGTGAAGCCGAGCGCCGGAAAGCGGCGCGGTTCCGATCTGCCACACCGTTCGCAGATGTGGGGCACGCCATCGGTGGCCGATGTGGACGGCGGCCGGATGCATCGGAGCGGCGCCCGCTCGAACGAACTGCTGCTGAAGGGCCAAGCGGTCCGGCTGGCGGAATTCTGGGCGACACCCACGGCGCGGGACCATCGCTCGATTCATGCGAGCTTGGAAACCCGGGAGCGCAACAGTCGGCCACTGTCGGAGCAGGCCGGCGATTTCTGTTCCCGCCGGGGCCAGCCGACGAAAACGGATGGCGGGAAGTCCTCCGCGGCGAACCGCACCTTGAACCCGCTGTTCGTCGAGGCGCTGATGGGCTTGCCTATCGGGTGGACCGGCTTCGACTTTGCGGAAACGGAGTGGCGCCGCTGGTTGCAGCGCATGCGTTGCGAACTCTCGCGGCTCAGCTCGCCGCCGTCTGAAAGCGGCGACGAGCTGGCACTGTCCTTTGATCGTCAAGACGCGATTCGGTAAACGCGTCCGCGCTCCTCGATCTTTTCGGACTGCACGTCCAGCCCGAGTTTCTTCTTGAGCGCGCCAGCGATTGCTCCCCGTACTGTGTGCGGTTGCCACTCGAACTTCTTCCCGATTTCCTCGATCGTGGCGCCCTCGGGCCGCTTGAGCATTTCGATCAGCTGCGCCTGCTTGCTGCCAGCGCGCCTAACCGCGGGAAGGACGTTCCAGCTATCGGCATTCGCCTTGGCGAGCGGGTGGCCGCTGGCGGCGAGGTCGTTGATGTGGACGGCCAGGGAACTGGCCTCTTCGGTCTCGTCCGCGGTTGCCGCGATCTCTTTGGGATCGATGCCGAGCGCGTCGAAGGCAGCCCGCGTGACGCGCAACGTCATCTTGCCGTGGTTCTTGTCGTGGCGCCAAACCGTATCGTCGCGTGTGGCGCGCACTTCCTTGATGAGCTTCTTCTTCAGGAGGCTCTTGAGCACGTTGCCGGCGGCGTTGCCCTTGAGCTTAGCATTGACCGGAAACACGCAGCGGTCGCCGCGTTGGCATGCGGCGGAGAGAACGACGAGTTGAGAATCTGAAAGCTGTGCCATGATGGTGGCTCCTGTAGTCGAGCCGCGACCGTCGCGGCCCTTCTACCACCCCAAGCCCCGGCTGCTTGTTGCAGCGCGGGGCGGTGCGGCGCCGGACAAATTCAGGCGTCGGCTTCTGCCAGAATCTCGCAGTCGGTGACGAAGCCGAGCAGGTAGGGCAGTCCCTTTGGAATGCCGGTCTCCCGCGAGACATGGCGGTCTATCGTCCAAGTCATCCATCGCTCGACCGCGACATCGATCGCGCCGCGCAGGGCAAGCCCCTCGAACAGGCCGTTTGCAACATCGTCGGCAAAGTGCCGGCCCTGGCGGCTGTCGAGGAAATCGCGCACCGCGAAATCTGGGCTGCCGGTAACTTTGCCGATGGCGGCCATGGCGATCGGCCAAGCTTCCGCGGAGTCTGCGTGGTGGCGGATGCTGCCGAAAAAACCCCAGGCTTCGTTGTTGGTTGGCAGTGTTGACGATTTGCTCATGGAGTCCTCCTTTTGCGATCAACCTGTCTTTTCTGTCAGCGCCAGCGCCGCGGCGTGATTGGCTGCGAGATCCAGCCGCCAATTCATGTTCAGATTTGAAATGTCGTTGACGAACCAGGAGATCACTGACACCGGTGTCGTGTCGCGGCTTTGAGCGGCTTTGCCAGCCACATCAAGGAATTGTTCTCTCCGGCGCTTCAATTCGCGGGTGAATTTCTCGGCGTTCTCGATGGCGTTTTGCATCCACTCGGCGGCGGAGGAGACCGCCATCGATCTTAGCATCTGCTCCCTGTCGTCTTTCCTGGTGGCGTTCATCGTCATGGCGTCCTCCGTTCTTGATGGCGCCATAGAGGCGCTGCTTCGAAGCGGAGCCAAGTTAATAATCGCGGCACTTGATTGTTTTCTGCGTGTGGCTCGCGAGCCACTTCCCGGAAGCCTGAGGGTTTGCTTCGAATGGGCCAGCCACGGACCAACCGCGGGAAACAGCGCACACCGCGCCTTTCGATGCTTGGCAATCGGACGACGCTGCTCGACACCCGTTCGGCATTGCCTGCGGCGAAGACGACGAACCCGTTCTATCTCAGGCCGGAGTGGCGTGCGCTTGTCGCCGAGATCATGCGCGAGCGCGGCGCCAGGTGCGAAGACCCCTCGTGTCGCTCTCCGGGCCGCACCGGCGTGAGAGTGTTCGGCGATCACATCGTCGAGCTGCAGGATGGTGGCGCGCCGCTCGACAAGGCGAACGTGATGCTCCGCTGCGGCTCATGCCACACGCGCAAGACCCACGTGGAGCGCGCAAGAAGGATGGGAGCCTGAGGCGGAGGGGGTTTAAATCCCTCGGAAGCCGCCGGGCAGCAACCGCGCGCTTCCTCACGCGCAGAAATTTTTTTCGCCAGCCGGGCCGAGTATTTCCCGCCCTATAAAAAAGGGGGGTCACCCGACGCAATTCCACAAGGTCAGACGATGGCTCGCCCCGCATTCGCTCCGAGCGCCGAACAGCGCAAGGAAGTCGAGATCATGGCCCGGTATGGGATCCCGGAGGATGACATCGCGCTCGTGCTCGGGGTCGACCCGAAGACGCTGCGCAAGCATTTCCGGCTCGAACTCGATATCGCTTTCGTGAAGGCCAATGCGAAGGTGGCCGAATCGATCTTCCTGCAAGCGGTCGGCGCGCCGGCGCAATACTACCCAGCGGGGCATCCCGAGGTCGGCAAACTGATGCGGGCCGAGCAAACCCGCGTGCTCGCTGCCGGCATCTGGTGGGAACGTACCCGCGGCGGGCGCTCGGAGTACGCGCCGCTCCGGCCAAAGCCGCTCGGCAAGAAAGAAGCCGCACGCCTCGCTGCCAGCAATGCAGCGCAGGGTACCGATTGGTCTGAGCTGGTCGACGAGAGCCGGGCCAATTGACGTGGGCGTTTGCGTGTCCCGATTGGGAAGAGCGGCTTCGGAACGGACGATCGCTGATCCCTGACCTGCCGCTTGACCGGAAGGAGGCGCGCCGGGCCATAGCGATCTACAACAAGCTGCGGATTCCCGATGTCGCCGGCACGCCGTCATTCGGAGAGGTCGGAGCCGAGTGGTTCCGCGACATCATCGCGGCGATCTTCGGCTCCTACGACATCGAGACCGGTGTCCGGCACGTCCGCGAAAGCTTCAACCTCGTCCCGAAGAAGAACAGCAAGACCACGAACGGCGCCGCCCTTATGGTGACGGCGCTCCTGATGAACCGCCGTCCGCGCGCGGAATTCCTGCTGACCGGCCCGACCCACGAGGTGTCCGAGCTCGCGTTCAATCAGGCCGCGGGTATGATCGAGTGCGACCCGGATGGCTTCCTGCAAAAGCGGATGCACATCCAGGAGCATCTGAAGGCCATTACAGACCGGCGCACGAAGGCGCGGCTTAAGGTCAAGACTTTCGACGCCAGCGTCGCCACCGGCCCAAAGCCAGCCGGCGTGCTGGTCGACGAGATGCATCAGATCGGGAAGATCAATAACGCCGACAAGATCATCGGCCAATTGCGCGGCGGGCTGATTTCGCAGCCTGAAGGGTTTTTGATCTTCATCACCACGCAGTCGGACGATCCGCCTGCCGGGATTTTCCGCGACGAGCTGATGAAGGCGCGCGCGATCCGGGACGGCCGCGCCAACGGACCGATGTTGCCGGTGCTGTACGAATTTCCGGACGAGATCATCAAGTCCGGCACGTGGCGCGATCCGGCGAACTGGCCGATGGTTACGCCCAACCGCGACCGCTCGGTCACGATCGCGCGGCTGGTCGAGGATTTCGAGGCGGCACAGATCGCCGGCGAGAAGGAGGTCCGCCGCTGGGCCAGCCAGCACCTCAATATCGAGATTGGCCTCGCGCTCAAGTCCGACGACTGGGCCGGCGCGCACCATTGGGAGAAAAACGCCGAGCCGGCGCTTACGCTCGACGAATTGCTGGCGCGCAGCGAGGTCGCGACGATCGGGATCGATGGCGGCGGCCTCGACGACCTTCTCGGGTTGGCCGTGCTTGGCCGCGCCCGCGAACCGAGCGCCGACGCCCAATCGCGTAAATGGCTGCACTGGGGCCATGCCTGGGCGCACGAGGCGGTGCTGGAACGCCGCAAGGATATTGCCGCTCGGCTGCGCGACTTTGAGGCGGACGGCAACCTGACGATCGTGAAGCGCGTCGGCGACGACGTGATCGAGGTTGCCGACATTGTCGAACAGGTACGCGACTCCGGTCTCCTGCCGGACAAAGCCGCCATCGGGGTAGACCCGGTGGGCATCGGCGCCATCGTCGACGAGCTCGCCGAGCGCAACATCGATGCGAGTCCCGAAGCCGGGATCATCGTCGGGGTCCCGCAGGGCTGGAAACTGAACAATGCGATCAAGACGGCCGAGCGCAAGCTTGCGGGCGGTGACCTGGTTCACGGCGGAGCGCCGCTCATGGCCTGGGCGGTCGGTAACGCCAAGGTCGAGCCGCGCGGCAACGCGATCACCATTACCAAGCAGGCGGCGGGCTACGCCAAGATCGATCCGGTGATGGCGTTGTTCAACGCGGTGGCGCTGATGGCGATGAACCCGCACTCCGGGGGCATCGGCGAGGGCATCATCATTCTCGGCAGCGCGTGAAGCAACTCACGCCGAGTCGGCTTGAATTGAGCGCACACGGATATCACTCGTGCGATGCAAAGGCTTGGCGGGCTTTTCGGTCGTGACTAGCTCTTCGGCGCCGGCGCTTATGGCCGCGGCGACATGCAGCGCGTCGAGTGCCGCCATTCCGAACTTCTCGCCTATCTCGTAGGCATGCCGTACCACAGCATCGGTGTTCGATGGCCAGTAAGTAACGGCGCGAAAGAATTCAAGGTAGAATTCCGCCTCGTCGGTCTTTCGGTTGAAAAGAGCCTTCGGCAACACTTCGAGGCGGATGAATTCGCTTGAAGCGAATGAACGGTTTGGATCGTCAAGAATTGCCATCGCCTGTGCGGACACTTCTGTTCTGCCGCGGGCCGCGGCAATCAGCACGCCGGCATCGATAAAGGTGATTATCATCAGCCGCGCTGCTCGGCCTCGCCTCGGCGTTCGGCAACCTCGTGTTCAATTTCGGCCCACGATAACAGCGGCTCGCCCGATGCGATGATCCGCTCCCGGAGCCGCAACAGCTGCTCGCCTAGTCGCGTCTGGGGCGGCGTCGGCAGAACGGCCTCACCATGCAGTGTATTTTTCAGCGGCTCAGCCATTGGGCGTCTCACATTTGAAATCCTTGGCCATTATACCGATTTGGGTGACTGGAATGAAGCCCGTTTTGGCTCCGAACGGCTCGAACCGCGTCAGGGCGCAATAACAAGACAGTGCCGCATATCTTGATCGACGCTGAGGCACCGCATGAGTCTCATCTCGCGCCTCGGCGCCGTCGCGCGCGCCGTGCCGAATGTGTGGCGCGCGACGCGGTCGACCGACACCACCGCCGACGCACTCCTCTGGGGCGACCAGCTCTGGTCGGTGCCGTCGAGCGCCGGCGTCGAGATCAACCAACAGACGGCGCTCGGCGCCGTGTGCGTCATGGCGTGCGTCATGATGCTCACCGAGGACGTAGCGAAGCTGCCGGTCTCGCTTTACCGGCTTCGCAGCGACTCTTCACGCGAGCAGGTCACCGACCATCCGCTCGCCGCGCTCCTTGAAGAGCCCAACGAGTGGCAGGACTGGCTCGAATTTGCCGAGATGGTCCAGGTCGGGCTGGTGCTGCGCGGCAACGGCTACGCGGTGATCATCCGCGACTGGCGTGGCAAGCCGGTCAAGCTGGTGCCGATCAACCCGGACCGCGTGGCGCTGTGGGAGGCGCCGACCGGCGAGCTGTTCTATCGCGTCACGCCCTTCGGCCTGCACGAAATGGCCGAACTGCGCGACATGCCGTTCCTGATCCCGGCCGCGGATATGTTCCATCTTCGCGGCCTTTCGGTGAACGGCCTCATGGGCGCCTCGCGCATCGCAGTCGCGCGCGATGCAATCGGCTTGACCTTGGCGCAAGAGCGCCAGGCGGCACAGTGGATCGGCGCCGGCTCAAAGCCATCTGGCGTACTTTCGACAGATCAAAAACTCGATGGTCCGACCATCGAGCGTCTGAAGGGTCGCTGGAAGGAACTCAATGCCGGCGTGCAGAACGCCGGCAAGGCGGCGATCTTCGAGGCCGGGCTTAAGTGGACGCCGCTGTCGTTGTCGGCGCAGGAATTGGAGTTCATCGCCGCGCGGCAGTTCCAGGTGCAGGAAATCGCGCGGATGTTCCGTATCCCGCCGCACATGATCGGCGAGCTGTCGCGCTCGACCAACAACAACATCGTTCAGCAGGCGCAGGAATACGTCAATTACACGGTGTCGGGCTACACGCGGCGTTGGAAGGCGAAACTGAGCAAGACATTCGGCCTCGCCAAAGACGGCATCCATGTCGGCTTCGATCTCACTGAGCTGGTGCGCGCCGACATCACCGCCCGGTACAACGCCTACCGCGTCGGCATCATGAGCGGATTCCTCAAGCCGAACGAAGCCCGCATCGACGACGGCCGCGATCCCGATCCGGACGGCGACAAGCTTTTGCAACCCTCCAACATGGCGGTGGCGGGCAGTCAGTCGACCGGCACCGGACCCGATGATGCCGGCCGGCCGGAAGACGGCACGGTGAAATGAACGCCGAGAGAATGCGCATGCCGCAGATTTTGAAACCCTCCGACGTCACCGCGCGGCTCAAGGCCGGCCAGACGCCGCGCGACATCTTCTTCGACGCCAGCGGCGCGCGAACGGCGAAACTCGTCGGCGTCGAGGCAAGCGTGACTGCCGGGATCGAAGACCGCTCCGCCGACTTCGTCATCTCCACCGGGGCCCTGGACCGCTACAATTCCACCATCGCGGTCGAGGGATGGAAGACCGAGAACTTCGAGAAGAACCCCGTCGTGCTGTGGGCGCACGACGACACGATCCCAGCGATCGGCCGCGCCGAGAACGTGCGCGTGGAGGGCGGCCGGCTCAAGTCGCGCGCTGTGTTTGCTGAGCCCGACGCGCATCCACTTGCCGATACCATTTTTCGGCTGATCAAGGCGCGGTTCATCGGCGCCGCTTCGGTTAGTTGGATTCCGCTCGAATACAAGTTCGTCGAGGGTGGCGAGCGCGGCTTCGGTATCGATTACCTTGAACAGGAGTTGCTCGAATGGTCGGTGGTCAACATCCCGGCCAACCCGGACTGCCTGGTCGGCGCTCGGTCGCTCGGAATCGATACAAGCCCGCTCATTGCCTGGGCGGAGCGCACACTCGACCAGGGCGGCATGACGCTCATCCCGCGCGCTGAAATCGAAGCCTTGCGCAAGGCCGCGGGCGCGCCAGCCGTGTATGAGGTGCCGCCGTTTCTGCCGTCGCGCAGCGCCGACGGCCGGCAGCAATCCGCACCTGCTGCGAATGGCGGCAAACATCGGGGTGAAGACAAGTCCTTCGAGCAAAGCGCAGCCGCGCTCAATACGCTGTTTGCCAACGGTGTGCTGTCGGCCGACGAGTTCGCCGGGCGCCTCATCGCGCTCGCTTGCGATTTCGCGACCAAAAAAAAGCGCGCCGGCCGTGTGCTCTCGGAGGAGAATGAGCGCCGGCTGCGCGCAGCCCACGACCACTGCATGGCCGCCGGCGATCACGTCATGGGCGTGATCGAGCAAAATCACAAGCCCGACGGCGACGATGGCGACGGTGACGACGACGGCACCGACGAGGATCCCGAACAGGCGTCGCTCGCCGCGCCGGAATCGGAAATCCGCGCTCGTCGCGTGCGCCTGCTGCGGCTCGCCAAGCCCAGCTGACCACTGACCAACCCGCAATCGCTGACCTGTGCACGGGCCGCCCCGCGGGCCGCCCGCTATTGGAGACCAATAATGGACAACAAGCTGAACGAACTGCGCCAGGCGCGTGCCACGGCGATCGATGAGCTCGAAGTGCTGATCGGCGACAAGGAAAAGTTCGAGGCCAAGGAGCGCGACGTCGCCGGCTTCGATCAACAGATCGCGCAAGCCGAGCGAGTGCTGCAACTTGCAGCGTCGCGTGCGCGCCCTCATCCCGAAAATGGCGCGGGCAATCCGAGCGCTGCTGCGGTGCCAATCGTGCTCGATCCTTACTACGAGAGCAGCATTTCGGGGCGGCAAGTCCGTCGCGTGCCTCCCTTCGAGCACTATTTGCGCAAGGCGCGCGCGCTTTTGCGCGAGGGTGGCGAGACTTCGTGGGAGGGTCCCGGCCGCTTTCGTTCCTTCGGCGAGCAGCTCGTTGCGGTCGCGCGCTATCACATGACGCACGGTGCGGACGTTGACTCCCGCTTGGTGCGTGCGCCGACCGGCGCCGGCGAAATCGACCCGTCCGCCGGCGGTTTCCTAGTTCAGACCGACTTCGCCACCGCGGTGTTCATGCGCTCCTACGACATGGGGGAGATTTTGAGCCGCTGCGAGAAGTTCTCGCTCTCCACCACGGCCAATTCGATCAAAATTCCGGGCGTCGATGAAACGAGCCGCGCCACCGGGTCGCGTTGGGGCGGTGTGCAATCGTTCTGGGTCGGGGAGGGCACGCAGCCGACCGGCACCAAGCCGAAATTCCGCCTCATCGAGTACGACCTGAAGAAGCTGATGTCGCTGATGTGGGTCACCGACGAGCTTCTCGCCGACCAGTCGTTGCTCACCTCAATCGCCGGCAAGGCGTTCTCGGAAGAAATCATGTTCATGACCGAGGACGCGGTGTTCGAGGGCACCGGCGCCGGCCAGCCGCTCGGCGTCATGAATGCGCCGGCCATGATCACCGTGGCGACCGAGACCGGGCAGGCGACCAAGACCATCGTCTACGAGAACATCCTCAAGATGTGGTCGCGTTGTTGGGCGCGCTCGCGCCAGAACGCGGTGTGGTGGATCAATCAGGACAACGAGCCGCAGCTCTATGCACTGAGCCAGGTCATCGGTACCGCCGGAGTGCCGGTTTATTTGCCGGCGAACGGTCTCTCCGGTCAGCCCTACGGCACCCTGTTCGGTCGCCCGGTGGTTCCTGTGGAGTATAGCAATACGCTGGGCACCCAGGGCGACATCGTGCTCGCCGATTATTCGCAATACGGCATTGTCGATAAGGGCGGCATCCAGGCAGCGTCCTCGATGCATGTGGCCTTTCTCAGCGACGAAATGGTGTTCCGCATCACCTACCGCGTTGATGGCGAGCCGCTCTGGAACGCTCAACTCACGCCGTTCAAGGGCTCCAACACCCTCTCGCCGTTCGTCTCGCTGGCGAGCCGCTGATAGGACGCACCCATGGCCGAAGACAAGAAGCTTTCACCGCTCGAAGCCCTCGACAGGAAGCACGCCAGGGAGACGGCCGAGCGAACCGCCAAAATCGAGGCCGCTGCAAACGATCTACGCGCCGCGGAGGAGATGGTGCGGGAGGGCAGGCGCAAGCTCGCCGACCTCCAGCGCGACAAGGTCACCGCCAGCTTCGCCTACGACGCCGCGCGCGCCGAACTCGTGTGCCCGACAGCGCCGTCGGGCACATGAACGGGGTCAGGCTGCGGCGAGAGCCCGCTCGACCGCTTTGGGATCGGTTTCGATCACTTTGAGCAACACACGGGCTGGTCCCTCGGGGACACGGCGGCCTTGTTCCCAATCGCGTAGTGTGCCTGGCGGAATGCCAAACCGGGCCGAAAACTCGGCTTGCGACATTCCAAGCCGCTTGCGAATTGACTGCACGTCGATATCGCCGGGAAGGTGAACGCGATAGGTCGAAGCTTTCGCTTCGCCTCGCGCGATGGCGCGCGCTTCCTTGGCGGCCCGAATCAACTTCTTTCCGAGCTTGCTCATCACCGACGTCCTTTTCTCAGCTCCGCAACTCTTGGCTTTACGCCTGCGCGGTAGTCGTCCGCAAACCCTTGCAGTTCCTTGCGCAACTCGTTGCGTTCGGCCTGCGAGAGATCGGCGCGCTCGCCCTTGTTGATCAAGGCGAGCAACAGCACCGGAACATCATCGGCGGCAAAATAGGTAACCACGCGATAGCCGCCCGATTTGCCTTTGCCGCGCCCCGCAAACCTTACCTTGCGCGCGCCACCCGTGCCGGGGATCACGTCTCCTCGCGTCGGGTTTTCGGCGATCCGGCGCACGATGCGATCGTGCTGATCCTCCGACATGCCGCTCTGCGCAACGTCGCGCAGAAAGGTGGGCGTTTCGAGCACGGCGTGCACAGAGCTTATATACGGCAATGCCGTATAGACGTCAAGCGCCGTCCAATCACCGTCGTTCAATCGCTGAAAGGAGCCCACGATGGCCCGACAGTTTTCGCTTCCCGAAATCATCCCGCCGGTGGAGTTGCTGGCGCCGGCGGCTGATGCTGCTGGCCGCACCAGCGGCTACGTCAATCTCGGCAAGGCCGACAAGGCTTACATCGTCTGCCACGTCAACCAGGGTAACGCGGCGACGGTGCAACTGACGCCCCTTCAGGCGCAGGACACGTCCGGCACCGGCTCGAAGGCCATCGGCGCGACGCAGGTTTGGAGCGATCTCAACGAGAGCGCCGGCGATCTGCTCACCAAGCAGACGAACGTCGCGAATTATATGACCGACGCCGGACTGCACGGCAAGGTCGTCGTGTTCGAAATCTCGCCGCAGGACTGCATGGATGTCGCGAATGGCTTTCACACCATCGCTATCGAGACCGGTGCGTCGAACGCCGCAAACATCACCGAGGCCATGATCTACGTTCTGCATCGCTATCAGCAGGCGCAGCCGCCCTCGATCCTTTCTTGATGTCGGAAAGGAACCGCCATGTCGGATAAGGCTCGCATCCATTCGCGTTTCAACGCTGCGAACAATCTCGAATTTTTCGACCAGAACACGCATGAGCGCGTCTTCGCGCTGGCGGCTCTGTTCTACGAGGATGACTTCCTCGCCGCCGGAAAGCAGGCCTTCCCGACCACGGCAACGCAGGGCATCGACTGGGTCAAAAAGCTGGTTGAGACCAGCGGCTCACCGAGCGTGGCCGGCGTCGCCAGCGGCCAGTTCGGCCAAGTCCAACTCGCGCTCGATGCGACTTCAGAGAAACAGGAGGCGACGCTCTACTGGGCGGACAACAAGCACCTCGATCCCACGAAGGGGTTCGAGTTCGAATGCCGCGCGGCGCTCTCGGTGCTGCCGAGCGCCTCGGGCATCGAGGCGGTGTTCGGTGTCGCGTCAAGCTGGATCGACGGCCCGGACAACAACACCGAATATCTGCAATTCGGCGCGAGCGGCAATGGCACGATGTTGATGCGCTCGCAGGATGGCGCTCATCAGAACGCCATTTCGGCCGGCATCACCCTCGTCGCCGGCGCGTTTCATATTTTCCGCATCGACGCCAGCAACACGCAGGACGTCGGCTACTACATCGACGGTGTGCGCTACAACGCTGCCGGCCAGCTGACCTTCGGCGCCACCGGCCTGCTCCAACCCTATCTCTCGGTCTACAAGCCATCCGGCACCGGCGTCGCAACGCTCGTCGTCGATTACGTGCGTCTGTTCTCGAACCGCTCATGACGCATCCGCCGCGTTTCGATCGCGCCATGCGCGCCGATCGTGACTTTCTCAGCAATGGAACACATAAACGATGGCCGGCTCGATTGCTCTTACCACCGCCGATCTCGGCGGTGGCATCACCAAGTATTCGATCGCCTGGACCTCGGATGCGTCCGGCAACGTCAACGGCACCTCGATCGCGCTCAAGCGCGGTCGATTGCTGCAAGTAAAATTTGTGCCGACAAATGGCGGTGCGCAGCCTTCCAACAACTACGGCGCGACGTTGCTTGATGCAGACGGCGTTGACCTTCTCGCCGGCAAGGGAACAGCACTTTCAAATACAGCCGCGACCATCGCCGTGCCGGTCGTTTCGTCGACGAGTCCTGCGCTTATCGAGGGCGGCAACTACACGCCGACGATCTCGGCCGCCGGCAACGCCACCAATGGGCGCATTGATCTCTGCGTCGGCCTTGGCGGCTGAACGAGCGCTGACCGATGGACTTCGTCATCGTCTCGACCGTGGTCGCGTCGGCGACGGCCGCATTCCAAGGCCAGCAGCCATACGATGTCGTCGATCTTCCGACCGTAAAGGCCGAGCTGAACCTGATCGACGGCCGCAAGGACGCGCTGTTGCTGCGCTGGATCACGCAGGCGTCGGCCGCGGCGGCAAAGTTCTGCAACCGCGTCTTTGCCGTCGAAACCGTCCAAGACCAGATATTTCCGCCGCGGGACTATTTCCCGGCACCGACGGTGATCGGCGGCGTCATGCCGTTGCAGCTCTCGCGCTGGCCGGTCACGCAATCTCCAACGGTCACGGAGAACGGCGTGGCCCTCCTCGAAAACACCGACTTCATCGTCAAATACGATGTCGGCCAGCTTCTGCGCCTCGACGTGAAAGGCTGGCCCAGGCGCTGGCCGGCGTTGCCGACCGTTGTTCAATATCCGGCCGGCTACAAGCCCACCGATCCCGATTTTGCCGATGCCGTCGACGCCGTGATCCGCATGGTGAAGGCGCGCTATTTCGCGCAGGCGCGCGACCCGGCGCTGCGTTCGGAAAACATCGTGGGCGCTTACGAGGTGCAATACTGGTTCGCCTCCGGACCTGGCGCCGCGGTCGGCAACCTGACGCCGGATGTCGAGGCATTACTCGACAAGTACCGCGTGCCGGTCGTCGCCTGATCGAGGTCGTATCGTGGATAATCCCGGCGCCTTTACCCTCGGCGATTTCCAGATCGGGGCTGCAGGCCAGCTGGCGACGCAATTGGCACAGATTCCGAGCCTCGCCGGCATGCTCGCAGCCTCGCTGCAGGTGCGACTCTCCGGCGGCACCGGCGGCACCAAGATCAATGTCTACATCCAATCGAGCATCGATCAGAGCCAAAGCTGGTTCGATGTCGCCAACATTGCCTTTGCCAACACGCCAGGCGTCGAACTTCTCAATCTGTCCGCCCTCGACAAGCTGAGCACGCCGACGGCCCCGAGTAATCTCACGCTTGCCGACAACACGGTGCTCGATGGCCCGCTCGGCGATCGATTGCAGGCGGTTGTGATCTCGACCGGCACCTACGCCAGCGGCACGCTGGTTAGCGTCCGGGGCGTCGCGCGATGACCAACGCAAATGCGCTCGCGGGCTACCGCCGCGCCTTGGCGGCGCGCGGCGAGCCGGTGACGGTGCGCCGCATCAACGGTGATGCCGCCAGCACCGCGATATTCGATGCCAATGTGATCGGCATCGTCATGGATTATCTGCCGAAGCCGCCGGTCGGAACGGATAAGCCGGAGGGCGCGATCACGCTTGGCGCGCGCAACGTCGTCGTGCTGAACGACGACTTGCAGAACGCCCGGTTTCCGTTGCCGATCACCAAGAATGACAAGGTCGTGGTGCGCGGCGAGGAGCTGAACATCATGAGTGTTGATCCCTCGAAGCGCGGCGCCGCCGATGCCTGGGACATTGTGGCAATGGGCGCGTGATGACATCGTTAAACGTCGAGGTCGACGCGTCGAAAGCCAATCTGCGCCTCCAGGAAATGCCGGTGGACGCGCGCGACAACTTGATCGTCGCCGTTACGCTGTTGACCGGCGAATTGCAGGGCGCGGCGCGATCCAAGGCTTCCGGCGATCTCTTACAGGTGCGCCGCGGCAAGTTTGTCAAAAGCATCAAGGCTGGCGTCCGGACCGCCAAAAACTCGATAACGGGCCGCGTCTATAGCAAGGACGTGCGCGCGCATCTGTTCGAATACGGCGGCAAGACGCCGGCGCACGATATCGAGCCCAAAAACGCCAAGGCGCTCCTTTTGCAAATGCGCGGCGGTACGCTGTTCGCAGCGCGCGTGCATCATCCCGGCGGCGTCTATCAGGCCCTCGAAATCATTCATTCGGCTTTCGACGAGATGAAGCCAGAGATCGTCGCAAACCTGGAGAAGGCAGTTCACGAGGCCGCCAGCAAGGCATCGGGATGACATCGCGAAAATCGATCGCTGCGGTGCTGCTCAAGCAGCTCACCGCGGGCGGCCAGTTCACCAAGTCCGGCCGTCGCGATCGGGCGCCGGAACAGGCGGCAGCGCCGAAGGCGCCTGGGCTCTATCTGGTCAAGCCGCGCGAGGACTATCGCTATTCCGCCGAAGAACGCGGCGTGCCGCCGACGCGCGAACTCTATTTTCTCGCCGTGGTCTATACCGACGTCGGCGCTGATGCGACCGCCGTCCCGGCCGATATCATCGATGACTTGCTCGATGCGATCGATACGGCGCTGGCACCGTCCTTTGCTGATCAAACGAACAACGGCGGCCGACAGACGCTCGGCGGGCTCGTTTATGACTGCCGCATCGAAGGTGAGATTGAGTGCGCGCCGGGCGACAACCAGGGCAAGGGTCAGACCGCGGTCCCGATCAAAGTGACCCTGATTCAATATCCGTAAGGAGAAAGCGGATGGCAATTGATGACCCCGACGCGGCGCCCGCCGTCGCCGCGACGGCACAAACGCCGCCTGTCCACACGGTGATCGATGCGTGGTTCGTGGAATGGTTCCATGGCGCGCCTGCCATGCGCGACACCGAGGCCTTCAATCACGTTGCCCGCGCCAAAGACGATCTCAAGCGCCGGCTCGCAGAGGAGCACTGATCCATGACGCAATACGCCTTCGGCAGCGGCACCCTTATTGCCAAGCGTACTGATGTCGCCAACACGCCGCCCGCGCTGCTCGGCACGCTGCAAGACATCTCGCTCGATTTTGATCGCAAGATCGAGATGTTGCTCGGCCAGTACAATATGGCGGTCGCGGCCGGCGGCGGCGAATTCTCGATCAAAGGCAAGGCCAAGTTTGCCCGTCTGCAGGCGACCCAGATCAACAATCTGTTCCTCGGCCAGACGCTGACGGCCAATTCCATGCTGGAGATGACCACCGGGGAGGCGCAAACGGTCCCAGGCTCGCCCTATCAGGTGACGGTCGCCAACAGCGCAACCTTCGTCGAGGATTTCGGCGTCTTTAACGCTTCGACCGGCGTGCAGTTCAGCCCGGTGGCATCCGGCCCGGCGCAGGGCCAATACAGCGTCGCGGCCGGCGTTTATACCTTCAACTCGGCTGACACCGGCGCGGCGCTTCTCATCTACTACAGCTACACCGTTGCCTCGGGCAACAAGATCGCGGTCGCCAACGCGCTCATGGGGCCAACGCCCACATTCGAGGTTTCGCTCAAGGAGACCTTCAACTATTTCGGTACCACGAAGGACTTGCTGGTGAAGCTCAACGCCTGCGTTTCCTCGAAGCTGTCGCTGCCGTTCGCCAACACCAAGTTCGCGATTGCAGAGTTCGACTTCCAGGCGATCGCCGACGCCTTCAACAATATCGGCACCATCAGCCTGTCCGAGTGACTGGCGGTGCCGATCCTGCTGTTCATCAGTCACGCCGCGCTCTGCGAGGTCGCGTTCAATCTGTGCCTCGCCTGGCTCGGCGTTGAAAGGAGACCGTCGCTTGAGCCTTGAACGCGACGAATCGATCGAGCGCGCGCGCGCCGTGCGCCTCGCCAATCGGGATTTCTATGTGGCGCCTCTGTCGCTACGCCAGGTGCTCGCGGTCGCCGACGAGCTGCCGAAGCTCAAAGGCCTGACCGCAGACAACGTCACCGGCGAACGCATGACGCCACTCGCCGAGATTGTCTGGATCGGGCTGCACCGCGCGCATCCGAAGATGACGCGCGAGGAGTTCTTCGATCTCGACATCTCCATTCCCGAACTGCTCGCCGCCATGCCCACCGTCATGCAGCAGGCCGGCGGCCGGAAGCCGGAGGCCGATGCGGGGGAATCATCGGCGGCGAGCGATTCGACGAAATAGACTGGCGCGCGCTCGTCGCCGATCTTGTCATCGAGCTGGGCTGGACCCGCAATCAGGTCCTCGACGAAATCGACGTTCCATTCCTGGAAGATTTGCACCGCGCGTGGGCCGACTGGCCACCGCTGCGCAAGCTCGTCGCCGCCTATCTTGGCCACAAGCCCGGAAAGCCGTCGAAGAACATCCACGAATTGCTCGGGATGTTCCCCAACGGAATCATCAGGTGAGACGCAATGGCTGATGGCGTACAGGTCAAATTCGGCGCCAACATCGCCGATCTGGTCGAGGGCATTAACTCAGCGACCAACGAGCTGCGCCAGTTCGCCGAAGCGGTCGGCGCCATGTATCTGGCGGACAAGACCGCCGAGTTCGTCGCTCAGTTCGGCGAGATGGGCGAGAAGATCGAGCGCGGTGCAGCAATGCTGGGCGTCTCGACCACGGAAGTTCAGCAGCTCGGCATCGCCTCGCAATTGTCCGGCGCCAATCAAGAGACATTGGTCAAGTCGGTTGAGCGGCTGCAAGTCAATCTGCAGCACGCGCTTGTCCCGACATCGCAGCAAGCGCAGGCGTTGCGCGCTCTCGGACTGTCGGCGCAGCAAATGCTTGCCGTGCCGATTCCCGAACAAGTCAACCTGATGGCCGACGCCTTCAAGCGTTTGGTGGATCAAGGCATCAACCCGACGTCGCTCGGCATGATGCTTATGGGTCGCGGCGCTATGGAAATGGCGCCCGAATTGGAAAAAGGTCGCGCCGGGCTCGAGGAGATGCGCCAGCGCGCCGAGGACGCGGCCACGGTGATGACCGGGCAGAGCGTCACAGCGCTGGCAGAGATGAAGCAGTCGGCCACGCTGCTCGAAGCCAGCTTGAAATCGCTCGGCGGCACGATCATGGGGCAGGTTGCGCCCTCGATCACCGAGTTTGACAACCAGTTGGCGCATTCGGTCGGCAACATCACGGCACTTGTTGCCACCGGGCAGTTTGCCGACTTCGCCATGAAGGCGCTCGGCAGCGACATGCTGCTGGTCGCCGATTACGCCAAGCTGTTGGCGCAGGCCTTCACCGATCTGGTGCTGCTGAACTGGGGCGAGTTCAGCAAGCATTGGAAGGAGAACATGGATGCTCTGGAGGCCAACGCCAACGAGTCGCTCGGCCAGGTCGACGACGTGTTGGAAAAGGCCCGCCTGCAATACAAGGCGTTGCTCGATCAGGCCAACGAGACCACTAAGAACCTGAAGCCGCCGCCGGGGTTCGGCGGGAATCAGGACGCACTGAAGGCGGAACTGGAGGCGCTGCAGGCGCAGGTCGCGGCGCAGAACGCCTACTATCAGTCGCAGGTCGAGCGCATCAATTCGCTCGCCAAGACCTTCCAGATCACCGAGTCGCAAAAGACCCAAATGCTGCTGGCGGCAGTCAACCAGCGCGAGGAGTTCCAGGCCGCCGAACTGCAACAGGCACTCGGCCTGCAAGGCCTCAGTCAGTCGCAATATCAGAAGTATCAGGACGAGCTGACCAAGATTCACCAAAAGGCGACGGCCGATCGCCAGAAGATCACCAACCAGGCGGCGCAGATGGAGTATGCGCATTGGAAGGCCGCCACCGATGCAATATCGAGCGCTTTCAACAGCCAGTTACGCGGGCTCCTCGCCGGCACCACGACGTGGAGCCAGGCGATGAAAAGCATTGCCGGCGACCTCATCATCAAGATGATCGAGGACGCCTTGAAGTACGAGCTCGAATGGCTCGCCTCGCAAGCCCGCGTCCTCGCCGGCCATCTCGCGACCGAAACCGGGATGACGTCGGCGACCGTCGCCGGCACCACGGCGCGCACCACGGCCGAGCAGACCAGCGCCTCCGCCGGCATGCTGGCGAATGTCGGCGCCGCGATCGAGGCGATCATGCGCGATGCCGCGCAAGCCTTCGCCGGCGTGTTCGCCTTCCTGGCTCCGGTCATGGGTCCGGCGGCGGCCGGACCCGCTGCGGCGGCTCAGGCCTCGGTCTCGGCCGCGGCGATCTTCGATGTCGGCACCAATTACGTGGTACGCGGCGGCTTGGCGCTGATCCATCCGGGAGAGACGATCATCCCGGCCGCCCGCGGATCAGGACCCTACACCGGCGGCGGAATGGGCACACAAGTCCATGCCCCGGTCAGCATCAGCGTCTCGGCGCTCGATTCGCAGAGCGTCGCCCGCTTCTTCAACGACAATTCGAAACACATGCTGCGTGCGCTAAATGACGCCGTGAAGCGCGGCGCTCACCTCGGGCTGCGGGCCATCAATCCATGACCTGGCCATGGGCTACATCAATGGCGTAAATCTGCTGCCGTCGACCGGCGAATTCAGCTACGACACCGTCCCCTATCTCGGCCAACGCGTCACCGAATCCATTCTGACCTCGATCAACCGCTACGCCAATGGCGGTCCGCTCGCGGGAGCCGGCTCGACCACTGACTACACGATCGCGCTCAATAACCTGCAAGCGCAGTTTCCCAGCTGCACGACTGTCGCCCTCGTCGTCGCCTGGTTCGGCAACTCGACCGACATCACCGCCTGCCAGATCTATCCCTCGACCACCTACATCGGCGGCACGTTCCAGCAGGCGGCAGGCGGGTCGGACGTGTGGCGATGCTCGGGCCTGACGCAATTCTCGCCCGGCCTTATCCCGATCCCCTCCGTCAATGGCACGTTCATCTATGGCGGCACGCCATCGGACCAATCGATCGTTCGCTGTATCCAGGACCTGAAATCGCGCGGCCTGCGCGTTGTCTTTTATCCGTTCATCCTGATGACCGCGGCAGGCGAGCCCTGGCGCGGGCGCATCACCTATAACAGCGCGGACATATCGAGCGGCGCGACGGTCGCGGTCAACGCCTTCCTTGGCAGCGCCGCGACCTCGCAGTTCACGCGTGATGCGACGAACCTGACCGTCGCGTATTCGGGATCGCCGACCGATTACACCTTCCGGCGCATGATCCTGCACTACGCAAACCTGTGCGTGGTCGCCGGCGGCGTCGATCTTTTCCTGCTCGGCTCCGAATTCCACAGCATCGAGACCATCCGCGGCCCGGCTTGGACTAAAGCTGGGACGACCGGCAGCGATGGGCGCGTGACGTGGGACTATCCGTTCGTCAACGGCTTGATACAGCTCTCCGACGACGTGCGCAGCATCTTCGACGGAGCGGGACTGACAAAGGACCTGACCGGGCTGCACAACCTCGTCAGCTATTCGGCCGACTGGTCGGTCTGGATGGGCTACCAGCATCCGGGCGCGAACGGGCAATGGCGGCACCTCGATCAGCTCTACGGCCACGGCAACATCGATATTGTCTGCTTTGACAATTACCTGCCGTTGTCAGACTGGACGACTGGCGACGGCGGGCTCGACGCACAGAATTGGCTCGATCCGGCGCCGACCGTCGCTTGGCCGCCAAGCCCGGCCACCTTCAACGGTCTCGGCATGTCGGGGCAGCCGACGATTCACAGCAAGGCGTATCTGAAAGCGAACATCGAGGGCGGCGAGAAGTTCAATTGGTTCTACAACGACAGCAACAATCTCGGCCTCGGTCTCGATCCGAACGGCACCGATCTGCACGTGTCGGTGCCGGAAGGCGACCGGCTCACGCAGTCGCGTAACCAGTATTATCCGAACCAGCAATTGCTGGCGAATAAGCAACTGCGCTGGTGGTGGAACAACGACCATCAGGCGGTGTACGACGATGGCGACGGCAGCGGCTGGTCGCCGCACGGCCCCTACACCGAATGGAATCCGCAATCGAAGTCGATCTCGTTTGCCGAGTACGGTTTCCCGGCCTGCGACCGCGGCACCAATCAGCCGAACGTCTTCTATGCTCCCGACTCGGTCGAGAGTTTTACGCCGTTCTGGTCGATCTGGGACCCGAGCCAGAGCACTGCGGGCGGCTATTGGCCGAGGCGCGATGACGAGCTGCAACTGCTCGCGCTGCAAGCCCTCTACGAATACTGGGTGACCGACGGCAACAACGAAACGTCAAGCGGCGGCGTGCCGATGATCCAGATCGCGTTCATGTCGGTCTGGAATTGGGACGCGCGGCCGTTCCCCACGTTCCCGCAGATGTCGGAAGTGTGGGGCGACACCGGCAACTGGCCGGCCGGTAATTGGCTTTCCGGCAAGGGACCGTTTCTTATCCCGGTCGTTCCCGACGATCCGCCGGCACCCGGTCCATATGCGGTCTTCCCGGCCGTGCCGACCGTCGGATGGTCGGTGCATTATTCGCCGATCTTCTCGACCGGCGCTGCGCTGCATGTCTCCGGCCGCGAAGTGCGTGCCGCCAAGTATGTTTCACCGGTGTGGGAGATCGAGCTCAAGTTCGACCTCTTGCGCATGGTGTCGCCCAACACCGAGTTGCAAGCGATCGTCGGCTTCTTCGAAGAATGCGAGGGCGAAGCGATATCGTTCTATTTCGAGCCGCCGACGTTCTCGCCGGTTTCCGGGCAGGCGCTCGGGACCGGCGACGGTTCGACGACGACGTTTTCCTTCACGGTATCGATCGACTCGGCCACGCTGTCGCCGGCAGGCATCGGAACGGTCTCCGCCGTCTATCTTAACGGCCTTCCGCAGTTGGGCGGCTACACCGTCAACACAATGCCGCTGGCGCCGTCCGTGACGTTTGCCGCGGCGCCAGCCGCCGGCGTCGCCGTGACCGCAGACTTCCACTGGTACCTCCTCTGCCGGTTTGACGACGACAGCGAAGATGTCGAGGAATTCATGGCCGCGCTCTATGCGCTGCGGTCGCTCAAGCTGCGAACGGTGCGGTCATGACGACGCCGCCTTCGCTGCCGGCACTGCCGGGGCTCGCCTGGTCGCGGCACAAGAAGCCGGGATTTTCCACTCGCGTCGCTTCGCACGCGTCTGGCCGCGAGGTGCGCGTCGCGCTGATGAGCTACCCGCTCTATGAGTTCGAGGCGGTCTATCGCGGGCTGACATCGTCGAGCAGCAACTTCGCCGGGCTCGGGGCAAATAGCTTGCAGAGCCTCATGGGGTTCTTTCTGCAACTCCAAGGGCAATTCGGGACGTTTCTTTACACCGACCCCGACGACAACACTGTCGCCGCCCAGGCCGTCGCGAGCGGGGATGGCTCGACCACGTCGTTCACCATCATGCGGTCGCTCGGCGGCTTTCTCGAACCCGTGGGCTGGGTGAGGGCGCTTTCGAACGTCTATCTCAACGGCGTGAGGCAGACGAGCGGCTTTAGCCTCGCAACGCCGAACACGCTCAACTTCACTTCGGCGCCGGGCTCGGGCGTCGTCGTCTCCTCGGATTTCTCTTACGCGTTCCAGTGCCGTTTCCTCGACGACCAGATGGATTTCGAGGAGTTCATGGCAGATCTCTGGAAGCTTGCCAGCATGAAGTTCCGCAGCGTCAAGCCCTGAAAAAAATGAAGCCGGCGTCCTCTGCGCTCATCCGCTATCTCAACGCGGCGCGCGCGAGTCCCGACGTGCCGCTGTTCATGGCCGACACGTTCACCTTCACGCTGCGTTCTGGTCTCGTGCTCTGCTACACCAACGTCGACGTATCGTTCAGCTATAACGGCAACACCTATCTCGGTAATTCCATCCTGGTCGACGGATTGAAATACAAGGCCGCCGTCGGGCTCGAGGTCGATCAGCAACAGATCACGGTCTCCGCGCGCTCGACCGACACGATCGCCGGCGGGGCACCGTTTCTTCAGGCGTTGCGCGACGGCGCTTTCGACGGCTGCGAGATCGAGCGCGACCGCGTGTTCTTCTCCGACCGCATCGGCGGCACTGCGGTTGGCTCGGTGCTGCTGTTCAAGGGGTGGCTCGGCAACGTCGACCAGATCGGACGGACGACCGCAAAGCTCACGGTCAATTCCGACCTCGTGCTGCTCGATATCGACATGCCGCGCAATGTGTATCAGCCGACCTGTCTGCATACGCTCTATGATTCCGGCTGCACGCTCGTAAAGAACGCCTTCGGCAGCAACGGCACCGTCGGGTCGGGCTCGACAGCCTCGGTCGTCAACTGGTCCGGCGCGAACGCGAACTTTCCGCAGGGTTCGATCACCTTCACTTCGGGGGTGAACGCCGGAGTAACCGCGACGGTTGGCTCAGTGACGGCGGGCGCCTCGCTCACCCTGATCTATCCGCTGCAAAGCCCGCCGGCGCCGGGCGATACGTTCACCGTTTACCAGGGCTGCGACCACACGCCGGGCACCTGCCAGAGCAAGTTCAATAATCTCGCGAACTTCCGCGGTTTTCCGTACGTGCCGCCGCCGCAGATGGCCATCTGAAAAATGCTCGACATCGAGGGCAGGCAGCGCGCCGCCGTGGTGGCGGAGGCGCGCTTATGGATCGGCACGCCCTATCACAACTGCGCCGACATCAAGGGCGCCGGCGTCACTCGCGTATCAGGGCACTGCTTATCTGTGCGCTCCAAACTACAGCTTGGGCAGCAGCGCGACCCTCGACAATCACAACTTCGAGGTTGAAGGGTTCTTCTTCGGCACCGGCTACGGTCCCGGATATGCCACCGGCGCCGATGCCGACCCCTCCCTCGTCGTTTCCGATTTTCTCACGAACCCGCAATACGGCGTCGGCTTTCCGCAGGCCTCGATTGATGCCACGACGCTGTTTGGCTCCGGCGGCGATGCCTCCTATCAGACGTATTGCCGAGCGGTGGGACTTTCGCTTTCGCCGGCGCTGACCAACCAGGAGCGGGCCTCGTCGATTCTCGGACGATGGCTTCAAGTGACTAACACCGCCGCGGTCTGGTCGGGCGGGCGCTTGAGGTTCATTCCGTATGGCGACAGTGCCGTCAGTGGCAACGGCATAACGTTCAATCCCAACGTGACGCCGCTCTACAATCTCGGCGACGACGATTTCAAGGTCGAGAAGAACGCGGACCCGTTGCAGGTCTCGCGCTCCGACCCTTACCAGGCCTACAACGTCTGGCGCTTGGAGATCGCCGAGCGCGGCAACGCCTACAACCTCACCAGCGTCGAGTCGCGCGACCAGAACGCGATCGAGCTTTATGGCATGCGCATCGCCCCGACGGTGACCGCGCATGAAATCTGCGACCCGAACGTCGCGCTCATCTCCGGCCAGCTCATCCTCCAACGCGCCGTCTATATCCGCAACACCTACAAGTTCCGGCTGTCCTGGGAATATTGCCTGCTCGATCCGATGGACCTCGTCACGGTCACGGACTCGATCCTGGGTCTGTCGAACGCGCCGATCCGTCTCACCGAAATCGAGGAGGACGAAAACGGCTTCCTGAGCGTCACGGCCGAGGAGTTCCCACTCGGCGCCGCCACGGCGACGCTCTATCAGACGCAGGCGGTCACGAATAATCCGATCAATCGAGGCGCCGCTGCTGATCCTGTCAATCCGCCGATCATCTTCGAGCCTCCCTCAGCACTGGTTGGTTCGACGGCGCAGGTCTGGATGGCAGTATCCGGAGGCGCTGGTGGCGTTGCCGATCCCAACTGGGGCGGAGCCAACATCTGGCTATCAGTTGACGGCACCACGTACACTCAAATCGGTCAGGTCGTTGGGCCGTCAAAGCAAGGCGTGCTCTCGACGCCGCTCCCGGCGTTCAGCGGTTCGAACCCGGACACGACCGACACGCTCGGCGTCAACATGGCCCAGAGCGGCGGCGTTCTGGCGACGGCTACGGTTGCCGATGCCCAGCTTGGCAACACGTTGTGCGTGGTCGATTCCGAACTCGTCTCCTATGCGACTTCGACGCTTACGTCGGCGAATAACTACGGCCTGACCTATCTCTATCGTGGCCTCTACGGGACGCTGGTTGCTTCGCACTCGTCCGGCGCGCCGTTCGCGCGGCTCGACAGCGCGATCTTCAAATACGACTTGCCTGCCGAATACGTGGGCGTTGAGCTCTACATCAAGCTGCAATCGTTCAACGTCTTCGGCGGCGGCGTGCAGGACCTCTCCACCTGCACCGTATACACCTACACGCCAACCGGCGCGGGCTTTGCCGATCCGATCGCGGCCCAGATCGCCAGCGGCTTCCCGCCGGATCTCGGAACAGTGTCGGCGCCCGCAACCGTCTTTGACGACTTTGGCTCCATCACGGTCGCGGCCACCGGCGTTCTCGACCTCGGTAGCCTGACCTCATGAGCGAACAACTGCGCCTGCGCGGCGACACGGCCACCAATGTCGCTGCCTATACGGGTCCCGCGCGCGAAACGGTCGTCGATACGACGAACAACCGGCTTGTCTTGCAGGACGGGATCACGCCGGGCGGCTGGCCAGCCGCCAAGCTCGCGGAGGTCCCGCGCCTCACGCGCACCGCGATAGCGGCTTCCTATTCGGCGGTGCCGAGCGATCGGTTGATCGCCGTCACCGGGATAGTCGCGCCGATCACCATTACTTTGCCGGTCGCCTCGACGTTTCAGCAAGGCGCTCGGCTCCTGGTCATCGACGAGAGCGGCGCCTGTTCATTCTCGAAATCGATCACGGTCGTCCCGCAGGGGTCCGACGTTCTGGTCGGCGTGTTCTCGAACACGATCACGACCGCGCTCGGCTATCTCGAACTTGAAAGCAACGGCGCCGGCCAATGGACGATGTCCGACGGGTTGACGGTCGGGTCGCCGACTGGCGCGTCAGCGGCAACGGCGACCTCGGGCACCACGGGCGCATCCGCATCGCCGTTCAGCGGCCAGGCATTGATCGCCGTGCCGAAAACCGTCTTCGCCGCGACGATCGCTGAATCTCGCCTGAAGGCCGGCATGCGACCGGTCGTCTCGGTCGTCAATCCGCTGCTGATCACCAAGGGGCTGGCCGTCGATGTCTGCATCACCGGCTTCGCGCCTGGATTCATTTCCATCGCCGGCGTCGTCTTCATGATCGATGGCCGGCCTGCGCCCGACGGCGTCGCGCGCCTCCTCCTCGCCCTGAACTACATGGGAGTCTGAAATGCTCAACGGGTTTGCTTCGTCCTTCACCCAGCGCCCCGCCAAGGCGACCGACGGCCCCGCGGAAATCACTCCGCGCGGTAACGGCTACGGCGAGTCGTTCAGCCAGCCGGCGAGCTCGGATGGGCTCGATGTGTTCCTCAACGAAGGCTCCTATTACTCAGGCGTGATGTCCGGCTACGTGCCCGGCACCGGCTTTACGGCCGCCGCGCAAGCGACCTTTTCCGACTCCTCGGCGATGCTCATGCTCAAGACCGCCGCGGCGACCGCAGGCGTGCCCGTCGGGGTGCGACTCGATACCATCAAGCTCATCTGCTCGAATGTCGGCACCGGCATCACCGCAATGCGCGCCGTCGCAGTGCTCGACAGCGTCACGCGGTGGGGCTCCGGTCCCGGCGGCTCGACGATGACCTTCAGCGCCAACGGCAATATCGGCTCGCAGCAGGGCTCAATCAGCCAGGCGGTCTGCGGCAACCTCGGCTCCGGCTCGGCGACCGGCAACAAGCGCATCGTCGGCCAGTGCGTGCTGAAAGCGGCGGCGCCGGTGCTCAACGATGAATTCGTGCTGCGCTTTTCCAACGCGGCCCAGCCCTCCGGTTCGACCGCGAGCGCTTCGGCGGCGACGATCGTTCGCCACATGGAGCCGCTGATCATCGCGCCGGGCTGGGTGTTCATCCTGCATGCGTTCTTCACCGGCGTAACTACCGGGCCGCAGTTCGAGCCGGTCGTCACCACGATCGAGCGCTGACGCCGCGCCTCCCTCTCTCTGAAACTTCCAAAAAGGTGATCTGATGCGAGCCGTTCTCGCCACGGGTATCCTTGCGCTTTCAATCCTTTCGGCGGCAGGGCCGGTGCAAGCCGCGCACCGGCACGCCTTCTCCAATCGCGTGCACCTGCACCGCGTTGTCGGCGCCCGCCATCACGTCCGCTACTCGCATCGGCTGCGTGGGCATCGGCCAGCCGGCCATGCGGTCGCGGACATGATCCGGGGCGGGCTCGTGACGGTCCACACGGCGGCCGGCATTTCGATCACCGTCGCCGCAAATCTCGCCGCGCGCTTCCAGGCTCTGATCGCAGACTTTGTGGCGCACGGCTACCGGCCGCGCAGCATCGGCTGCTTCGCGCAATCGGGGCACGTCCCGAACTCGCGGCATTACGCCGGCGCGGCCTGCGATTTCGACCAGCGCGGATGGGGTATGACGGCGCCGTTCATGTATCGCGCACGTTCAATCATCGCTTCGCACGGTTTCCGCGACGGCTGCTCGTTCTCGCGTCCCGACTGCGGCCATGTGGACGACGGTGTCGGCGTCGGCCGGCGCTCCCGCCGCTACGCGCAGCGGCTCTAGGCCTCCAACCAAATCCCTCGATCCGAGCCGCGCCGCTGTCGGCGAGCGCGCGCATTCCGCTACTTCAAATACAGGAGTGGGCGCATGGCCGCCATCATCGATACCAATCACGACACCACTCGCCATCTCGCAGCGCTCAAGACCTCGGGCGTTCGGACCATCATCCGCTATCTCTCGTCGATCGATCCGGCCGGTGAGAAGTGTGTCAAAGCAGCGGAAGCGCATGCGATCGCTGCGGCTGGTTTGCGGCTCGGCCTGGTCAACGAAGGCTGGGGCGACTTCGCCCATGGCGGGATTTCCGCGGGCGCCGGCGAGCGCGACGGCGAATGGTGCGCCAGGTACGCGCCGCAGGTCGGCGCGCCGGACAGCGCATGCGTCTATTTCGCGGTCGATGTCGACGCAAGCGCAACGCAGATCAGAAAGCTCGTCATTCCGTATTTCGCCGCGATCAACGCGGCGTTCAAGCAGCTCGCGCCAAAGCTGCGCGTGGGCGTTTATGGCTCTGGCGCGGTCTGCGAGGCGGTGATTGCGGCTAAGCTCGCCGACTTGGCTTGGCTCTCGTGCTCGCTCGGCTGGTCCGGCTCGCGCGACTTCCTCGCATCGAACAAATGGACGCTGCGGCAGCACGTGCCGCAGGCAATCGCCGGGATCGATAGCGATCCCGACGGCGCCAATGGCGACTTCGGCGACTTCGTTCCGTTCGAGGTGGCAACGTGAGAGTCGCTGTTCTCGCGGTCGCGCTCTCGCTTGCGGCCTTCGCCGCGCGCGCCGAGAGCGGCATCGCCTCGGTGTACGACACGAGGTCCGGCACGCACACGGCCTCCGGCGAACGGTTGAATGAACGGGCGCTCACGGCCGCGCACAAGACGTTGCCGTTCGGGGCGATCGTGCGCGTGACAACGCGAGCGGGTCGCTCCGTCGTGGTGCGCATCAACGATCGCGGCCCTTACGTGCGCGGGCGGATCATCGACCTCACGCCGGCCGGCGCGCGGGTGCTCGGGTTCAGCGGCTTGGCGCATGTCACTATCGAGAGGCTGAGATGAAACGCGTTGCCATCGCGGCGCTCGCGTTGGCGCTGACGAGCCACGCCGCAATCGCCGAACAAGCACGCATCTGGATCAAGTATGGCGTCGGCGGATATTTCACGTCATACGGCATGGGGCCCGGCTCCGGTTCGCTCGCCGACGCGATTGCCGCCAAATTTGGCTCCGCGGTCAAAGTCACTAGCTACTACCAGTGGACCGACGCAATCGCCGCGACCGTGAATGCGACGCCGGTGAGCATCAAAGTGATGATCGCCGGCTATTCGTGCGGCGCTTCTGAACTCCCGCTCGATGCCGTCGCGGTTCACCGTCCCGTCGATCTTCTCGCCGGCATCCAGGCTTCGGTCTGGTGCGGCAGCTATTTGCTGCCGGCCAACGTTGCCGGTGCGCTGGAAGTCTACAACCCAACCTGCCCCATGACGCTGGGGCTCGGCTGTCGGCTCTATCAGCCGGGTCCTGGATTCGCCGGCGGACGGCTCACGGTCGTCGTCCGATATGACATGCACCCGTATGCCGACATCGATCCCGATGCGCATGCGGATGTCATCGAGGCGATCGGCAAAGCCATGACGGCAAAGCCGAAGGCCGCGCTCCACGAGAGCGGCGCACCGCAAATCATCGTTCGCCAATCAACATGGAGGTGATCATGGCAACGCAACGCGACTACCAGGTCGGCGAGAACGCCGCGCGCCAATGGCTCAACGCCAACGAGAGCTTTTACGCCGGCATGGTTCCGCAAAACGTCGTCGAGGGCGTCACCAAGGCCATCGTCGACGCGGTCGACGCCGACCGCGCCAAGCGCAATCCACCGAAGGAGCAAACCCCATGAACCAGGACCAGCTTGGCGGCATCATCCGTGCCGTCGTTCCGCCTCTCGTTACTTACCTCGTGGCGAAAGGCATCATTCCGGCCGGCTCCGCCGACGCCCTGATTTCCGCAGCGGTCGCAATCGCAGCAGCGGCCTGGAGTGTCGTCAACAACAAGACCGGCAAGACCATCGGCCAGTAGCGCGTCGCTGCTCGTCCTCCCTTCTCTCCCATCCCCACAATCCGAAGGAGTTACCGCATGCGCAAGCTCATGCTTGGCGCCGTCATGGCCACTGGCCTGGCGGCATGCTCGACCACAAACGGAGTCACCACCATCGACCCGAATTTCATCGCTTCCGTGCAATCGATCGCCTCGACGGCGTGCAGCGTGATCCCGACCGTCGACAGCATCATCGCGATCTTCAATTCGGGCATTGCCGCCACGGCAACCGCGGTCGCCAATGCAGTGTGCACGGCGGCGCCGCCCAAAGCCTCCCTGGCGTTCAAGGCGCTGCCGCTGCGAGCGGCGGCCCCCGACAGCCCCGCGGTGATCGGCACGATCAATGGCGTCACCGTCATCGGCTGGCGCGCCGGCGCGGTCAAGTTCGGTGGCAAGCGGTGACGTACAGGCTCGGCAAGAAACCGGCGCGCGAGTGGGGCGGGGGTTCACGCTTCCGCCTCGCGCGCTACGCCGACACGGCCGCGCTGCCGGCGCTGCCACAGGCCTTCGGCCACGGGGGCCTTATCAGCTCGTGGCCGATGCTCGCCAATGATCGCTACGGCGATTGCGTGTGGGCCGGTGCCGCGCACGAAACCATGTTGCTCGCCAAGGAGGCGGGCAACACGGTGAACTTTACCGACTCGAATGTGCTCTCCGATTATGCGGCGGTCACCGGGTTCGATCTCAGCGATCCGAGCACGGACCAAGGGACCGACATGCAAGCCGCAGCGAGCTATCGCCGTAAGACCGGCATTCTTGATGCGAGCGGCAAGCGGCACGGCATCGCCGCTTATCTCGCCGTAGATGCCGCCAATACGCAGCACATCCTTCTCGCCGCTTACCTCTTCGTCTGTGGCGTCGGCTTGCAACTGCCCTCGTCCGCGTTTGACCAACTCGACAAGGGGCAAACCTGGGATGTCGTCTCCGGTTCGCCGATCGAAGGCGGCCACTACGTGCCGCTGATTGGGCGCCAGGATGATCTGCTCGTTTTCGTATCCTGGGGCCGCATCCAGTACGCCACGCAGCAATTCCTGGCCACGTATTGCGACGAGGCCGTCGCCTATCTCTCCCAAGAGGACCTGGTCAATCAGAAGTCCCCAGACGGATTCGATTACGCGACGCTCAGCGCCGACCTGAAGGAATTGGCATGAAACGAGCCATTTTCGCGGCCGTTGCGATGGTCGCTGCCGGCCTAGTACCTTTGCACAGTGATTATGACTCTTTGGATGTGTCGGGATAGGCGCGGCCCATTTTGGTGCGGGCTTTGTCGGTTGTGAACATCCATTTGATGCGGGCGGCGGCGGCGTTTCGCTGTCGTTCCCAAGCGGCGATTTCGCTGACGAGGCGCTTTGGGTCGTCGATTCTGCGGTCCAGGCACTGACCGCGTAGCACGCCGATCTCGATCTCGACCATGTTGAGCCAGCTGGCATGCTTGGGGGGTGTAGTGGAACTCCAGGCGGCGCAAGATGCGCCGGGCTTCGGCGGGCGCGAAGGCCTCATAGAGGGCGCCGGCTGAGTGGGTCGACAGGTTATCCTGGACAACCCGGATGCACTCGGCGTCGGGATAATGGACATCGGTGAGTTCGCGCATGCATTGGGCGTAGTCTTCGGCAGCGCGCCGCTCGGTGACTTTGACCTTGCGCCACGGCCGGTGGACGTCGATGCAGACGAAGAGATTGACGGTGCCGTTGCGGCGGTACTCGTAATCGTAGCGTTCGAGTTGGCCCGGCTCGGCCGGGATCGGCCGGCGCACCTCGCCGATGAGCTGGACCGGGCTCTCGTCGAAGCAGACCACCGGCCGCGTGGGATCGGGCGCTTCGGCATAGAGGTCGAGCACATCTTCCATGCGGGCGACATATTCGCCGTCGACCTTGGGAATGCACCACATGTCCTTGCGCCACGGCTTGAGGCCGTTTTCGGCCAGCCGCCGGCGCACCGTCTCGTGCGACAGGCTCTCGTGCTCGGTGAGCTTGACCATGGCGTCGGCCAGCAGTTCCAGCGTCCAGCGGGCGCGGCCCGCAGGCGGGTTCGCGCACGCGGTTGCCACGAGCAGGGCTTCCTCCTTGCCCGTGAGCTTGCGCTCCGCTCCAGGCCGTGGGTCCTCGCTCAGCGCCCGTTCCAGATTGCCTTCCACGAAGCGCCGCTTGGTCCGGTACACGGTGGAACCGCCCACCGCCACGGCGCGGACAATCTCCGCGTCGCTGCTGCCGGCGTCGGCCGCCAGCAATATTTGGGCTCGCTTGAGCTTGCGGGCGGCTCGCTTGCCTTTACTCAACATCGTGATGAGCTCACCGCGTTCGGCTTGGCTCAGTTCGACACGATAAACTACATTCATCTCGGCCTCCTTGTCGGAGCCCCAGACGAATCGACCTATGAATCAAAAATCAGGCGCTGCTCGTCGCCCCAGCGGGCAAAGCTTCACCGAAAAGCAAGGCCAGTATCTGGCCTTCATCTACGCCTACTCGCGCATGTTCCGACGACCGCCTGCCGAGGCCGACATGCAACGCCACTTCCGCGTCAGCCCACCCTCGGTTCACCAGATGGTTCTCACCCTCGAGCGAGGCGGCCTTATCCGACGCCAATCCGGCGTCGCCCGAAGCATCGAACTCCTCGTCGCCCCGGAAAACTTGCCCATCTTAAAATGATCGAAAATCAACCAGTCAAAACCTCCGTGCAGAGGTACTAGTCGCCACGTCATGGGCAGCGCCTCCAGTCGAAGCGATCGAGCTTGCGTTCAATCTGAAACCCGGCATGAGCATTCCCATCGTCATGCAGACTGGCGAACAATACCGCATCGAGTATCGCGGCATCGAGGCGCGGCGCGACGGCGAATACGCCTTGGTATTCCGTCTCAAGAAATGAGTCACGACGATGCCCGGCAAGCTCGACGAGATCAGCGAAGCCATCGGCGCCCTGCGGGCCAGCGTTGCTGACATTCAGCGGCGCATGGACGAGAATCGTGAATTGCAGGAACGACGACACAAGGACAACACGACCGCATTGCGCGAGCTTGCGGTAAAGCTCGATCAACACGCGGCAGCAGTCGCGACGATGCAGCCGGCTGTCGCAGCGCTCGTGCTTTCGAGATCCAGACTCGCCGCTTGGGCGTCGATCGGCTTCGCTGGCGTCGTGGTGTTTGGCTGGATCGTTGAGGCGACGGTTAAATGGGCTGTGGCTTGGGTACTATCGCAGTGGCATTAAGGGGCAGAGGTAGCCGTCCATCGCTGCTCGGTAGCTCCTCAGTTCGCTTGGCCAACTGGTCGATCGCCAGCGAGACTTTAAACGTAGACTGGAAAATGTTTCAATGATTTTCAAGCTTCTGTACAATTTCGCGCTGAGCTAGTTTTGAATCAGATTGAAACTCGGCGTCGCAATAGAGCCCAATGTCAAACGGTATTTGCTTGACTCAAAATCGACACGGATGGCGAAGGACTCTTGTCCGCAGCCTATTCTTTATCGGGGTGGCGGTGGTCGTCATTCGGCCCTACGCGGCTCAAGAGAGGCCTCATCCTACAGGACCATTTCGCCTTATCGTCGGCGCTCCCCCAGGCGGACCGATCGACGTGGCCGCGCGCCTGCTTGCTCAATATTTGCCGGCGATCCTTGGTCAGCCAAGTTTTGTCGAAAACAAAGCAGGCGCCGGAGGCATCATTGCGACGCGAGCAGTCGCGTCGGCAGCGCCGGACGGTCTCACGGTTCTTTCTGCCGCCAATTCAATGCTGGCAACCGAAAAGTCGAATGACGAAGCTGGCTATCACGTCGAACGTGATCTGATCCCGATCCTTTCGATCGGCTGGACTCCGAACATCATCGTGGCCGCTCCGGCGCTTCCTGTCTCGTCGCTCAAAGAACTGATCGAACTCTCGCGCGCACGCGACATGAACTATGGAACGCTCGGCAGCGGGACGACAACGCATCTGATGACGGAATTTCTGTTTCATAACGTAGCCCATACGAAAATTCAGCACATCGCCTATCCCAGATCAGCCGCTGCACTGACTGCGGTCGTTGGCAATCAGCTTGAAGTCGCTTGCGTCGCTATGATTGCGGCCGTGCCTTTGGTCCAGACCACCCAGGTCAAAGCCATGGCGGTTACCAGCAATAGGCGCGTCGAGTCTCTCGCCAATGTGCCGACACTGGCGGAGGCGGGTTTCCCCGGTAATGATTATGTAACATGGGTCGGCTTTTTCATGCCGGCGAAGACGCCGCCCAGCATCGTCGATAGTTTCGCCCAAGCGGCACTCAAGACCCTCGCAATGAACGAAGTCCGCGACAAGCTCGCGGCGCTCGGTTTCGAGCCAGAGACGATTTCGGGAGATCAATTCCGAAAGCAGGTTACGACAGAACTCGAGCATTGGGGTGACGTCGTAGCAAAGACCGGCATCAAATCGGAATAGAGACAGGGAAGACTATGACCAAGGCTATGGTGGATGACATCGTCAATTCGTTTTTGTTGCGCTTTCTCGCAGATGGCGTTCACTATCGCGATCTGATGGACATTCGTGCCGCGACTGCGAATTGGGCCGAGTGGCCGCAGACTTGGTCGCGATGGGCGAACGATTGCGAAAAACGCGCCGAGGATTCCTTGGCGAAGGGTGCGCGGCGCACCGCCGCGGACGATTTCGCCCGCGCTTCGCTTTATTACCATTACGGCCAGAACATGGAGGTCGACAATCTCGCCTTGAAGCGCGAGATCCATGATAAGAAGGTCGCGGCCTTCATGCGCGCCGCGCCGCTGCTCGACCCACCGCTGGAACGCGTCGAAATTCCATTCGACGGCATTAAAATGGCCGGCTATTTCCGCGTCCCACCCGGAATCAAATCGCCCCCGTGCGTCGTGCTGATGGGCGGCCTGGACACGACCAAAGAGGATTATCTCACCGTCAATGACTATTGCCTGCAACGTGGCCTAGCGACTCTTGCCTTTGACGGTCCGGGGCAGGGCGAGACTCAGTTTGAGATGCTGTGGCGCAAGGATTTCATCAAAGCTGTCTATGCGGTTTTCGATTATGTGGAGAAGCGCCCGGAGATCGATCCCAATCGCCTGGGCCTTATCGGACGCAGCACCGGAGGCCACTATGCGGCGTTGGCGCCCGCGACGGACAAACGCGTCAAAGCTACCGTCGTGTGGGGCGCCATGTATAACCTGCGAAATATTACCGAAATTCCTCATCACGTGCTCCGTTGCTTTATGTATGTCAGCGGAACCAAGACGCCGGCTGAGGCTCGCGAATTCTTCGAATGCATCAATCTCGAAGGCTACGCCGAAAAAATTACTTGCCCGATGCTGGTCGTGCACGGCGGCCGCGATGTCGTGACGCCAATGGAGAATGCGACGCGTCTGATACGTGAGGCGCGAGGTGAGATAGAAACGCTGATCTGGGACGACAGTATGCACTGCTGTCATGACCGTTCCCATATCGTGCGGCCGCGTTTGGCCGATTTCATGGCCCGCCGGTTATAGGCGAACGCGGTCGGAGCAGTTCGGTCGTTAGTCGGCGAAGAGGAGGAAAGCGCATGACCCGTCCTTGTCCGATAGCGCCACCTCCGACGCTGCCTTCCTTCGAGGTCCCGAAAGGAGCGTGCGACGGGCATGTCCACGTGATGGGTCCCTACAGCACCTTTCCACTCGCTCAAAACCGCCTTTACACCTCGGCTGAGGTCCCGCTGCCGAATCTCGTCACGATGCTGGATACGATGGGCCTCGAATATGTCGTTGTCGCGCATCCGTCTGCGTTTGGCGCAGACCTTTCGGTGACACTCGATGCGGCGAAGAGGTTAGGCCGCCGAGGCTTCGCCACGATCCCGTTGGGCCCCGGAGCGACGAGCGAACAAGTGCGCGTGTTTCACGAACAAGGCGTGCGTGGTGTTCGGCTCGCCAAAGCGCTCGGATGGGACGCCACATTTGACGAACTAAAGGCGATAGCTGAGCGGATCGTGAAGTTCGACTGGCACTTTTCCATCTGGCCTTCGGATATCGACGAGCTCGATCGGATGAGAAAATTGACGGAAGCAACTGGCGTTCGTGTCGTGCTCGACCATCTCGCTGGCCATTGTTGGGACGCCAAAAAGGATCTCGATCAAGAAGGCTTTGCTCTGGTCGTCGACATGCTGAAGTCGAAACAGGCGTGGCTGAAAGTATCAGGCATGTACCGTGTATCCCAACAGCGGTCACCCTGGCCGGAGTTGATCCCGTTTGGCCGCAAGCTTGCGGCTGAGTGCCCGGCCCGCTTGCTATGGGCGAGCGACTGGCCACACGTCGGATTGTTCACCGACAACATGCCGCAGTCCCACCAGGTTCTCGATTGGCTCGTTGAGATCGGTTGCGATGCGCCAACGCGTCAAAAGATCTTGGTCGACAACCCGCGCCTCTTCTATGGCATTTCGTGAGTATGCCACGCCGCTCCGAGGATGTGACAGATGACAAACAAAAAGCTGACCGGACGCATTGCGCCTGACCGCATCAAGATGCAATCGACACCGAAGCCGCCGCCTGGGGCGGTTGCGCGGTTCACGGCGCTGGGGGACTGCGCGGGCATCATTTCAGATGCCATGGATGAGTTGCAGATTCCTTCGGGCGTGATCGGCGCGTCGGTTCTTCGAACCACCATGCCGGGACGGGTCACGTGTGGCCCGGCGCTGACTGTTCGCAACATCCCTCAGCGGGCGGATCCGCTCGCCGGCGCCAAGGCGGGCGTCAACCGGATGGCGGAATTCGAGGCGCACAATTTGGCAGAGGACGGCGACGTGCTCGTCGTTCAAGGCGTGTCGGGAATGTCCAACATGGGCGGCATCTCCGCGCAGACGGGCAAGCGGCAGGGCGAGCGCGGCGCCATCGTGACGGGCGGCGTTCGGGATATCCCGCATTCGCGTAGCGTCGATTATCCGATCTGGTCGAGCGAGATCACTCCGGCGACCGGCAAATGGCGTCTGGAAACCGTCGAGATAAACGGCACCATCGAGATTTTCGGCGTGTGTGTTGCGGCTGGCGATCTGGTGCTAGCTGACGACACCGGCGTCTGCTTCATCCCCCGAGACCAGATCCTGCCGGTGCTAAAGCTGTGCGAAGAGAAAGCGGAGCAGGAAGAAGCGCTGTCTCGCGCGATCGATAATGGACTGGCTGTGTCGGAGATTTTCCCGCCGCCGAAATCCTGAATTCTACTTTCGGACGGTATCAGAGCGACGACGACAACCGCTAAAGCCGCGAAACAAAAATGAAACCTGCCGCTTTCGAATATTTCTCGCCGAAGACGACGAAAGCGGCTCTTGAGCTTCTCGCAGCACACCGCAACGACGCGAGAATATTGGCCGGCGGCCAAAGCTTGGTTCCCCTGCTGAATTTCAGGATGGCGCGATTTAAGTATCTTATCGATATCAATGAAATTCCAGAACTATCGTATATCAGGTGCGACAATGACACCTTATGCATAGGCGCGCTGACGCGTTACCGAACGATTGAAACGTCCTCTATTGTTGCAGACGGAGCGCCCCTGCTGGCGGAGGCGACGAAGTCAGTCGGCCATCTTCCAGTTCGGACGCGCGGCACGATTGGCGGCAGCTTGGCGCATGCCGATCCGGCGGCAGAATATGCGGCTGTCATGCTGGCGCTGGACGGTCGCGTCGTCTTGCAGAGCCAAGACGGTGAACGAACTTTGGAGGTCGGCGACTTCATCCAGGGAATGTTCACTACCGCGCTCGCGGCCGACGAAATGGTAGTCGAGGTACGCGTTCCACGGGCGCGGAGTAACCAGATCTTCGGATTTGAAGAGTTCGCCCGGCGTCCCGGTGACTTGGCTATGATGGGTATAGCGCTTCGGCTGGACCTCGATGGCGACCGCGTAGAAACGGCCCGCATCGTCGCCCTGGGCGGAGAGGACGGCGCGTGTCGCATTCCAGAGGCCGAGGCTGAGATCGAAAATCGCCCACTGAGTTCCGAGCGGATCGAAGAGGCCAGCCGCGCGGCCGCCAGTATTCACGCGCACACCGATGTTCATGCGACGGCGGCCCTGAGGCAGCATCTTTGCGGCGCTCTCGTCAAACGGGTTCTCGGCAAGGCAAGAGCAGCACAGGCGAGCCGGCCCTTATGAGCGGCGAACGCGAAATTGAAGTTACGGTGAATGGACGAAAGATCGGCGCGGTTGTCCCGCCGCGCTTGCTACTGTCGGATTTTCTCCGTGATAACCTTGGCCTTACCGGAACGCATGTCGGGTGCGAACACGGAATCTGCGGCGCCTGCACGATCCTGTTCGACGGGCAAGCGGCGCGTTCCTGCCTGCTCTTTGCTGTGCAGACGGCAGGTCATGAGATTTGGACGGTGGAAGGCCTCTCGGAGAGTGGCGCGATTGCCGATCTGCAGGAGGCATTCAGCAAACATCATGCTCTCCAGTGCGGCTATTGCACGCCCGGTATGCTGGTGGTTGCGTATGATTTCTTGAACGCCAATCGCTCGCCGTCACCCGAGGAGATCAAAGACGGAATGTCAGCCGCGCTCTGTCGTTGTACCGGATATTGGAACATTGTTAGTGCGGTTTCCGAAGTCGCCAATTCCGAACGTCGGGGAACTAAGCCTGCCGATGTTGCGCCCGCGATCCGGACTACCGCGCCATGAAGATGGCAAGGTTTATCGGCCAGCCAATGCGGCGCAAGGAGGATCGGCGTCTGCTTACCGGAAAGGGCCGCTATATCGCCGACATACACTTGGCACGGATGGCTTATGTCGCTTTTGCCCGTAGCTCAGCGGCGCATGCGCGTATCCGCGGCATCGACGTGGCCCGCGCTCGGACGCTGCCGGGAGTGCTTACGGTATACACCGCCGCGGATCTGGCAGTTCATCTCGGCCCTATACGCGGCGTGCTGACGACGCCGCCGGCGCCTTGGCGAAAGCTGGTCGATCACGACATCAATATTCCCGATCAGCCGTTGATCGCCGACAAAAAGGTCCGTTATGTCGGTGAGCCTTATGCCGTGATCGTGGCGGAGAGCCGGTACATTGCCGAAGACGCGCTTGAGCTGATCGAGCCTGACCTGGAGCCGCTTGCCGTCGTCAGCGACCCGATTGAGGCTATGCAGTCCGGCGCGGCGAACCTGCACGAAAATGTCGCAAACAACGTGGTCGCAAGATTTCGCATCCGTAAAGGCAACGTCCGACCGGATTCTTTGCACCATATCCGCCGCCGTTTTCACAATCACCGAATTCTCGCTCTGCCGATCGAATGCCGTGGGGTTATCGCCGAGTACGACAGCCGTGGCGATGCGATCACGATCTGGTCCGCAACACAGGTCGTCCACTGGGTCCGGGGTGAAGTGGCGCGACAGTTGCAGATGCCGGAATCACGCGTGCGCTGCATTGCTCCGGATGTTGGCGGCGGCTTTGGCGTGAAAGGCCACGTCTATTGCGAGGAGATCATCGTGCCGTTCCTGGCACGTCAACTCGGGCGGCCGATTTCCTGGATTGAAGATCGTCAGGAGAACCTCCTGAATTCGACGCACAGCCGCGATGACATTCACGACGCCGAGATCGTCTTCGACGATCGGGCAACGATTCATGCGCTGAAGGACGATCTGATATTCGACTCCGGCGCTTATACGCCGTCCGGAATTGCCTCGCTGGCGAATATTGCGGCCCATATTTGTGGACCTTATCGAATCCCGAATTTCGAGTTTGGCGCCACTGCCGTTGTCACCAACAAGACGCCGAACGCGCCTTATCGCGGCACTGGACGACCGGAAGGATCATTCGTCATCGAGCGCTTGATTGATCTCATGGCACGGGAGCTTGGAATCGACCCTGTAGATGCACGCCGACGCAATATGATTCAGGCAAGCGAGATGCCTTACAAAAGCGGCATCCCTTACCGCGACGGGGTCCCGATCGTTTACGATAGCGGCGACTACTCGAAATCTTTGGAGTTGGCTCTTCGGGAACTCGGCGGCGTCGAGGAATTCCGCAAGCTTCAAATGCAGGCGTGGAGTGAAGGCCGCTACATCGGACTAGGCGTCGCCTGCTATGTCGAAGGCACGGGTGTCGGACCGTTCGAGAGCGCTACGGTACGCATCAATCCTGCGGGCGATCTCGTTGTCGCGACGGGAGCATGCAGTTCAGGACAGGGACATGAGACGGTCTTCGCGCAAGTGACCGCCGATGAATGGGGCCTAAGTCCCGAGGACGTCACCGTTCAAATCTCGGACACCGGTCTGATCGCAACCGGCTTTGGCAGCGTTGCCAGCCGCAGCGCGGTAACTTCCTCCGCGGCGATCCGCAAGGCATCGGCTATCCTGCGAGCAAAAGTACTCGCGGTTGGCGCCCATCTTCTCGAATGCGATGTTGCTGATGTCGAGATGCGTGAGGGGACCGTGACGCTCAAGGGCGTCCCGAAGGGAATCAGCCTGACAGAGATTGCCAAGGCCGCTTATCCGGGATGGGCAAGTAACCGGCCGCCGGACATGCCTGGCGGTCTCGAGGTGACTGAATATTTCGAACCTAAGACCGTCACATGGGCTTACGGCACCCATGCGGGTATTATTGAAATCCTTGCCGACACCGGTGAGATCCGGATTCACAAATACGTCGTCGCCCACGACGCCGGCGTGCTCATCAATCCGATGATTGCAAATGGACAGATCATGGGTGGCGTTTGTCAAGGGATCGGCAGCTGCCTGCTCGAAAAAGTCGTCTACGACGCGCAGGGTCAAAACCTGACCGGCTCCCTGATGGACTACCTCCTCCCCGTCGCCGCACAGATGCCGCCGATTGAAATCTTGCACACCGAAACGCCGTCCCCGCAAAACGAGCTAGGCATCAAAGGTCTGGGGGAAGGCGGAGTGATCGGGCCGCCCGGTGTGATCCTGAACGGTGTTTGCGATGCATTGCGGCCGCTCCGGTTTGAGATCAACCAGAGCTCGTTTAGCCAAGCAGATGTCGTTGCCGCCCTAAGTAAAGCCTCGCTCAAAAGCGAATAATCCTCAGCTGGCACGCCGGCGATACGATAGGCCAGTCTTCGGTCTTATCGGTTGAAAGTCCGGGTGACGGCTCAATCGTGTCTCCAAGAATTCAAACAGTACGGTCGTTCTTTTCGGAATGGTGGCTCGTTTGGCCATACAGAGGTAGACGTCGATTGGCGGCGCGACGTAACTCATCAGCAACGGCTTGAGTGTTCCATCCTGGACGTGAGAACGCACGAAGAAGCTTGCGAGCTGGCCAATTCCGATACCATGGAGAACGGCTTGCCGCTGCGTATCGGTATCGTTGGTGATGAGGCTTCCCGATACATCAATGGCAATGACCTGCTTCCCGACCTGGAAAGTCCACGGCAAAGTCTTGCGATCCACGGGATGCCGCAGCACCACGCAACGGTGTTCACGAAGATCCTCCGGACTTTTTGGATCGCCGTTTTGAGCGAGATAGGCGGGGGCGGCGCACAAGATTAGCCTTACCGACGCTATTTGTCGGGCGATGAACGAGCTACCCGGTAAGTGTCGGCTCATCACCGCAATATCGATCCCTTGGTCGACAAAATCTGGAAATTCATTCTGGGCGATCATCTCGATCGATACGCGCGGGTATTGTTTCAGAAATTTTGCCAGGATCGGTAGAATGTAGGTCCGGCTTATGTAATAGGGGACTGAGATCCTGACCATGCCGCTTGCGCTCTCGGCAGCGTCCTGAAGGTTGCGGACGCCCTCATCTATCGCTTCAACGGCGACGCAACACCGCTCGTAAAAGCTTGCCCCCTCTGCGGTCAGACTGATCCGCCGCGTGGTGCGACGGAATAGGCCGACGCCAATCTGCTCTTCCAGTTGCTTGATCTGAGCGCTGACGGCCTGCGGCGTTATGCCAAGCTCCAGTGCCGCCTTGCTGAAGCTGCGCGTATCGGCGGATCGGATGAATGTGGAAATACCGCGTAGTCGGTTCGACCAGTTACGCCCCATAGCGACACCGCATCCGCAAATTGGACTACTACCGCCCCCTTATTTTAAAGCATGCTTTGAAAAAATTTCAAGTATTTTCAAGCTAGCACGGGGCATGAGTTACCGAGTAATCTAGTCCGCATGGTCGGCTGCCAACTATTCTGAGCAGCAAACGAGGAAAGTCATCGCTTAGCTTGGGGCAGGCAGCGACACACCTGCGAGGCACCTGAAGGCGGTCACCCTCTTATCGGTAGAAAAGTTGCTAAGAACGAGGAAGCGGGCGATGGGCTTCGAGAGCATGCGCGCCTATCTTGCAGAGGTCGAGAAAAAAGGCCTTCTGCAAAAAATCGATGGCGCCAATTGGAAGATTGAAATTGGCGCGATTACGGAAGTTGTCGCATTCTCGCCTACGCCACGCGTCTTACTATTTGACAACATCGTAGGCTATCCCCCAGGGTTCCGTGTCGCAACGAACCTCTACTCGGCGTGGCGACTCCAGGCGATTGCCTTGGGCCTGCCTGACAACGTCTCGTCTGTGGACCTAGTAGCGCGCTGGCGTGCTCGTTCGAAGGAAATGAAACCAGCGACGCCGCGAGTGATCAAGGATGGTCCAATTCTGCAGAATGTCATCCGCGGCAGTGACGTTAATCTGTTGAAATTTCCGGTCCCGCTTTGGCGCGAGGATGATGGCGGGCGATATCTCGGGACTGGCGATGTGGTGGTAACGCGCGACCCCGACGAGAAATGGATCAACCTTGGCGTCTATCGCGCGCAACTACACGACGAAAAGACGTTGGGCATCGTGATCCTCAGCAACCATCATGGGCGCATGCATCTGGAGAAGTTCTGGAAACGCGGAGAGGATGCGCCAATTGCTGTCGTCGCGGGCCAGGATCCGCAGGTTTACGCCGCCGGATGCATGCCGGTGCCGTGGGGACAGTCGGAATACGACATCGCCGGGGCATTTAATAACGGTCCAGTCGACCTGATAATCCATGAACCGACCGGACTTCCGGTTCCGGCCTCGGCCGAGATCGCGATATTCGGACGCGTGCCACCGCCGGCAAAGCAGATGCACGACGAAGGCCCGTTCGGCGAGTGCCTCGGATACTACACCGGGCAAGGCCCATGCCCCGTCATCCGCGTAGAGGAGATCTGGCATCGCGACGATCCCATCCTCCAGGGAAGCCCCACCATGCACGGATCAGCCATGATGCACGGTCTGGGTGCCGAGATCTTCACGAGCGCCGTCATCTGGGACAGCGTTGAACGCGAAGTCACGGGAGTGGTGGGAGTTTGCTCGTTGTATCAGCAGTGCCAAGCCGGCTCATCAGTGGTAGTGGTCGCACTCCGGCAGGCATTTCCCGGCCATGCCAAACATGCAGCTCTCGCCGCGCTAGCATCTCGTGGCACCCTCCTTATGAACAAAGCAGTCATCGTCGTGGACGAAGACGTCAACCCCGCCGATCCGGGCGAAGTCATGTTTGCTGTCACAACCCGCTGTAATCCGAGCGACGACATGGATGTGATCCGAGGAATCCCGTCGACGTTTCTCGATCCCCGAGTACCGGCGGATCGCCGGGCGGCGGGAGACACGACCACGTCGACCGTCATCATCAATGCTTGTCGACCCTTCACTGCGCGCAATGACTACCCACGTGTGAATATCATCAGTCCCGAATTGAAGAGAGATGTCTTATCCAAATGGGGCAGGGAACTTCGGCTCACTGGTTAAATGACGATCTCAAAAATCAACGGCAAAAAGTAGGGAGGGGAAGCTTACCATGGATCATCCGGTATTTGACGTCACGAAGCTGGTCGATGAGCAGAAGGTTGGGGCCTTTACCATCCGGGTCGTGATCATATCGTTCGTGATCATGCTTTTCGATGGCTACGATCTTCTCGCTGCGTCGTATGGCGCTCCTGCGCTGGTTGCCGATTGGCATATCCAGCCGGCACAGCTCGGCCCGATGTTCAGCGCGAGTCCGTTTGGAATGGTCCTTGGCGCGCCGCTTCTCGGTTGGCTGGGCGACAAATTGGGGCGCCGCCGTGCGATTATTTTCGGTGCGCTCCTGTTCGGCTGTTTTTCGCTGGCCTGTGCGACGGCCACTTCTATCCCCGAACTGATGGTACTCAGGTTCATGACCGGAATCGGTCTTGGCGGGATGCTGCCGAATATCACGGCATTGAATGCGGAATTCGCGCCGCGGCGGCTTCGTGCAACGCTCGTGGTCGTCATGTTCAGCGGCGTGGCTGTAGGCGGCTCTTTGCCGGGATTGGCGGTCGCCGCGCTTCCCGGCTATGGCTGGCAAGGGCTTTATGTGATTGGTGGCATCGTGCCTTTGATGCTCACTGTCGTTATTTATCTTTGGCTCCCGGAATCGATTAAATTCCTGTCACTGAATAACCCGAAAAACGCGCAAGCGCGGATTGCGGATATTGTCCGGCAGGTACGGCCTGATCTCGCCATTACGCCGGATACTGTCTTCGTGAGCCCTGAGAGCCGCAGTTCGGGCTCCGTGCGAGTGGCGGAATTATTCGAAGGCGGACTGAATTGGATTACGCCGTTGTTGTGGTCGCTGTTCGTGATCAATCTCATGATCAACTACTTCTTGTACAGCTGGATGCCCATTGTATTCCGCGCGGGCGGATTTTCGTCCTCACAAGCCGCATTGACGACGGCGTGTTATTACGTCGGCGGGGTACTCGGCGGCGTGGCGGTCAGCCGCTTTATCGATCGCCGCGGACTAGTGCCGGTGCCCTTGTTTTTCCTCGCCGGTTGCGTGTTCGTCTCGGCTATTGGTATTCCGAGCCTGCCGGCCGTCGCCGTCAGTGCCTTTGTCTTCTTCGGAGGATTTTGCGTTCTCGGCGTGCAACTGGGTTTGAACGCCGCGAGCGGCCTGATCTATCCGACGCGAATCCGCGCCAGCGGGGCCGGTTGGGCCATGGGTATCGGGCGCTTTGGAGGGATTATGGGACCCATGGTGGGAGCCTGGTTGATCTCCATGAAGCTGCCGACGTTCCAGCTGTTCTTGGCGCCGGCGTTGCCGCTCGCTCTTGGCGCACTTATCTGTTTCGTGCTCGTGCAACTTTGCAGGCGACGTTTCCAAGGTGACCAATTGAATGATACAGCATTGGCAACCCAGACTGCTCCGTAAGAAGCCGTTCGTCTCCTAAGTTCGACGGACCGGCTGCCGCTAGCGCATACTTGTCTAGGGAACTGCATGGGTTCTATGCGTATTCCCGGCCGGCGCCATTGCTTGGCTGGAGAATGTTAGTTTCCAGTTCCTCTCCCTCCACCGAAGTTCGCAGGCAAATGGCATGGTTCAATCTGGCAAAGAGACCAGTCAAGAAACCGCGACATATACGCGACCAATTTGCTGCGCAGATTATCGCGCGCAGAAGCGCCCTTGCGACTCATTGATTACAAAAGATTTTTGGCGCGCCCGGAGAGATTCGAACTCCCGACCCCCAGATTCGTAGGCTGTGGGGCGGCCGGAAGCCGCCTGCTGACATGATGACTTCGCAACGGATCCCCAAGGTTCTCATTTGTCCGGTGAGACCTCATCTTCCGCACGAACATGCTTCGCGCGGCTGCGCCGGCCTTCGTGGGATTACGCGCCCTCTTGCTTCCACAGTGCTTCCAGACGGTCAATCCGAGTCTAATCGCAAAATAACAACGCCGCTAAGTCTTTGACTTAGCGGCGTATTTGGTTGCGGGGGTAGGATTTGAACCTACGACCTTCAGGTTATGAGCCTGACGAGCTACCGGGCTGCTCCACCCCGCGCCAGAGGGCTAAAGTGTCGGACGCTCATGTAGCAAGCGGCCCGCGGTAAGGGAAGTGCGGGGGTGCGGATATTTCATCATACTGTCATGGACTTCCCATCCGATTGTCACGCACGCCACCCAATCGCCATGCACAGCTCGATCAAAGCGGACACGCACGGCTCCCTAGCAGCGGACATGGCCGAAAAACCTGCCTTGCAACCGAAAGCGGCGATCGGACCGGCGGTGCGCGCCATCGCCGCCCATATCCTTGCCGGCGCCCGCGCGGCGATCACCGATCTGGAGCATTCGAGCCAGGACGCGGTGCACGATTTCCGCCGCGCCATGAAGGAATGGCGGGCGCTGATGCGGCTGCTGGCGCCGTTCATCGTCGACGCCGATCGCTGGCGCACCGGGGCGCGCGACCACGCCCGCTCGCTGGCGCACGCGCGCGACGGCCAGGCGGCGCTCAATGCCTTCGACGATCTCCTCAAGAACGGCATGGTGCTGTCGGAGCGCTCGACCGCGACGGTGCGCGGCCGCATCGAGGCGCTGCGCGGCAGCGAGGAGCGCGCCGTGCTTACGGGCGAGCTGCGCGACACGATCGTCGGCTGGCTCGATGCCGCCGCGGCGGCGGTCGAGCTTTGGCCGCTCGATCCGTTCGACTTTGCCGCCATCGCCGGGCAGCTTACGGTCTGCTATCGCAGCGCGCGCCGGCATCTGCCGGCGGACTGGTCGCTGGCGACGCCCGAGGAATTGCACGCGCTGCGCCGGCGCGTGGTCGATCATCGCTACCAGATGGAGTTGATCGAGCCGCTATGGCCGCGCTTCGGCCGCATGTGGACCGAGGAAGCCGAGCGCCTGCGCGACCGGCTCGGCAAATGCCAGGACCTCGCCGTGCTCGAGCGGCTCACCGGGCCGCATCAGCCGCTGGCGCACTGGCGTTCGCGCTTGACGCCGGCCTGTGCCGAACGGCGGACGCAACTTTCGCATCGCGCCGCGCGCATCGCCCGCCGCCTGTTCGCCGAGCGGCCGAAGGCGTTCCGCCGCCGTCTGGAAACGCTGTGGGAGCACGGACGGTGAGTCTATTTTCCCTCGCCCGTTCCGGGAGAGGACTGATCGCGCGAAGCGCGATCAGGTGAGGGCCTGCAGCTTGGGCAAGCGGACCGGCCCTTACCCGCCGCGCGTGCCGATGCCGAGATAAATCTCCCGCACCTGTTCGTTGCGCTCCAGTTCCGCCGCCGGGCCTTGCAGCGCGATGCGTCCGGTCTGCAACACGTAGGCGTAGTCGGCAATGCCGAGCGCGAGCGGGATCGACTGCTCGGCCAGTAACAGCGTGAGGCCTTGCCGATGCAGTTCGGCCAACGTATCGTAAAGCGTTTCCACGAGGGCGGGCGCAAGGCCGAGGCTCGGCTCGTCGAGCATCAAAAGACGCGGCTCGCTCATCAGCGCGCGGCCGAGCGCCAGCATCTGCCGCTCGCCACCCGAGAGCGTGCCGGCCGATTGCCGGCGCCGCTCGGCGAGCCGCGGAAACAGCGAAAAAACGCGGTCGAACAACGCAGCGATGCGCGAGCGGTCGGCGAGCGCGGTGGCGCCGAGCCGCAGGTTTTGCTCGACCGTCTGGCCGACGAACAGGCGCCAGCCTTCCGGCGACAGCGCCAGTCCCTTACTAACGATCGCATAGGCCGGCTGCCCGAAAATCGTCTCGCCGCGCCATTCGATGCGGCCGCGCGCCGGACGGATAAGCCCGGCGATGGCGGAAAGCGTCGTTGTCTTGCCGGCGCCGTTGGAGCCGAGCAGCGCTACGACTTGTCCGGCCTCGACCTGCAACGAAATATCGGCGACGCCGACGAGATCGCCGTAGCGCACTTCCAGATGCTCGACTTTCAGCTCGGCCACTTTCCCCTCCCTAACCCTCCCCCGCATGCGGGGGAGGGATGCGTGGGGGCCGGCGCGCGCCGCGGCCGAGATAAGCTTCGATCACCGCTTCGTCCTTGACCACCGCTTCGGGCGTGCCGCTTGAGATCACGCGGCCCTGATTGAACACCAGCACGCGCCGGGTCAGAGTCATGATCACTTCCATGATGTGCTCGACGATGACGATGGTCACGCCGCTCTCATGGATGCGCCGCACCAGGGCGATCGCGTCGCGCAATTCCGTCGGCGTCAGGCCGGCAAGGGATTCGTCGAGCAAAAGCAGACGCGGCTCGGTCGCCAGGACGCGGGCAATCCCCAGGCGCTTGCGCCCCGGCGTGCCGAGCGAGCGCCCGGGCTGATCGGGTCGCAGCCCGGTCATTTCGACGATGCGGCGGGCGTGCTCACGCGCGTCGTTGCGATGCGGATGGCGTAAAAACGCGCCGACCGTCACATTGTCGATGACGCTCATATCCTCGAACGTGGCGGGCACCTGGAAGGTGCGGCCGATGCCGGCGCGCGCGTGCGCGTCCGGCGAGGCGCGCGTCAGGTCGACGCCGTTGAACAGAATGCGGCCGCCGGTCGGCAGCGTATCGCCGGCGAGACAGTTAAAGAACGTCGATTTGCCGGCGCCGTTAGGACCGATGAGACCGATGATCTCGCCCTCCTCCACCTGGAGGTCGGCGCCCGCAACCGCCCAAAAGCTGCCGAACGCCTTGGCGACGTTTTGCGCGTCAAGCAGCATGCGCGCGCCTCCGCAAACGCGGCGCCAGGCGATGCCACAAGTCGAACAGGCCGCCCGGCTCGAAGCGCGCGATCAAGACGATGATGCCGCCGTAGATGATGAACGTCAGCCCGGAGCCGCCGCCGCCGAACCAGGTATTCGCCGCGGTCTGCAGCGGCACGAGAATGAGCGCGCCGAGGAGCGGACCGAATAGCGTGCCGGCGCCGCCAAGCGCGGCGACGATGACCATCTGCACCGAGACCAAAATGCCGAAGGCGGAATCGGGATCGATGAAGCCGGTCTTCACCGCGTAGAGCGAGCCCGCCGCCGAGCTAAACGCGGCGGAGAGCGCCAGCGCTTTTAGTTTGGTCAGCCGCACCGGCACGCCGAGACTGCGCGCCGCGCGCTCGCTTGCCTTGATCGCGCGCAGGTAAAAGCCGAAGCGGCGGCGCCCGACCTCGTAGGTGACGAAAAGCACAAGGCCGAGAACGGCGAGGAAGACGTAATAATAGGGCAGGTCGCCGCGAAAAGTTAGATCCCACCAGCCGCGCGCCACCGCCGGGCCCTGCAGTCCGATCGCCCCGCCGACCAGAGTCCAGGTGCCGAAGAAAATGCGGATGAGCTCAGCGACCGCGATGGTCGCCATGCTGAAATAATGGCCGCTCAGCCGGAAAGTCGGCAGGCCGATGACGACGGCGAGCGCGACGCTGAGCAGGATGCCCGCGGGAATGCCGGCGAGCGGCGACCAGCCCCATAGCGTGTAGAACAGGAGCGGCGTATAGGCGCCGAGTCCGAAAAACATGCTGTGGCCGACCGACACCTGACCGGCATAGCCGCCGACGATATTCCAGGCCGAAGCCGAGATCGCCGCGAGCAGAAATGCGACGCCGATATCCCGGTAGAACGGGCTGGAAAAAACCATTGGAAAGAGCAGCAGCGCCGCACCGAGCAAACAGACACCGACGCGGGGAGAAAGAAACTTTTTCACGCTTTCCCCATAAGGCCCTGCGGCCGCAGCCACAGCAGCGCCACGAACAAGCCGTAGACGACGATGTCTTTATAGATGGCGCCGAGCCAGAAGGCGGAAACCGCCTGGATGAGTCCGATGATCAGGCCGGCATAGAGCGAGCCGAGCACGCTGCCGAAGCCGCCCAGCGCCACCGTGACGAAGGCGATCAGCCCGAACGTTTCGCCGACCGACGGCGACCACGGATAGGCGGTCGCCAGCAACGCGCCGGCGATTCCGGCCGCCCCCGCGGACAATCCCCAGGCCAAAGCCTGCATGCGATCCGGCCGGATGCCCATCAGCATCGCCGCCGAACGATCCTCGGCCACAGCGAGGAGCCGGCTGCCGATCGTGGTGCGGGTCAGCAACAAATGCAGCGCGATCGTCAGCGTGATGGCGACTGCGCCGGCGACGAGTTGCGCAACGGGCAAAAATATGCCGCCGATATTGAGCGTGCCGGCGAGCGAGGTCTGCGGCAGCGACACGAAGTTCGCGGAAAAAATAAAGAACGCCGTGTAGCGCAACAGCAAAGCGAGCCCGAAGGTGGAGAGAATTTGAGAGAGCATCGGCCCGCGCACCACATGGCGGATGAGCGCGAGATAAATCGCGACGCCGAGCACGAACAGCGCCAAAGCCGCCGCCGCACCGAAGCCGACCGGCCCGCCGCCGAGATACAACACGACGAGTAGCGCCACATACATGCTGAGCATGACGAATTCGCCGTGAGCGAAATTGATGAAATTCATCATGCCCCAGATCAGGGTGAGGCCCGACGAAAACAGCGCGTAGATCGCCCCGAGAAGAATGCCGCCGACGATCACCTGCAGCACAACCATCGACTATTCCGCCCAGCCGGCCATCGGCCGTGCACTCTGGCATCGGGCGCGGATTCTGGCCAGATCAATTCGTCTTATACGGGCGGCGGCAATTATCAACTTGCCATGCTCCGCGAAGGCGGAGCATCCGGTAATCTCCGCATTTGTGGCTTTGCTCGGTCAGATACCGCAGCCTCCGAGGCTACTGGATCATCCGCCTTCGCGGATGATGACAGGGAAATAAGACAGCGTCTGCGACGGCGTCGCATTCTCCATAGTGGCCCAATTGTCCTTGTCGATGGTTGCAATCCGCGATTCAGGGTGCAGCTCTCGAACTCATCGGCGAGCCCGGAGCTGGAATAAACATTCCATCTACATCGAATGCAATTTTCATGAGAGGTTGTTTTCTTCATGCCGTCGGCATGCGCCGCCCGCGCCGACGCTCATCGCGCCAGATTCAGCCGGAGCAGCCGATCTGCATTGCCGTGCGCGATCTTCTTCCGATCGCTTGCCGAAACCGGCAGCGCGTCCAGGAACGCTCGTCCGTCGGCGTTGGCCGAGTAAGGGTAATCGACGGAAAACAGGATTCGGTCCGCCCCGAACGTCTGCAATGCGGCGAGGAACGGCGGCAATGTGAAGAACCCGCTGGTGGTGATCCACACTTGCTCCATGAGCGTCTGCGTCACTGTCCTGCGCAGCACTTTCGCCGCCTCGGCAGCGACCTTCTCCTCGCAGCGCGCCAGCATGAACGGCAGCGCCTCGCCCATATGGCCGATGACGATCTTGAGTCCCGGATGGCGGTCGAGCGTGCCCGACAGCACGAGTCGCAGCACCTGGACCGCCGTCTCGATGTGCCAACCCCAGGCCGACGCCGCCATCGCGTAGCTCAACTGCCCAGGCAGGCCGTCGTAGTACGCGCGCCGCACCGGCTCGACTGCAAGCGCGGGATGAATATAGATCGGCACGTCCAATGCGGCCGCGCTCGCAAGGATGGGCTCGAACGACGGATGATCGAGGCAACGCCCGTCGGTCAGCCCGTTGATCAGCGCGCCATGGAAGCCAAGGTCGCGCACAGTACGTTCGAGCTCGTCCGCCGCCGCATCGGGGGTGCGCATCGGCAAATGGGCGAAGGCGGCGAGCCGTCCTGGATGCTGCGCCACGCCTTCGGCCAGCGTCTCGTTATAGTCGTGGGCGAGACCGACGCCCGCCGAGCCCTCCAGCAGGTCGGCCCCGCCGCCCGGCACCGAGAGCACTTGCACCGTTATCCCTGCCGCATCCATGTCGGCGATGCGAGCGGACCCGAGATCGGCGAGTTCGCGTTCCTTACGACCCCGCCCCCGGCTCCCCCAGGCTGGTGAAAGACCGTGGCGCAGCAGAAGCGCGGGATCGATGCGAGCGTTCAGATGGGGAGCAACGAAATGTTCTTCCAGGGCGACGATGCGCCTGAGAGGCACTCTGACTAAGAGCCAGTATCACCTTCGACCCGACCGCAACAACGGTGCGACGGCTTCGTGTGCGAAGGGAATCCCTTAAGGGGCCGGTCAGCGTTAATTGCTCGCCTTGTGCCCGCGCGTTCCACGGTGCAAGCTATGGCGCGATGGAAACGCCAAGTGCACGGGGCCTCTACGTCCGCCCCTACGGGGAAGTGCGCGCCATCCTGTTGGAGCGCTTGGCCGCGGGCCGTAATCCAATGGATCACGCGCCCGCGGATGAGACGCGTGCGATTCTGGACAAGCTCGGCACGCTCGACCGCGAGCGATGGGCCACGGTCTTTAGCGCCGCGGCGGAGCCGCATTACGAAGCTGGGCTTGCTGCCGAGGCCAAAGGCGACCGCGAAGCCGCGCGGGCCGAATATCTTGCGGCGTTCGGGCTGTTCCGCGTCGCCCGCTATCCGGCTCCGAATTCGCCGGCGAAACGCGCGGCCTATCGCCGTTCCCAGGACGCCTATTTCAAAGCCGCAGCGTTTGCGCAGACGCAGGTGCGCCGGGTCGAGATGCGCTATGCCGGCGCCGCGGCGCCGGGCGCGAGCATCGTCGCCTATCTGCACCGGCCGCAGCGTGATGGACGCCTCCCGGTGATCGTGCAATGGGGCGGCATCGATTCCTTCAAGGAAGATCGCCGGCCGGAGCCTTATCTTGCGGCAGGCTTCGCCGTGCTGGCGATGGACACGCCGGGCGTGGGCGATGCGCCGATCCCAGGCTCGGAACGTGGCGAGGAATTGTGGAACGGCGTCTTCGATTGGATCGCGTCCGAATCGGGGCTCGACGCGCGGCGGATTGGCCTCGTCGGTGCGAGCACCGGCGGATACTGGGCGACCAAGCTCGCACACACCCATAGCGACCGCATCGCCGCCGCGGTCACCCATGGCGGTCCGGCGCATTATGCATTCCAAGCCGACTGGATCGCGCGCGCCGCGCGCGGCGAGTATCCCTTTGAACTGGCCGAGACGCTCGCCTCGGCCTTCGGCCGCGCGACCGCCGCGGAGTGGATCGACTACGCGCCCCACCTGTCGCTCCTCGATCAGGGCATCCTCGACCGGCCCTCGGTCCCGCTCTTGTGTGTCAACGGCGTCGACGATTCGGTTTTTCCGATCCAAGACATGTACTTGCTGCTGCAACACGGCAGCGCCAAGGCGGCGCGCTTCTTTCCGGGCGGGCATATGGGGCACAGCCCGGCGCTTTTCCCCACCATCGTCACATGGCTTACTCGGGAGCTGTCGTCCCGCTAGGGAGGCGTCGCATGACAACGCTTGCAACTGACAAACTTGGGACCGGCGCGAAGCGCCCTGCCCATCTCGGGCTCGCCGTGCTGCTTGCCGCCATCGGATTCGCGCTGCTGGCGCCGACCCGCATCGACATCGCCATCCTGCTCCGCGAAGTCATGAAAAGCATCGGCGTCGCCAGCCTCGCGGCGGCGGGCCTGATCTCTACCGCAACGCTGCTCGGAGATGGGGTTGTTGAAATATTTTGCGGCCATGTGTCGGATCGATGGAGCCGCGGCGGTACGATCGCACTCGGCATAGCGGTCTATTCTCTCTTCAGCATCCTGTCCGCGGCGGCCACGTCCTTGTGGGTGCTTTATCTCATGCGGATTCTTCTGGGCGGCGGCCAGGCGATCTTCATCCCCGCCTATTTCGCGTTCGTCGGCGGCATCTATGGCCGGCGACGCGGCTTGCTCTTGGGCTCGCTCGGCGGATTGTTCACGATCGGCTTGGCGCTCAACCCGCTCATGACGCGGGCGATGTTTCGCGCCACCGGGGCCTGGCAGACGCCGTTTATCGCCTATGGCGCGTTCGGGCTGGCGCTGGCTTTGTGCATCTATGTCGTCGGGCGCGGCAAGAGCCGCATCTACGACACGCGGCTGCACGAGCTGCCGCCGCCGCCGGACGCGCATCCGGGATCGCGGACGGCGTGGCTCACCAACCGCAACATGCTGTTGCTGCTCATCACGATGGCGTGCTGGGGCCTGACGCAGTATGGCTTCATCGGCATTTTCGTGACCTATCTGCGCACCGCGCGGCATTTTACGTTGGGCGAAGCCGCAGGGGTCGCGTCCATCGCCGGTTGGTCTGCGTTCGTGTTCAGTTTCATCGCAGGCTATCTCTCGGACCATATCGGCCGGCGCTGGTCGCTCCTCATCTTCGGCACCGTGGCGCTCCTTCTTGCTGCACCGCTGTTTGTCCTGCAGCAGACCTTCCTGTCGGCGGCAGTTTTTGCTTCGATCTTTCAGGCGGCGAACGGCACGTTCTATCCCATGGGCATCGCCTACGCGCAGGACTTCGCGCGTGCGGAAAGCCTGGGCGCCCATACCGGCGCGGTCAGCGGTGTCGGCCATCTCGTGGCCGGCGTCGCCGGACTCGTCGCCGGCAGCATCGCCGCGGGCTTTGGCTACGCGGCGCTCGGCTGGTTCTTCGTCGCCGTGAGCTTCGTCATGGTGGTGACGATCGCGCTGACCCGCGACCCGCGAATGCAGGCTAGGCCATCCACCCAGCCCAAGCCGGCGCCGAGCGGCTAGCCCTGTTTGGACTGGCATGCCGCCCCAAATAGGCGCAACGCGCGCCAAAAGGACATGAGCGGGGTTTGCTCGTGAATAGCGATTTATAAGGACAAGCTCTAACTCGCCGCCGGCATGAACCGCCCGAGCTCCGCCGCGACGCGGGCCACGACGGCATCCCAATCGCCGAGCGCGGTTTGGCGGAACAAGCGCGCGGTCGGATACCAGGGGCTCGTTTCGCCGTCGAGCGTCCAGCGCCAATCCGGCGCGAACGGCACGAGCACCCAGAGCGGCCGTCCCATGGCGCCGGCGAGGTGCGCGACCGCGGTGTCGGCGGAGATCACGAGATCGGAAAGCGCGATGACTGCGGCCGTGTCGGTGAAGTTTTCCAGTTCGCCGCCGACATGGGTCACGCGTGTCTCGCCGGCGAGTCTTTCGGCATCCTCGCGGCGCACGTCGCGCTGAATGCTCAAAAAGCGTGCCCCCACCCTACCC
>Ga0207416_1000411_pt1 | contig 76077 bp, 67 predicted proteins | sample PaiPotPPM11metaG_FD_184107 | JGI IMG/M metagenome (GOLD analysis project Ga0207416, IMG submission 184107) | Iron sulfur acid spring bacterial and archeal communities from Banff, Canada, to study Microbial Dark Matter (Phase II) - Paint Pots PPM... ... | reverse complement strand
GACGCGAGGATCGCCGCGGCGCCGCCGCGGCGCGGCGGGACGCTGCGGATCGCGGAGATCGGCGAGCCGTTGACGCTCGACACCGTGGCGACGACGGCCGACCTCACGTCCACGATCACGCTGCCGGTCTTCGAGGAGCTCTTCATCTTCGACGCCAACTGGCGGATCCAGCCGCTGCTCGCGTCGTCGTACAGCGTGAGCAAGGACGGTTTGACCTACACCATCACGCTGCGGAAGAACGTGCCGTTCCACAACGGGCGCGACGTGACGCCGGCGGACGTCGTCGCGTCGCTGAACCGCTGGGGCCGGGTGAGCCCGCGCGGCCCGTCCGTCTACCAGAACGTGGACAGCGTGCAGCCGACGGGGGACGGCGTCGTGATCAAACTGAAGCGCCCGTACGCGCCGCTGCTGGCGTTTCTCGCGCTGCCCAACGGCGCCGCGGCGATCATGCCGCGGGAGATCGTCGAGGCGGCCGGCACGAGCCCGCTCAAGCAGTTCGTCGGGACCGGCCCGTACCGCTTCGTCGAATGGGCGCCGGACCGCTACGTCAAGCTCGCGCGCTTCGATCACTACGCCGCGCGCAGCGAGCCGGCGAACGGCTACGCCGGCCGGCGCGAGGCGCTGGCGGACGAAATCTTGTACTATCCCGTATCGCAGGTGGCGACCCGGATCGCCGGCGTGCAGAGCGGCGACTACGACGTCGCCGACGGCATCAATCAAGACGCCTACGCGTCGCTGAAAAATGACCAGCGGGTGGTCCCCGAGATCATCCGGCCGGGGTCGTTCCTCACGTTCTTCTTCAACAAGAAACAGGGCATCATGGCGAACGAGAAACTGCGCGAGGCGGTGCTGGTCGCCCTCGACATGCAGCCGATCATGTCGGCCACGTTCGGCAATCCGGACCTGTACTCGGTGTACCCGAGCGTCTACCCGAAAGGGACGCCCTGGTACACGACGGCGGGCTCGGAGTGGTACAACGTCCACAACGTCGCGCGGGCCAAGGAGCTGATGAAGGAGGCCGGCTACTCCGGCCAGCCGGTCCGCTGGCTCACGACCCAGCAGTACGACTACATGTTCAAGAGCACCGTGGTGGCGACGTCGCAGCTGCAGCACGCCGGGTTCACGATCGACATGCAGGTGCTCGAGTGGGCGGCCGTGCTCGACCACCGCAACAAGCCCGCCGACTACGACCTGTTCACCACCTCGCACGGGTTCGTGCCCGATCCGGCGCTGATCACGGTGTTCAGCTCGGCGTACCCGGGGTGGTGGGACACGTCGACGAAGAACTCGCTGCTCGCCGAGTTCACCAGCGAGTCCGACCCGGCCGCCCGCGTGAAGACGTGGTCCAAGCTCCAGGCGCTCATGTACAAGGAGGCCGCGATCGTCCGGCCCGGCGAGTTCTACGGACTGCTGCTGCGGAGCCGGGCGCTCGAGACGTTCCGGGCGTCGTATTGGATCGTGCCCTGGAACGTCGCCGCGGTGAAGTGACGCCTGCCGACTAGCGGCCGGCCACCATGTAATTGAACCCGGCCGACGCGTGCTTTCGTACCTGACCGGACGGCTGGCGGCGCTGCTGCCGGTGCTGCTGGTCGTCGCGGTCGTGGTGTTCATGCTGATCCACGTGACGCCGGGCGACCCGGCGCGCGTGCTGCTCGGGCAGGACGCCACCACGGAACAGGTGGCCGCGCTGCGGCACGATCTCGGGTTGGACCGGCCGCTGCCCCTGCAGTTTGCGCTGTGGATCGGCCGCGCGGTCCGGGGCGACCTGGGCCTGTCGTTCTTTCTGCACCTGCCGGTGACGACCGACATCGCCGAGCACGCCGGCCCGACCGCGATGCTCTCGCTGCTCGGGCTCGGCGTGGCGCTCGCGATCGGGATTCCCGTCGGCATCGTCTCCGCGGTCTTCCGCAACTCGTGGCTCGACCAGGCCAGCCTCGCGCTGGCAATGCTGGGAGCGGCGGTGCCCAGTTTCTGGCTGGGACTGTCGCTGATCGTGCTGTTCGCGGTTGATCTGGGATGGCTGCCGTCGTCCGGCTACCGGTCGCCCGGCGCCGGGCTGGGGCTGAGCCTGCACTATCTTCTTCTGCCGGCGCTCGCGCTCGGGCTGCCGAACTCCTCGCTGATCATCCGGTTCACGCGCAGCAGCCTGCTCGACGTGCTCGGCAACGACTACATCCGCACCGCGAGCGCGAAGGGGCTGCCGCGGTCGCGCGTGATCTTCCGGCACGCCATGCGCAACGCGCTCGTGCCGATCCTCACCGTGATCGGGCTGACGTTCGCCGCGCTGATGGGCGGGGCGGTGGTCACGGAGACGGTGTTCAGCCTCCCCGGCATCGGGCAGCTCGTGGTCTCCTCCGTGCTGCGGCGCGACTATCCCGTGATCCAGGGCGTGGTGCTGCTGGTCGCGACGATCTACGTCCTCGTCAACCTGGCCGTCGACGTGATGTACTTCGTGGTCGACCCGCGGGTCCGGTATTGAGGGCGGCGGACCACGCCGCGCGTCACCCCGTGGCGCCGGCCGGCATGCCGGTCGCCGGGGGCCGGCTCGGCCGTCGCGGTCCCGTCGTGCTGCTCGCGCGCATGGTGCGGCGGCGGCGCATCGTGGCCGTGGGCCTCGTGCTGCTGCTGATCGTCCTTGGGGCGGCGCTCCTGGCGCCGCAGCTCGCGCCGTACGATCCCATCGCCCTCGACGTGCCCGCGCGCCTCGCGGCGCCGGGCCACGCGCATCCGTTCGGCACCGACGAGTTCGGCCGCGACATCCTCAGCCGGACGCTGTACGGCGCGCGGCTCTCGCTCGCGGTGGGCGCGCTCGTCACCGCGCTCGCGACAACGGCCGGAGTCGCCGTGGGCCTGATCGCCGGGACCAACCGCCGGGCGGACCGCCTCTTGATGCGGGTGATGGACGGACTGATGGCGTTCCCCGACATCCTGCTCGCGATCGCGCTCATGGCGTCGCTCGGCCCGAGCGCCCGAAACGTGGTGATCGCGCTGGGCTTCGTGTATACGCCGCGGATCGCGCGGGTCGTCCGCGCGTCCGTACTGATCGTGGCCTCCCAGGAATACGTCGACGCGGCCCGGGCGGTGGGCGCGTCGGTGGCGCGGATCCTGCTCCGCCACATCCTGATCAACACGGCGTCGCCGGTGATCGTCCAGGCGACGTTCATCACCGCGTACGCGATGCTCGGCGAGGCGGCGCTGAGCTTCCTCGGCGTCGGCATTCCGCCGCAGATTCCGACGTGGGGCGGCATCATCAGCGAAGGGCAGGTGTATCTCCGGCAGGCTTGGTGGATCAGCATCTTCCCCGGGGCCGCCATCGTGCTCAGCGTGTTGAGCCTCAACCTGTTGGGGGACGGGCTTCGGGACTTTCTCGATCCGCGCCTCAGGTATTCATAGGACGAGATTCGTGTGAGCGGCGCGTTCCGGCGAAACGGACGCGTGATGCATCCGGCGGGCGTCGACCTGCACGCGCACTGCTGCTGGGGCGCGACGTGGCGGTCGGGCCGGCCGCGGTGAGGAAACCGAGAGGGCGCCGCGCGCGTGATCGTACAGGGGGCGCGGGAGGCACCATGGAATCAGGGGAGACCGGTTGCACCACAACGTCTGGGGGGATGGGAATGGGACACGGATTCGACGGCAGACTGACACGGCGGGGCCTGATCCTGGGAGGCCTGGCCGCTGGCGGTTTGGCAGGGTCGCAGATGCCCGCCGTCGCGGCCGGGACGCCGAAGCCCGGCGGGACGCTCATCGCGGCGCAGGAGGTCGACCCCGTCAGCCTGGACCCCGACACGAACTCGAACTTCTCGGCGCTGCAGGGCTACGAGCACGTCTACGAGAGCCTCACGATGTACGACGAAACGACCAACGTCGTGCCCTGTCTCGCGCAGAAGTGGGACATCCAGAACGGCGGCAAGACCTACGTCTTCCACCTGCGGCCCAACGTCAAGTTCCATAACGCCCAGCCGATGACCGCGGAGGACGTAAAGTACAGCATCGACCGGGTCCTGAACCCCAAGACGGCCTCGCCCTGGCGCGATGCGCTCTCGTCGATCCAGGAAATCACTGTGGTCGATCCGATGACCGTGCGCATGGATCTCAACGCGCCGTATCCGGACCTGCTCGGCGCCTTCGCCATGCTGCGCTCCTCGGGCATCATGCCGAAGGGCCTCGCCGAGACGGAGAACCTCAAGATCAAGGCGGTCGGGACCGGCCCGTTCAAGCTCGTCGAGTACGTGCCGCAAGACCACCTGACGTACGTCCGCCACGACGACTACTGGGACAAGCCTTACCCGTACCTCAAGGGCATGACGTTCAAAGTCCTGACCGAAGAGAACGCGCGGCTCGCCGCCCTGCGGGCCGGACAGGTGCAGTACGCGGCGCTCACCGCGCAGGGCGTGGCGCAGCTCGAGCACGCCCAGGGCATCACGGTGCTGAAGGCGCCCAACGCGTGGGTCGCGCTGCACTACATCAACGTGAGCCAGGGCCCGCTCAAAGACGCCCGCGTGCGGCGCGCGATGCGGATGGCCGTGGACACGACCGAGGTCATCCAAAAGGCGGTGTACGGCGCCGGCGTGCCGTCGGGGCCGGTTCCGACCGGCTACGGCGACTGGTCGCTCGCTCCCGCCTCGCTGCCGTTCCGCCAGGCGGACATCGACGGGGCGAAGAAGCTGCTCGCCGAGGCCGGCTACCCGAACGGTGGCTTCACCGTGCAGATCAAATGCTCGCCGCAGTATCCTGAGTTCGTCGCCAGCACGCTCGTGGTGCAACAGGCCATGCGGCGGCTCAACATCAACGTCAACGTCGTGCAGATGGAGTGGGGCGCGTTTGTCGCATCGCACGCCCAGGAGATCAAGAGCGTTGGCAAGGAGGGCGGCGAGATCTTCGCCTCGGCCAACACCTTCCGGCCGGGCCCCGACGGCTACATCTATCCCTACTTCTCCGCCAAGGGCGCCGCGAACGACGGCGGCTACCACAATCCCAAGCTGGAGCCCCTGATGACGGAGGCGCGGGCGATCGCCAATCACGACCAGCGGCGCAGCCTGTACATCGAGATCCAGCGCATGCTGCTGGAAGAATCGCCGAACTGGTGGTGGTACGCCAAGTACAATCTCGAGGCGCTCTCCACCAGGGTGGCCGGCTACAGCCAGTCGTTCACGGGGCGGCGCATCTTCCTGAAGAAGGCCTGGATCGCCGGCTAGGACACCGGCACGGCCTCGGGCACGCCGGAGGCGAATGCGCTATCTGATTCGGCGAGCGCTGTGGACCATCGCCGCCCTCCTCGGCGTGTCCGTGGTGATTTTTCTGCTGGTGCGCCTCCTGCCGGGGACGATCGTGGACATCCTGGCCGGCGGCGAAGGGCAGTTGAGTCCGGTCCAGCAGGCCGCGGTGAGGCACCAGTTCGGACTGGACCGGCCCCTGCCGGTCCAGTATCTTTTCTGGCTCGGCAGCATGCTGCGCGGCGACCTCGGGTGGTCCTTCCGGTCGGGCCAGCCCGTGGCGCCGCTGCTGATCTCCCGGCTCCCGATCACGATCGAGCTCGCGGTGCTGTCGATCGTGGGCGTGTCCCTCGTCGGCATTCCGCTGGGCATCCTGGCCAGCGTCTCGCGCAGCACCCGCGTCAAGACGGCGGTGCAGATCATCGGGCTGCTCGGGCTCTCGGTCCCGAACTTCTGGATCGCGATTCTCCTGATCATCACCGCCTCGTACCTGTTCCACTGGCTGCCGGCGCTGATCTACGTCCCGCCCTGGGCGGGGCCGTGGGTCAACCTGCAGCAGATGTTCCTGCCCGTGCTGTCGCTGGCCCTCGGCCTCGTCGCGGTCGTGGTCCGCATGACGCGGTCGTCGATGCTCGAGGTGCTCGGCCAGGAGTACGTCACCGTGGCGCAGGCGAAGGGCGTCCCGGCCTGGGGCGTCCTGCTGCGGCATGCGCTGCGTAACGCGCTGATCCCGATCGTGACGGTGCTGGGGCTGCAGATGGGCTATCTGCTCGGAGGCGTCGTGATCACCGAGCAGATCTTCGGACTGCCCGGGCTGGGGTGGACCCTGCTCAACGGCGTCTATCAGCGGGATTATCCCGTGGTGCAGGGCACGGTAATGTTCTTCGCCGCGACGTTCGTCGTGGTCAACCTGGCCGTGGACCTGACGTATACGTCGCTGGATCCGAGAATCCGCTACGAATGACCACCGGCGGGCGGCGGTGAGCGGCGTCGGCGCCGCGGTGGCGCCGGCCGGCCGGACCCCCGCGCGCGGCCGCGACCGGCTGTCGCGCCGGGTGGGGCGCACCCCGCCCGCGGTCATCGGCGGCGTGCTCGTAGGGTGCGTGGTCCTGGTCGCGATCGCCGCGCCGGTGCTCGCGGGCTACGATCCCGCGGCCCAGATCGCGACGCCGCTGCTGCGGCCGAGCGGCGGATTCCTCGGCGGGACGGATCAGCTCGGGCGGGACGAGATGAGCCGGATCATCTTCGGCGCGCGCGTCTCCCTCTACGTCGGGGTGCTCGCGGTGGCCGTGGCCCTGGCGCTCGGGGGCACCACGGGGGTGCTCGCGGGGTTCTACGGCGGCTGGATCGACAACGTCACGATGCGTGTCATGGACATCCTGTTCTCCCTGCCGGCGCTGGTGCTGGCGATCGCCATCACCGCCGTGCTCGGCCCGAGCTTGACGAACGTGATGCTGGCGATCGGGATCGTCTACGCGCCGACGTTTGCCCGCATCGCGCGCGGGCCGACGCTGGCCGTCGTCCGCCTTCCCTACGTCGAAGCGGCCCGGGCGATCGGCGCCTCCACGCCGGCTATCCTGCTGCGCCACATCCTGCCGAACGTCTCGGCGCCGCTCCTCGTGCAGACCACCGTCTCGCTGTCGACGGCGATTCTGACCGAGGCCGCGCTCAGCTTTCTCGGCCTCGGCACGCAGCCGCCGACGCCGTCGTGGGGCCTCATGCTGAGCGACGCCCGGCAGTACATGCTGATCGACCCGTGGGTGGCCGTGCTGCCCGGCGTCGCGATCGCGGTGACCGTGCTGGGGTTCAATCTGCTCGGCGACGGTCTCCGCGACGTGCTGGATCCACGCATCCGGACGATGTAACCGCCCGGCCCCGCCCGCCGGCCGGCCGGGCCGCCGCCATCTCGCACAAATTCGCAGGACGGGGGACGACATGCCCAAGCAGCCGTACCTGTACGAGCACATGACCTGGCAGGAGGTGAACGACGCGGTACGCGCCGGCCGGGTCGCGCTGATTCCGGTGGGCACGATCGAGGACCACGGTCCGCACCTGCCGGTGGACACCGACGTCGTGATCGCCTCCGCGTTCTGCGAGCGGGCGGCGCGGCTCGCACCGGAGGAGATCGCGCTGCTGCCGTGCGTCCGGGTGGGCTACAGCCCGCACCACATGGACTTTCCGGGCAACCTGACGATTCGCTGGAACACCTTCGTGGAGTATCTCGCCGACATCACGCGCAGCCTCGCGCACCACGGGTTCACGAAGATCCTGATGGTGAACGGCCACGGCAGCAACCGGCCGCTCGTGGAGATGGCGGCGCGGATCACCGTGGTCGAGCGCCCGGATGTGCACTGCGCGTACACGTCATGGTGGGATCTGCACGACGTGCGCGCCGCCTTCAACGCCGTGCGCGAGTCCCGCGTGACGTCGCACGCCTGCGAGGCCGAGACGTCCGTCTACCTCGCCGTCGACGCCTCGCGGGTCCGCATGGACCGCGCCGCGGCGGACAACACGTATCAGCAGTCGCCGCATTTCTGGGGGGATCTGCTGGGCCGGAAACCGGATCCCGCGTTCAAGAACCCGCTGTGGATGACCGAGTACTGGAGCGCCGACTCGACCAACGGGATCAAAGGCGATCCGACGCCCGCGACCGCGGAGAAGGGCGAGAAGATGCTGGCCGCCGGCGCCGCGGAACTCGTCGAGATCGTCCGCGAGCTGCGGGAGCGGCCGATCAAGCCGCGCGCGCCGCACCAGGTCCGGCCGGCGCAGCCGCTCGGGATCGTCAAGACGTAGGGCCGGGTTCGTGTTTACGGTCGAGGAGCGCGACCGAATCCGCGACCGGATCCTGGCGATGGCGCGCGAAGACGCGCGCATTGTCGCGGGAGCGCTGATCGGATCGGCGGCGCACGGACCGGGGGATCGCTGGTCGGATCTCGACCTCGGCTTCGGCGTCGGAGAGGGCGCGACGCCGGGCGAGGTGCTGGCCGACTGGACGCCGCGGCTCGAGCGGGAATGGGGCGCGGTGCACCTCTTCGACCTTCCGTCCGGGGCGGCGATCTACCGGGTGTTTCTGTTTCCGGGCGCGCTGCAAGTGGATCTGTCGTTCGCGCCGGCGGCCGCGTTCGACGCGCGCGGCCCGAAGTTCAAGCTGCTGTTCGGCAGCGCGGTCGAGCACCCCCCAGCGGAGCCGCCGTCCGCCCCGCACCTTTTCGGCCTGGGCGTGCACCACGCCGTGCGCGCCAGGTTCTGCGTGGAGCGCGGCCGCCTATGGCAGGCGCAGCACTGGATCGGCGAGATGCGTGAGATCGGCCTCACGCTGGCGTGCCGCCGCCGCGGCCTGCCGACGGCGTAGGGCCGGGGATACGACGATCTTCCCGCCGAGGTCGCGGCGCCGTTCCAAGAGACCCTGGTGCGCTCTTTCGACCGGACCGAGCTCCTGCGGGCGCTCGGCGCGGCGATCGACGAGCTGTTACGAGAAGCCAGCGACGCTCGGGCGCTAGCTTCGAAGGTAGAGGGTCAGTTACGCGACCTGGTATCTTCGCGGTTCGGTTAGGGGCTGTCGTAGTACGCCGCTAGCGCTCGCGATCTTCGCGGATGGCAGGAGTGCTGTACGACGCACGTCTCTTACCAGCCGAACGGCAGCGCGAACGTCGGCGGGGTCGCGTGGTGGTCGCGGCGTTCCGGCCGGGGGCGCGTCCGGAACCAGCGCACCATCTCGACCATCTGCGCCACCGCGTGCTCGAAGACGTGCCGGCCTTTCTCCGCGGTCGCGCGCGCGGCCTCGCCGATCACGCCGCTGTCGGTATAGGTCGAGGTCCACTCCACGATCGCCGCGGGCGACGACGCCGTCAGATCGACCGTGTGCCAGCGTTCCGCGCCCGGCAGCGCCATGAACGCGGCCAGCTCGTTCTTGATCTTGCCGGCGCGGACCCGGTCCGGATCGACGTGCTGATACATCGACGTCTCCAGCTCGCACGCGTGGGCGCACCCGCCCGGCAGCACCGACTCGCGCCACTCGCGGTTCCACCGCTCGGCGACCAGCTGCCACCACGACAGCGTCAGGCACAGCGCGTCGGTCTGGAGGATCGTCTGCCGCCCGACTTCCTCCACCAGCGGGTGGTTGGAGCCGTGGCCGTTCACGACGACGATGCGCTTGAAGCCGTGGTAGGCGACGGAGCGCGTGATGTCGAGCAGGAACTTCACGAACGTGCTCGGCTCGATGTTGATGGTCCCCGGGAAATCCATGACGTGATGGCAGTAACCGTAGGCCACGGGCGGCAGCACCAGCATCTCCGCGGGCGACCGCCGCGCGGCCTCGTAGACGACCGCGCTGCTCAATTTCGCGTCGACGTCGAGCGGCAGGTGATGGCCGTGCTGCTCGGTGGAGCCGACGGGCAGCACGGCCACCTTCTTCATCGCCACCGCCTCGTTGATTTCCGGCCACGTGAGGTGTTCGTACCGGTACTCTTGTTCGACGGACCTGCGGGTACCACTCGCGTGTGCGACGGCCATCGTTTCCTCCTCCTCAGGAGTATGGTGCGGTAGGCGGCCGGCCGCCACGGCCGCCGGCCGGTAAGCTAGACCCGGCTCAAGAACGTCCGGACGCTCTCCATGAACGCCGCGGTCTCTTCGGCCTGCGGCGAGTGGCCGCTGTGCTCGAACACGTGCAGCTCCGCGCCCGGGATCCGGCGGGCGATCGCCTCGGATTCCGCAACAGGGCAGATCCAGTCGTGGCGGCCGACGCCGACCCAGGTGGGGACGCGGATCCGGCCGAGCCCGTCGCGGACGTCGTACCGGTCGTAGTCGCGGATCAGCGCCCGGCGCGTCACCGGGTCGAAATCCCGGCCGGCCAGCGACGCCGGAGCGCGCCGCTTGTCGTAGTAGTACATCGGCTGAATCGTCTCGAACGCCCGCTGAAACTCCGCCGGATCGCCGATCGACCCGTCCCAGAGGCGCCGGTAGGCGTCGCGCATCGCCGGCGCGCCGAGGCGTTCCATGTTCGCGGTGGCCCGCGGCATGAACGCCTTGCTCGGGGACGTGCCCACCAGAATCAGCGCCCGGGGCGTCTCCGGGTGCGCCGCCGCGTAGATGAGCGAGATGAATCCGCCGGCCGACGCGCCGAGCAGGATCGGGTGCTCGATGCCGAGCGCCCGGCACAGCCCGTCCAGGTCGCGGGCGAGCTGCTCCTGCGTATAGGTCTCCTCGGGGGCCTTCGAGGAGCGGCCGTGTCCGCGGTGATCGTAGGCGATCAACTGGACGAGGTCGCCGAGCGGCGCGTACTGCGCGAGGCGCCCGGGATGGCCGACCCCGGGCCCGCCGTGCACGAGCACGCACGGCGGGCCCGATCCCGCGGTCTCGTAGAACAGATCGACGCCGTTCACAGGAACTTTCATGCCGGTCTCCTTCGGTCGGCCGCCGGCACCTATCGGCGCCGCGGATCCGGCGCGTCCCGCCGCCGAGCGTGCGTCCCGCGGACGTGCCGAGCGCCTGGGCGGCCTCGATGAACTGGTGCTGCAACAGCGGGACTAGTTCGCGCTGCGCGGTGGCGGTCCTGGACGGCCGTCAGTAGGCCGCCCGGCCGTCGTGTGCTACGATGCCCTTCGGACATCACAGGAGCGTTTCCGGCCATCAGAGAACCAACACAGCCCGTGTCTGCTACACCGACCAGCGCGTTCCTCCGCGCCTGTCACCGTCTGCCCGTGCCGTATACGCCCGTGTGGGCGATGCGGCAGGCGGGCCGCATTTTGCCGGAGTACCGGCGAATCCGCGAACGGATGAGCCTGCTGCAGCTCGCGAAGACGCCGGACGCCGCGGCCGAGGTGACCGTGCTGCCGGTGGACCGCCTCGGCGTCGACGCGGCTATTCTGTTCGCCGACATCCTGCTCGTCGTGGAGCCGTTCGGCGTGGGCCTCGATTACGCGAAGGGCGAAGGGCCCGTGATCGCGCGGCCGCTTCGGACGCGCGACGACGTGGCGCGCCTGCCCGACGTCGATCCGGAGGACGCGGTGCCGTTTGTGTTCGAGGCGGTGCGAGTCGCGCGCCGCGCGCTGGCCGGGCGGGTCCCGCTGATCGGGTTCGCGGGGGCGCCGTTCACCGTGGCGTCGTACCTGATCGAGGGCGGCCCGTCGCGGAATTTTCTTCACACGAAGCGCCTGATGTGGAGCGATCCCGCCACGTGGACGGCGCTGATGGACCGGCTCAGCGCGCTGACCGCGCGCTACCTGCGGGGCCAGATCGCCGCGGGGGCGGAGGCGGTGCAGCTCTTCGACAGCTGGGCGGGCTGTCTCGCCCCGGACGCCTACCGCCGCTACGTGCTGCCGTATTCGCGCGCCGTGCTTGCCGCGCTGCCGCCGGAGGTGCCGGCGATCCACTTCGGCACCGGGACGGCGGGGCTGGTCGAGGCGATGCGGGACGCGGGCGGCCACGTGATCGGTCTCGACTGGCGCATCGACTTGGGCGCCGCGTGGGCGCGGCTCGGCCGCGGGGTCGGCGTGCAGGGCAACCTGGATCCCGCGGTGCTGCTGAGCACGCCGGCCGAGATCAAGCGCGGGGTGGCGGGCGTGCTCGACGCGGCCGCGGGGCGGCCCGGGCACGTGTTCAATCTCGGCCACGGGGTCTTGCCCGAGACGCCGTGGGAGAATCTCCGCGCGATGGTGGACATGGTCCACGAGATGAGCCGCCGGTGAGCGGTGTGTCCGGCGCGGGCCGCTACGACGCGGTCCTGGTGATCGCATACGGCGCGCCGGAGCGGCCGGAGGACGTGCAGCCGTATCTCGCGGGGATCTTGCACGGGCGGCGCATGCCCCCGGAGCGTCTGGAAGAAGTGGCTCACCACTACGACGTGTTCGGCGGGCGGTCGCCGCTGACGGAGTTGACACGCCGGCAGGCCGCGTCCCTCGAGCGGACGCTGCGCGCGCGCGGCCTTTCGCTTCCCGTCTACGTGGGCATGCGCAACTGGACGCCGTACCTCTACGAGACCCTGGCCGCCATGTGCGACGCGGGGGTGCGCCGCGCGATCGGCATCGTGCTGGCGCCGCACCGCAGCTACGCGAGCTGGGAGCAGTATCAGGAAAACGTCGCCGACGCCCGGGCCCGCGTGGGCGCGCAGGCGCCCGCGGTCGACTACCTCGGGCCGTGGTTCGAGCATCCCGGGTTTGTCGGCGCCCAGGCGGATCGTGTCGAGGCCGTCCTGCGCGCGATCCCGGATGAGGAACGGGCGGGCGCGGCCCTCGTCTTCACCGCGCACAGCATTCCGGCCGCGATGGGCGCGCGCAGCGGCTACGAATCGCAGGTCACGGCGTCCGCCCGTCGCGTCGCCGCCCGTCTCGGCCACGCGGCGTGGCAGGTCGCGTATCAGAGCCGCAGCGGCGACCCGCGCGAGCCGTGGTTGGAGCCGGACGCGAAGGACGCGCTGCGCGGCCTGGCCGCGCGCCGGATGCGCGCGGCGGTCTTTGTGCCGATCGGCTTTGTCTCGGACCACATCGAGGTGCTGTACGACCTGGACACGGAGGCCCGCGCCGCGGCCCACGATCTCGGCGTCGCCTACTATCGGGCGGGCACGGTGATGGACCACCCCGCCTTCATCGGGATGCTGGCCGACCTCGTGGCGGCGCAGGCCGGGTGACCGCGGAATGACGGCCGGCAGCATCGGTGACCATCCGGACGCGCCCGGCGTCGACACGGCGTCCCGTCCGCCTCGTGTCGTGGTTGTTGGGGCGGGAATCGCCGGGCTGGCCGCGGCGCTGCGGATCGCGGAGGCGGCCCGCCCGGTCGAGCTCGTGATCTGCGAGGCCGGCTCGCGCGCCGGCGGCGTGATCGCCACCGAACGTGACGGCGGCTACCTGGTCGAAGCAGGACCGGACTCGTTTCTCACCGAGAAGCCCGAGGCGCTGCGCCTCTGCGAGCGGCTCGGCCTCGCCGCCGGCCTGATTGGGGTGCAGACCGGCGCGACCCGGGCCTACGTCGTTCGCCGGGGCCGCCTCGTTCCGATCCCGGACGGGTTCCGGCTGGTCGCGCCGACACGCCTCCTGCCGTGGCTGCGCTCGCCGCTGTTCTCCTGGCCGGGCAAAGCGCGGATGGCGATGGACCTGGTGCTGCCGCGCGGCCGGCCGGCCGCCGATGAGACGATCGGATCGTTCGTTACTCGCCGCTTCGGCCGCGAGGCGTTCGAGCGCGTCGCGCAGCCGATGATCGGCACGATCTACACGGGGGACGCGGCCGCGCTCAGCCTCGAGGCGACGATGCCGCGGCTCGCCGACGTGGAACGCCGCTACGGGAGCGTGATCCGCGGCCTCGTTCTGGCACACGCGGCGGCGCGGCGGCCGGGGCGGGGGACGGTCGCTCCAGGCACGGGGTCGGGCCGGCGTCTCGGCATCTTCGCCGCGCTCGCGGACGGGATGCAGGCGCTGCCCGACGCCGCGGCGGCGCGCCTGCCCGCGGGGACGCTGCGGCTTCGCACCCCGGTCGGGGCGGTGGCGCGGGCCGCGGACGGCGTTCGCTACACGGTCGCGCTGGAGGGCGGGCCGCCGATCGAGGCGGACGCGGTCGTCATCGCCGTGAACGCGCCGGCGGCGGCGCGCCTCGTTGCCGGACTCGACGGCGCGCTCGCCTCGCATCTCGGCGCGGTTGCGTACGCGTCTTCCGCGAGCGTCACCCTGGCCTACCGCCGCGACGAGATCCGGCATCCGCTCGACGGCCTCGGGTTCGTCGTGCCGCAGGCCGAACGCCGTCCCATTCTCGCGGCCTCGTTCGCCAGCGTGAAGTTCCCCGGCCGCGCCCCCGCGGGGCGCGTGCTGATCCGCGTGTTTCTCGGCGGCGCGCTCGCGCCGGAGATGGCGGGGTGGGACGACGACCGCCTGGCCGCGGTCGTCCGCGGCGAGATGGAAGCGCTGCTGGGCGCGGCCGGCGCGCCCCACTTCGTGCGGGTGCTGCGGCACCGCGACACGATGCCGCAGTACGTGGTGGGGCACCTCGCGCGCGTGGCGGAGATCGACGAGCGGCTCGCCGGGCACCCCGGTTTGACGCTGGCCGGCGCGGCCTACCGGGGGATCGGGATTCCGGACTGCATCCGGTCCGGCGAGGCCGCCGCGGACCGGGCGCTCGAGGCCGTCAGCGCGTGGACAGGCGGGGATCCAGCGCGTCGTGCAGTCCGTCGCCCGCCAGGTTGAACGAGAGGACGACGAGCGCGATCGCCAGCCCCGGAGCGAGGGCGGCCCAAAAATCCGTGAGCAGATACCGGTAGCTGTCGGCCAGCATCGCGCCCCACTCCGGACTCGGCGGCTGCGCGCCGAGCCCGAGAAAGCCGAGCGCCGCAGCTTCGAGGATCGCGCTGCCGATCCCGAGCGATCCCTGCACGACGAGCGGCGCGGCGGCGTTCGGCACGATGGAGCGCAGGAGCACTCTCCACGGCCGGGCGCCCATGGCCCTGGCCGCCGTGACGTACTCGAACTCCTTGATGGCGAGCGTCGACGCGCGCGCGACGCGCGCGAACGACGGGATATTCACGATGCTGACGGCCAGGATGGTGTTGTTGAGACCGGGTCCCCGCACGGCTACGATGCCGATCGCGAGGATGATGGACGGGAAGGCGAGCATCACGTCCATGATCCGCATGATCGTGCTCTCGATCCGGCCGCCGGCATAGCCGGCCGTGATACCAAGCAGCGCGCCGGTGGAGAGAGCGCCGGAGACCGCCACGAATCCGACCGTCATCGAGATCCGGGCGCCCAGGAGGACCCGGCTGAACACGTCGCGTCCGAGGTTGTCGGTGCCCATCCAGTGATGCGCCGACGGCGGCTGCAGCCGCGCGAGCAGGTCCTCGTCGTCCGGACCGGCCGGCGCGATCTGCGTGGCGAAGATCGCCACGAGCGCAAAGAACAGAATCATGCACAGACCGACGCGCGCGTTCGCGTTCGCCCAGAACCGGCGGGCCGCCATCTTGACCGCGGAGCGTCCGCGCCGGCGCACCGGGGCGGCCGGGGCCACCCCGGCCTGCGCGCTTCCCGTCCGTTCAGGCGTAGCGGATGCGGGGGTCAAGGAAGGCGTACAGGACGTCGACGAGGAGGTTGACCAGCACGAACATCAGCGAGAACAGCAGAATGCCGGCGAGAATCACCGGATAGTCGCGGAAGAGGATCGAGTCGTACATGAACCGGCCGACGCCCGGCCACGAGAAGATCGTCTCGGTCAGAATCGCACCGGTCAGGAATCCGCCGAACTGGAGTCCGATGACGGTCACGACCGGGAGCAGGGCGTTGCGGAGGCCGTGTCCGATCACCACGGCGCGGCCGGTCAGGCCTTTCGCGCGGGCCGTCCGGATGTAGTCTTGATGCAGCGCGTCCAGCATGGAGGCCCGGGTCATGCGCGCGATGATCGCGGCGGGAATCGAGCCGACCGTGACACTCGGCAGGATGAGGTGCCGCAGCGCGTCGCCCGCGGCGGCCCAGTTCCCCGTGAGCAGGCCGTCCAGGATGTCGATGCGGGTGATCGGCACGAGCGTGATGTTGACGTCGAGCTGCCCCGACGTCGGCAGGGCGTGGACGTACACGCTGAAGACGTAGATCAGCATGAGGCCGAGCCAGAAGACCGGGATCGAGACACCCGTGAGCGCCACGAACATGCCGAGCCGGTCGAAGATCGAGTTGGGCTTGGCGGCGGACACGATCCCGATCGGGACCCCCACGCACAGGGCGACGAAGATGGCGCCGAGCGTCAGTTCGATCGTCGCCGGGAACCGCGGCACGAACTCGGCCAGCACCTTGCGGTGGCTGTCCAGCGACTCGCCGAAGTCTCCGCGCACCGCGTTCCAGAGATAGATCCCGTACTGCACCGGCAGCGGCTTGTCGAGGCCGAACTCGTGCTGGACGCGCTCCACCGATCCCGGGGTGGCGTGGTCCCCGACGTAGACGGTGGCCGGATCGCCGGGCAGCAGATGGATCATCAGGAACGCCGCGGCGGATACCCCCAGCAGGATCGGGAGCAGCGCAATCGCGCGGCGGGCGATGTAGCGGGACATCGACTAGAGATACGGAGGGGGCGCGAACCTCGGTTCGCGCCCCCGTCCCTGCTGTTGCCCTAGTGCAGCGAGACCAGTTCCCAGTACTCGTTTGAATCGGGCTGTCCGATCAGCCCGTCGACGTTCTTGCGGACGAGCATCGGCACTTTGGCGTGCGCGAACCAGATGTTGGGCAGGTCGTGCGAGATCAGCGTCATGGCCTGCGCGTACATCTGCGCGCGCTTGGCCTGGCTGTTCTCGCTCTTGGCCTTGTTGATCAGGTCGAAGACCGCCGGGTTGTTGTAGGACCAGCGGGCGCTCGTGGCGTCGTACCTCGGGAAGAAGAACCCGAGCCAGTCGTCCGGGTCCCCGTTGTCGCCGATCCAGCCTGCCATGTACATCGGGAACCGGTTGCTCTTCTGGTCCTTGAGGTACGTGGCCCAGTCCTCGGTCTGCAGGTGCGCCCGGATGCCCACCTTGTTGAGGTCGCTCGCGATTGCCGTGCCGATCTCCTTGCCCTGCGGGAAGTACGGCCGGCTGACCGGGATGTACCAGAAGTCGAACGAGAACCCGTTCGGATACCCGGCCTCCGACAGCAGCTTCTTCGACTGCGCGGGATCGTACGTGATCGGGTCGGGACTGGCGGCGCGGCCCCACATCCCGGGGGGCATGGCCTGGTTGGCGACCGCGCCGTACCCGGCGTAGAGGCCCTGCACGATCGCCTGCCGGTTGATCGCGTAGGCGACGGCCTTGCGGATCCGGATGTCCTTAAACAGCGAGTTGTTCATGTTGAACTTGAGCCAGCTCGTGTCGAACGGAGGCCGGAACACGATCTTGATGTTCGGATCGCTCATCGAGGCCTTGACGTCGTCGGTGTTGGGAAGCTCGATCGCCTGGACCTCGCCCGACTTGAGCGCGAGGTACCGCGCGGCGTTGTCCTTGATCACGCGCATGATCAGGCGCTGCGTCTTGGGCAGGCCCTTGCGGAAGAAGCTGGGGTTCGCCTGCAGCGTCACGTGATCGTCGCGCACCCAGTCCACGAACTTGTAGGGCCCGGTCCCGACCGGGTGCAGGCCGATGCCGTCCGCGCCGTACTGCTTCATTGACGCGGGGCTGTTGAACTGAAAGGCGATGATCGTCAGGTTCTGCAGCAGCGGGGAGTTGGGCTGCTTTAAGATTACCTGCAGCGTGTACGGGTCGACGGCCTTGGCCTCCTTGAACGAGTCGGCCATGAAGTCGATGAAGTACTCGTACTCGCCGCCCTTGACGGCGTGGTACGGGTTGTTCTTGTCCGCCCAGCGGTCCCAGTTGGCCTTCGCCGCTTCGGCGTTCCACGGGGTGCCGTCGTGGAACGTGACGCCCCGGCGCAGCTTGAAGGTCCAGGTCAGCCCGTCCGGCGAGACGGACCAGCTCGTGGCGAGATCCGGCTCGATGTCGGTCTTGCCCGGCTGTGCGCGGACCAGGAGGTTGAAGATCTGCGTCGTGACCTGATAGGCCTCGCCGTTCGTGCTGACGGGGCTGTCCAGCGAGTCGGCGTCCCCTGACTTTGCGTAGATGAGCGTGGTCGGCCCGGCGGCCCAGCCCGTCACCGAGCCGGGAACGACCAGAACTCCGGCGATGAGGGCGGCGACGATCGCGAGCGAGGCAGCCACGCCCCTCCACCCCTGTGGCGCTGTCACCATGCGACGCCTCCGTGCGGAGCATAATGTCGTTAGAGCCAAGGTAGATTCGGTGCCACCCGTGGCACTCCTTGCCGTACCGGCCCGGTGTGTACGCGGCAGCCTGCTCCCCCGGCCGTGTTATAATGGTAGCCGTTCGGTGATGACGGGGACGAGTAAGCCGGACGACGGCCGAAAGAGAGGCGGGACCCAGGCTGGAAGTCCCGCCCGGACGTCGGGCTGAACACCCCCCTCGAGCCGCCAGGCGGATGTCGCCCAGACCCGCGAACGGTGTGTCGGGGGGGCGAATACGCCGGCCGGGTGCGCCCGTGATCGCGCCTGGAGTCGTCCGCCGTCGCGCCCGCCACCGGGAGACGGCGGGAAAGTGGGTGGAACCGCGGAGCCTCCGTCCCATTCGGACGGGGGCGTTATTGTTGTCACGCTCGGACGGCAGGAGGCGCGAAGGCGCCGGAGGTCCTGCGGCAGACGGGGCAGGAGGCGCGAAGGCGCCGGAGGTCCTGCGTAGACAGGGGGAGATGGTGCTCATGGCGGAACGAACGCCGGTCGACCAGATCACGCTGCGCCTGCCGGACGGACCGGCGCGCGCGTTTCCGCGCGGCGTCGCGCTGGCCGAGGTGGCGCGCGAGACCGGGGCGCGCGACGCGCTCGCCGCGCGCGTCGACGGCGAGGTGCGCGATCTCGCGTACCGCCTGGACCGCGACGCCGCGGTGGAGTGGCTGATGTTCGCCGACCCCCAGGGCCGCGAGGTGTACTGGCACAGTACGTCGCACCTGCTGGCGCAGGCCGTCCGCGAGCTGTTCCCCGACGCGAAGCTGGCGATCGGGCCGCCGATCGACGACGGTTTCTACTACGACTTCGACATCGGCCGGCCGTTCACGCCGGAGGACCTCGAGCGCATCGAAGCCCGGATGCGCGAGCTCGCGGCGCGCGATCAGCGGATCGAGCGGCTGGCCGTGCCGCGCGGCGACGCCGTCCGGCTGTTCGGGGACCGGCAGGACGTCTACAAGAGCGAGCTGCTCGAGGGCATCCTCGACGACCCGGTGAGCTTCTACCGGCAGAACGGGTTTCAAGACATGTGCCGGGGCCCGCACCTCCCCTCGACGGGGCTCATCAAGGCGGTCAAGCTTCTCAGTACGTCGGGCGCCTACTGGCGGGGCGACGAGCGGCGGCCGATGCTGCAGCGGATCTACGGCATCTCGTTTCCGACGCAGCAGGCGCTGGACGAGTATCTCGCGCGCCTGGAGGAGGCCAAGCGGCGCGACCACCGCAAGCTGGGGCGCGAGCTCGAGCTCTTCGCGTCGGTGCAGGAGGTGGGGCAGGGGCTGCCGCTGTGGCTGCCGCGCGGCGCGACGGTGCGCCGGATCCTGGAGCGGTACATCATCGACCTGGAAGAGAGCCTCGGCTACCAGCACGTGCACACGCCGGACCTCGCCAACGTGGAGCTGTACAAGATCAGCGGGCACTGGGACCACTACCGCGAGAACATGTACCCGCCGATGAAGGTCGACAACGAAGAGCTCGTGCTGCGGCCGATGAACTGCCCGCACCACATCATGGTGTTCAAGCAGAGCCAGCACAGCTACCGCGATCTGCCGGTGCGCATCGCTGAGCTCGGCACGATGTACCGCTACGAGCGGTCCGGCGTGCTGACGGGCCTCGCGCGCGTGCGGGCGATGACGCTGAACGACGCGCACATCTTCTGCCGTCCCGACCAGCTGATGGACGAGTTTATCGGCGTGGTGCGGCTGATCCAGCGCGTCTACGCCGACCTCGGGCTGCATCCGTTCTGGTACCGCCTGTCGACCCGGGACCCGCGCGACCGCGAAAAGTTCGTGCAGAACGACGCGATGTGGGAGTCGGCGGAAGGGCAGCTGCGAGCGGCGATGCGGACGCTCGGGCTCGAGTACGTCGAGGCGCCGGGCGACGCCGCCTTCTACGGCCCCAAGCTCGACGTGCAGGTGCCCAACGTGATGGGCAAGGACGAGACGATCTCCACCGTGCAGCTCGACTTCTACCTGCCGGAGCGGTTCGGCCTCGAGTACATCGGCGAGGACAGCCAGCCGCACCGGCCGGTGATGATCCACCGGGGCGTCATCAGCACGCTCGAACGGATGATGGCGTTTCTGATCGAGCAGTACGCCGGCGCGTTTCCGCTCTGGCTCGCGCCCGAGCAGGTGCGCGTGCTGCCGATCGCCGACCGGCACCTCGCCTACGCGCGCCGCGTCGCCGACATGCTGCGCGGCAGGGGTATCCGGGTTGAGGTGGACACCAGCAGCGAGCGGACCGGCCACAAGATCCGGGAAGCGCAGCTGATGAAGATTCCGTACATGCTCGTCGTCGGCGACCGCGAGGAGGCGCAGAACGCCGTGGCCGTCCGCGGCCGGGCGAAGGGCGACGAGGGCACGCAGCCGCTCGCGGCGTTCGCCGAGCGCGCCGGCGCGGAGGCCGCGCACCGCGCACCGGCGGAGTCCTAAGGGGCGCGGGCGACGATATGCAGGGTGACGGTGACCGGGTCCCGCGCCACGAAGATGAACGCGCGCGGGGAGGGGATGCCGTAGTCGGCCATCCGGATCGTCGTGGTCGCGTCGGCGGCGTACTGCGCCGCGAGCGCGAGCACGCGGGCGGTAAAGGCGGTCTCGCGCGCGACGCCGCGAATGACGAGCCGCCCGCGCACCTCGGCGGGAAACGGCTCGACGGCGAGGCCCGGCCGTGCCGCCGCGGTGCCCGTGAACGTGATCGTCGGATAGGTGGCGGTCTGGAGGAACGTCGCGTGCATCGCGCGGTCGCGGATCCCGTTGTCGGTCGTGAGACTGCGCGCATCGACAATCGCGGAGATGCGGGCCGCATAGGCGTCGCCGCCTTCCGGCTCGACCTCGATCCGGCCGGTGACGTGGGCCGTGTGGCCGGAGAAGCCGCCGCGGTTGTCCGGCACTGCGAAGGTCACGGACGATTCGCCCGGGACGATCGCGAAGCCGTGGAGCGGGATCGTCGCATCGCGCGGAGGCGCCGCGGGGACCGGCGCCGCGGCGGCACGCCATGCCAGCACCGCGGCGATCGCCGCCGTCAGCAGGACACTCCGCCTGATCCGCGCCCGGGTCATCTCGCGCCTCGCCCGATTGGTACCGCACCCGTGTATCAGGCGCGTCACGGCGGAGCCCCCCGGCCGTGAGCGGGCCCCCCACCGGCGTCTATCTGCTCCTCGGCGAGGAGGACGTGCGCGCGGACGAGGCGCTGCGGACGATTCTCCACGAGGTGGTGCCGGACGAGGAGCGCGCGCTCAACCTCGACGTCATCGACGCCGGGGCGGCGCCGATCCAGGACCTGATCACGCGGTGCGAGACGCTGCCGTTCTTCGGCGCGCGCCGCGCGGTGGTCTTCCACGTGCGCAATCCCGAGTCGTGGCGCGCGGCCGAGCAGGACGCCCTCGCCGACTATCTGAACCAGGGACCGCCGCCGTCGGTGCTCATCATCGTGGCGCCGCGGCTCGACCAGCGCCGGCGGCTCTCCGGGGTGCTGCAGCGCAAGGCGCAGGTGATCAAGTGTGAGCGGCTCGAGCCCGAGGACGTGCCGGCGTGGCTCGTCGCGCGCGCCCGGGAGTCCGGCAAGACGATGACGCCGGCGGCGGCAAATCTGCTGGTGGAGCTGGCCGGCAGCGGCCTGCGCGCGCTCGGGCTTGAAGTCGCGAAACTGGCCGCCTACGCCGGGGACCGCGAGACGATCACCGACGCCGACGTGCGGGAGGTCGCGAGCCACGTCGCGGCGGCGGTCACGATCTTCGAGGTCATGGACGCCGTCGGCCACCGGCGGCCGGACGACGCGTTTCGTCTCCTCGATACGCTGATCGCCCTCGGCGAGCCGCCGCTGCGCATCCTGTATATGCTGGAAGATCAGGTGCGCATGCTGGCCCGGGTCCAGGAACTCGTCGACCGGGGCGTGCGGAACCGCTCAGACGTGCAGAAGGCGCTGGGGCCGCGGGCGTGGCGCTACCGCGACTATCAGAAGCAGGTCGAGGCGTTCGGACGAATCGACGTGGAGACGCTGCTGGGGCTGCTGCTGGAGACCGACGGCGCGATCAAAACGGGGCAGATGCCCCCGCGCCTCGCGCTCGAAACCTTGATCGTGCGGATGAGCGGGGTGTAAGGCCGGGGGCCGTCCTACGCGGACGCGCGCGTCTGCGATCCCGCCCAGCGCATCAGCCGGGACTTCTTTCGGGCCGCCGCGTTGGGATGCATGAGCCCCTTGCGGGCCGCGGCGTCGAGCGCGCTGATCGCGGCGCGCAGGGAGTCGCCGCCGGGCTGCTCCGCCGTGCGCGCGTCCTTGACGAGCGTTTTGACCCTCGATCGGATCGCCTGGTTGCGGACCGCGCGCTTGACATCCTGACGCTTCCGCTTCAGGCCTGACTTCGTGCGCTTCGCCACACCGCCACCTCCACATGATCCCGCCGCGGCGTCGTGCGGCCTCCGCAGCGGGCGACGCCCATTGTAGCACAGGGCGGCGGTTCGCGCAGGCCCGCGGGCCGGCCCTAGCGGCGCGCCGTATGCTGGAGCGGGCGTCCGTCCATGTCCGCATCCGGGAGGCCGAGGTGGCGCAGCACCGTCGGCGCGATATCAACCACGGACGTCGCCGCCGCGCGCACCGCCCCGGCGTCGAACCCCGGCCCTTCGATCATCAGGAACGGTGCCTGCTCGTAGGTGCCGAGGCCGCCGTGCTGTCCGAACCCGAGGTGGTGCGACTTGCCCGTGCCCGGGAGCGCCTCGAGGCTCAGCCCGGGCAGCCCGTACGCGTTGGCGCCGTCGCCGGCGCACATCGAGACCGCGAACGCCAACCCTCCGTGCGGAGCCTGGCCGACCTCGGACAGCCGGTCGGGCGGGAACACTCGGCCCGCCCAGGCAGACGACGAGAGAAAATCGCTCAGCGCCGGAATCCGGGCGCCGTGGTCGGGATGCACGTAGATCAAGGCGGCCGTGCCGCTGGACGCGGACACGACGTCTCCCGAGGAGGGGCCGGCCTTGAGCCCCGCCGCGATCAGTTCCGCCTCCACATCCACGACGCCGGTGACCGTCTGGTGCCCGTGATCGGATCCGGCCGCGAACAGGACGTCGTCGCCGCCGTCGCGGAGGCGGTCGACCGCGGCGATGACCAGCGCGGCGTGGGCGTCCGCCTCGCGAAGCACGGCGAGATGGGGCGGCGAGCCGAGCGGCAGTTCGTGCTGCATGTGGTCCGGTTCGTGCAGCCACAGCACGGCGAGCGCGGGGCGCCGCTCCAGGAGAACCTCGGCGATGAACCGCTCCGCCATCGCCCTGTCGCCGGCGAGGTTGCCGGTCACACGCAGTTCGTCCGCGGCGGGGACCGGGATTCGTCCCGGGCCGAACGAGCCCGCGCGATTGTACAGGAAACCGTGCCCGTCGGGATCGTGGGCGTAGGCCGCGCCCGGCGAGGCGTTGCTGAAAGTGATCGCCCCGCCGCGTTTTTCGAGCCGTTCGGTCATCGTCGGGACCGCGAGCGAGGTGCCGGTCGCCCGGCGTTTGTGCGCTAAGAAGTCCGGCCCGCCCGCGTCGTAGCGTACAAAGGCGCCGTTCTCGAAGAGCGCGACCGAATTACCCTGCAGGCCGTGGCGGGCGGGGTGGCAGCCCGTCGCAAAGCTGGCCGCGACGACGCGCGTCGCCGACGGGAAGACCGAACCGTGGGCCGCGAAGTGCTCCGCGCGCGCGCGGAACGCCGCGAGCCGCGGCGTGCGCGCCTCGGTCACGAGGTCCCGCCGCAGCCCGTCCAGGATCACGACGACGGCGCGTTTCACCTCGCAGATATTCGACGCGTCCGCGAAACCCCCGGCGCGTGGTCAAATCGCCGATCCCAGGTTATAATGGCGCCGACATGACAGCTCCGGATATGCCCGCGGCCGCGTCCGCTACCTCGGGAACAGCCGCCGGCGCGTCGACCGCGGGCGCGATCGCGCGGTCGGCGGGACTCATCGCGGCGGGGACCGTCGCCAGCCGCGTGTTGGGCCTCGCCCGCGACGTGATGATCGCCGCGATCTTCGGCGCGACGTCAGCGCGCTCGGCGTTTGTCATTGCCTACTCGCTCCCGTTCTTCGTGCAGCGGCTCTTCCTCGGCGGCACGCTCAGCATCGTCTTCATCCCGGCGATCACGCGCGTGCTGGTGCAGGGAGATCGGGACGAGATCGATCGCGTCGTCTCGAGCACGTTCACGATCGTGCTGCTGATCGGCGCCGCGATGGTCGTCGTCGGGGTCGTCGCGGCCCCGCTGCTCGTTCCGATCGCCGCGCCCGGCTACCTCCGTACGAACCCGGGCGTGCTGACGACCGCGGTCGAGCTGACGCGGGTGATGTTCGTTTCGATGGCGTTCCTCGCGCTGTCCGCGTTCACGACCGGGTACCTCAATGCCCACCGGCGGTTCGGCACGCCGGCGCTCGCCCCGGTCGTCTTCAACGTTGTGATCATCGCGTCCGTGTACGTCCTCGCGCGGAAGATCGGCATCCTCGGGGTGGCGGTGAGCTTTCTCCTCGGCTGGGCGGCGCAGTTCCTCGTGCAGCTGCCGGAGGCGCGCGCCGCCGGTTTCCGGTGGCGGCCGTCGATCGACCTGTCCCATCCGGCCGTTCGGGAGATGGGGCGGCTCGCGATGCCGGCGATGCTGGGACTCGCGGTGATCGAGATCAACTCGAACGTGGGCCGCTTCTTCGCGTCGTTCCTGCGTCCGCAGCCCGGCGTGGACTATCTCGCCGTGCTCGACTACGCGTTTCAGCTGGTGCAGGCCCCGGTGAGCATCTTCGCGCTCTCGATCGCCACCGCGCTGTTCCCGACGATGGCGCGCCACGCCGAGACGGACACGCACGCGCTCCGCGACGCGACGTCGCTCGGTCTGCGCGGCGTGCTTTTCACGATGATGCCGGTGATGGCGTGGATCCTCGTGGCCAGCCCGCTCATCGTGCGCGTGATCTTTCAGCGCGGCGCCTTCGGGCCGGCGGCGACCGCGGCGGTCGCGGTGGGCTTCGTCGGCTACGCGGTCGGGGCGGTGCCGTACGCCGCCTACTACATCGTCACCCGCACCTTCTACGCGCTGCACGACATGCGCACGCCGGTGAAGGTCGGGCTGTTCATGGTGGCGCTCAACGCCGCCGGCGACTACCTGCTGATGCGGTGGTTCGGCCACCTCGGCATCGCGCTGGCGACGTCGCTCGTCGCGTTCGCCAACGTGGCCGTGCTGATGTTGATCTTGCGGCGCCGGCTCGGCCGGCTCGACGGCAGCGCGCTGCTGTCGACGGCGGCGCGAACCGTTCTTGCGGCCGTGTGCCTCGCCGCGGCGATGGGCGTGGTGCTACGCTACGGTCCGCATCTCGTGTCGACCGTCCGGCTCGGCGGCGCCCTGGCGGTGCTGCTGGCGGCGACCGCCGCGGGCGGGATCGTCTACCTCGCTGTGTGCCGGCTTCTTGGCGTACGGGAGTTGCGGCTGTTGCGATTTGGCCGGCAGGGCGCGGCTTGACACTCGTTTCACGAGGATGATACGCTCGGCTGTGGACGTTTAGCACTCTAAGGACGTGAGTGCTAAAATCGTTGGACAGGCATGCGACGGGGGTCCGGCGATGGAGCCCATCGAGGGCCGGCGGCGCGAGATCTTGAGGATCGTGATCGACGACTACATCGCCACGGCCGAGCCGATCGGCAGCGAGGCGGTGCGGGAACGCCATGGCCTGAACGTCAGTTCGGCCACCGTGCGCAACGAGATGGCCGCGCTCGAGGACATGGGCTACCTGAACCAGCCGCACACCTCCGCGGGCCGCGTGCCCACCGACCGCGGGTACCGCGTGTACGTCGACTCGCTCGTCACGGAAGAGGCGGTGCAGTCCGCGGAGCAGACGCGCCTGCGGGAGACGCTGTTCCTCCAGGGAGAGCCGCACCGTGCAATCGCGCGCGTCGCCCACGCGCTCGCGGCGGGCACCGAGTACGCGTCCGTCGTGGAGGCGCCCCATCTCCACGAGCAGGTCATCCGCCACCTCCACCTGATTCCGCTGACGCCCCGTCGCGCACTCATCGTCGTCGTCACGGACGCGGGCGTGTTCGAGGGCAAGACCGTCGAGCTGGAGGCGGCGACCTCGCCGGACGAGTGCGACCGGTTGTCGCAGGAGATCAGCCGGCGGGTGGTGGGCTGGCGCCTGGGCGATCTGACCGTGCGGGCGATGGATCAGGTGATCGGCGAGGTGGCGCTGTACCGCCAGGTCGTGACCGAGGTCGGCCGCCTCATCGGGGACCAGATCGCGGCATCGTCCCGCATTCACACGGAAGGGCAGGCCAACATCCTGAAGCAGCCGGAGTTCCGCGACGCGCGTCGCGCCGAGCCGGTCCTCTCGGCTCTCGAGCGGCACGACGTTGTCACGGAGATTCTGCACGACGGCGGCTCCGCGCCGGTGCGAATCACGATCGGCACCGAGCATCGGCGCGAGGAGATGCGCGACACGAGCGTCGTCGCCGCGACCTACTATGCCGGCGGCCGGGCGGCCGGCGAGCTCGCGATCGTCGGCCCGACGCGGATGCGGTACGGCCGCGCAATCTCGCTGGTCCGCTTCCTCGCCGACACGCTCGGCGAAGCGCTCGGCCGGCTGTAGCCGCCGCCGCGATGCCGCGAACCGACTACTACGAAGTGCTGGGGGTGCCGCGCGCGGCGTCGCAGGACGAGATCAAGCGCGCGTTCCGGCAGCTGGCCCGCGAGCACCACCCCGACGTCAACAAGGATCCCGGCGCGTCCGACCGCTTCAAGATTATCAACGAGGCGTACCAGGTGCTCGGCGATCCGGAGCGGCGCGCCCGGTACGATCGCGGCGATTTCGTCGCCGCGGGGCGGCCGGACGGGCGCGGTCCGTTCGGCGCGGGTCCGTTCGAGGATCTGTTCGACATGTTCTTCGGGCAGACGATGGGCGCCGGCACGCGCTCGGGCGAGCCCGGGCCGGAGCGCGGCAGCGACCTGCGCGTGGCGCTCGAGATCACGCTCGAAGACGCGGCCCGCGGCGCGGAGCACACACTCTCGATCGTCCGCGAGGAGACGTGTCCCGCGTGCTTCGGCACCGGGGCGGAGAAGGGCAGCGCGCCCGAGACCTGCCCATCGTGTCGCGGCGCCGGTCAGGTCCGGTTCAGCCGCCAGACGCCGTTCGGCTCGTTCCAGCAGATCACGACGTGTCCGCAGTGCCGCGGCGCCGGTAAAATCATCCGCAAGCCGTGCCGCGAGTGCCGCGGCCGCGGCCGGATGGACGCCAAGCGCGAGATTACGGTCGCGGTGCCCGCGGGGATCGACGACGGGACGCGGCTGCGCCTTGCGGGCGAGGGCGAAGCAGGGATGCGGGGCGGCGAACGGGGGGACCTGTACGTCGACCTCCGCCTGGCGGAGCATCCCGTCTTTACGCTCGAAGGACGCAACCTGCACTGCCGCGTGGACGTGTCGATGGCGCAGGCCGCGCTCGGTGCGGCGGTCGAGGTGCCGACGCTCGACGGACCCGCGGCCCTTCGCGTGCCGGCCGGCACCCAGCCGGGCGCCACGCTGGTGCTGTCCGGGAAGGGCATGCCCCGCGCGCGCGGAGGCGCGCGCGGCGATCTCGTGGCCCACGTGCGTGTCGAGATCCCGACCTGCCTGACCGTGGAGCAGTCCGCGGCGCTCGCCGAATTCGCGAAACTGCTGGGCGAGGCGCCTCGGCCACGCCGGTCCGGACAGGCCCGCCGGAAGCCGCTCTTCGGCAAACTTCGCCCGGCCGACTGATGACGGCGCGCAGGAGGCCGCGACGCGGCCGGAGGTCCTGCGCGAGACAGGGGGCCGCCGCTCGTGCCCCCGCCGGCCGTCAGGTAACGACATCCGCCGTGATCCCCCGCGCATGGGTGGAGCTGCGCGTGACCGTGTCCGCGGAGGCCGCCGAAGCCGCCGCGGAGATCCTTCGTGATCTGCGCGGCGGGGGACTGGTCGAGGAGCGCCCCGCCGCCGGCCGCGTGCGGTTCCGCGTCTATCTCCTGCCTTCACAACTGCTGCGCGCCACGCTGCGGGCCGTGCGGGCGCGGATCCGCGGGCTCCGCGCCTACGGGCTCGATCCGGGACGGGTCACGGTCGCGCACGGGCGCGTTCGGGCGCGGCCGTGGGCGACGGCCTGGCGGGTCCACGCCAGAGCCGTACGGGTCGGGCGCCTCCTCATCCGGCCCTCGTGGGTGCGCGCGGCGCCGCGGCCGGACGACCTCGTCGTGGCGATCGATCCCGGCATGGCCTTCGGCACCGGCATGCACGCGAGTACGCGTCTCGCGCTGCGCGGGCTCGGGCAGGCGCTCGCCCGCCGGACGGGCGCCGCGGTCTTCGACGTGGGCACGGGTTCGGGGATCCTGGCCATCGCCGCCGCGGCGCTCGGCGCCCAAGCCGTGTGGGCGGTCGACAGCGATCCCATCGCGACCGCCGCGGCGCGCGCCAACGCGCGGCTGAACGGATGCGCGCGGCGGGTCCGCGTCGCGGACGGGTCCGGGATCGGCGCCGCGCCCGGCCGCGCGGACGTCATCGTCGCCAACATCGTGGCCGACACGATCGCCGAGCTGCTGCCGGACGCCCGCGCGCGATTGGCTCCGGGCGGTCTGTTTATCGGTTCGGGAATCGTCGCGGGACGGGTGCGCGGGGTGGTGCGGGCGGCCCGGGCCGCGGGATTTCAGAAGAAGGCGGTGCTGCGGGAGGGTGACTGGCGGGCGGTGCTGCTCGTTCGCGACACTAGCCGCCGCGCGCGGATCGGCTGAGGCGTCCGCGAGGCAGTGCCATCCTCTTCGGGAGATTCAGTGCGAGGCCCAGATCTGGCTCGCCAGCGTCAGCAGCACGAAAAATCCGATCAGCACGACCGTGGTGATCACGAACGCCCGGCGCGGCGGCCGCGCGGCCGAGGAAGCGCTTTCCTCGTGGACGCGGTGAACGGTGCGGAGGGCGACGAGCCCGACGAGCGCCAGGGCGACCAGCACGGCGCTGAGACCCCACACGCTGGCGACGATGGACAGCCAGATCGTGCCGAGGCCGAAGGCGATGAGAAGCAGCACGCGGATAACGGCAATTGCCGCTCGGGCCACCAGCGACGACGCGCGCCCCCAAGGCATGAGCCCACCCATGGACCGCTTGTTCTCCGGTCCGGCTTGCATTTCCTCGTCCCTACGATAGAATAGTGGGCAGCAGCGGACCATTAACGATCTCCGGGAGGGATCGATGGTGCGCCGGGATACCGTGCGCCGATCGGGGAGCCTCTTCCGGGCTCCCTTTCGTTATGCCGCGCGACGCCGTCGCATCCTGACGGCCGGTCCCGCGCACGCGGGGCGGCGGTCGCCCCCGGGGAGCCGGCGGTCCGTGAGGAATTGTATTTTTATGCATGTAATAGTATAATCATGCGGCAACGAGCCGCGGAGGACGAGGATGCAGGCACGCCTGGCGCTTGAAGACGGCACGATCCTCACCGGGCGCGCGATCGGCGCGCGCGGGTGGGCCGGAGGGGAAGCCGTCTTCACCACCGCGATGACGGGCTACGAGGAAGTGCTGTCCGATCCGTCCTACAACGGGCAGATTGTGACGATGGCGTATCCGCTCATCGGCAACTACGGCGTGAGCGGGGAGGCGTGGGAGTCGTTCCGGCCGCACGTCGAGGGCTTCGTCGTCGGCGAGGCCGCGGATCTGCCGCACCACTGGCAGGCCGAGAGCACGCTCGCCGCGACGCTCGCGCGGTGGGAGATCCCGGGCATCGCCGGCATCGACACGCGATTTCTCGTCCGGCACCTGCGCTCGCAGGGGCTCAAGCGCGGCCTCATCTCCACCGAGGACGTGCCGGACGACGCGCTGGTCGCGCGGGCGCGAGCGCTGGCCGACATCGGGACGCTCGATCTCGTCGGCGAGGTCAGCACGCCCTCCGTGCGGCACCTCGCCGGACCGGGACCCAAACTCGCGCTGCTCGACTGCGGCGTGAAGGCCGGCATCATCGACGCGCTGCGCCGGCGCGGCTGCGACGTGTGGGTGCTGCCGCACCGGACCACCGCGGAAGAGATTCTCGATCTCGCGCCCGCCGGGTTGGTCCTCTCGCCGGGACCGGGCGATCCGCAGCGGCTCCCGCACCAGGTGGCGCAGGTGCAGCGGCTGTGGGGCCGGGTGCCGATGTTCGGGATCTGCCTCGGACATCAGATCGTCGGCCGCGCGGCCGGCGCCGCGACGTTCAAGCTCCCGTACGGGCACCGCGGCAGCAACCACCCGGTGAAAGATCTCGTGACCGGCCGGGTCTGCGTGACCACCCAGAACCACGGCTACGCGGTGGACGAGGCGTCCGTCGCCGGCACGGAGCTCGCCGTCACGCACCGCAACCTCAACGACGGCACCGTCGAGGGGCTGCGGCATCCGCGCCTGGCGATCATGACCGTGCAGTACCATCCCGAAGGACGGCCTGGGCCGCTCGACTCGTCCTATCTGTTCGACGCGTGGATGGAGATGCTCGGCGCGCCGGTGGGGGCCGCCCGAGGCTGATGTCCGGCAGCGTCAGCAAGGTCCTCGTCGTCGGCTCCGGGCCGATCACCATCGGCCAGGCCGCGGAGTTCGATTACTCCGGCAGCCAGGCGTGCCGCTCGCTCTCGGAAGAGGGCGTCGAGGTCATTCTCATCAACAGCAACCCCGCGACGATCATGACCGACGTCGAGACCGCCGACCGCGTCTACATCGAGCCGCTCACCGTCGAGTTTCTGACCCGCGTCATCGCGCGGGAGCGGCCGCAGGGGCTGCTGGCGACGCTCGGCGGGCAGACCGGCCTCAACCTCGCGGTGGCGCTCGCGGAAGCCGGCGTGCTCGAGGAGTACGGGGTGAAGCTGCTCGGGACGCCGCTCGAGGCGATCCGGAAGGCCGAGGACCGCGAGCTGTTCAAGGACGCGATGCGGACGTTCGGAGAGCCGGTTCCCGACAGCGTCGTCGCGACCACCGTGGAGGAAGCCCGCGCGTTCGCGGCGCGGGTCGGCTTCCCGGTGGTGATCCGCCCGGCGTACACCCTCGGCGGAACCGGGGGCGGCATCGCCCCCGACGCGCGGGCGCTCGACGAGATCACCGCGCGCGGTCTCGCCGTGAGCCGGATCCACCAGGTGCTCGTCGAGCGCTCGGTCGCCGGGTGGAAGGAGATCGAGTACGAGGTGATGCGCGACCGGCTCGACACGTGCATCACCGTGTGCAATATGGAGAACCTCGATCCCATGGGCGTCCACACCGGCGACAGCGTCGTGATCGCGCCGAGCCAGACGCTGAGCGACCGCGAGTACCAGATGCTGCGCAGTGCCAGCCTGCGGATCATCCGCGGCCTCGGCATCGAAGGCGGCTGCAACATCCAGTTCGCGCTCGACCCCGAGAGCGCGCGGTACTACGTCATCGAGGTGAACCCGCGGGTGAGCCGGTCGAGCGCCCTCGCCAGCAAGGCGACCGGGTATCCGATCGCGCGGGTCGCGGCCAAGATCGCGCTCGGCCGCACGCTCGACGAGATCCGCAACGCGATTACCGGCGAGACCTTCGCCTGTTTCGAGCCGGCGCTCGACTACGCCGTCGTCAAGATCCCGCGCTGGCCGTTCGACAAGTTTCCCTACGTCGACCGCCGCCTCGGGACGCAGATGCAGGCGACCGGCGAGGCGATGGCGATCGGCCGCAGCGTGGAAGAGGCGCTGCTCAAAGCCCTGCGCTCGCTGGACCAGCGGGTCGACGGGCTCGACTACCCGCCGGCCGCGGACTGGTCGCGCGAGGCCCTGCGGCAGCGGATCGCCGAGCCGTGCGACGAGCGGCTGTTCGCGATCGCGGAAGGCCTTCGCCGCGGCATGCTGCCGCAGGAGATCGCGGATCTCTCGCACATGGACCTATTCTTCGTCAACAAGATCGCCAACATCGTCGGGATGCTGCAGGGACTGCGCAGCCGGCGCGATCCCGAGACCCTGCGGGCGGCGAAGCGCCTCGGCCTGCCGGACAGCGCGATCGCCAGGGCGTGGGAGACGACGGAGGACGCCGTGCGCGAGATGCGGACGCGGGAGGGCATCCGCCCCGTCTACAAGATCGTCGATACCTGCGCCGGCGAGTTCCCCGCGAAGACGCCGTACTTCTACTCGACCTACGCGCGCGAGGACGAGGTGCCGGAGAGCCCGCGCCGCCGGATCGTCGTGCTCGGGTCCGGTCCGATCCGGATCGGGCAGGGCATCGAGTTCGACTACTCGAGCGTGCACGCCGTGAAGGCGCTGCGGGACGACGGGCTCGACGCCGTGCTCATCAACAACAACCCGGAGACGGTCAGCACGGACTTCGACATGGCCAGCCGCCTCTACGTCGAGCCGCTCACCGTCGAGGACGTGCTGAACGTCATCGAGCGCGAGCGCGCCGACGGCGTGATCGTCCAGGTCGGCGGCCAGACCGGCCTCAACCTCGCCGGTCCGCTGGCCGAGCGCGGCGTGCCGGTGCTCGGCACGCCGGTCGAGGGGCTCGACGCCTCCGAGGACCGCGGCAAGTTCGACGCGCTGCTCCGCCGGCTCGACATCGCGCACCCCGCGGGCGGCGCGGTGCGCTCGGTGTCGGAAGGCCGCGCGCTGGCGGAGCGGCTCGGGTTCCCGCTGCTCGTCCGGCCGTCCTACGTGCTCGGCGGCCGCGGGATGGAGATCGTGGCGGCGCCGGACGAGCTCGTGCGGTACCTCGAGGCGGCGTTCGCCACCGACCGCGAGCATCCGGTGCTCATCGATACCTACGTCGAAGGGACGGAGGTCGAGGTCGACGCGATCAGCGACGGCGACGCGGTGTTCCTGCCCGGCATCATGGAACACATCGAGCGCGCCGGCGTGCACTCCGGCGACAGCATCGCGGTCTTCCCGGCACAGCATCTGGGGCCGGACGAGACCGACCAGGTCGTCGACGCGACGGTCGCCATCGCCCGCGCGCTCGGCGTCCGCGGCTTCCTCAACATCCAGTTCGTCGTCAAAGACGGCCGCGTCTACGTGCTCGAGGCGAACTTGCGCAGCAGCCGGACGATCCCGTTTGTGAGCAAGGCGGCCGGGGCGCCGCTCGTGCGTCTCGCCGTGCACGTGATGCTCGGCCGGAGTCTCGCCGACCTCGGCTACCCCGGCGTGACGCGTCTGCCGGCGCCGGCGCGCGTCTCGGTCAAGGCGCCGGTGTTCAGCAGCGAGAAGATGGCGCAGCTCGACGTGCTGCTCGGTCCGGAGATGACCTCGACCGGCGAGGTGATGGGGCAGGACACCAGCCTGCCGGGCGCGCTCTACCGCGCGCTCGTCGCCGCCGGGATCGAGATGCCGGATGCCGCGGCCGGCCGGGCGCTGCTCGCGAGCATCGCGGACCGCGACAAGGGCGACGCCGTCGGACTGGTCCGGCGGTTCGTCGACCTCGGGTTCACCGTGTACGCGACGGACGACACCGCGAAGTATCTCGCCGACCACGGCATCCACGCCATCCACGTCAGCAAGAACGGCGATCCCGAGACGGCGCTGCGGCTCGTGCACGAGCGCGCGGTCAGCCTGGTGCTGAACACGCCGACGCGCGGCCGCACGCCCGGGCGGGCCGGGTTTGCGCTGCGGCGCGCGGCGTTCGAGCGGCACCTGCCGTGCTTCACGTCGCTCGACACCGCGGAAGCGTTCCTCGATGTGCTCACCGCGATCAAGGCCGGCGAGATCCCGGCCCCGCACGCGGCGATGGAGGTCTCGCCGCTCTAGCGCCGCCGGCGGACCGCCTGCGCCGCGGCGGGCTCGCCGGCAACGATGTCATCTAAGCGTGAAGCCGCCGCTTCAGGCGCTCGGTCGCGGCAACCAGTTCGCGGGCGATCGACGGTTCAAACGCCACGTGCCCGGCGTCCGGACACAGGATGTACTCGGCCTCCGGCCACGCCTCGTGCAGGCGCGCGGCGGTGTAGGGCGGGCAATCGAGATCGTACCGGCCCTGCACGATCGTGCCGGGAATCGAGCGGATCCGCCCGGCGTCCCGCAGCAGCTGTCCCGGCTCGAGAAAGCAGTCGTGGACGAAGTAGTGGTTCTCGATGCGCGAGACCGGCAGCGCCTTCGCGTCGACCTCGGAGTCGGCTTCCGCCACCGGATCGGGCAGCAGCGTCGTGCACCGGGCCTCGTAGTGCGACCACACACGCGCGGCGCGGAGACAGACCTCCGGATTCGGATCGTTCAAGAGCACCCGGTACCGCTCGAGCAGCCCCGCGGTGTCACGCGGGCCGGGTCCGGACGCCTCGGCAAATTCGTTCCACGCTTCGGGCGAGAACAAGCGCATCCCGGTCATGAACCACTCGAGCTCCGGCCGTTCGGCGAGGAAGATGCCCCGCACGATGAGGCCGCGGCAGCGGGCGGGGTGGGCTTCCGCGTAGGCCAGCGCGAGCGTCGAGCCCCACGACCCGCCGAACACCGCCCAGCGGTCGATGCCGCGCGCCTCGCGCAGGCGCTCGATGTCGCCGACGAGGTGCTGCGTCGTGTTGTCCCGGATGTCGGCCAGGGGCGTCGAACGGCCCGCCCCGCGCTGATCGAAGATCACGATGCGCCACGCGTTGGGATCGAAAAACCTCCGGTGCTGCGGCCCGGCGCCGCCGCCCGGTCCGCCGTGGAGGAACACGATCGGGAGGCCGTCCGGATTGCCGCTCTCTTCCCAGTACATCTCGTGGCGCCCGCCGAGGGAGAGCCGGCCCTGCGCGTAGGGCTCGATCGGGGAAAACAGGTGACGTTCCGCGTTGGGGTTCATGCGGGGGCATTCGGCCCCGTCCGCCGGCCGGCCCTGCTCCGCCGCGGGGCCGGCAGCGGGGCGCCGGGGGCGCGGCCGGCCGAGCGCGAAGACCGGTGGCGAGAGACAGGGAGGTGGGACTCGTGAGCCGGTTGACCGATGCGGAACGGATCACAGAGGGCGCGCGCATTCGCCGTCAGGTGCTCGGCGGCGGGTATGTGGATCGTGGCAAAGTCCAGGCGCAGGTTGATCCTTTCTACCAGCACTTCGTCGATTTCACCACGGAGCACTGCTGGGGCACGGTGTGGGTGCGTCCCGGACTCGACTTCAAGACGCGCAGCATGCTCAACCTGGCCATGCTGAGCGCCATGGCCCGCTGGCACGAGTTCGAAGTCCACGTCCGCGGGGCGCTCAACAACGGCGTCACCGAGGACGAGATCGCGGAGATCCTGCTGCAGGCCGGCGTCTACGCCGGCCTGCCGATCGCCGCGGAGGGGTTCCGGGTGGCGAAAAAGGTCCTCGACGAGCGGCGCGGCGGGCAGGCCGGCTAGACTCGGACAGCGGGGCCGGACCCGATGCCGCCCCGTCGGCGGGGTTGCAAGTTTATTCACATTCGTGTATGATTATGCCATTATGGCCGTGCGCGTGAGCGTGATCGGGGCATCGGGGTACGGCGGCGCCGAAGCGGTGCGTCTGCTCGCGACCCACCCGGAGGCGCGCCTCACCCACGTGACCGCGGAGACGCAGAAGGGCCGGCGGCTGTCGGACCTCTATCCGAACCTGCGCGGATTCGTCGATCTCGTCACGGAAGAGGCGAACCCCGCCGCCCTCGCCGAGGACTCCGACGTGGTGATCGTCTCGCTGCCGAGCGGCAAGGCGATGGCGCTCGTGCCGGAATTGCTCGAGCGCGGCATCCGCGTGATCGACGTGGCCGCGGATTTTCGCCTGCGCGACGCCGCACAGTACCCGGTCTGGTATAAGTTCGAGCACACCGCGCCGCGGTATCTTGCCGAGGCGGTGTACGGCCTCACCGAGCTGCACCGCGGCGAGATTCGCACCGCGCGGCTCGTCGCCGACTGCGGCTGCTATCCGGCGGCGGCGCTGCTCGCGCTCACGCCGTTCGTCAAGCACGGGATCGCGGCGGGAGACGGCATCGTCATCGACGCCGTCTCCGGCGTCTCCGGGGCGGGCCGGGGCGGCGCCTCCGGCGGCTTCGGATATGCGGAGACGAACGAGGACCTCCGGCCCTATTCGGTGGGGACGCACAACCACACCGCCGAGATCGAGCAGGAGCTCTCGGCGCAGACGGGCGGCGCGGTGCGCGTGACGTTCGTGCCGCATCTCGCGCCGATGACCCGCGGGATTTTAGTCACCGCGTACGCGCGCCTCGCGCGGCCGTCGGACACCGCCGCGGCCCAGGCGCTGCTGCGCGACGCGTACGCGGGCGAGCCGTTCGTGCGGGTGCTGCCGGACGGGGCGCTGCCCCAGACCAAGGCGACGCTCGGCAGCAACTTCTGCGACCTCGCGGTCCGCGTCGACACGCGCACGCAGACGCTCATCGCGATGGCCGCGCTCGACAATCTCGGCAAGGGCGCCGCCGGCCTCGCGGTCCAGAATCTCAACGTGATGTGCGGCTTCCCGGAAGAGGCGGGCCTGCGGACGCCCGGCCTCTACCCGTAACGGGGCGCCGGGCAATCGAGCGGTAGGGGAGGGAGCATGGCGGGCAGCGTGTCGCGGTTGGTGCAGGGCGGCGTCACCTCGGCGCAGGGGTTCACGGCGTCGGGCGTGCACTGCGGGATCAAGCCGCAGAAGAAGGACCTCGCGCTCGTTTTCTCGCGCGTCCCCGCGGCGGCGGCCGGCGTGTTCACCACGAACAAGGTCAAGGCCGCGCCGGTGCTCCTCGACATGGAGCGCGCCCGCTCGGGGCGCGGCCAGGCCGTGGTGCTGAACAGCGGCAACGCGAACGCCTGCACCGCCGAGCAGGGGATGCGCGACGCGCGGGAGATAACGCAGCTCGCATCACAGGGGCTCGGTATCGCCGAGGAACTGGTCTACGTCTGCAGCACCGGCGTAATCGGCCGGGTCCTGCCGATGGACGCCCTCCGGCGCGGCATCCCCGAGGCGGTGCGCCTCTTGAGCCCGGACGGCGCGGCGGCCGCGGAGGCGATCATGACGACCGACACGGTGCCCAAGACCGCCGCGGTGCAGGTGCCGATCGGGGGCCAGATGGTCACGATCGGCGGCATGACGAAAGGTGCGGCGATGATCCATCCGCAGATGGCGACGACGCTCACGGTGCTGACGACGGACGCCGCGGTCGCCCCGCCGCTGCTCCACGCGGCCCTGCGCCGGGCGGCGGATGTGTCCTACAATCGAATTACCGTGGACGGCGACCAGAGCACCAACGACACGATTCTGCTGCTGGCCAACGGGGAGGCCGGGGCGCCCGAGATCGCCGAGCCCGGCGAGGCGCTCGACAACTTCCAGGCGGCGCTCACCGCGTGCGCGACGGACCTCGCCCGCATGATCCCGCGGGACGCCGAGGGCGGAACCAAATTGATCGAGGTGACGGTGCGCGGCGCGCAGAGCGAGGACGACGCCTACCGCGCGGCGCGGGCGGTCGCGCTGTCGCCGCTCGTCAAGACCGCGATCTACGGCCGCTCGCCGAACTGGGGCCGGATCTTCGTCGCGGTCGGCGGCTCGGGGGCGGAAGTACAGCCCGAGCGCATGTCGGTCCGGATCGGGCCCGTGCTCGTGGCCGAGCGGGGCGGTCCGGCCGGGGAGCCGGAGAGCCTCGCCGAGGTGGCCCGCTACATGGCCGGCGACACCATTACGGTGGTGGTCGATCTCGGCCTCGGCAAGGCGGAAACCACGATGTGGACGTGCGATTTCACGGAGCAGTACGTGAAGGAAAACGCCCACTACCTGACGTGAGGGCGCGATGAGCCGGACACCGATGGTCGCGACGAGCGAGGCCGTGCTCGCCGGCGGCGTGATCGCCCAAGGGCTCAACTACGTGAACGCCTGGAAGGGCAAGACCGTCGTCGTGAAATACGGCGGCAGCGTGCTCGACGCCGCCGGCCGCTCGACGATCGCGGAGGACCTCGCGCTGCTGAAGGGCGCCGGCATCGACCCGGTGCTCGTGCACGGCGGCGGGCCCGAGATCACGCGGATGCTGGAGCGGCTCGGCAAGCCGTCCACGTTCGTGAACGGACTGCGCGTCACGGACGCCGAGACGATGGAAGTCGTCGAAATGGTGCTGGCCGGCCGCGCGAACAAGTCGCTCGTCTCGGCGATCACGCAGGCCGGCGGCCGGGCGGTGGGGCTGAGCGGCAAGGACGGACGGATGCTGCTCGCGCGGAAGTACGAGTCGGACGTCGACCTCGGGCAGGTCGGCGAGGTGGCGGCGGTGGATCCGTCGCTCGTGCGCGCGGTGAGCGAGGACGGCTACATCCCGGTGATCGCCTCGATCGGCATCGGAGCGGACGGCACGAGCTATAATCTGAACGCGGATACGGCCGCGGGCGCGCTGGCGGTCGCGGTCGGCGCGAGCAAGTTCATCCTGCTGACCGACGTCGACGGCGTGTACCGGGACCGCGAGGCCAAGACACTCGTGTCCGAGCTGCGGGCCGCGGAGGCCGAGTCGATGACGGAGGACGGCACGATCAGCCGCGGCATGATCCCCAAGGTGGCCGCCTGCCTCGACGCGATCCGCGGCGGCGTGCCGAGCGCGCACATCATCAACGGAACCGTTCCGCACGCGCTGCTGGTGGAGCTGTTCACCGAGCGCGGCATCGGGACGATGCTGACGCCGTAGCCGTTCGACGCGGGAGACGAGGAGGATGACGATGACGACGCGGGAGATCGTTGAGTTGAGCGCCCGGGTGCTGGCCCCGAACTACCGGCGCGCGCCGGTGGCGTTTCGGGAGGGGCGCGGGATGCGCCTCACGGACCTCGATGGCAAGGAGTACCTGGACTTCGTCGCCGGCATCGCCGTCGACGTCCTCGGGCACGCGCATCCCCGGTACGTCGCCGCGATCCAGCAGCAGGCCGCTCAGTTGGTCCACGTCTCCAACCTGTTTCAGATCCCGGAGCAGGCGCGCCTCGCCGAGCGTCTCGTCGGCGTAACGGGCATTCAGGACGGCCGGGTTTTCTTCTGCAACAGCGGCGCCGAGGCAGCGGAGGCGGCGATCAAACTGGCGCGCAAGGCCGGCCGCGCGCGGCGGCACGCCGACGTCTACGAGATCATCGTGGGAAGCCACAGCTTCCACGGCCGGACGATGGGCGCGCTGTCGGCCACGATGAACCCGAAGTACCACGAGGGCTTCGAGCCGCTCGTCCCGGGCTTCATGGAGGTGCCCTTCAACGACCTCGGCGCGGTGGAACGGGCCGTGGGGCCCAAGACCGCGGCCGTGCTGATGGAGCCGGTGCAGGGCGAGGGCGGCATCAATCCGGCGGACGACGCGTACCTCACCGGACTCCGCCGGCTGTGCGACGCGAAGGGCCTCCTGCTCGTGCTCGACGAGATTCAGACCGGGTTCGGCCGGACCGGCCGGTGGTTCGCCTACCAGCACGCCGGGGTCGTGCCGGACGTCGTGATGCTGGCGAAGGGGCTCGGCGGCGGCGTGCCGATCGGCGCGGTCGTGGCGCGCGACGAGATCATGCAGGTGCTGCAGCCCGGCACGCACGGGACGACGTTCGGCGGCAACCCGCTCGTCTGTGCCGCGGCGCTCGCCGTGATCGAGACGATCGAAGCCGAGCGCCTGGTCGACAACGCGCGGGAGACCGGCGCGTACCTCATGACCAGGCTGCGGGAGATGGGCAAGAAGACGTCGCTCGTGACCGAGGTGCGGGGCCGCGGGCTGATGGTCGCGGCCGAAGTCACCGTGCCGTCGGACAAGGTCGTCGCGGCGTGCCTCGCCCGCGGCCTGCTGGTGAACAACGTGCGCCCGACCTCGATCCGGTTCGTGCCGCCGCTGATCGCGACGCGCGCGGACGTCGACCGGGCGATGGAGCTGTTCGGCGCGGCGCTCGCGGACGCGGCCGCCCCCCCTTCGGAGACTAGCCTGCGGGATGCGCAGGCGTCGGCGGGCAAAGCTCCGGCGTCGGCCGGCTAACGGGAAGAGGGAGAACAGGTGATGGCACAGCCTAAGAACATCGCGCTCGCGTACAGCGGAGGGCTGGATACCTCCGTGATCATCCCGTGGCTCAAAGAGCGGCATCCCGGCGCGCGGGTGGTCGCCGTGGTCGCGGACGTCGGCCAGGGCGACGATTTCGACCAGGTCAAGGACAAGGCGAAGCGCAGCGGCGCCGACGCGGTGCACGTCGTCGACGTACGGCGGATCTTCGTGACCGATTACATCATGCCGGCGCTCCGGGCGGACGCGATCTACGAGGGCCGCTACCTGCTCGGCACCTCGCTTGCGCGGCCGCTGATCGCCCGCGTGCAGGTCGAGGTCGCCCTCGCCGAGGGCTGCGATGTGCTGGCCCACGGCTGCACCGGCAAGGGCAACGACCAGGTGCGCTTCGAGCTCGCCTACCAGGTGCTCGCCCCGCAGCTGGCCGTGATCGCGCCGTGGCGGGAGTGGAGCTTTGAGTCGCGCGAGGAAGAGATCGACTACGCGAAGGCCCACGGTGTGCCGGTCCCGGTGACGCGCGAAAAACCCTACAGCATGGACCAGAACCTCTGGCACCTCAGCTTCGAGAGCGGCATCCTGGAGGATCCGTGGGCGGAGCCGCCGGCGGACATGTTCCGGTTGAGCGTCGACCCGGCGAAGGCGCCGGACAAGGCCGAGTACGTGGAGATCGGCTTCGAAGGCGGCACGCCGGTCTCGCTCGACGGCCGCCGCGTGGATCCGGTGGAATTGGTCGCGTCGCTCAACCGGCGCGCCGGGGCGCACGGCGTCGGCCGCGTCGACATCGTCGAGAACCGCCTGGTGGGCATGAAGAGCCGCGGCGTGTACGAGACCCCGGGCGGGACCGTGCTGGTCGACGCGCACCACCATCTGCAGACGATCACGCTCGACCGGGAGACGCAGCACTTCAAGGCGCTGGTCGCGCCGCGGTACGCGGAGCTCGTCTACTACGGGCTGTGGTACTCGCCGCTGCGCCGCGCCCTCGACGCGTTCGTCTCCTCGACGCAGGAGACGGTGACCGGCAGCGTGCGGGTGAAGCTGTACAAAGGCACGTCGACGGTTGTGGGACGCAAGGCGGAGCGGTCGGTGTACAGCCACGAGCTGGCCACGTTCGGGCGGGGCGCGGGCTACGATCAGAAGGACGCCGAGGGGTTCATACGCCTCTTCGGTCTGCCGGCCAAGGTCTTCGCCGCGACGAACCCGGAGACGACGAAGGACGCCTCCCCGATTCCGCTCGAGATCCCGGCGGGGTCGGGACGCCGCGGCGGCGACCGGCCGCGCCGCTGAGGCGCGCCCCATGACTGAGCGGCAGCGCGGCCGCGGCCCGGACGACGACCCGGCCACCGCCCGGATGTGGGGCGGACGGTTCCGGGGCGCGATCGATCCGACGGTCGCCGCGTTCACGACGTCGCTGCCGTTCGACCGGCGGCTGTACCGCGCGGACATCCTCGGCAGCATCGCGCACGCGACGATGCTGGGCCGGTGCGGGATCATCGAGCCCGCCGAGGCGAAGGAGCTCGTCCGGGGCCTGCGCGAGCTCATTCAAGAGATCGACGCCGGCGTCGTGCGGATCCAGGGCGCCGAGGACATCCACTCGTTCGTCGAGGCGCAGCTGCGCACGCGTCTCGGCGACGTCGCGGGACGCCTCCACACCGCGCGGTCGCGCAACGACCAGGTCGCGACCGACCTGCGGGTGTACCTGAAGGGCGAGATCGTCACCCTGGCCGGCCGCACGGTGGCGCTGCAGCAGGTGCTGCTGATGCTGGCGGAGGGCCACCCGTCGGTGATCATCCCCGGCTACACGCACATGCAGAGGGCGCAGCCGGTGCTGCTGGCCCACCATCTCCTGGCGTACGTGTGGATGCTGCAGCGCGACGCGGACCGCTTCCGCGAGATCTTTGCGCGGACCGACGTCCTGCCGCTCGGCGCCGCGGCGCTCGCCGGCACCTCGTACCCGATCGACCGGCGCATGGTGGCCTCGCTGCTCGGGTTCTCGCGCGTCGCCGAGAACAGCCTCGACGCCACCGCGGACCGCGACTTCGCGGTGGAGTTCATCGCGGCGGGCTGCCTGCTGATGTCGCACCTCTCGCGGCTGGCCGCCGAGATCGTGCTGTGGGCGACGTCGGAATTCGGATTCGTCGAGCTGCTCGACACGATCAGCAGCGGCAGCAGCATCATGCCCCAGAAGAAGAATCCGGACGCCGCGGAGCTCGTCCGGGGCAAGGCCGCCCGGGTGCTCGGCGACCTCACCGCGATCCTGGCGATGCTCCGGGGGCTGCCGCTCGCCTACAACAGCGACCTGCAGGAGGACAAGGACGCGGTCTTCGACACCGTGGACACCGTCCAGGCGAGCCTGCAGGTGATGGGGATCGTGCTGCACGGCATCCGCTTCGACACCGAGCGCATCGCCGCGCAGCTGCGCGGCGGCCTGATGGGCGCGACGGAGCTCGCCGACTACCTTGCCCGCCGCGGCGTGCCGTTTCGAGAGGCGCACGAGCTGGTCGGGCGCATCGTCCTCTACGCGCAGGAGCGCGGGCGCGAGCTCTGGGAGCTGTCGCCGGAGGAGTACCGCGAGTTCAGCCCGCTGCTCGAGGCCGACGTCCGCGATCTCACGACGCCGGCCGGCGCGGTCGCGACGAAGCGCGCCGAGGGCGGCACCGCGCCCGAGCGCGTCGCCGAGCAGATGCAGGCCGCCCGCGGCGCGGTCACGCGCACGCTGTCGTGGCTCGCGGCCCTCCCGGCCGTGCCGGCCGAGCGCGACACCTTGCCGTCCGCGGCCGGGCGGTCCGCGCCGTCCCCGGCCGGCGGGGACAGGCCTTCCGGCGGCGGGCGGCCGGCCTAGCCCATGGCGGCCGGCCCGGCCCGGCGGAGAGAAGCGACGCGCACCGAACGCGAGCGGCGCATCCGCGAGATTCTCGGCCGCCACGCGATCGAGACGCAGGAGGACCTCGTCGACCGGCTGCGGCACGAGGGACTTGCGGTCACCCAGGCCACCGTCTCGCGCGACATCAAGCGCCTCGGGCTCGTCAAGATCCCGCTGTCGGACGGCCGGTCCCAGTACGTGGCCCCCGAACGGCCCTCGCCCGCGGACGTGCTGCGGCGGCTTCAGCACGCCGCGACCGAGTACGTGCTGTCCGTGGACGCCGGAGAGGACCTGCTCGTGATTCACACGCTGACCGGGCGGGCGAACGCCGTGGCGGCCGCGATCGATGAGATGCAGTGGCCCGGCGTGGTCGGCACGATTGCCGGTGACGATACGATCCTCATCGTGCCGCGGCGGCGCGCGGCGCGCGTGAGGCTCCTCGCGATGCTGCGCCGCGTCATGGACGGCGGGGCGCCGTAGCCTCCGCATCAAAGGGGTCGAGTCCGGGCGGGACGAAGCGATCCGGCGACGCCGGCGCATCCCGCCGGCTAGTCCCCGTCAGGTGGGCGACCCGCCGATGGACGTCATCGTCACAAACCTCCAGAGCATTTCGGTGGACGCGAAGTTCGTCCGGGACGTCGTCGTCCAGGCGCTCCGCCTCCAGGGCTACCGCGATCCGCCCGACGTGAGCGTGGCGCTGGTGGACGACGCCTACATCCGCGTGCTGAACCGGGAGTATCGAGGCGGCGACTACGCGACCGACGTGCTGGCGTTTCCGATGGACGGGACCGGCGGGCGCGGATCGTACGCGGAGCGCGGCGGCGCGGACGGCGCCGTGCTCGGAGATATCGTGATCTCGATCCAGCGGGCCCGGGACCAGGCCCGCCAGTTCAAGCAGCCGCTGCGGCGCGAGGTCGCGCTGCTCGCGATTCACGGCCTGCTGCACCTGCTCGGGTACGACGACGAGACGGAAGCCGCGGCGTCCGTGATGTGGTCCCGCCAGAAGGAGCTCCTCGAGACGATTCTCGGCCCCCGCCCGCCAGGGCAGGAGGCCGCGAAGCGGCCCGAGCGGGCCGCGCGGGGGGCGCGGTGATGCGTGAGGTGGTGCGTCCGCCCGCCCCGGATCGGGCCCCCGCGGCCGGACAGGGCCACACGCACTCGTTTCCCGCCGCCGTCGTCTACGCCGCGCGCGGCGTGCGATTTGCGGTTCGCCGGCAGCCCAATCTTCGCGCGCACGTTGCGATCGCCGGGCTCGTCTTCCTCGCCGGCGCCGCGGCGGGGTGCTCCGGCGTCGAACTCGGGCTGTTCGCCGCCGCGGTGGGCCTCGTGCTCGCGGCCGAGCTGCTCAACACCTCGATCGAGCTGCTGACCGACCTCGTCTGTCCGGACGAGGACCCCCGCGCCGCCGCGGTCAAGGACGTCTCCGCGGCGGCCGTGCTCGTCGCCTCCGGCGCCGCCGCGGCGGTCGCGGTGTTCATCCTGCTGGCCCACCTGTGGCCCGGGGGGCCCGCCGCCGGCCGCGCGGCCGCCGCGCTCGGGATCGCGTGCCTGGCCGCGTTCGGCGCGGCCGCGCGCGGCCGCGTGGCCCGGACCTGAATCCCGCGGCCCGGCGCGCCATGGCGGTGGATGGTATAATCCCGGTATTGGATACAATCATCTCATTGGTACGTCCGCACTCTTGCAAGTCTCCGTCCCGGCACGCGCACACCGGCGCCGGGGCTGAAGGGTAGGGATCGTGGCCCTTCGGTTTGCCCTCCTCGGCCTGCTTATTCTCTGCGGCGCGTTCTTTGGCGCCGCGGAAACGGCGCTGTTTGCGACGAGCCGCCTGACGCTGCGCCGGCTGCGTGACGCCGGCGACCGCCGCGCGCGCGTCGCGCATCAGCTGCTCGAGGACCCCGGCAATCTGCTCACCACGCTGCTGGCCGGCAACACCATCGCCAACGTCGGGTCCTCCGTCGTCGCGACATCCATCGCGCTGAGCCTGCTCGGCCGGCGGGCGGGCGAGATCGTGGCGTTCGTCGGGGCGACGGTCCTCGTGCTGATCCTCGCGGAGATCGCGCCGAAGACGCTGGCCGTCCGCTACGCCGACCGGTTCGCCCTGCACGTCGCCGGGACGGTCCGCGCGGTGAGCGTCGTCCTCACGCCCCTCGTCCGGCTGCTCTCGCTCGCCGGGACCGCGATCGTGCGTCCGTTCGGCGGCGCGATCACCCAGCACGCGCCGCTCGTCACGGAAGATCAGCTGCGCTTCCTCGTGCAGGTGGGCGAAGAGGAGGGCGTCATCGAGGAAGAAGAGCGCGAGATGATCCACTCCATCTTCGAGTTCGGGGACACCGTCGTGCGCGAGGTCATGCGGCCGCGGGTCGACATCGTGGCGATGCCGGCGAAGGCCACGATCAACGAGGCGCTGGGGCTGATGATGGAGTCCGGCCACTCGCGGCTCCCGGTGTACGAAGGCAGCATCGACCACGTCGTCGGCCTCGTCTACATCCGCGATCTGCTGCCGGCGCTCCGGCAGGGGCGCCTCGACCAGCCGGTCGGCGAGGTGCAGCGGCCGCCGTTCTTCGTACCGGAAACGAAGAAGGTGGCCGAGCTCTTCCGGGAGATGCAGGGCCGGAAGGTCTCCACGGCGATCGTCGTGGACGAGTACGGCGGGACGGCGGGGCTCGTGACGATGGAGGATCTGCTCGAGGAGATCGTCGGCGAGATTCAGGACGAGTACGATCTCGAGGAGAAGCCGATCCAGCTGATCGACGACCGGACCGCGGTCGTCAACGGCCGGACGCACATCGACGAGGTCAACGGGATCCTGGGCCTTCAGCTGCCGATGGAGGAGGTCGATACGATCGCGGGGCTCGTCTACGCGCTCGCAGGGCACGTCCCGGTGCAGGGCGAGACCGTGTCCGTCGCCGAGGCGGAACTCCGCGTCGAGCGCGCCCTGGGGCAGCGCATCACGAAGGTCCGGATCACGCGGCTGTCGCCGGAGTCGGCGCGCCAGGAGGCCGGAGTCTCGAGCCGCTCTCCCGCCGCGGGCGCCTAAGGCCGGCTAGCCGTCGCCGACGCCGTCTCCGCCGGCCCGCTTGACCTTGTAGAGCGCCTGATCCGCGGCCCGCAACAGCGCCGCTTCTGTCGTGCCGACCTCGGTCGTGCAGGCGATCCCGATGCTGATCCGCAGGCGGACCCCCGCGGCGTCGCGGATCCGGAGACGCGCCACCTGATCCTGGATCCGCCGGGCCGCGCGCACTGCGCGGGACTTCGTGGTCTCCGGCAGGACGACGACGAACTCATCCCCGCCGTACCGCGTCGCGAGATCCATCGACCGGCAGCAGCTGTGCAGCACGCCGGCGAGCGCCTGCAGCGCCGCGTCGCCCGTGGAGTGGCCGTAGGTGTCGTTGATCTGCTTGAAGTGGTCGGCGTCGACGAGCAGCATCGACACCGCCTCGCGTTTGCGGGACGCCCGCGCGAGCTCACGGTCGAGGGCCTGCTGCAGCGCGCGGCGGTTGGGCAGGCCGGTGAGACTGTCGGTCATGGCGAGCAGCACCTGATCTTCGTGCAGGCGGGCGTTCTCCAGCGCGATCGCGGCGTGGCCGCAGAACGCATGGAACACTTCCTGCTCGGCTTCCGACCAGCGCCGCGGGGCGTCGAAATAGCAGCTCAGGATGCCCACCGCACGCCCGCCGTGCACCAGTCCCCACGCGCCGATCGACTGAAATCCCGCGGCGAGCGCGCTGCCCCGCACGTCGGCCGGCATCGAGCCTGGATCGGCGTACAGGATCGGCGCGAGGCCCTCCGTCTCGAGCCGCCCGATCCGCAGCGGCCCCACGGCGCCCGTGAGCAGCCGCCCCGGCGGGAAGACCGATCCGCCGTTCAGCACGGCCGAAATGAATTCCGGTGTGACGCCGGACGACCACGCGCACTGCACCGGCCCGCCGGGATGCGCGAGCCACACGGCTGCGCCCGCGGCGCCGCTCAGGGTGCGGGCGCTCTCCCCGACCAGCGGAATGAGCTCCTGGAGCGGCAGGAGGCGCGTGAGACGCGCCGTGAGGACCACGAGACGGCCCATCGAATCCGCGAGATCGCGCTCGTCGGGGCCGTGCGCGGCACGGGGCTCCACTCTGGACCGCTGCGTCATTTCGCCCGAACGATATCAGACAGCGGGCGACGGTGTCCAGGATAGTAGCGATATACACCGCGGCCGCGCGGCGCCGACCACTTGACACCCGCCGGCTACAGCGTCACGCGGCGGTAGGCCCTCAGGAATCGCGGGTCGTCGAGCCGGAAGCTGTCCGGATTGGTCCCGCGGGCGAGCGCGAGGTGGTAGGAGAACAGCTGCAGCGGCACCGCGCACGTGAGCGCCGTGAAGGGTTCCGGCACCGCCGGCACGCTCCACCGCGCCGCGAGCGCCTCGGCCGGAATCGTGGCGGTGCCGTCGTCCACGACGACCAGGCGGGCGCCGATCTCGCGCGCCGCGGCGGCCACATCGGCGACGCGGCGCTGCGCGGAACCGGCCTGCGCGATGAGGAGGAACAGGTCCTCCGGCTCGGCGCTTTGAAACGGTCCGTGGAGCATCGCTTCCGCGCTCATTCCCTCGGCCGTGGCGTACGATGTTTCCTTGATCTTGAGCGCGCCTTCGATGGCGGCGATGGCGCCCGGTCCGCCGCCGACGAGCCAGATGCGCGGGCCGGCCGCCAGGGCGCGCGCGTGGCCGGCGATCTCCGGCTCGAGGGCGAGGGCCGAGCGGAGCGCGGCCGGCACGGCGTCACGGAGAAGAGCGGGATCGAGCGCCGGGCGTCCGAGACGCGCCGCGCCCACCTGCGCCGCCACCACGGACAGCGCGGCCACCGCGCCCGCGTAGCTCACCGTATGCGTCGACGAGCGCTCCTGGGGAACGGTATTCAGGACGAGGTCTGCGCCGGCCCGGTCGTCGGGGCCGTCGCCCGTGATCACGACGGTCGGGCAGCCGGCCTCGCGCGCCCGGACCAACGCGTCGAGGGTGTACCGTTTCGTCCCGCGGTGGGTCACCGTGACCACGGCGTCCCCCGGACCGAGCGGCGGGCCGTAGAGCGCGAAGTCGAAGGCGTGGGCGGCGTACACCGGCATCCCGCCGCCGTACGTCCGCACCAGGTGCTCCCCGGCCAGCGCGGCGTGATACGAAGTGCCGATCCCGACCAGGTACAGGCGGTCGCAGCGGGCGAGCCTGGCCGTGATTGCCCCGGCGGCCGGCGCGGTCCGGGCCGCGACCGCTGCGAACGCGTCGGGCTGCTCGCGCATGGCATCGTACATGTAAAACGGATGCGCGGTGCGGGGCTCGGCGGGGGTCATGGTGCACACTTCGCGGCCGCGCGGCAGGTCACCCTTGGGCACAGGACGCGGCGTCCCATCAGCGAATCCCTGAGCCGTCCACGATTCGACGGAGCGTGCGCATGTCTCGTCGTGCTCCAGTCCACCGGAATGTCGAGCGCGCCCGGCCGCGGCGCGGGCCGGACTACGGTCCGCTGATCCGCGCCGCCCGCGCGGCCCGCCGCCGCGCCTACGCGCCCTATTCACATTTTCCCGTCGGCGCCGCGGCCCTCGCGTCGGACGGGTCGATCTACGCCGGCGCCAACGTCGAAAACGCGTCGTTCGGACTGACGCAGTGCGCGGAGCGGGTGGCGCTGCAAGCCGCCGTCGCCTCCGGCCGCCGGCGGATTCGCGCCGTCGCGGTTGCCGGGCCGGCCGGCATCACGCCGTGCGGCGCGTGCCGCCAAGTCATGGCGGAGTTCGGCGTGCGCACGGTGGTCCTCGCCGGCGCCGGCGGCGCGCCCGCGGTGCTGCCGCTCGCCGAGCTGCTGCCGCGCGCCTTCGGCGCGCGCGCGCTGCACGCGGGGCGCCGGTCCGGATCCCGTGCCGGTCTATAAGGTCGAGGCGGTCATCCTCCGCCATCAGCCGGTCGGCGAAGCCGACCGGATCCTGACGCTGTTCACCCGTGAGCACGGCAAGATGCGGGCGTCGGCGCGGGGGGTGCGCAAGACGACGAGCCGCCTCGCCGGCAGGGTGCAGCCGTATACTCAGGGCCGGTTTCTGCTGGCGCGGGGACGGACGCTCGACGTCGTGGCGCAGGCCGAGGTCGTCCGGGCGTTTGCGGGACTGCAGCAAGACCTGCTTCGAAGCGCCTACGCCGCCTACGTCGCGGAGCTGGTCGACCGGTTTCTCCCCGAGCGAGACCCGCATTCCGAAATCTTCGAGGCGCTCGTCGACGCGTTCGGCGTGATCGAGAGGGCGACCGAAGACGAGGCCGAGATCTATGCGCTCTGGTTCTCGCTCCATCTTGCCGACAGCCTCGGCTACCGCCCGGAGATGGAACGGTGCGTCGTCTGCGGCCGTCCGCGGCCGTCGGGCAGCCCCGCGGGAGGCGATGCCGATGTCGTGCCGGCCGCGCGCGGCGCCTCGGGGTGGGCGTTCAGCCCCGCTGCCGGCGGCGCGTTGTGTCCGGCGTGCGCCGCGGACGAGTCTTCGGCCGCCCGCGCCGCGCCCGGCGTGCTGGCAACCGCGGCGTATCTCCTTCGCAGCACCGCGGAGCGCGCGCGGAGGCTGCGCGTTCCGGAACGGCCGCGCCGGGCGCTCGCCGGGCTGGTGCAGGCGCATCTCGAGTACCATCTCGACGGCCGCCTGCGCGCTCCCGCGGTGATCGCACGCCTCCGCCAGGCGGGCGCACCGCGCGTCTCCACGCGGTCCTAGGGCGTCGCGGTGCGCGTTCGTGGGCGGGAGCCGCGAAGGCGGTGGGGGTCCCGCGGAGACGGGGAAAACGCCGTGGTAAGATAGGCCGTGGAGGTGGTCCCATGGAAGTCGATCTCGAACGGGCGAAGCGCGCGCTGATCCACTTTGGATCGGCGATGGAGGAGGCCCAGGGCGTGGTCCGCAACGGCCGGCCGGGCGTCGTGCGGTTCCACACTGAGGACAAGGTGCTCGAGATGCCGCTGACGTGGGCGGCGGCCGGACTGGTGGCGTTCGCCATCGCGAGCATGCTCGCCCAGCTGCCGTCGCTGCGGAGGGTGCGTGAGGAAGAGCCGCTCGGCATCGGATAGCATCGCCAGGTGACCTTTCAAGATCTCCTGATCGGCCTGGAGCGTTTCTGGGCGGCGCAGGGTTGCGTGATCGCGCAGCCCTATGACGTCGAGGTCGGGGCCGGCACCATGCACCCGGCGACGTTTCTGCGCGCGCTCGGCCCCGAGCCGTGGCGCGCCGCGTACGTCCAGCCGAGCCGGCGCCCGGCAGACGCCCGGTACGGGCAGAACCCCAACCGCCTCTATCAGCACTATCAGTATCAGGTGATTCTCAAGCCGTCGCCCGACGACGTGCAGGACCTGTACATCGCGAGCCTGCGCGCCGTCGGCATCCGTCCGCGCGATCACGACCTTCGGTTCCTGGAGGACAACTGGGAGTGGCCGACCGGCGGCGCGTGGGGCGTCGGATGGCAGGTGTTCCTCGACGGCCAGGAGATCAGCCAGTTCACGTATTTCCAGCAGGTCGGCGGCCTCGAGCTCCCGCTCGTGTCCGCCGAGCTGACGTACGGCACGGAGCGGATCGCGCAGTTCATCCAGCGCAAGGCCAGCGTGTTCGACCTCGAATGGAGGTCCGGCATCACCTACGGCGAGATCCGGCGGCAGGAGGAGGTCGAGCAGTCCCGGCACGCGTTCGACGCGGCGGACGTGGCGACGCTGCGCGCGCTGTTCGACGCGTACGACCGGGAGGGCCGGCGGCTGCTCGAGGCGGGCCTCGTGCTGCCCGCGTACGAGCAGCTGCTGAAGTGCTCGCACACCTTCAACCTGCTGGACGCGCGCGGCGCCGTCGGCGTCGCGGACCGGGCCAGCCTGCTCGGACGCTGCCGCGTGATCGCGCGCGGCTGCGCGGAGCGCTACCTCGCGCAGCGCGAGGCCATGGAATGGCCGCTCCTGCGCCGGGAAACGCATGCCGCCGGAGCGTAAGCGCGGCCGCGCGGACCCGCGGCACGAGCCACAGCCGGCGGGCGGCCGCGCGCGCCTCGTCTTCGAGATCGGGGCCGAGGAGCTGCCGCCGTCCGCGGCGTGGGACGGCATCCGGCAGCTGCGCGAGATGGCCGGCCCGGCGCTCGACGAGGCGAGGATCGACGCCGGCGGCGTGCGGGTATATTCGACCCCGCGCCGGCTCGTGTTGATCGCCGAGGGCGTCGCGCTTCGCCGGCGCGACCTGGTGCGGGAGGTGCGCGGCCCCGCGGTGCGCGCGGCGTTCGCCGCCGACGGGAAACCGACCCCCGCCGCGGAGGGCTTCGCCCGCTCGCAGGGCGCCGAGGTCGCGTCGCTCGAGCGGCGGACGACGCCGCAGGGCGAGTACGTCTACGCGGTGCGGCGCGAAGCCGGCGGCGAGTCCGCCGCCGCGCTCGCAGAGCTCTTGCCCGCGCTGGCCGGCCGGTTGTCTTTTCCGCGGGCGATGCGGTGGGGCGCGGGCACGACCCGGTTCTCGCGGCCGGTGCGACGGCTCATGGCGCTCTTGGGCGACGAGGTCATTCCGTGCGAGTTTGCCGGGATCGCCGCCGGACGCGAGACGGCCGGCCACCGCACGCTGCACCCGGGGCGCCTCGCCGTCCCGTCCGCGGCGCAATACGAGCCGGCGCTCCGGGCCGCCCGTGTGATGGTGGATCCGGAGGAGCGGCGGCGCCGCATCACGGCGGGAGTGCGGCGCGCGGCCCGGACCGCGGGCGGCCGCCCGATCCTCGACGCCGACCTGCTCGAGGAGACGGTGCAGCTCGTCGAGTGGCCCACGGTGTTCGCCGGCCGTTTCGACGCGGGGTTCCTCGCGCTGCCGCGGGAGATCTTGATCACGGTGATGCAGCACCATCAGAAATATTTCGCGGTGGAAGACGAGCACGGCACGCTGCTCGCGGCGTTCGTCGCGCTCCGCAACGGCGGCGCCCGGGGCCTCGACGCGGTGCGCGAGGGGAACGAGTGGGTGCTGCGGGCGCGCCTCACCGACGCGCGCTTCTTCTTCGAGGAGGACCGCAAGCAGCCGCTGGCCGCGCGGGTGTCCCTGCTGGAGCAGGTGACGTTTCTCGAGCCGCTGGGCACCATGGCGGCGAAGACGACGCGGCTCGGCGCGCTGGCGGCGTGGCTGTCCGCGGCGCTCGACGACGACACCACCGCGGCGCACGCGCTGGCCCGCACCGCGTTCCTCGCGAAGGCGGACCTGGTGACGCAGGTCGTTCGGGAATTGCCCGAACTGCAGGGGGTCGTGGGGGGCCTCTACGCCCGGCTCGACGGCGAGCCGGAGGCCGTGGCGGCGGCGATTCCGGAGCAGTACCTGCCGCGCGGTGGAACGCTGCCGAGGACGCCGGCCGGCGCCCGGCTCGCGCTCCTCGACCATGTCGATACCCTCGCCGGGGCGCTCTCCGCCGGACTCGTGCCGAGCGGCTCGCAGGATCCCTACGGGCTGCGCCGCGCCGCCAATGCGATCGTCACGATCCTGCTCGACCGCCACTGGCCGGTCGGACTTCCGGCTCTCGCCGGCGCCGCCCTCGACGGCTACGCGATTCAAGATCGCGCGATCCGCGCACGCGTGCTCGACGCCGTTCGCGATCTCGTACGCCAGCGGCTGCGCGCCGCGCTGATCGACGAGGGGATCAGTTACGACACGGTCGAGGCGGCCCTCGCTGCCGGCCGACTCGCGGCCGGCCACCATGAAATCGAAGCCGGCGTCGACGTCCCGCCGGATGCCGCCGCGCGCGCGCGCGCGTTGTGGGCGTTCCGCCGCACGCCGGAGTTTCCGGAGACGTACACCGCGCTCGACCGCGCGGCGCGGATCGTCCCCGCGGGCTTCGACGCGGAGGTCCGCGAGGATTTGCTGAGCGCGCCGGCCGAGCGGCGCCTGCTCGACGCGATCCGGACGGTTGCCCCGCCGGCGGCCGGCGACGGGCAGGCCGCCGGCGGGGCCGCGACGGCCGCGGACCTCGCCGCATATTATGAGCGGAGCCTGCGGCGGCTCGCGTCGCTGGCGGGTCCGGTCGACCAATTCTTCACGGACGTGCTCGTGATGGCGGAGGACGAAGCCGTCCGCCGCAATCGTCTCGGCCTGCTGGCGCGCGTCGTGCGGCTCGTCCGGCCCATCGCCGATCTGTCCCGGCTGGTGGTCGGCGAGGCGCGGCGGGATGCGCCTGCGCAGGAAGGAAAGCCGGTCCGCGCTTCCCAAGGTTGACCGGTCGGCCGCCCCGCGAGGACGCGGTGCGCCGACCGCACATTTCCACGTGAGGTGATCGTGCCATGGTTATTCGTCTTGGCGCCAAACCGCGGCGTGCGCCCGCCCGCCGGACTCCCCGGGGCCGCCCGCGGCCGGGAGCGCGCTCCGTCCGGGCCGCGGCCGCGAAGCCGGTCTGGCTGTTCGAAGAGGGTGACGCCTCCATGCGCGAGCTCCTCGGCGGCAAGGGCGCCGGGCTCGCCGAGATGACCCGCGTGGGCCTCCCGGTGCCGCCGGGGTTTACGATTACGACCGTGGTCTGCAACGCGTATCTTAACCGCGGCAAGACCTTTCCGTCGGGACTGATGAACGAGGTCCGCCGGGCGCTCGTCACGGTGGAGCGCAAAATGGGCAAACGCTTCGGGGATCCCAAGAACCCGCTGCTCGTGTCGGTGCGGTCCGGCGCGAAGTTCTCCATGCCGGGCATGATGGACACGGTCCTCAACCTCGGCCTCAATCCGGAGACGATCCGCGGCCTCGCGGCGCTGACGGGCAACGAACGCTTTGCCGAGGACGCGTACCGGCGCTTCGTGCAGATGTTCGGGAAGATCGTACTCGACGTGCCCGGCGAGAAATTCGAGCATCTCATCGAACAGCACAAGCAGCGCGTGGGCGCGAAGCTTGACACCGACCTGTCGGCGGCGGACCTGCGCACTTTGTCCGCCCGGTTCAAAGACCTGATCCAGCAGGAGACCAACGTCACGTTCCCCATCGACCCGTGGGAACAGCTCGAGATGGCGATCCGAGCGGTCTTCGACTCCTGGGACGGCAAGCGGGCGGTCGACTACCGCAACTTCAACAAGATTCCCCACGATCTCGGCACCGCGGTCAACGTCCAGACGATGGTCTTCGGCAACATGGGTGCGGACAGCGCGACCGGCGTCGCGTTCACGCGCAACCCCGCGACCGGCGATAAGGGCCTCTACGGCGAGTATCTGCCGAACGCCCAGGGCGAGGACGTCGTCGCCGGCACCCGCACCCCGCATCCGATCAGCCGGATGCAGTCCGAGATGCCCGCCGTGTACAAGCAGTTCCTCAAGGTGGCGCAGATGCTGGAGCGCCACTACAAAGACATCCAGGACCTGGAGTTCACGGTCGAGCGCGGCAAGCTGTGGATGCTGCAGACGCGGAGCGGCAAGCGCACCGCGCAGGCCGCGGTCAAGGCCGCGGTCGACATGGCCCGGGAACGGCTGATCACCAAAGACGAGGCGCTCCTGCGCGTCGAGCCGGAGCAGATCTACCAATTGCTGCTGCCGCGGTTCGACCCCGGCGACAAGAGCGCCGCGGAGCGGGAGGGCAAGCTCCTCGCGCGCGGACTCAACGCCTCGCCGGGCGCGGCGACGGGGAGCGCGGTTTTCGACCCCGACACCGCCGCGGAGCTCGGCGCCAATGGCCAAGCCGTGATCTTGGTCCGGCCCGAGACGAACCCCGACGACGTGCACGGCATGCTGGCGGCCCGCGGCATCCTGACGGCCCGCGGCGGCGCCACGAGCCACGCCGCGGTCGTGGCGCGCGGTCTCGGCAAGCCCTGCGTCGCCGGGGCGGAGGCGATCCGCGTCGACCCCCAGGCGCGCCAGTTCAGCGTGGACGGGAAGGTGGTGCGCGAGGGCGACCCCATCTCGATCGACGGAACGACCGGCGAGGTCTTCGGCCGCGCCATCCGCACGATCGATCCGGACGTCTCGAAGGACCAGGACCTCCAGACGCTGCTCGGCTGGGCGGACAAGACGCGGCGGTTGGGCGTGTGGGCGAACGCGGACTACCCGCGGGACGCCGAGCGCGCCCGGGCGTTCGGCGCCGAGGGCGTCGGGCTGTGCCGCACGGAGCATATGTTCTTTGAAGAAGAGCGGCTGCCGATCGTCCGCCGGATGATCCTGGCCGAGACCGACGCGGAGCGCCAGCGCGCGCTCGACGAGCTGCTGCCGGTGCAGCGGCAGGACTTCGTCGGCATCCTGCGCGCGATGGCCGGCCACACCGTCGTGATCCGCCTGATCGATCCGCCGCTGCACGAGTTTCTGCCGCACTACGACGAGCTGCTGGTCGAGGTCACGCAGCTGCGGGATCGCGGCAACGACCCGGCGGCGCTGGCCGAGAAGGAGCATCTCCTCCGCGCGGTCCAGGGCATGCGGGAGCAGAACCCGATGCTGGGGCTGCGCGGCATCCGGCTCGGCATCCTGTTCCCCGGCATCATCGACATGCAGGTGCGGGCGATTCTCGAGGCCGCCTGCGCGCTGGCCAAGCAGGGCGTCAAGACGCATCCCGAGATCATGATCCCGCTTGTCGGGCACGTGAACGAGCTGCGGCTCGTCGAGGGGCGGGTCCGCCCGCTCGCCGATCGCGTGATGAAGGAGCAGGGGGTCCGCGTCGCCTACAAGTTCGGGACGATGATCGAAATCCCACGCGCCTGCGTCGTGGCCGCCGACATTGCCAAGCTCGCGGAGTTCTTCTCGTTCGGCAGCAACGACCTCACCCAGCTGATCTTCGGGTTCAGCCGGGACGACGCGGAGGGCAAGTTCCTGCTCCAGTACGTCAAGGACAAGATTCTGCCGGAGAACCCGTTCCAGGTGCTCGATGCGGACGGCGTGGGCGTGCTGATCGACATGGCCGTGCGGGAGGGGCGCCGGACCCGGCCCGACATCGAGCTCGGCATCTGCGGCGAGCACGGCGGCGATCCGGCGAGCATCGAGTTCTGCCACAAGGTCGGGCTCAGCTACGTCAGCTGCTCGCCGTACCGCGTGCCGACGGCGCGGCTGGCGGCCGCGCAGGCGGCGCTTCGGGAGCGCCGCGCGCGCACCGAGCGGGACAAGTAACCGACGTGGGCCGGGCGGCCTCAGGCCGCCCGGCCCGCAAAAGGGCGGGGGACGGTTGAATCCTCGCGAGAGGACGGAGGCGTGGGAGGAGCAGCTGCTGGCGCTCTACGCCGCCCGGAGCGCCGCGTCGCGAGGACGCGCCAGACCGGAGCCCCCGGACTCCATCCGCACCGACTTCCAGCGCGACCGCGACCGCGTCGTTCACTCGAAGGCGTTCCGGCGCCTCATGCACAAGACGCAGGTCTTCATCGCGCCCGAAGGCGACCACTACCGTACCCGCCTGACGCACACGCTCGAGGTCGCGCAGATCGCCCGCACGATCGCCCGCGCGCTCACGCTCAACGAGGACCTCACCGAGGCGATCGTCCTCGCCCACGACCTGGGCCATCCGCCGTTCGGGCATGCCGGGGAAGAGGTGCTGAACGAGGTGATGGCGGCCCACGGCGGGTTCCGCCACGACGTGCAGAGCCTGCGCGTCGTCGAACTCCTCGAACGGCGCCGCACGCGCGACGGTAGGACCGAACACGGACTCAACCTCACCTGGGAAGTGCGCGACGGCATCGGCGGCCACTCGAAAGGGCCGGCCGATCTCGAGACGCTGCCGCCGATCGACGAGATGCCCCCCGACACGCTGCCCCACACCGTCGAGGGGCAGCTCGCCCGTGTGTCCGACCGCATCGCCTACGTCCACCACGATACGGACGACGCCATCCGCGCGGACCTGATCGGCGAGCGGGACGTCCCGGCCGGGGTGCGCGAGGTGCTCGGCGAGACGCGCGGGCAGTGGGTCGACGTCACGGTCCGCGACATCGTCGAGCGCTCGGCGGGAAAGCCGCGCATTGACATGAGCGACTCGATCCGGCGCGCGCTGAACGACCTCAAGGACTTTCTCTTCGCCCGCGTCTACCGGGGGTCGGCCGCCAAGTCCGACGTCGGCAAGGCGCAGCGCCTGCTGCGTGAGCTGTTCGACTACTTCGTGGCGCACCCGAGGGAGATGGGCGACGAGGCGCTCCAGTCCTACGCGAGCGGCGGCGCCACCGTGCAGCGCGCGGTCTGTGACTTTCTCGCCGGGATGACGGACCGGTTCGCGATCCGCACGCACGAGCGGCTCTTCGTGCCGCGGGCGTGGGAGGGACTTTAGACTCCTCCGCTTCGAGCGTTTGGAGTCCGCGCCGCGCACCCACTGCCGGGGTTTGCGCTGCGCGGAGAAATTTGGTGTATGATAGATCACCAGAAGAGGTGATACCGATGGTGCGTATGACGATTACCGTCGACGAACGGCTGGTGAACGAGGTGAAGCGTCTATCCGGAGCTCACACAAAGCGCGGCGCCATCGAGGCGGCCCTCGAAGCGTACGCAAGACGCCTGCGGCAGCGGCGCCTGTTGGAGCACGCCGGCAAGATATCATTGAGCTTGACGCAGAACGATTTGCGTCGCTGGCGTGAGGGCCGGTAGTGCCGGTCTTGGTCGATACGTCGGCGTGGATTGAGTTTTATCATCCTAAGGGCGATCCGGTCGTCAAACGGCGCGTAACCGAAGCGATCGCGGAAGACGAGGTGGCGACCGTCGCTCCGATCGTGGCCGAACTGTTGGTGGGAGCCAGAAAGGCTTCAGAACGGCAGGCGATCGAGCACGACCTGCGAATCTTGCGGCTTCTCCCGCTCGGCTGGGACGAGGCCGCGGCCGCCGCGGGCGTCGGGCAGGCTCTCGACCGGGCCGGTCGGCGAGCCCCGATGGTGGATCTCCTCATCGCCGCCGCCGCGCACCGATACGGTTGCGCGCTATGGCATCTTGGCGACGAGCATTACGACGCTATCGCGGATGTCTCCGGCTGGCGCGTGACAAACCTCAGGCCAAGTCGATCCCCCAGGCCTTAGATCGAAAGAGGCTCAGCGCGCCCCGAACCGCTGCGCGGCGTCCGGCGCGATCATGAAGAACATCAGCACCGCGAGGAGCAGGGGCGAGACGGCGATGCCGATCATCGCCACCCGCTCGAACTTGAGGTTCATGTAGTACGCGCCGATCAGCGAGGCCTTGATCGACGCGGAGATGATCAGGACGGTCACGCGTACCACCGCGGGCAGGTGCCACGCGAGCACGGTGCTCGCCTCGATCGCGGTGAGGAGCAGCAGCACCACGAAGCCCACCAGGTAGGCCCGCGTGACGCTCTCCGGCAGCGGCTCGGCGTGTACGGGTTCGTACTCGCCCTCCGGCGCGCCGTGACCGGCGTGCGAATCGCTCATATGCACGAGGCGCTCCCCCTTACAGCAAGTAAATCGACGGCCAGATGAAGACCCACACCAGATCGACGAACCCCCAGTACAGGCCCGCGATCTCGACGGACTCTTCCGACGCAAGCCCCTTGGCGAGCCGAACCGCGGTCGCCCACAGATAGATGACGCCGCCGAGCACGTGCAGCCCGTGCAGGCCCGTGATCGAGAAGAACGTGAAGCTGAACGCGGGCACGCCCCACGGGTTGCCGGCCAGCCCGGCGCCGTCTGCGATCAGATGCGACCACTCGAACGCCTGCAGGCTGACGAACACGGCGCCGGCCACGACGGTCGCCGCGAGGAACCGGATCGCCGGCCCCCGCCAGCCGCGCCGCATCGTGTACACCGTCAGGGCCATCGTCGTGCTGCTGAAGATCAAGATCGCGGTCATCCCGGCGGCGAGCCGGATGTTCAGGATCTCCGCGCGGTTCGGCCACATCGGGGCGCTGAACCTCGCCGCCCAGAGCGCGACGAGGAGGGCGGCGAACGTCATCGCGTCCGAGGCGAGGAACAGCCACATCATCAGTTTGCCCCAGCCGACGTTCCACGGGGACCGTCCGCCGGCCCAGCGCTCGGCCAGCGTCGTGCCGCCTCCCCGACTCTCGGTTGCCGCCATTATCGCCTCCCTGTCCTGGTCAGGTCAGGCCCAAAACAGCAGGGCGAAGAGATAGAGCCACAACAGGTCCATGAAATGCCAGTACAGGGCAAAGACGCCGATCCCGGCGTGCGAGGCCACCCCGTACCGCCCGGCGTGCGCCTTCCAGACGATGATGCCGAGCGCGGCGAGGCCGCCGAGCAGATGCACTCCGTGCGCGCCGGTCAGCAGATAGAAGAAGCCGCTGTGCGGGTTGGACGAGATGTACGCGCCCTGGGCGGCAAGCGAGCGCCATGCCGCGATCTGACCGACGAGGAACGCGCCGCCGAGCCACGCGGTCGCCGTAAGGCCGCGCCGCAACCCGCGGATGTCCCCGGCGGCGATCCGCCGGCGGGCCCATTCGAGCGTGCCGCTGCTGGCCAGGAGAAGCGCGGTCGTGAGCCAGAGGACCGGCGGCATCGCCACGGTGCCCCAACCCGGTTCCTGCCGCCGCGCGAGATACGCCGTCGTGAACGCGACGAACAGCATCGTCACCGCGGTCAGCGCCGCGGCCATGCCGATTACGGCCGCGCTGACCTCGGGCCCTGACGCGGCCGGACCGCCCCCACGGCCGCCCGGCCCGAGGCCGGACGGCCCCGACGGGCGGCTGCCCCCGCGGTTCTCGGCGGGGCGCGTCCCGATCGCGTGCGCGGTCACGGCGTCCAGCCTACTGCTCGCCGCCGGCCGCCGCGACGGGTTCCGCCTGCCACTGCGGGCTGTAGTCCTGCGCGGCGCCGGGCACCGAGTAGTCGTACGGCCACCGGTACACCACCGGCAGCGAGGGTCCCCAGTTGCCGTGCGGCGGCGGCGACGGCGCCGCCCACTCCAGCGAGTTGGCGTGCCACGGGTTCGGCCCCGCGACCGGTCCGCGCAGCATGCTGTTGAAGAAGTTGTAGATGAACACGAACTGCGCCGCGCCGAGCATGAAGGCGCTCAGCGAGATGAAGACGTCGATCGGGCCGGCGTGGCTCAGGAACGGGTACGTGCTCGTGTCGTAGAGCCGCCGGCTGTTCCCCATGAACCCGAGGAAGTGCATCGGGAAGAACGTCGCGTAGATGCCGAGGAACGTGAACACGAAGTGGATCTTGCCGAGGCGCTCGTTCAACATCCGGCCGAACATCTTCGGGAACCAGAAGTAGGTGCCGGCGAAGATCGAGAACAGCGCCGCGGCGGCCATGACGAAGTGGAAGTGCGCGATGACGAAGTACGTGTCGTGCAGGTAGATGTCGACCGGCGCGGTCGCGAGGAAAATTCCGCTGAGCCCGCCGGTCACGAAGAGCGACACGAACGCGATCGCGAACAGCATCGCCGACGTGAAGTGGATGCGGCCCTGCCACAGCGTCGTGCACCAGTTGAACGTCTTGATCGCCGACGGCACGGCGATCGCGATCGTCGACCCGATGAACGCGGCGCCGAGCAGCGGGGACATCCCGCTTACGAACATGTGGTGGCCCCACACAAGGAAGCTCAGGAAGCCGATCGCCGAGATCGACAGGACCATCGCCTTGTAGCCGAAGATCGGCTTGCGCGAGAACGTCGAGATCACGTCGGAGACGATTCCCATCGGCGTGAGGATCAGGATGTAGACTTCCGGATGGCCGAAGAACCAGAAGAGGTGCTGCCAGAGCAGGGCGTCGCCGTTTTTGTTCGCCAGCACCTTGCCGGCGACCAGGAGGTTCGGCGGGATGAAGAAGCTCGTGCCCGCCGTCCGGTCGAGAATCATCATGATCACGGCCGCGGTCAGCACGGGAAACGACAGCACGGCCAGGATCGCCGTGATGAAGATGCCCCACAGCGTCAGCGGGATGCGGCCCAGCGACAGCCCGCGGGCGCGCATGTTGATGATCGTCGTCAGGAAGTTGAGCGAGCCGAACAGCGACGAGAACAGGACGAACATGATCGAGATCGCCCACAGCGTCTGGCCGGCGCCGCCGCTCGGCGAGAACTTCGCGACCGTGGACAGCGGCGCGTACGACGTCCAGCCGTTGCCGGCCGGGCCGCCGGGCACGAAGAACGACGAGAGCAGAACGAGCACGCCGGGGACCAGCGTCCAGTACGAGAGCATGTTGAGGAACGGAAACGCCATGTCCCGCGCGCCGATCATGAGCGGGATCAGGAAGTTGCCGAACGCGCCGGTGAGGATCGACGTGAGGAAGAAGAAGATCATCACCGTCCCGTGCATTGTGACCGCGGCCAGATACTGGCCCGGATCGAGGGTGCCGTTCTGCGGCCAGCCCAGGTGGGCCCGCATCAGCATCGCCAAGGCGCCGCCGACCATCGCCATGAAGAGCGTCGTCAGGTAGTACTGCTTGCCGATCATTTTGTGGTCGAGGCTGAAGATGTAGTGCCGGACGAAGCTCTCGGCGTGGGCCTCGTGACCGGGCGCTCCTTCGTGTACGGCGAGGGCATCCATCAGGCGCGACTCCTTGAGGGCTAGTGCTGCCCTTGTTTCGCCAGCCAGGCGTCGAACGCGGCCTGGTCGGTTTCGACGACCATGTTACCACGCATGGTGTAGTGGCCGACCCCGCACAACTGGGCGCACGCGATCTGATACGCGCCGGCCCGGTCGGGCGTGAACCAGATCATGATGGACCGGCCCGGCACCGCGTCCTGCTTCACGCGGAAGTTCGGCAGGAAGAAGCTGTGGATCACGTCGAGCGACCGGATCTCGACGCGGACCGGGCGGTTGTTCACCACGTGAAGCTCGTTTGTGACGACCACGTTGGTCTTGCTGTCCGGGTCGCCGGGATCGAGGCCCAGCGGGTTGCCGGCGCTGATGAACTTGGGATCGGTGCGGGCGAGCTTGCCGTCCGGACTGGGGTACCGCACGTACCACAGGAACTGGCGGCCGGTGACCTCCACGACCTGCGCGTTCGCCGGCGGCGGACTGTAGACGCGCGCCCAGACGATCTCCGCGAGAATGGCGAGGATCACCAGGCCCGCCGCGGGGACGAGGGTCCACGTTAGCTCCGCGCCGAGATGCTCGTGCCAGTGGGCGGCCGGCCGGCGGCCGTACGCGGCGTACCGGATCAGCGCGATCGCGACGAACAGGTGGACGGCGATGAAGGCGATCGCGGTCGCGGCGAGGATCGCGTTGAACAGCTCGTCGGCCGCGGCGCCCTGTTTCGACGCGAGCGGCTGCAGCCACCAGATGTGCGCCGCGACGATGAACGAGGCGACGCCGGCGGCGAGGATGAACAGGATCAGCACGCCCATCCACCGCCCCGCGGCCCGTTCGTCGCGCGGCATGGTCGACCCAGAGTCCATTGCCGATGATCCTCCGGGGGAACGCGTATCCATCAAATGTGCTTCCGAGGGTGCAACAACTTCGTCCCGGGCGCCGTGCTTCCCTACTTCATGACGGTCAGGCTGGGCTTGGCGCCGGGCGTCACGTCGAAGGTCCCGTACATGCCGAGCAGGGCATGGCCGGGGTAGCCGCAGATGAAGAGATAATGGCCGGCCTTCGCGGCGGTGAACCGCACGTCCACGGTCTTGCCCGGCGGCGTGCCTCGGGCCCCGGCGTTCGGCGTCGCGGCGCCCGGGAACGCCGGCTGCGGCTCCGCCAGCGCCGGAAGGACGGGCGCCTTCGCGGTGCCTTTGAGCGCGATGACCTGGAGGCTGTGCGGCAGCGCGGCGCTCTTGCTATTCGTGAACTTGATGTCGACGGGAGTCCCCGGCGCGACCGTGATGACGAGCCGGCCCCGGTCGACGCCGTTGAAATTCTGCCCGCCGTTGGCGGTGCTCTGGTTGGCGACGACGGTAAACGGCGCCTCCGCCGCGGCGTGCGCGCGGGGAGCCGCGGCGATCGCGGCCGCGGCGGCCGCGGACACGGCGAGACACAGCACCCGGACGAGCGTGCGCGAAACGATCATTGCCACCTCCTGTGACCCGAGGCCGGGGAGTCGTCTTGTAAATACCGACCTTCATTATATTAGCCGGAGCATCTCGCGGCCGTCAAACGTACGTTCCCGGCGTCCCGCCGCACGCGTCCCCGGACAGGACGGCGGCCCCGCCGATATTCGCGGAACGCGAAAACGGTGTTGCTACGCACAGAGGAGAAGGCACGGCGATAGGGAATCCATGCCGGGCTCGGCCGAGGGCCGCCGCCGACCGCGGGCGGCACCAGATGGCCGGCAAGGGGAGGGGAGGGACTCTATGGTAGGAACTTGGCGTCACCGTGTGCTTGGGCTCCTCATTGCGGCCATGCTGGTGGTCTCGATGGTCGCGCTCGGCAGCCTTCCACGCACGCACGCCGCCATGTCCAAGACACTCTACGTCGGCATTACGCTGCCCTTGACCGGGGCGGACGCCGAGGACGCGGAGCTGATCAAGGACGGGGCGACGCTCGCGATCGACCAGGCGAACGCGAAGGGCGGCGTGGCGGGCTATAAGATCGAGGCCATCGTGCTCGACTCGGGCACGGCAACCGCCGGACAGTATGACCCGGCGCAGGCCGCCACCAACACCCGCAAGCTCGTCGCCAACATGGGCGTGGTCGCGAACATCGGCCCGCAGATGAGCGGCGAGGGCAAGGCGATGTCGGGGATCCTGAGCGAGGCCGACATGGCCACGATCACTCCGAGCTCGACGAACCCGGATATCACGGACCCGAAGTTCGCGTCCCAATACCGGCCGAAGGGGAAGGCCGTCTACTTCCGTACCGTCACCACGGACGCGTTCCAGGGACCGAACATGGCGAACTTCTACGCCGAGAAGCTCCACGCCAAGACCGTGTACGTGCTCGATGACTCCGGCGCGTACGGCGTCGGCATCGCGGACACGTTCTCCAGGCGGGCGCAGGAGAAGGGCATCAAGATCCTCGGCCGCGACCAGCTCAACCCGAAGGAAGCCGACTACACGACAATCCTGACCAAAATCAAGGGCATGAACCCCGATGCCCTCTACTACGGCGGCGTCCAGGGCGCGGGCACCAAGCTCGCGAAGCAGGCCTACGACGTCATGCCCAAGCTGCCGAAGGGCGGCGGCGACGGCGTGTACAGCGGCGCGATGCTGAAGGGCGCGGGTTTCCCGGCGTCCGACGGCTGGTACGCGACGATCGCGGGCCCGCACCTTCTCGCGAACCCCGAGGCGCAGCCGTTCGTGAAGGCGTTCGCGGCGAAGTACAACAAGCAGCCGAGCGACTACTCGATCACGGCGTACGACGCGGCGCTCGTCATCCTCGACGCGGTCAAGCGTGTCGCCGCGACCGGCAAGACCCCGGACCGGCATAACATCCGGGACGCGATCCAGACCAGCAACCTGAAGACGCTGCAGGGCACCATCGCGTTTGACCAGAACGGCGACATCAAGAGCCGCATCGTCAGCGTCTTCCAGGTCGTCCACCAGACGCAGTTCCCGGACGACGACATTCTGCATCAGTACAAGTACATCGGCGTCGCACCGGAGAACTAGGCCGGCGCCTGCGATGTTTGACGCGACGGGAGCGGGCCGCTCTGCGGCCCGCTCCGCGCGTCGGGACGCGGCGGCGGACCCTCACCCGGTAGGAGCGCCATGACCTATCACGACGTGCTCGTTCAGCAGGTCATCAACGGGCTCAGTCTTGGCGCGATGTATTCGCTGCTGGCGCTCGGCTTCACGATGGTCTACGGCATCATCGAACTGATCAACTTCGCCCACTTCAACATCTTCATGGTCGGCTCGTTCATCGCGGCGATCGCGCTGCACGCCGTCGGGGTCTCGGGGCAGTCAAGGATCCTCTACGGGGTGCCGCTCATCGGCGCGCTGGCGCTGGCCTTCGCGTCGGCGATGCTGTTCTGCGGGGTCCTGGGGGTGGTGATCGAGCGGGTCGGCCTGCGGCCGATGCGCGGCGTGAAGGGCACCGCGGCGATGATCACCACGATCGGTATCTCCTACATCCTCTTCAATGTCGTGCTGCTGCGCACGGGCGCCTCCACGCTGAATTATCCCAACCCCGTGCCGACGTTCGGCTGGCCGATCGGCGGGGCGATCCTGCGCCTTCGGGAGGTTTTGCTCTGGAGCGTCGCGCTGGTCCTGATGGCCGGTCTGCACGTCTTCGTCCGCACCACCAAGATCGGCAAGGCAATGCGCGCCACCGCGCAGGACTCCGAGGCCGCGCGGATGATGGGCGTCGACGTCGACCGCGTCGTCATGCTCACGTTCTTCATCGGCTCGGCGCTCGCGGGCGCCGCGGGTATGATCTTCGGCCTCTACTACAATTTCACGAGCTTCATCATCGGCTACACGGCGGGGCTCCGCGCGTTTACCGCGGCGGTGCTCGGGGGCATCGGCAACGTGCTCGGCGCGATGCTGGGCGGGCTCCTCATCGGGTTGATCGAGGCGCTCGGCGGGCAGCTGCTGGCGGTGCGCTGGACCGACGTCATCATCTTCGGGATCCTGATCATCGTGCTGGTCTTCCGCCCGACCGGGATCCTCGGCATCGCCAGCCCCACGAAGTCGTGAGGCCTCGCCGTGCCTGATCTCTCGCCGGCCGACGTCTCCTCCCTGCATCCGGTCGAGGGCGACCAGGCCGCGCCCCCGCCGACCCGGACGACGCCCTGGCGCCAGATGACCGCCCCGCTCCTCCGGCCGCTCGAGCGGATTCCGGCGCGGGCGCGGTCGCGCCTCGCCGCCCTCCTGTTGTTCGCCGCGGCGGTGTTGTTCCCGGTGATTCACTCGAACGGCGGCGACGTGGACGCGGCGACGAACGCGCTGTGCTTTGCCGCGCTCGCGCTCGGTCTCAACATCGTCGTCGGCTTCGCGGGCCTGCTGGACCTCGGCTACGCCGCGTTCTTCGCGATCGGGGCGTACACGTACGGCATTCTGGCGTCGGGTCAGGTGCATCCGCTGTGGAGCGCGGCGTGGGAGCCGCTGCGGTATGTCGGGCTCGTGAGCCGGTTCCACTTCGCGGGCGTGCCCGACGTCGTCCGGTTCCAGTTCTCGTTCTGGCTGATGCTGCCCGGGGCGGCGATCATGGCCGCGTTCTTCGGCCTCCTGTTCGGCGCCCCCACGCTGCGGCTCAAAGGCGACTACCTCGCGATCGTGACCTTAGGCTTCGGCGAGATCATCCCCATCGTAGTGCGGAACACCCAGCCGCTCACGAACGGCGCGATGGGGCTCAACGGGGTGCTCGCGCCGCAGGCCTTCGGCTACAATTTCGGGGTCAACGCGACGCCGTATTACTACGTCGCGATCGGCATGATCGTGCTGCTCATCTTCGTGAGCTACCGCCTCAAGGCGTCCCGTGTGGGGCGCGCCTGGATGGCCATCCGGGAGGACGAGATCGCCGCGGGTGCGATGGGCGTCAACCGCACGCGCCTCAAACTGCTCGCCTTCGCCGTCGGCGCCGGGTTCGCCGGGATGACCGGCACCCTGTACATCGCCAAGCTGCAAACCGCCACCCCGGACATGTTCCAGTTTCCGGTGTCCGTGATGGTTCTCGTGATGATCGTCCTCGGCGGCATGGGGAGCGTGCCCGGGGTCGTGGCCGGCGCGCTGCTGCTGCAGCTCCTGCAGTCGTGGTTCCTGCAGGACATGACCCAGTGGATCCACGCCCTCGGACGGCTCACCGGACTCGACGCGCTCCGGCACGTCGAGCTGGCGCAGACGATCGAGCTGATCTTCGGCATCATCCTCGTCACGATGATGCTCTACCGGCGCCAGGGACTGATCCCGGCGTCGCGCACGACCGCTCCGCTGTCCATGGAGGAGCAGGCCGCGGCGCCCTCGCGCGGCGGCATCGGGATGTCGCTCAGCCGGATCGCGCGGACGCCGGTGCCGCAAGACGCGCCGCTGCTCGAGACGCGAGGCCTCACCAAGCGGTTCGGCGGCATCACCGCGGTGCGCGGCGTCGACCTCGTGGTGCCGCCGCACTCCGTCGTCGGCCTGATCGGTCCGAACGGTTCCGGCAAGACGACCTTCTTCAACCTGGTGACCGGGCTCGACACCCCGGATTCCGGCCGCATCTTGTTCGCCGGGCGGGACGTCACGGGGCTGCCGGCGCACTCCGTCGTCGAGCGGGGCATCGCGCGCACGTTCCAGACGCTGCGCCTCTTTCCGGACATGACGGTGCTCGAGAACGTCCTCGTCGGGATGCACACCTGGACGCACGCCAACGCGCTGGGTGCCGTGCTGCGGCCGGCGTCCGTCCGGACGGAAGAGCGCGAGTCGGTCGAATGGGCGATGGAGGTTTTGAAGATTTTCGGCAACCGGCTCGTGCCGCGGATGAACCACCTCGCGGGCAGCCTGTCCTACGCGAACCGCCGGCGGCTCGAGATCGCCCGCGCGATCGCGTCGCGGCCGGCGCTCCTGCTGCTGGACGAGCCGACGGCAGGCATGAACCCCGCGGAGACGCTCGAACTGGCCGATCAGATTCGCAGCCTGAAGGGCATGGGTCTGACCGTGCTCCTGATCGAGCACAAACTGAACGTCGTGAACGACATCTCCGACAAGGTCGCCGTGCTGGACTACGGCGAGAAGATCGCCGAAGGCACCGCCGAGGAGGTGCACCGGAACCCCGATGTCATCCGAGCCTATCTCGGCCGGACGGCCGCTGCTCGAGTTTAAGGACGTCGACACCTACTACGGGGAGCTCCATGCCCTGAAGCGGGTCAACTACGAGATCGGCGTCGGCGAGATCGTCTGCCTGCTCGGCGGCAACGCGTCCGGCAAGTCGACGACGATGAAGACCGTGCTGGGGCTCGTGCGGCCGGCGCGCGGCACCATCATCTACCGTGGGGAGCAGATCTCCCGGCTCTCCACCGCGGAGCGTGTCCGCCGCGGCATCGCCCCGGTGCCCGAGGCCCGCCGGCTCTTTCCGCGCATGACGGTCTTGGAGAACCTCGAGATGGGCGCGTTCACCCGCAACGATCCGGCCGGCATCGCGGAGGACCTCGAGCGCGTCTACGGTCTCTTCCCGCGCGTGAAGGAGCGCCGCACCCAGCTGGCCGGTACCTTGTCCGGCGGCGAGCAGCAGATGGTGGCGATCGGCCGCGCGCTGATGGCCCGGCCGCAGCTCCTCTGCATGGACGAGCCGTCGATGGGCCTGTCGCCGGCCTTCGTCGAACAGGTCTTCGACATCATCCAGACGATCAACAAGCAGGGGACGTCGATCTTCGTCGTCGAGCAGAACGCCAACATGGCGCTCAGCATCGCGCACCGCGGCTACGTGCTGCAGACCGGCCAGGTCGTGCTGTCGGGCACCGCGAAGAGCCTGCGCGAGAACGAGATGATCCGGCAGGCCTACCTCGGAGAGATCAAGACCGCCTAGCCCATCTCCACGATCGCCCGCCCCACGATCTCGCCGCGGTTCAGGGCGTCATAGGCGCCGGGCGCGTCCGCGAGAGTGTAGCGCCGCGAGATCGTGCGGGCCGGATCGATGACCCCGCGCTCCGCCATCCCCAACAGCGCCGGCACGTCCGTGCGGACCTGGCCGCCGTACGAGCCGATGAGCCGGATCCCGCGGCGCACGAGACGGGTGATCTCGATCGGCGCCGCGGTCGTGCCGGGCGCGATCCCGACGATCACGACGCGTCCGCCGTCGCGCACCGCGCCGAACGCCTGGACCACCGTCTCGGGCCGGCCGAGCGCCTCGAACGCGACGTCGACGCCGCGTCCCTTCGTGTGCTCGAGGATCGCGGCGGAAGCGTCCACGCGCGCCGCGTTCACGGTGTGGGTGGCGCCTACCCGCCGCGCGGCCTCCAGTTTGTCGTCCCGTACGTCGACCGCGATGATCGCCGACGCCCCGAAGGCCGCGGCCAGCTGAATGATGTTCGAGCCGACGCCGCCCGTCGCCACAACGGCCGCGGTCTCTCCCGGCAGAAGGGCGGCCGCATGGCGCACCGCGCCGTAGGCCGTCATGAGGGCGCAGCCGATGATGCACGAGTCGGTGAGCGGAAGCGCCTCCGGCAGCGGAAAGACGTCGGTGGCGGGGACGACCGCGTAGTCGGCGAGTCCTCCCATGCTGTACATCGCGAGCGGCGAGCCGTCGGCGCGCGCGAGGCGGCTCGTCCCATCGTAGAGCGTGCCGCGGAGGCGGTTCATGGCGAAGAACGTCTCGCACAGGTCGTCGCGCCCCTGCGCGCACCAGGCGCACGTGCCGCACGGCATGATGAAGCTGCACACGACGGGCATTCCCTCGGTGTGGCGGAGGCCGCCGCCGGGCGCGGTGTCCGTCCCCACCGCCGCCACGGTGCCGGAGATCTCGTGGCCGAGCACCGCGGGCGTCGGGAACTTCACCTCGCCCTTGATGACGTGCAGGTCGGTGTGGCAGACGCCGCACGCGGCCACCCGGATCAGGACCTCGCCGGCGCGGGGACGCGGTGCCGGGATGTCCTCGATCACGAGCGGGGCGTGCACCTCGGAGAGCACCGCGGCGCGCATTGGACTCCTACTGTTCGGTATGGATGAGAGGACCGCCTCCGCCGAACGGAGAATTATGAAGAAGACAATTTCCAGCGTGGCGGGCGCGGCCTTATCGGCTTCACCGATAGGGCCATTTTTCGCGGGTGCGTGAGATGGCCGGACGGTCGAAAGAGGTCACAGACGAGATCCGGCGGCGCATCAGCATTCTCGACGTCGTTTCCACGCACGTGACGCTCAAGCGGTCGGGCCGCCGGTACACGGGCCTCTGCCCGTTTCATTCCGAAAAGACCCCGTCGTTCACGGTGAATCCGGAGCTCGGGTTCTTCTACTGCTTCGGGTGCCACGCCGGGGGGGACGTCTTCGATTTCGTGATGCGCATGGGCGGCATGGCGTTTCCCGACGCGCTGACCGAGCTGGCCGGCCGGGCCGGGGTCCGGCTCGAGCGGACGGTCGAGGAAGAGCGGCAGGGCGGCGAGCGGGAGCGCCTGCTGCGGACGGTGGCCGAGGCCGCGGGATACTACCGCGCTCAGCTGGCGGCCGAGGCGGGCGGGCCCGCCCGGCGGTACCTGGCGGAGCGGGGCGTGGACCCGGCCGCGACCGAGGCGTTCCGGCTGGGGTACGCGCCCGCGGGGTGGGACGGGCTGCTTCGGGCGCTGCGGGCCCGGGGTTTCGACGGCGCGGCGCTCGAGCAGGCGGGACTCGCGATCGCCCGATCGGGCGGCGAGGGGCACTACGACGCACTGCGGCAGCGGCTGATTTTCCCGATCCACGATCTGCAGGGCCGGCCGGTCGCCTTCGGGGGCCGCGCGCTCGACGACGCGACGCCGAAGTATCTGAACACGCGCGAGACGGCGCTGTTTGCGAAGGGGCGCACGCTCTACGCGCTCGACGCCGCCCGCGCGGCGATCCGGGAGAGCGGCGAGACCGTGGTAGTAGAAGGGTACATGGACGCGCTGGCGTGCCACCAATTCGGCGTCACGAACGCGGTCGCCTCATTGGGCACGGCGCTCACCCAGGACCAGGTCCTGCTGCTGAAGCGCTTCGCCGGCCGCGCCGTGCTGGTCTATGACGCGGACGCCTCGGGGATGGACGCCGCGGAGCGGGGCCTCGGGATCTTCGAGCAGGCGGAGCTGCCGGTGCGGGTGGCCGTCCTGCCGGGCGGCGCCGATCCGGACGAGTTCTTGCGGGAAAAGGGTATGGAGGCCTTCCGGGCGCTCTTGGCGGGGGCGCAGTCCGTGTTCGACTACCGGTTTGCGATGGCGTCGGCCCGGCACGACGGCAGAACGGTGGAAGGAAAGGTTGGAATAGTAGACGAAATGAGTCAGTTAATCATTATAGCACCGAATCCGGTCCGGCAGTCCGAGTACGTCCGGCTGCTGGCGGAGCGCCTGGGCGTCCGCGAAGACGCCATCAGAGGACAGATCCGCCGTCTCGCGAAGGATCGTGAAGACACGAGACGGCCGGTCGCCACGCTCCGGAAGGCCCCGGAGGCGGACGGCCGGATTGGAGCGGAGGCGCTGCTTCTCCATCTCCTGGTGGCCGATGCGTCGGTGCGGGCGGGTGTCCGTGGCCTGCTCGACGCGAACGCGTTCCGCGAGCCGGCCCATCACCTACTTGCGCAGGTGCTCCTCGATCCGGAGGCGGAGGGCATCGAACCCGGCCGGCTTCGCGAACGGCTGCGGGACGACCGTGTCATCTCGCTGCTGAGCCGGTTTTTGATCGAGGAGCCGCCGGTGCGCGGGGATGCGCGCCGCGTCGCGGAGGGGTGCCTCCGGACCATGCGGCTCGTGGAAGTGGGAGAGCGGATCGACCGCCTGACGGCGGCGCACGCGGAAGCGGTGCGCGGCCGGGACGACCACCGCCGGGATGAGCTGGCGGCGGCACTGCTCGAAGCACGCAAGGAAAAGGAACGCATCAGGGAGTTGAAGGTCAGTGTCTAAACCGCGTCGCGCACACGTCACCGCCGAATCGGAGGCCGCTACCACGAAGCGCCGGCTGGAGGCCGAAAAGGCCTTGGCCACGCTGCCGGCCGAAATGCGCCAGCTTGTCGAGCAGGGCCGCCGCCGCGGCTATGTGACCTACGAAGAGATCCAGGAGGCCGTGCCGCAGGTCGAGCACACCCTGGACGAGTACGACAAGATCTACGGAATGCTGGGCGACTTGGAGATCAAAGTCGTCGACGATCCCAAGGAAGCCGAGAAAGAGAAAGAGGAAGAAGAGGCGGAGCCGGTCGAGCTCGAGCCGCTCGAAGGGGTCAGCATCGACGACCCCGTCCGGATGTACCTCAAGGAAATCGGCAAGGTGCCGCTGCTCTCGTCCGCGGACGAGGTCAAGCTGGCCAAGCGGATGGAGCGCGGCGACGAGGAAGCGAAGCGCCGCCTGATCGAGGCAAACTTAAGATTAGTCGTCAGCATCGCGAAGAAGTACGTGGGCCGCGGCATGCTCTTCCTCGACCTCATCCAGGAAGGCAACCTCGGTCTGATCCGCGCCGTGGAGAAGTTCGACTGGCGCAAGGGCTACAAGTTCAGCACGTACGCGACGTGGTGGATCCGGCAGGCGATCACGCGCGCGCTCGCGGACCAGGCGCGGACGATCCGCATTCCGGTCCACATGGTCGAGACGATCAACAAGCTGATCCGCATCTCGCGGCAGTTGCTGCAAGAATACGGGCGCGAGCCGACCCCGGAAGAGATCGGCCACGTCATGAAGATGCCGACCGAACGGGTGCGGGAGATCATCAAGATCGCGCAGGAGCCGATCTCGCTCGAGACGCCGATCGGCGAGGAAGAGGACAGCCACCTCGGCGACTTCATCGAGGACCAGGATGCGCTGGCCCCGGCCGAGGCCGCGTCGTTCACCATGCTCAAAGAGCAGCTGGAGGGCGTGCTGGACACGCTCACGCCCCGCGAGCGGAAAGTGCTCAAGCTGCGCTTCGGGCTGGACGACGGGCGTCCGCGCACGCTCGAGGAAGTGGGCCGCGAGTTCGGCGTGACGCGGGAACGGATCCGTCAGATCGAGGCGAAGGCGCTGCGCAAGCTGCGGCATCCGAGCCGGAGCAAGCGGCTCAAAGACTTTATCGAATGACGTTCATATCCTCGTAGACGAGGGCCCGGCTCGGGCCGGTCAGCACTGCTGAACGGCCGCTCTCCGGACCCTCACCTACGAACATCGATTACCCTTCGATCAAGACTCGAACCAGCTACTGGATCGAGACGTACGACGCGGTGATGACGCCGTACGGGTCCGTCTCGCCGCGGACCGTGACGTGCTCGCCGGCCTTCAGGTCGGCGACTTTGCCAACCAGGATGCGGCGGATCGGCGTGCCGTCGGGCACGGCGATCGAGGTGCTTTGGTTCTGGTAGCTCAGCTTGAGCATGCGGCCAGACTTGCCCGCCACGATGCTCGTCACGTTCATGTTCGTCATGATATTGCCGGACTCCATCGGCCACTGACCTTTGCGCGCGTTCGGCATCGCGTCGAGGATGTTCATCGACACCGCGGTCAGCGTGCCGTCGGCAGCCTTGCTCGCGGTGATCGCAAGAAAGGTCCCGACCTTCACGTCGGCGAGCGTGGCCGGCAGCCGGCGGATCACCCGCGTCCGGTTCGTCAACATGACCGTCGTGCTGCCCATTTTCGTCGCGATCGTCGCGGACGTCGGCGTGGCGTTCGCGATCGTGCCCTCGACCGTGGTCGCGGATTGCGCCGCGGCGCTCAGCGCGCCCCCGGCAACCGCCGCGACGGCGAGCGCGGCCGCGAACGCGCGGACTCGAGATGATGTCATGAGGGATCCCTCCCGGCTCACCACTGTCCTGCGCTCTTGGCATCTCCGGTTCGTCTTTCCTTCCGCCGTTTCGTACATGTTACAATCGGTGGCGCAGATTCGACGAGAGAGGTGATCGCCCCATGCCCGGCCGGTTCACGCCCGATGCCTTAACCACGCTCGGCGCCAAGATTTTCGCGGCCCTCGGCGCCCCGGACGACATCGCGCGCATCGTCGCCGGGTCGCTCGTGGACGCCAACCTCACCGGACACGACTCCCACGGCGTGCTGCGGATCCCGCAGTACGCGCAGCGAATCCGCGACGGCCTGGTCCGGCCGGCGGCGCGGCCCAAGCTGATTGAAGGGCGGCAGGCGGTCGGCATGGTCAGCGGCGAGTGGGGGTTCGGTCAGCTCGCGGGCCGCCTGGCGATGGCCGAGGCCGTGCGCCGGGCGCGGGAGTTCGGGGTCGGCGCCGTCGGGGTGGTGCGGTGCAACCACTTCGGCCGGATGGGGGAGTACATGGAGCGTGCGGCCGACCAGGGCTGCGTGGGCTTCGTCTGGGTCGGGGGGTTGGGACAGCGCGCGGCGGTGCCGCACGGGGGGAGCCGCCCGACGCTCGGTACGAACCCGATCGCGGTCGGCTTTCCCGTGGAGGGCGAGCATCCCGTCGTCATGGATTTCGCGACGACCGCGGTGGCCGCGGGCAAGATCATGGTGGCCCGCGCGAGACACCTGCCGCTTCCGCCCAACTGCATCGTGGACAAGGACGGCAATCCGACGACCGACGTGGAGGACTATTACGCGGGCGGCGCGCTGCTGCCGGCCGCGGCGCATAAGGGCTTCGGCCTCTCTGTCGCGGCGGAGCTGCTCGGCCAGGCGCTGACCGGCGCCGACGCGATTCGCGACGCGCCCGGCACGGCGACAGAACCCGTGCACCGCAATTCCGGCGCGCTGTTCATGGCAATCGATCCGGGGACGATGCGTCCGGCGAACGAGGCGAAGGCGCAGGCGCGCCGGATCGTGGACCGGATCCGCGGGATTCCGCCCGCGTCCGGCGTGGACCGGGTCCGGACCCCGGGCGAGCCGGAAATCGAATCTCGCCGCGAGCGCTCGGCCGGCTTCGAGGTCCCGGACGACACGTGGCGCGCGATCGCCGAGTGCGCGCGCGGCGCCGGCCTCCGCGACGAGGATCTGCCCTCGCCGATCTAGCCGTACGCCGCTCAGGCCGGCGGCCACACCTCGAAGAATACGGGCGTCCGGTCCGCGCCGGCCTGGACGCGGTAGAGGACCATGCGCGTCAGACTCATGACCTGATGGGCCTCTCCGGCCGGAAACAGTACGGTCCCGCCGGGGCCGAGCCGGTGCTCGGCACGCCCGTCCCGAAAGACGCCTTCACCCCGCAGGACGTGGTAAATCTCATCCGCCCCGGGATGCGCATGAATCGGCGACACCTGCTCGGGTTCCCAACACGCGATGCTGATGCCGCACCGCGGCGACTCGGCCAGCGTTTTCTGGATGTGGTGCGTGGGAGAGAACTCTTCCGCCTGCTTCAGATCGAGGATCCGCATCGGCCGCCGCCTCCCGCACGAAGTTTGCCGTGGCGGCGCTTCACCGCGCGACCGGCGCGCCCAGGTGGCGGCGCAGAAACTCCGCCGTCCGCCGGTGCGCGTCGATTTCGTTCTCGCGCCGCCGGAAGCCGTGGCCCTCGTCGGGATAGATCTGCAGCTCCGCGACGCCGCCGTTCGAGCGGACCGCGCGGGCGATCTGCTCCGCTTCGTCGGCCGGACACCGCACGTCGTTCGCGCCGGCCAGCACGAGGAGCGGCGCCCGGATGCGGTCGGCGAAGAAGGTCGGAGACCGGTCGCGCCAGAGCTCCGCGTCTTCAACCGGGTCGCCCATCCGCGCGCGATCGGAGTCGCGCAGGGTTTGATCTTCGTGCTCGTACTCCGTGAACCAGTTCGCAAACGGTACGATCGCGACGCCGGCCGCCCAGCGGTCCGGGTGCTTCGTCAGCGCCATCAGCGTCAGGTAGCCGCCGTACGACCCGCCCATCACCGCGACGCGCCGCGGATCGGCGTAGCCCGAGGCGGCGATCGTCTCGGCCGCGGCGACGACGTCGCGCAGATCGCCGCCGCCCATATCCCGCATGTTGGCCTCTTCGAACGCGCGGCCGAAGCCGGTCGACCCGCGGTAGTTCGGGGCGATGACCGCGAAGCCGTGCGAGACGAGGTACTGGACGAGCGGCACCCAGCCGTTCATGTGCTGCGCGGCGGGGCCGCCGTGCACGTAGACGACGGCGGGCGCGGAGCGATCGGGCCGCGCGCCCCGCGGCAGATACACGAACGCCGAGATCGGCGTCCCGTCGAACGACGGATAGGTGACGAGGCTCGGCCGGACAAAATCGTCCGCGGCGAGGCCGCCGACGAGCGACCGGCTCAACTGGGCGGGCGCCGCGTCCGTCCCGTCCGAGACCCACAGCTCGAACGGCGACGTCGCCGCACCGTGCAGCAGGGCGAGGGCGCGTCCGTCGGGCGAGAACGCGGCGTCGGCCAGCACTCCCGGCGGCAGCGCGACCGTCCTGGCGCCGCCGTCCAGCGCCCGCAGCACCACCGCGTGCGTCCCGCCCTCGTTGCGCGCGCAGACGTACCGGTCGCCGGCCGGCGCGACGTCCAGCAGCTCCACGTCCCACTCGCCGGCGTCGAGCCACGTGACCGCGGCGGTGGCGGCGTCGACGCGGGCGATACCGTACGTGCCGTGCGGCGTCGCGTTGGACGAGACGAGCAGCGCCCGGCCGTCGTCCGTCCACCCGAGGGCCTGATGATCGGCCGCGTCGTCGATCGGGAGCAGGGTGCGTTCCTCGCCGGTGGCCAGATCCAGGACGCCGACCCCGCCGTGGGCGTAGTCCCGGGTCCGCGTCACCGCGAGCCGCCGGCCGTCCGGGCTCCAGCGTACGGTGGTGCACTGGCCGCCCTCATGGCCGCCGACGCGCTGCACCTCGGCGGTGTCCGGAGCGAGCCGGTAGACGTCGTAGACGCCGGGCCCGGCGCGCTCCGCGGCGAACGCGAGCCACCGGCCGTCCGGCGACCACCGTATGCTGCGATAGGCGACGCCTTCGGTCGTCGTAATCGGCCGCGGAAGGCCGTGGGGCAGGGGCTGGAGGAAGAGGTTTGGCTTTTCGTTGCCGCCGCGATCCTGCGTGAACAGGAGCCAACGGCCGTCGGGCGACGGGCGCGCGAGCGCCGTGCGCTCATTGGACACAGTCAGCTGGACCGGCCAGCCGCCGCGGCGGGGGACCTGCCAGATGTTGAACCGTCCCGTGACGTTCGTTTCGAAGAAGAGTCCCCGGCCGTCGGCGAACCATTCGACCCCCGCGATCCGCCGGGTGAAGAACAGCGTCTCGAGGTCGAGCGGCGCGC